>Ga0316189_10002618_pt1 | contig 17603 bp, 18 predicted proteins | sample LowCovwburrow_MG_FD_204930 | JGI IMG/M metagenome (GOLD analysis project Ga0316189, IMG submission 204930) | Coastal sediment microbial communities from Maine, United States - Lowes Cove worm burrow | ecosystem: Environmental > Aquatic > Marine > Coastal > Sediment | place: USA: Maine...
AGAATGACCACGAACGCGGCCGGTTCTGAGTTTGACCCTCCTTAACGGGCGTAACCGCATGCAGGGACGCGCCGATTCTCGCGTCCAGCTCAGGGGAAATGCTTGCGTCGATGCGCTCGGCATCGTCACGGAGTTGTCTGGCGAGTTTATCCATATGCTTCACTCTCTTCCTGGCCCAGCTCTGCATCAAGCGCCTTGCGGCCCCGCAGCAGGTTGACCTTCGTCCACGACACGCTGCGATCCAGTGCCGCAGCGATATCCTTGATTGACATGTCTTCTACGTAGCGCAGCCACATTGCGGTGTACACCTCTTCATTCAGTGCCCGACGCGCGCTGCTCCATAGGTTGTTGTGGTTCGATGCAGCGATAGCGTGATCAAGCGGACCGCTTTCCTCGCTGCCTACATCGCCGAGCTCGACGACGCTCGCATCACGGTTTTTCATCGCGTTGCGAATGGCAATGCGATACAACCACGTGCTGAAACGCCATTGCGGGTTGTAGGAATTGATATAGCGATACGCATTGATCAACGTATCCTGTAACGCGTCTTCAGCGTCAGCGTGGTTATTGCAGCGAGTCAGCAGAAAACGAAACAAGCCCTCGCGATACGACTCGACGAGACCGGTAAACGCCGCTACCGATCCCGCCTTTGCGTCTGCAATGAGCCGGCTTTCGCTGCTCACGATATACCTTAGTCCGCTAGCATCGACACAAATGCATCGGCATCGACCGCCATGCTCAGCTTCAGCCAGCTGTCCTTGACGTCAATTTTCACGCCTCGCAGCATGGCAGCAATCTCGGGCTCTACCTCATCGCTGAAGGAGGCGAGGCTGACCAGCCCGCGGGCGATACTGGCCAGTGAATCAGCCATGTCCGGCTCAGTCGCCTCAAGCTGTGCGTCGAACGCGATCATGCCACCGGAATCGGCAACCATCAGCGCCATTTGCTTGGTGTTTTGCAGAATATTGGAGTCCCAGTCGCCGTTTTCACCCAGAGCTTTTGCATTGGCACCCGCCTGCATCAGCGTGCTTTCAGCGGTCAGCACAAACAGTGCATCGCCGGTCGCTTTGCTACCCGCGATTCGGCCATTGCTGGCAAGAAGCTCCTGCATCTGCCCTGCCGACGGTGTCAGGATAATCCGATCCTTGAGCGCGAAACTGAAATGGATCTGGTCCTCAAAGGCGTCGAGATCGATGTTTTGCTTGGCGTCCTTGTCATCAATTTCGCCGATCGAGTAGTACAGTTTGCCGGCGGCTTTGGCCTGCTGAAAGTCACCCTCTCCAGCCGCAGCGGCAGCTGCCAGCAACTTATCCTTGGTGTCTTGGCTGATCGGTCCGTACAGCATGATCGCCGGCGCCGAGCCTTCGGCCGCGTACGCCGTGATCTGGTCGAGTTCCTGGTCGAAATCGACGCCTATTTCGTCACGGATTTCCTCAAAAACCTCAGCATCCAGCCACTCGTAGATAGCTGCGCCAGCCTCGGACTTGCGCATCTCCTTGAAATCAACGTGGAAGTACCAGGTGGATGCGGCCGGCAGATCTTCGGCGCTGAACTCCGCGTAGACGAGGTTCGGTAAAGCCAGCAGCGTTGCCAGCAGGATAGAAGTCAGTTTTCGCATGGGAGTGCCCTTCAAGATTGCGTTTGTGTATGGGCTTATAGCTCGCGCCTGCGAAAAAGGTTACAAGCGCGGCGTAATCTCAATCCTGGGGACGCGTAATCCGGCCGGCGATGATGCCTGCGATCATTGTGAAGGTGCCCATGATCAGCAGGTATTCCGGCCAGCTGCGCGTAATGCCGCAGTAGTAAATCAGCGAGATATTGACCACCTGGAATGCGTTGATGATATTGCTTTCGCGCCTGGTTGCTTTCGGGAAGCGCAGTCGCGACACCATCAGTATGGCGAACACAAACATGACAACGGGCAGGTACAGGTGCAGCGGCAGGACTTCAGCTTCGGACTGGTGCCTGGCCATGACAATCACGAGCGACGACACCATGCCGCCGCCAACAGCGGTGATCGGCACACCGACAAACCAGCCCTGCGTTGGCGTCTCGCTGGTGAGGTTGAAGCGTGCCAGCCGCATCGCGCCACAGAGTGCGAAAATCCCGCAAGAGGCGGCAAGTACCCAGAACTGCCCGCTCCCGACTTCGATTTCGGCTATGACCATGCCAGCATTCAACATGAGTATCGCCGGCGCGACCCCGAAGGACACAAGATCAGCCATCGAATCGAACTCGGCGCCGAAGCTTGAGGTAGCGTTCAGCAGCCTGGCGGCAAGGCCGTCCAGCACGTCCAGCAGCCCGCACCAGACGATGATCCAACCGGCCAGTTCAAGCTTGCCAAACTGGGTCGCCACAATGGACGAGACGCCAAGCAGCAAGCTGAACGCCGTAAAACTGTTTGGCACCGTATAACGGAGATAACTCAAACGCGAAACCCCTGACGCAGAATGCGGTCATACTGCCATACAAATAGATATTAGGGGACACACAAATGCGCAATATACTGTTGAGCGCGCTCGCCGTGGTGGGCATGCTGTTCGTTAACGTGGCATCTGCCGAAGGTGAACAGGCGGAGAATCTCGATGCCACGTGGGACCTCACCGAGCTGTACGCCACGGTTGAGGACTGGGATAAGGCCCGCGAACAAGTGCTCGCCGAGCTGGAGGCCATTGAAGGGCACCGCGGCACGCTGGGCGACAGCGCCGATGCTTTGTACCAGACCTACCGCCACGTCTACGACACCTATCGCGATGCCGTCCGGGTTGCGATCTACGCCTCACTGAATGCCGATGAGGACCTGCGCTCCACGGTCGAACAGGAACGCGACGAACTTGCCGGCATTATGTTTTCACGTTTTGGCGAAGCAACGGCATGGATGCAGCCCGAACTGATCGAGGTGGGACGCGAGGTGATCGAGTCCTACATCAACGAAGACGAGCGCCTTGCGCCCTATGCGTTCCAGCTCGACGACGCACTGAGGAATGCACCGCATACACTCAGCGCAGAAACGGAACAGACGCTGTCCTATTTCTCGCAGTCTTTCCGCGCCCCCAACAGCATCTACAGCATGATCGCCAACTCGGATATCCCCTGGCCAACGATCACCTTGTCGGATGGCAAGGAAGTTACTGTTGATTCGCAAGGTTACGGTTGGGCGCGCGGCAGTGAAAACCGCGACGACCGCAAGCGGGTCTTTGACACCTTCTGGAGCAAGTGGAAGGAGTATCGCAATTCGGTCGGTCTGGTGTTGAACTCGCACCTGCAGACACAGGTTGCCCTCGCCAAGGCACGCAATTACGACAGCGTGCTGGATCGCGAGCTGTTCTCCGACAACCTGCCGCCAGCCGTTTACCACACGCTGGTGAGCGAAGTGAACAAGGCGCTGCCGACGCTGCACCGTTACTTCAAGCTGCGCGGCCGCATGCTCGGCGTGGAGCAGATGCACTATTACGACATCTACCCGCCGCTGGTCTCGCTGGACAAAACCTTCGATCTGGACGACAGCAAGAAAATCACCCTGCAGGCCATGTCGGTACTGGGCGACGACTGGGTGTCGATGCAGGAAGCCGCGATGAACGAACGCTGGATGCACGTCTATCCGCAGCGCGGCAAGCGGTCGGGCGCCTACATGTCTGGAGGCGCATACGACGTCCACCCTTACCTGCTCTTGAATCACAACGACGATTACAGTTCGCTGTCGACGTTTGCACACGAGTGGGGACACGCGATGCACACGCTGTACGCGAAACAGGAACAGCCGTTCGAGACCGCCGGCTACTCGACCTTCATTGCTGAAATCCCCTCGACATCGCTGGAGCTGATTCTGCAGGACTACATGTCGAAGAACGCCGAATCAATTGACGAGCAACTGTTCTACCTCGGTCATGCACTGGAAGGAATGCGTGGCACATTTTTCCGCCAGACCATGTTTGCCGAGTTTGAACTGTCACTTTACGAGGCGGCCGAACGTGGCGAAGCGCTTTCGGGTGAACGTATTTCCGAGATGTACGGCGAAATCCTGCGCCGCTACCACGGCCATGACAAGGGCGTCGTAATTATCGACGACCTGTACACCAACGAGTGGATGTTCATCCCGCACTTCTACTACAACATGTACGTTTTCCAGTACGCAACCTCGAAGACCGCGGGTACGGCGCTGTATGAAAAGATCGTCAACGAGGGCGACGCAGGGGTCGAAAACTACAAAGACCTGCTGCGTGCCGGCGGTTCAGACTACCCGTACAAGCTGCTGGTGAATGCCGGCGTCGATCTTGCCAAGCCGGCGCCTTACGAATCGATGGTTCGTAAGATGAACGCCATCATGGATGAGATGGAGCGCCTGCTCGAAGAACGAGACAAGTAGATCGCGGCCTGAAGGCCTGCGGCTACTCGACTATTTTCGCCGCAACCACTTCGACAGGACAGTCGCCGCCACTGTAGGGGCCCAGGCCGGTATTGACGGCGGCGACCTCTCCTGGCGGCAGCTGCCCACGGACGCTCTGCACCACCCGCTGTTGGCGGCCAGCGCTGTCTGTGAAGCTGATGGCGAACTGCACGCCCTCAACGGTGACGCCCGTGTTGTTTTTTACCGTGACTACGAGCTTGCCTGCGGCGTCAGCGTCGCAGCGCCGCAGCACGTAGGCTGACGGATTGCCGGGAAGCTCAATTCTAACCATTGCTGCCGTGGCAGCCTCGCCGTAGGCACCACCTGATTCCGCGACCACGCGGTAGTGTTCCATTGCCGCTTTAGTGTCGCCGCGCTTGTTCGCAATGTTGCCCAGAATATAGTGCGCTGATGCGGTCGGCAGATACTGCAGGCTGCGCTGCAAATCTGCTTCAGCCGCATCAACCTGGCCGAGTTTTTCACGCGCCAGCCCGCGCTGCAGGTAATAGTAGAAAAAGTCGTCACGGCGCTCGATGGCGCGCGTGTAATTGGTGACCGCCCAGTCCAGGTTCTTTTGTTTCAGGCGCACATCGCCGCGCAGCGCGTGAAAGTTGGCCTCTCCCGAGAACGCGTCCAACGCCTTGTCGGCAAGCGCCAGCGCCTCGTCGACGTTGTTCTCCGAGAGCGCTTTGCGGCCCTCGTCGTAGGCTTCGTATGCCGGTTTCAACTGCCGCGTTTTCTTCAGCACTGCCGCGTATTCGGCCTCGCCGGTCTTGCCCCCGGCCGGCAGCGATGCTGCCGTAGCGCGATTCGCCGAGACTCGCTGTTGGGATGGCGGATGACTGGCGAACAGGCCACTGATCCAGTCCTGCTGGCGGCCCTCGCTCAGCCGCACAAACGTCTGCTGCAGCTCAACCGCACCCTGCGGGTTGTAGCCTGCCTTCGACATGTACTTCATGCCGTACTCGTCCGATTCGAGCTCGGCGTCGCGCCCATATCGAGACTGCAGCAGCTGGGCGCCGAGGCTCGCGCCCCCAATCGCCATATTTCCATAGTCACTGTCACTGCTCGCGACAGCGGCTGCGACGACAAGCACCTGCGACAACATGCCACGCGTCTGCTGCTGCGCGGAATGCCGGGCGGCTGCGTGCACGACCTCGTGCCCGAGGACTGCGGCCAGCTCGGCCTCTGAATTCAGTTCGGTCAGCAAGCCACGATTGATTGCGATCTTGCCACCGGGCAAGGCCCAGGCATTCGGTACCGAGTTATTCAGGACGACAAACTCGTAGGGCAGCTGCCGGTCACTGACAGCCGCAAGGCGTCCGCCCACGTCTTTCACGTATTGAGTGAGGGCCGGGTCGATATCGTACTCACCGCCTTGCGACTGTTGCGACGGCAGGTACGCTTGCGCACCCATCTGCAACTCTTGCGCCTCACTGACGAACACCAGCTCACGATCGCCCGTGACCGGATTGACCGAGCAGCCGGCCAATATCGCCAGTAATGGAATTAACAGAGCCCTGATTCTCGACATTTTCCTGTCCTGCGCCTGTGAACGAAGCCACGCTAGTATACCGTGTGCTATGTTTGCCGTGGCCTGTGACATTTTGGTCACTTGCGCCGTCTGTTTGGCACGCGCAACCGGGCATACCGGGTGCATTTTGAAGAGTAAGGGAGAAGCTAATGGGATTGTTCGACTTTGTGAAAGATGTTGGTCGACAGATCTTTGATACCGACGCGGAAGCGGCAGATAACATCAAAGAGCTAATCGAGGTAAGAACGACGGGCGTAACGAACCTCGATGTTCAGTTTGACGATGGCGTCGCGACCGTCTGCGGCGACTGCGAAAGCGAAGCGCGTCGCGAGAGCGTGATTCTCATGGTCGGCAACGTTGCCGGCGTCGAGAAAGTGGTTGCCGATGATCTGAAGGCACCACCGCCGAAACCGGAAGAACCCAAGGAGAAATCCGAGTATTACGAAATCGCCAGCGGCGACACGCTGGGCGCCATTGCCAAGCGTTACTACGGTAATGCATCCCAGTATGTGCGCATTTTCGAAGCCAACCGCGACATTATCTCTGACCCGAACAAGATCTACCCGGGACAGAAAATCAAGATTCCTCTCGACTAGGACACATCATGGATTTACTAGACCTACTGAAGAGCGCTGGCGGCACAGACGGAATCGGCGCAATTGCCGATGAGGTCGGCCTCGGTTCGGCAGACACATCGAAACTCGTCGCGGCCCTGGCGCCATCGCTGTTGCGCGGCATTCAAAAGAATGCGGCCAGCGGAGACGGCATCGACGGTCTGAAACGTGCACTCGAGAAAGGCGGGCACCAGCAGTACATCGACAACCCGGGTCTGCTGCGAGAGCAAAGCGCACGTGCCGACGGCAATGGCATTCTTGGCCATATCTTTGGCAGCAAGGATGTCAGCCGTAATGTCGCCGCACACGCGGCGCAGGAAACCGGCATCAGTGCCGACATGATCAAGAAAGCATTACCATTGATCGCGGGACTGGCCATGGGCGCCATGAGCAAGAAAACCTCTGGCGGCCGCGACCTTGGCAGCACAGCTTCCTCGGGTGGGCTTGGTTCACTGGGTGATCTGATCGGCGCGGTGACCGGCAGCAGCAGCGGCAAGGACGGCGTTGGACTTGACGACATTCTCGGCATGGCCCGCAAGTTCTTCTAGGAATCTGCCAACGCAGCAAGAAAAGCCCCGCACTGCGGGGCTTTTTTTTGCCGGTGTTGCGGTATTGTTACGGCCTCAGGCCCCTACGGGATAATCCCGATGGCATCCATCAGCAATAGTGAGCACCATAGACACCATGCAAACTGAACTTTCCACATTGATGTCCGAACTGCGTGAGGACCATCGAAACATGGCGACCGTGCTTGATCTGCTCGAGCGCGTTGTCGATGACATTCGTAACGAGAACGACGGCGTACTCGAATTGCTTGCCGAGATCATGCACTACATGACGGTATACCCTGACGCCGTGCATCATCCGAAAGAAGACCTCGTGTATGCGCAGTTGCAAAAGCATCGACCGGACCTGGCTGACGGTGTGGAAAGCGTTCCCGATGACCACCGCGAAATTGCCGAGCTCGGCGCGCGGCTGCGCACTGACATTGACGCTATCGAATCCGGCACGGCGGTCAGGCGCCAGCAGCTTATCGATGATGCGGCAAGTTACGTGCAGCGGCTGCGCAAGCATATGGAGTGGGAAGAGTCCGACCTGTTTCCTCGTATCGACCGCATGCTCGAGTCGAAAACCAACCCGCTCGACCTCGCAGAGTTTCGCGCGACACCGGACCCTGTCTTCGGCTCCTCGTCGCAGGCAGGATTTCGGCGCCTCATGGAAAGTCTCGACGCCTGACTAGAAATACCACGCGATCTGAGCAAACAGCCCGGGGCCGGTGGAGAGATAGCGACCGGGGATTCCCGAGTCCGGCCCACCGAATTCGGTGCCATTGCTGCCAACAGGCAGGTTAATACTGCCCAGAAATGTGGCGTTGTCCGACAGGCTGTAACCCGCCTGTATTTGCAGCAATGCGCTGGGGTCTTCAACGTTCAACAACACCGTCGGCGTCAGTGTCCACAACGGTGTCATCTCGACCATGATGCTGCCCGCGATGTAATGGGTTCCCAGGCCAAAAGACTGGCCGCGAGCAATCTGTTCGGCGACGTTCGAATTGCCATTGTAGTAATACTCGAACGCACCGCTCATGTTCCTGTTCCAGGCCATCCAGGAATAGCTCAGGTTGGCGACCAGCTGCAGGTATTCATCGTCGTCGGAATCGGTAAGCACCAGGTCGGCGCCCCACGTCGCGCCACCCAGGCTGCCGGCCATACCGGCACCAATAACCAGCTCACCGTATGACTCGGCCACAAGCAGGTCGTACTCGCGCTCACCCGCGAATCCGTGATATTTGATCGCAGCGGTGCCCTGGTTGGACTCAACATCTCCGCTGATCGGGTTACGCCGGAAGACAACAGCGCCCTGGACATCGTTGCCGCTGTCCAGCAAGTACTGTGCATAGAGCATGTCGTCGCCGGTCTTGTATTCGGTGTCGATGGTTGCCGGGTCAAACGGATTCACGAGGTCCATTGGCGCATAGAACATGCCGTTACCCCAGGACAGCGCCTGCCGGCCGAACGTGACAACCGTTTTCTCACTCGCGTAGCTGACAAACAACCGATCGAGACGGTGTAAGCCCGTGTTCTTGCCGCCCTCGCTAATGACGTCTGTCAGGTTAAACAGGCGGCGATCGTCATTGGGCGGGCGCTGCAGCAGTTCATCACCGTGCAGCAACAACAACTGGTAACCGGCATCCACGCTCCAGTGACTCTTGTTCCACTCCAGGTTGAGCCGCAATTCGCCGCCAGCCGCGATCGCTTCCTTGCCGAGCAACTCGCGAAACAGGCTGTCATCAGGGAAAGTCTGCGCCGTCGCGCGCAGCTTGGTGTGCCCCGTTATGTCGAGGTTGCCGTTGTCCGCCAGCGCAGTGCAACAGCCAAGCAACAGGATTGCAGCTAGCTCAAGTCGCATGCTGCGCAATGTCATCGACGATACGGCCGTCCAGCATGCGCACCAGCCGCCGTGCATATTGCATGACACGCTCATCATGCGTCGCAATGACAAACGTCGAACCGTGAGTTGAGTTCAACTCGGTAAAGAGCTCCATGAGTTCATCCGCCGTCTTGGAGTCAAGATTGGCAGTCGGTTCATCGGCCAGCACCAGGGCTGGCTTCGATACGATTGCGCGCGCGACGGCGACACGCTGTTGCTGGCCTCCGGACATCTCGGCCGGACGCCTGTCACTCAGGCCGGCGAGTCCCACTTCCTCGAGGATCGCGAGCGCACGCGGTTTGCGGTCCTTGCTGGCGACGCCCTGTACCTGCATGACGAATTCAATGTTCTCGCGTGCAGTAAGCACCGGAATGAGATTGTAGGCCTGAAAGACAAAACCGATATTGTGCAGGCGCAGCTCGGCGAGCTCGCCTTTACTGAGGTTGTCGATGCGCTGGTCGGCGATATACACCTCACCGCTATCCGGTCGGTCGAGTCCGCCGATAGCATTCAGCAGCGTGGTTTTGCCACCGCCGGACGGCGACGACAGGCAAACGAAACCACCCGTTTCTATATCGATGCTCAGGTGGTCAAGCGCATGAATATCTTCACCGCCCTGGTGATAGGTCTTGCAGAGATCTACGCAACGTACAGCAGCCATTCCTATACCTTTGTAATCGCTTCAACCGGCTCATAACGCGATGCGCGCCACGCCGGGGACAGGCTCGCAAAAAATCCGAGCACCAGTACAACAACGTTGGTCAGAACAACGTCTTCCATCGTCAATTTTGGATACAGGGTGCTCGAGACACCCATCATCTGCATGCCTTCCGCGACCGCAGAAACATCGATACCGCTCTCGAGCGGCTTTATGGTCGCCCATGCCAGCACATTGCCAATGGCAAGACCGATAGCCAACAGCAGTAATGATTCGAGAATAATCTGGCCGAGAATGCTCGACGGCTTCATGCCAAGTGCCAGCATCAGGCCAATCTCCCGCACTCGCTCAAACACGGCCATGACGAGCGTATTTACCAGGCCGAATGACAGCGCGAGAAAAATGACGACAATCCAGACAAGCACGAAGCCATCCATCATGCCGACCATGGCGCCGAGATAAGTATCGACGTCCTGCCACGGCTGCACCAGGATGCCGCTGTCCTGCAGCACGGACATTTTCGCCACCAGTGCGTCGACGTTGCGATAGTCATCTCCCAGCGCGAACACCTCTGTCACCATGCCGGGCACGCCAAGCAGGGTTTGCGCAGTCTGTTTGCCAATAAAGACGAAACCCTCCTCGATCGCGTCCATGTTGGCATCGAACAGCCCCACAACGCGGAAGCCACGATCGGCAATTTCATTGTCCGGGTTCTGGCTCATGATCACGATGCGTTTGCCCAGCCCCGTTTCCAGTTTGTCAGCAAGCTTTCTGCCGATGACGATACCGCTGTCGTCAACGCCATCCAGGAAGCGCCCTTCGACCTTGTCGTAGTCGACGAATGTCAGCCCACGCTCGCTTTCAGGATCAATGCCGAGCAGCATCACGCCGCGGGACTCCCGTTCACTGGTGACCACAGCCGGGACTTTGACACGACTGGCCCAGACCGAGACGCCAGCCTGTTGCATGATCGTAGTCAGCTCTGCATCGCTGACTGGAATCAGATTGGAAATACTGGGGTCGTCCATGTAGTCGGGGTGATGCGCCTGGACGTGTCCCGGGAGCGTCTCGATGCCGTCGCGGAGCATTTCCTCAACCATGCCACGCATCATCGCGATCATGATGATCATGGCCCAGACACCGATCGCGATCGCCGCGAGCATGATGATGGTGCGCCTGTGGTTTCGCCACAGGTTGCGATACGCCAGCATCCACAGAACGGACAAGGTACGCATCAGGCCGCCCTCATCGCCGCAACCGGGTGCAGCCAGTGCAGGCGCAGAGCCGGGTACAGAGCGGACAACAATGAAAATATGAACACCACCAGCGGACCGGCAAAAGAGGTCAGCCAGCTGGGCTGTGGATACAGTCTCGATGGCAGGTTGAACTGCGCTGCCATTTCGTCCATGCCGGGATAGGCAAATCCACTGACACTCAGCCAGCTCACGACCACGAAGCCCAGCGAGGCACCAATCGCGAGGCCGAGCAGTCCCATGATGGCGGTCTCCAGGATCACCAGCCGGCCCAGCCGCCCGGGCTTCAGACCCAGCGACATGGTGATGCCGAATTCGCGAGTCCTTTCGAGCACTGACATCAGCTGAGTATTCAACACGCTGAATGCGACCAGGATGACCAGCAGCGCGTACATGAAGAAAGCGCTGCTCAAGTCCGCCTGGATAGCTTGTTTCAAGCCGGGTTGCAGCACATCCCAGTCGTGCACGACGACGCCTGGCCTGTCCTCCAGCAGCGCCTGCACCTGCATCTGCAGAGCGGGCACCTGCTCAATGGCCGGCGCCACGATGACGACCTGGTGACCGGCACCCTGCATGAAGAACACGTCGTCGAAGAGGCCCAGCGGAATCTCGGCGATATTGCGATCGATATCTTTTACGCCGCTTCTGAACACGCCAACTACGGTGACAACAGCGGCTGCAAAGGAACCATCCCTGCCGCTGCCCAGCAAAGTCAGTTCGTCACCGAGCCCGACCTTGAGGTTCTTTGCGAGAGTCTCCCCGATAACAATGTCCGTGGCGTTGCTGTCGGCCAGGTAGCGGCCCTCCTGCAGCAGGCCGGGTATATTGGAAACCCTCGGCTCATAGGCAGGCTCAACCCCATAGATGGCGATACCAAAGCTACGTGCCTCGCTCGAGACAAGTGCGAAGGTCGTGGCGCGTGCCGCAATCGTATCGCTTTGTAATTCGAGGCGCAGCCTGTCTGCCGTCGCTACAACATCTTCGACGACCAGCCGCATTTTTTGTTCGTCTTTAAACCCGGGTGCCTGTACCTGTAGATGCCCGGTGAACATCTGCAGCGTGTTGTCGATCATCAATCCATAGGTACCGAACTGCAGCGACATCATGAAGACAAGCAACACATTGGAAAAAACCATGGCGCCGACTGTCAGCCATGTACGTCTCGGTTGGCGCCACAAGTTTCGCCAGGCCAAGCGGACTACAAGCGGCATCGTTTCAGTTCCTGGGGTTGCGTAGATTTGACTGCGTAAACAGGCTGTCGTTGAGCTCGACATCGTAGTCGACGCTCAGTACTGCAACTTCGGTCCACTCCTCCGGCTCGTCCGCTTTCACCATGCGCTGACGAATGGCGATAACGCGACCGCCCATTTCGCCGATCTCGAGCGACTCGAGTTTCTTGACGAGCTCGCCATCCTGATCGTAAAAGGCATGCTGCAGCACGACGTAATCCTCCCGAATGAACAGCACCTCGCGACCCCAGACGACGGCCGCGTCCTCGTGAGGGATTGCCTCAACCTCGTACACGGTGATGCCGTCCTGCTCAGTCGTGCTGAGCATCGTATGATCGTACTGGTCGACAATATCGTCAACGCGCGATACATCCTTGTTCGAGAAATCCGAGCCCATCCAGCTCTGCCCCATCATTGATGACGGAATTTTGATGACACGATTGATCTTCGGCGCATAGGACCACATGTTGTCGCCGTCGGTCAGCGTGCCGTTGCCGCGATCCTTCGCCGGTTCGATCACACGCATCAGCGACTGATCCTGGCCTTTGGTCCAGGCGCGCATGGTCATGCTGCGCTCCCAGTCAGGTCGATGGATCGTCATGCTCATGACCGTTTCCGAGGCAAGCCCGCGCCAGTGATCGATCGCAGCGCGCACGATATCCTGGGCTGATGGCGCATCGGCCGCCAGAGCTGGCATAGCGAGCAGCAGAAATAGTGTGGCTTTGAGTTTCATAGACGTCTTCAAAGTTGCGCTCGTCTACCTTATCGCAGGCGCAACAACACGGCCAGCGACATACGTGTTTTGCGCAGTGAATTCCCCGACGCTAAGAGCTAGACTGATGTGGAAAGCCAAGATAACAGGAAGAAGGAAGCGGCCATGTTCACAATTGACACCATCATGAGCACTGACCTGATTACGATCGCAGAGGATGCCTCACTGGCGGATGCCCGCTCGATCATGCACGAGAATCACATTCATCACTTGCCGGTCGTTAATGACGACAACGAGGTTATCGGCCTGGTGACACTGACTAACGTGCTTGCTGCGACAGACTCCTTCCTGCGCGATGACGACAGCCGCATTCACGCGACCGAAATTGTACTCCGCGACGTAATGGTCAGAGATGTTGCTACGGTAGATCGTCACGCCAGTCTCCGTAGCGCAGCATTGTTCCTGGAGAAGCACCGCATCGGTTGCCTGCCTGTCGTCGATGATGACAAGCTGTGCGGCATCATCACCGACACAGACTTTGTCGCAGTAGCGATCAACCTGCTGGAACAGCTTGAGGCTTCCGAGCCGGATCTGGATGACTTTGATGAGGAAGCAGACGGCGAAGAAGTCGCCTGAGTTAGTCTGTTGTTTCTGCCTCGACGAGCGCGTGCTGCGCGTCTCGTTCGGATCCTAAGAAGACCGCAATCCAGCGCGTATCCTCGTCGCTTTCCAGCGCCAGCTTGAGCGTCATCGTTAGCGGCACCGACAGCAGCATGCCCACCGGACCGAATACCCAGCCCCAGAAAAACAGGCCGACAAACACGATCAGCGGCGAGATACCGACGCCGTAGCCCATGAGGCGCGGCTCGATAAAATTACCAAAAGCGATATTGATGAGGACGAAGCCCGTCAGGATCACGGACGCCTCAGGAATACCAAGCTGCAGCACCGCCAGCAGTACGGCAGGAACAGCGGCAAGTATGGAACCTATCGTAGGTACGTAGTTCAGCAGGAACGCGAGCATTCCCCACAGCAGCGGGAAATCCAGCCCCATCCACCAGGTCATGAGACCGGCCAGCAGACCAGTGGCGAGGCTGACAATGGTCTTGATGCCCAGATAACGCCCGAGGTTAGTAATGAACTCGCGCGGTCTTTGCAGAGATTCTGTGCCGTGTCCGAATGCGGCCTGCACCTTGGTACTGACGGTCGAGGCCTCAAGCAGGATAAAGATCATCGTAAAAAAGATCAGGAAGACACGCGTGAGTACACTCTTTAGCGCATTCAGCAGAGTTGCGACCTGGCCCATGGCCCAACCAGGATCGATCATGTCGCCAAGCCCTGATATGTCCTTCTCCGTATTCAGGTGCTGGGCCAGAAACGCGACTACGCTGTCGGCCAGAACATCGAGCCGTTCCTGGTAAACCGGCAGACGCGCTGTGAACTCGGCAATCGAGCGCCCAACGATCGTACCGACTACGGCAAGGATCAGCATGATCACGGTGACGATAACCAGAGCCGCGACAATGGACGGCACACGCTTGGACTGCATCCATAGCATGGGCCGCACGGTGATCAGCGCGAGGAAGCCTGCAATCAGGAAAGGTACCAGCAGGTCCTTGGCGAGCTGCATTCCGTAGACGATGACAACAACTGCGGCGAGACCGACGACGGCACTGCCTTTGCTGCCAAGCACCCTGGTCAAAGCTGGCTGCGCCGCGGCGTGTAAAGTTCCGCCTCTTCTTCCGTCAGCTGTTCGACCTTCAGGCGCCAGCGCGCCAGTGTCGAACTAATACGTAACCGGTAGGTGCCTGCCGAATAGAAGAGTTTTACGCCGTCACCCTGGACCTTGGTATGCAACACGCGGCCGACTGTAAAGCCGGTATCAGCATTCACGAGCTGAATATCGAGCGCGAGCAGCTGCTCATAGTCTCCATTCACGTACCAGTCGAGAACCCACGGAGACTCGACCGTGAACTTGGCCGTAGTCGTGTTGCTCGTGCCGCGAAATTCACGCACAAGCTCGCCGGCGCTAACGCTACTCGCGGTCAGAACGAGGAATATCAATATCAAGGACTTGCGTGTCATAGGCGCCTAAGTTAGCAAACACCACGCAGTGATGCGATCATCCTGCAGGGCAATTCGGGGGATACATGCTTATTCGGACCAGGTTTTTCGTGATTGTATCCGCGATCGCATGCGTGTTTCTCGTGGTGCTGCTCTATCGTGACCATATGGCAGCCGCAGCAGGGGCAAAATTCATTGCGTCCTCAGCCTTTATCGCCACCGCAATATCGGCGGGCGCCTGGTCCAGCCGCTACGGCCGGATCATTCTGCTGGGACTGTCCCTGTCCTGGTTCGGCGACATGTTCCTTATCGGCGAGAGCCGTCAGTTGTTTCTTGCCGGCCTTGCGGCGTTCCTCCTCGCGCACCTGGCCTACGTGGCCGCATTTATCGTGCACGGCATAAGTCGTCGCTGGCTTTACGTGGCGCTGCTGCCGGTCGCAATTGTCGCCGCGCTCGTTTTCAGCTGGCTGTCGCCGCATGTGCCCGCTGATCTTGCCCTCCCGGTACGCGCCTACACCGTCGTAATCAGCGCAATGGTGGTGTTGGCGATCGCTACCAGGGGCGCGCACGGGTCGCTCCTCATCGTCAGCGGTGCATTGCTGTTCTATTTCTCAGACTTGTCGGTCGCCGCCCAACGGCTGTTGCAGACCGACATGGCGACCTACGTCTGGGGCCTGCCGTTCTATTTTGCAGGACAGCTGTGCCTGGCACTTAGTTGCGTAAGACCGGCCCTGGCTCAAGCGGGTAGAATCAACGCATGAGAAAGATGATCCTGATAGCAGTACTTGGACTTACCGCCTGCAGCGGCGCCTCAGGCCAGGCGACGATCGGCGACATCCAGGGCAGCGGCGCATCGAGCCCGCTACGCGATCAGCAAGTCAGCATTACGGGCATTGTCAGCGGCGACTTTCAGAATGCCGATGACGATCAAAGCAACAACCTTGGCGGCTTCTTCATGCAGGACGAGGAACCCGACACAAATCCGCGCACGTCTGACGGCATATTCGTGTTTGATGGACCGTCTCCGCGCGTCGATGTGCAACCGGGGGACAAGGTGCGCGTCGATGGCAAGGTCCAGGAACACTATGGCGAGACGCAGATCGCCGCGTCACGAGTATCGATCGTTGGCAAGGGCTCTGTCGCGCCCACGGACGTGTCGATTCCTGTCGCCAATACGGTCAGCAACGACGATGGCGATGATATCGCGGACCTGGAACGCTACGAGGGCATGTTGTTGCGTTTCCCACAGGAGCTTTATGTCACTGCCCTGCACGACCTTGAGCGCTATGGCAACGTGCAACTTTCTGCAGGCGGTCGGCAGTATCAGTTCACCAATACCCATGAACCGGATCGCAAGTCCTACGGGCAACACCGTCGCGAAAACGCAGCGCGCAGCATTCTGCTGGACGATGGGCGTCGCGACCGCGACCCCTGGCCGCTACGTCTGCTGCACTCCGGGAAGAAGTCTGATTACAGCCTGCGCAGTGGCGACGCGATTGCCGGCGTAACAGGCAACCTGCGCTACTCGCGCGGCAGCGGTGGTTCCGGCTTTTCTGGCTGGCGCCTGATGCCCACAGAGGAGCCGCAGTTTGAGACCATGAACCCCAGGCCGCCACCACCGGATCCCGACGGCGAGCTGCGAGTGGCCAGCTTTAACCTGCTCAACTTTTTCACAACCCTGGACAACGACCGCAACAAGTGCGGCCCGAACAAGGCAGACAGTTGCCGCGGCGCCGAAAATCGCAAGGAGTTTGAGCGGCAACTGCAAAAGATCGTTACAACGCTGACAATGATTGACGCTGACATCTATGGGCTCAACGAACTCGAGAACAATGCATCTGCCTCCCTGCAACGGCTCGTCAACTCCATGAACACAGCGGCAGGTCACGAGCTCTGGTCATACATCGATACCGGCACGATCGATACCGATGCGATCAAGACCGGCTTCATATACAGACAAACGACAGTGCGCCCGGTTGGGGAACACCGTGTGCTGGATGACTCTGTCGATCCGGACTTCGGTTCTGAAAAAAATCGTCCGGCACTCGCGCAGACCTTCGAGTTGCTATCGAATGGCGGACGTCTGACCGTGGTCGTCAATCATCTTAAATCGAAGGGATCGGACTGCGACGACAAAGGTGATCCAAATACCGGCGACGGCCAGGGTAATTGTGCAAAGACGCGGACCGCTGCCGCACGCGCCATTATCGAATGGCTGAAGCAGGATCCAACCGGCAGCAATGACGATGATTTCCTGGTTATCGGGGACCTCAATTCCTACCTTAGAGAATCACCGTTGAAGGTCTTCGCAGATGCGGGCTACGAAAATCAGCTGGCAGCATCGGGCAGTGACATTCCCTACTCGTTCGTCTGGGACGGACAGGCTGGTGCACTGGACCATGCGCTGGCATCGCGCTCGCTGGTGCCACAAGTCCGGGAGGCCATGGAGTGGCACATCAACGCGGATGAACCAGCCGTCTACGACTATAATCTCAGCAAGACCCGGGACGCCACGCTGTTTGATGCGGACACGCCGTATCGTACCTCCGACCACGACCCGGTGATCATTGGCATCGACCTCGAACCCTGAAGGATCCGTTCATGAAGTATTTTGCAGCGACCCTGTCTCTCCTGGCCCTCCTCGCCTCAGCCAACGTGTATGCGGAATCTCCGCCTACCCTGCGGCTGGACTTCTTCCATACCGGCAATCATGAAATGGAAG
>Ga0316189_10002619_pt1 | contig 17602 bp, 12 predicted proteins | sample LowCovwburrow_MG_FD_204930 | JGI IMG/M metagenome (GOLD analysis project Ga0316189, IMG submission 204930) | Coastal sediment microbial communities from Maine, United States - Lowes Cove worm burrow | ecosystem: Environmental > Aquatic > Marine > Coastal > Sediment | place: USA: Maine...
GATCTTATTAAAATAACCGCCACAGGCGGAGTATTAAGCACCGCTAAGAGCGGTCAGAACCCGCAATTTATGGACGACGAGCTCGAAGCCATCATGGCAGCAGCTAAAGACTATGGCTTTAAAGTTGCAGCTCATGCACACGGCGCTGAGGGCATGAAACGAGCTATCAAAGCCGGTATTAATAGCATTGAGCATGGCACCTTGATGGACGACGAGACTCGCAGCCTAATGAAAAAGCATGGTACCTACTTAGTACCAACAATCTTGGCCGGTGAGTTCGTCGCCGAAAAAGCCAAGATAGATGGCTACTTCCCCGAAATTGTTCGCCCCAAAGCAGCGGCGATAGGACCTCAACTTAAAGCGAATTTTGCTAAAGCTGTTAAAGCGGGTGTGAAAATAGCCTTCGGTACTGATAGCGGAGTGTCATACCACGGCGACAATGCTCAAGAGTTTAAGCTGATGGTCGATAACGGCATGACACCAATGCAAGCGATTACAACCGCTACGGTTAATGCCGCCGACCTACTTGGCGAATCTGATAACCTAGGCTCGTTGAGCATTGGTAAATACGGCGATATTGTCGCGGTCAAAGGTAACCCATTGGAAAACATTCAATTACTTGAGAATGTTAGCTTTGTGATGAAAGGCGGGGTAGTAGTTAAGGCTGACTAGGGAAAACACTGCTTAGCTCCCGAGTCCTTTTTTGGGCCGTCCTGAGCATCGCCGAAGGATCTGTTGGTCATAATCAGATCCTTCGGCGATGCTCAGGATAACGGGTAGCAACTACGCTTAGATCGGCTTGATATGATTATTCCCAATCTAAAATAACTTTGCCCGACTGTCCCGACTCCATCATTTCGAAACCTGCTTGAAACTCGTCGATTGGAAATTGATGCGTTAACATCGGTGATAGGTCGAGGCCAGATTGAATCAAGCTAGCCATTTTGTACCAAGTTTCAAACATTTCTCGGCCATAAATACCTTTGATCACTAGACCCTTAAAAATCACTTTAGTCCAATCAATCGCCATATCAGATGACGGAATACCAAGCATGGCGATTTTACCGCCATGATTCATATTCTCAAGCATCGAAGTGAAGGCCGATGGCACGCCAGACATCTCCATTGCGACGTCAAATCCCTCGGTCATACCAAGTTCGCTCATTACCTCTGCAATGTTTTGCTCAGCCACATTAACGGCCCGACTTGCGCCCATCTTACGTGCAAGCTCTAAGCGATATTCATTAACATCGGTAATTACAACATGACGAGCACCTACGTGCTTCGCGACTGCTGCCGCCATAATGCCGATTGGGCCAGCACCAGTGATAAGAACATCTTCGCCAATTAAGTTGAACGATAACGCGGTGTGTACGGCGTTACCGAATGGATCAAATATCGCAGCTAGATCGTCACTGATATTGTCGGGAATTTTAAACGCGTTAAACGCGGGTATCACCAAATATTCGGCAAACGCACCTTGACGATCGACCCCTACACCGAATGTATTACGACATAAGTGACGACGCCCTGCGCGACAATTTCGGCAATGGCCACAGGTAATATGGCCTTCGCCCGACACTCTATCTCCAGCGTTAAAACCGGCTACTTCTACGCCCATATCAACCACTTCGCCAACGTACTCATGACCAACAATCATTGGTACTGGAATGGTATTCTGTGACCACTCATCCCATGCGTAGATATGCATGTCAGTACCGCAGATCGCCGTCTTCTTGATCTTAATTAACAAGTCATTTGGCCCAACTGTTGGCACTGCGGCCTCGGTCATCCAGATCCCCTTTTCAGGGTGAAGTTTAGCTAAGGCTTTCATTTGCGCTGTCATTAGCTAATTACTCCAATCTCTTTAGCAACTTTAATAAAGGCATCGACGACAAAATCTACTTGTTCGAGGCTATGTGCGGCTGACATCTGTGTTCGTATTCTGGCTTGCCCTTTCGGCACGACTGGAAACGAAAAACCAACGACATAAACGCCTTCTTTGAGCATTCTTGCAGACATTTCAGCCGCCAGTTTGGCGTCGCCTAGCATGACGGGAATAATGGCATGGTCGGCACCGGCCAAGGTAAAACCCGCGGCGCTCATACGCTTGCGAAAGTGTGCGCTATTTCGTCGCAAATTATCGCGTAACTGATCACCTGATTGCAGCAAGTCGAGCACCCGAATTGATGCCGCAACAATTGCCGGGGCCAATGAATTAGAAAATAGATAGGGCCGCGAGCGTTGACGCAACCACTCGATGACTTCACGTTTGCCCGAGGTGAAGCCACCAGATGCACCGCCCATCGCTTTACCAAGGGTTCCGGTAATAATATCGACTCGACCCATCACCTCGCAATACTCATGACTACCCCGACCCTTATCACCGACAAAACCAACGGCATGCGAGTCATCGACCATTACCATGGCATCATACTTATCAGCTAAGTCACAAATACCTTTTAGGTTTGCAATTACGCCATCCATCGAGAATACACCATCAGTGGCAATCAATTTAAAGCGAGCCTTAGCCTCAGTGGCCGCGATTAACTGCTCTTCAAGTGCGGCCATGTCATTATTAGCATAGCGAAAGCGCTTGGCCTTGCATAAACGAACACCATCGATGATGCTGGCATGATTCAGGGCATCCGAAATAATCGCGTCTTCAGGACCAAGAATTGTTTCAAACAAACCCGTATTAGCATCAAAACAAGACGAATAAAGAATGGTGTCTTGCATGCCTAAGAAGTCGCTTAATTTTGCTTCTAAGGTTTTATGAATGTCCTGCGTACCGCAGATAAAACGCACCGAGGCCATGCCAAAACCATGCTCATCTAAGCCGGTTTTAGCTGCCTCGATAAGCTCAGGGCTATTGGCCAAGCCAAGATAATTATTAGCGCAAAAGTTTAGCACTGAATTACCTGATGAAACCTCGACACGAGCGTCCTGAGCGCTGGTTATCAGTCGCTCAGCCTTATAAAGACCGGCGTCTTTAACCTCGTCGATGTTGCTCTGTATATGTTTAATAAAATCAGTCATTGCTAAAACCTAGTTACTTCTTAGTAGTTACTTCTTAGTTACTTGTCAGCCTTAGCTGAGTTAAATAATTGCGTCAACATAAGCAGTTTGCATATCGATATAAACGTCCTTTGCCATCTTACGCGCTTCTTCGATCGGCATAAACTGTGATGAGAAACCAGGAATCGCTTGATCTATCGATAGCGCGGTGGCGGCAACAATATGTTCGATCAAATCTATTGGGTTTTCAATACCCATAGCAAAGCGAATAGTAGTTGGGAAAATCTGCGCTTCGACCTGCTGCTCAGCATTGAGTTCTGAATGGGTGGTGAGCCCAGGACAACTAACAATACTATTGGTTTGCCCTAGGCTTATCATATGGGAGAAGGCTGGTTCTAGGCAATCAAAAAAGCGATGGAACTCCGCATTCGGAATTACTGAGCCCATATCGACGGTGAACAACCCGGATGGAAAACCAAGAAAAAGATTATCTTGCGCCAGTTGGTAATTTTTATTACCCGGTAGTCCATTGCAATTAACCTTAATCATCGGGTGCGAGTCCATAAAGGTGGCAAATATCTTAGTGGTAATGCATTTCTTCAGCATGCGCACTTCTAAGGTGCGCATTCCAGCCATTACCTCAAACGCGGTATCGGCATTTAAAAAAGCGCCTTTTACGTAATAGACGTTCCAGAACACAGTATTTTCCCAACCCGGCATTCCCTTCGGAATGAACATATCTTCATTGCGAGCGATAACACAGCCGGCAATAACTGAACCTGAGCCCGTAAGATCTTTGGTGTAGCTATGGATCACAAAGTCGGGGCGCTCTTCGGTGTTCTCTCGCTGCAATGGCTGCACTAAGAATGGCGTTCCTACGGTCGCATCTAGAATTACCCGTACGCCAGACTCGTGTGCTAAGCGGCATAGTTCAGGCACATCCAAGACATATCCATGCGGATTACACGGCGATTCGATGTAAAGGTAAATCTGTTTTCCGGCGGCTAAACGTGCAGCGTATTGCGTCTTTACTGAGGCTAAGGTTTCAACAAACGCGGTTGTATCTTCGCCTGAGAACTGTGCGACAGCAACATTTAAGTTTGAGGGCTTAGCGAACCAGTCGTGAATTAACTGGTGTGCGCCGCCATAAATATTCTGGCTAGCGATAAGAATATCTTCGTGCCCGAGTACGTGTGACAAGGTCGCATCAATGGCCGCCATTCCGCTATTGAAGTTCCAGGCTAAATACTCGCCCGCATTGGGCCCAGCTTCTAAATCAACAATATGGTTGGCAAGGGATATTGAGGTTGGGTTTAGCAAACGAGAGTAAATGTCGAGCATCATCTCTTTACCTTCGAAAGCGTCACTAATCCATTCAGCGCAAGCGTAAATATAGGTCGCCGTGCGGGTAATAGCCGGCGTTGCCGAAAATATTGCATTAACATTATCAAAAATCGGATAGGCCGATTTGGCGCTCATCGTCGATTGGCTATAACCTAGCGCTTGGTATGTGCTTCTAAACGGATTCTGCAAAGTATCCAAAACTTTAGCTAATTGGAATGATAGAAACTTTTTGGCATTGAACAATGCGGCCTTTTCAGTAGTGTCCAATGACGCCATGCTAGCCTGAGTTTCTTGCCACATAAGCTCGACATTACCCTGACACTCATAAACGCGCTCGACCGCGCTCAGCAATGCTCTGCCGAGTTCGCCGTCGACTTCGATATTGAAGTGCGTAAGCTGCTCGGCAGCCAATTCGGTCACACTAGAAGCCTCAGTTGAGTTTCTTCGAGGTGAAAGCTTTTTTGCTGCATTGAAAATCTGCTGTTGCTTATTAGTGCTCATTGTCAAACCGCCTTTATTCTGATTCGTTAAATTGTCGCTTATGATATACAATATTTGTGACATTAAGACATGACCAAATTTAATTCGGAAACATATCCAAATGAGCGAGATTGACCAAATTGACTTCGAAATAATTGCCGCACTAAGGAACAATGCACGGATCGCTAACAAGGATTTAGCAGAAAAAATAGGTCTAGCACCATCGTCCTGCTTAGAACGTGTACGATACTTGCGGGCTAGAGGCTATATCAGAGACGCGCATATTGAGGTCGACCTAACAGCTTTGGGTTTAGGCTTGCAGGCAATGGTAGCAATACGAATGAACCAACATTCGCGAGTCGGGCTAGAAGCCTTTCAAAACTACGTGATAGGGCTTAACGAAGTGGTGACGGTTTATCATCTTAGTGGCGCTAATGACTTTATGGTGCATATTGCGGTTAAGGATGCCGAAACACTGAGAGACTTCGTGTTGGATTCGTTCGCTGAAAGACCGGAGGTGGCGCACATCGAAACGGCGGTTATTTATCAACAGGTCAAGAATTGGAATTTGGTCGACCAACGAGAGGAGTGAGGCTAGTTTCCTTACTATGAGATACCCTCAAAAAGGGGCACCTAGTCCTTCCGCTCGTTGGTAACGACAAGGTGCCCTTGAGGGTAGCTCGAAACTAACTACTTAATAATCTTCAAATGCGACTTGTCACGCTTCGGCTTAGTTTTGGTCTTTAACTTTGTTGGCTCGCTAGGGATACGAGCTGGGCTTGTTGGCTCTGGATCAGTGCCATTGCCATCGCCATCCATGTCGTCGAAGAAAATGCCTTGTGAATTTTCACGAGCAAATATTGCCAGAATGGAAGCAATCGGCAAGAAGATATCTTGCTCAATGCCGCTGAAGCGCGCTGAAAAGCTTATGCATTCGTTATCCATAATATGTAATTTCACAGCTGACGAGCTGATATTTAACACTATCTGCCCGTCAACCACATGTGCTTTTGGCACCTCGACACCATCGGCCTCGGCATCTACCAAAACCTGAGCAGTGAAGCCATTGTCTTCAGTCCACTCAAAGATCGCGCGCATCAAATACGGTTTAGTCGAGGTCATTGTATCGGTCACCAAATGGGCGTGAAAAGAAGATTAAAAGCCGCGTAAGTCTCGTTCAGTATCACTCATACTATCTTGGAAAGCTTGACGAGCGAATAGACGCTCAGAATACTCTTCGATAACTTGAGCTTGCTTAGGCAAGATAATATTCAAGGTTGGCAAACGCCATAATAGCGGAGCCAAAATAACATCGACCAAGGAATATTCATCACCCATCGCGTAGTCTTGCTCGGAAAATAATGGTGAAATCGCAATTAAGCCATCGCGAAGCACCTTGTGAGCCGCTTTATTTCTCTTGTCTTCTTGTAAGGCTTTCAAAGAATCAAACCAATCACGGTTAAGTCGCATAATCATCAAGCGCTGCTTTGCACGCGACACTGGATCAACCGGCATTAATGGAGGATGTGGCAGGCGCTCGTCTAAATATTCATTAATAATGAACGGGTCGTACAAAATCAAATCACGGTCAACCAAGGTTGGCGTCTCGTAGTAGGGATTGAACTCAGCAAGTTCTTGACACGTGTCTGAAGGGTCGGTGTATACCACTTCACACTCAATGTCTTTCTCTTGTAAGACAATCCGGCAGGCATGACTCAACACGCAGTCAGTTCCAGAGTAAAGCGTCATTATTGAGCGTCTGGTTGCGAGTGTATTCATACTAATATCCTTTTTTAAGGTTGGAATATAGAGTGCGAAATGCGGTTAGCGTATAAAAACCCTAACGTTTTAAGCATTCTTTAAAAATAACAAAACGCGACAAGAGCAAGCCCAAGCCACGTTTGCTAGCAAACCAAATTAATTATTTGGCCTATTTAACTATTTTAGCCGAGCACTAATGGACGTCACGCCAGTACTCTTTCTTAAGAATCATGCAAAGAAGTAGCAAGATAATTAAGAAGGCGATGGTGTAAACACCAATAGTTTTACGCTGAAGCTGAACCGGCTCTGCCATGTAACTCAAAAATGCAGTCAGATCAGCCATTGATTTATCAAACTCAGCTGGCGTTAATTTACCAGGGTGAGATAGTTCGAAGATGGTGTCGCCAACTACTTTATGATCGCCTAGGGCATCGCCTACGGCATCATTAGAGGCATGCGTATCAATAGCGCCGTGGCTATCTGAGTCCACTTTACCGACAACCTTTTGCACGCCTTGCAATTCATACATTGCATGTGGCATTGCTACGTTTTCAAACAACGAATTATTCCAACCGCTTGGGCTGCTCTCGTCGATGTAAAAAGCGCGTAGGTAGGTGTAAATCCAGTCCGGGCTGCGTACACGAGCAACCAGAGAAAGATCAGGAGGCGCAACACCGAACCATGCCTTAGCGTCTTCTTCTGGCATAGTTGTCTTCATTAAGTCGCCTTCTTTCTCAGTAGTGAACATCAAGTTTTCCTTGAGCTGCCACAGAGGAATTTCCAAGTCTTTAGCAACGCGGTTATACCGCGAGTACTGTGCACTATGGCAAGAAAGACAATAGTTAACGAATATCTTGGCACCACTTTGCAGCGATGCTTTGTCAGACATGTTCATGTGCACTTTGTCAACTGCAGCGCCATGACCGCCAGCGGCAAATGCGCTAGAGCCAATAACAACTGAAGAGACTAGAGCAACTAATAATAGAGATAATTTTTTCATTTTAATGTCTCCTAATGCGCTTCGTAAACGACACGGCTAGGCTCAGGCTTAGTTTTACCAATACTGGTAAACCAAGGCATCAAAGCAAAGAATGCGAAGTAAACGACTGTACAGATTTGCGCTAACAACGTCTTACCAGGTGTTGGTGCGTTCATACCTAAATAGCCTAAGGTTACGAAGGCCACCAAGAATAATACCAAGGCAATTTTGAATGGCAAACTACGGTATCGGATTGAGTAAACCGGCGATCGATCTAACCAAGGAAGCAAGAAAAAACAAACAATTGCCGCTGCCATTAGGATAACACCCCATGCTTTACCACTGCCAAATTGCAAGCCGAAGAAGACTCCGATAGCTAGCAAGGTAAAACCGATTTTAACTTTAATGCTTACCTTCGCTCTTATCCACAACCAAAGAACAATCAGGCCAGTAATAATTTCGAGCGCGAATAACAATGACGTTGTGCTGGCACGCAAGATTGAATAGAACGGCGTGAAGTACCAAAGCGGCACAATGTCTGGCGGAGTTTGCAGCGGGTTTGCCGGTGCGAAGTTATCTTTTTCTAATAATACTCCGCCACCATCTGGCCAGAAGAAGACGATTCCTAGATAGATAATTAAGAAACCAGCCACACCGATCAAGTCTTTGATCACCATGTATGGGAAGAATGCGATGCCGTCTAATGGCTTGCCATCTTCGTCTACGTGGTCATAAATATCAATGCCGTCTGGATTGTTTGAACCAACTTGGTGAAGTGCAACAAGATGTAAAAACACCAAGGCTACTAAGATTAGTGGTAACAGAATAACGTGAAACGCAAAAAAGCGATTCAAAGTAGCATCAGAGATAACAAAGTCGCCTCGAATCCACTCGGTTAGCGCTGGGCCAACGTAGGGGATAACATCAAACAGCGATAGAATCACTTGAGCACCCCAATAGGACATATTGCCCCATGGAAGCAAATAACCCATAAACGCTTCAGCCATCAAGGCCACAAAAATGACACAACCAATTAACCAAACCAATTCACGCGGTTCACGATGTGAGCCGTAAATGACTCCGCGAAACATATGTAAGTATACGACCACGAAGAACATAGACGCACCGGTTGCATGCAAATAACGTACCAGCCAACCAAATGGCACGTCGCGCATAATGTATTCCACTGATGCGAACGCCAATTGCGCGTCCGGCTTGTAATGCATGGTCAAAAAGATGCCGGTAGCAAGCTGCAATACCAACATCAAAATAGCTAATGAGCCGAAGAAGTACCAAAAGTTGAAATTTTTGGCTGCCATGTATTCGGCAAGATGCTCGTTCCAAACCTTCGTTGCAGGGAATCGTTTATCGACCCACTCCATTACGGCGTTGGCACTCTTATGATTGTCATGACGATGAATAGCCATTATGTAATCCTCCCTTCGTCGTCACCAATGTGGATGACTGAGCCGTCAAATCTATACGGCGGTACAGACATATTAGTGGTTGCCGGTACATCTTTATATACCCGGCCGGCCAAATCAAACTTCGAGCCATGACACGGGCAGAAAAAACCACCTTGTGAGTCATCGCCCATTTGCGGGTCTGGACCGATAGCCAGTTTTTCGACTGGAGAACACCCAAGATGCGTACACACACCTTCCATCACCAAAAGTTCTGGACGAGCTGGGTCAGAGCGTTTGTTGTTCTGAGCATACACAGGTTGAGAGCTCGATTCTGAGGCGGCATCAGCCAGATTGCCTTCAATTTGCTCAAGGCCATCCATCATCTCGCTAGTACGCTGCAGCAACACTACGGGCTTACCGCGCCATTCAACCTTAACCATTTGACCTTCTTGAAGTTTAGAAAAGTCAAATTGAACCGGTGCCCCAGCATTCTTTGCGCGCTCACTTGGGGCCATACTCATTACAAACGGCACAACGGCTACGCCAGCGCCAATAGCGCCAAAGCCTGCTGTCATACCAGTGAGGAATCGACGCCTCTTTCGATCTTCAACGCTCATGCCATCGGCATTTACGTCGCTAACGTTATTGTCAGCCATAGGTGCTCCTAAGATTGTCTAAGTCAATTAGACCTAGAATATTAGCTAAATTAAATTTTTTCGTGGCGAGCCGGTGTTATACGTTCAAAACACCAAATCAAAAACTCATTTATATTCAATAAGTTGGCTTTGCCAAAGTAGACTGTGTTTTATGAGCTTTTTTTAAATACACACGCCTATTCTTTCGTCGGGCGCGATTGTACCAGATGTGTCAAGCCTTTGGCTCATTTGAAAGGATAAAAATTACAAAAATTTTAATCATCACCACCTTTCAACGCCTAACCGAGCAGCGCTCGCATGGCAGCCAAATGCGCTTGACCCACTTCTTCTTTGCGCTGCGGGTCTTGTGCTAATTTTTCTTCCCATACAATATGCTGCTCATCCAATTCATCTAGGAAGCGACTTGGAGAGCAATCAATAACCTCGCCGTAACGCTTACGTTGATTAGCATACGACAAGGTTAATTCTCGCTGAGCACGCGTGATGCCAACGTAAAATAGACGGCGCTCCTCTTCTACCATGTCTTCTTCAATGCTGGTTTTGTGAGGCAAAATCTCTTCTTCCATACCAACAATGGTGACATGCGGGAATTCTAGGCCCTTGGAAGCATGCAGCGTCATCAAGGAAACAACGTTAGCGTCTTCGTCGTCATTATTTTTTTCTAGAATGCCCATTAAACTAACTGCGGCAACAACATCAGCTAACATTCTATCTTCGCCTTTTTTAACAATCGACTTGACCCAGTTTAGTAGGTCGGTCACATTTCGCCAACGCATCTCAGCTTGTTCCGGACTGGCGCTTTGTTTAGTCACCCATTCTTCGTAGTCAATATCATCCAAAATATCATCTATAAGCTGCATAGGCGGGTCAGTTAGCGCCCGCTCCATCATACCGCTGAGCCAATGCTGAAACTCGCGTATCGCACTCTGGCGTTTAGGCTGTAAAAACTGATGGACAAACGGGCTGGTGATTGCTCCATATAAGCTGCATGCTTCTAGGCCAATCTTGCCTGAGTCTTCGGAATCTGCTTTTGCAGCCTCAGCCAAGGCTTCGAGTGTTGACGCGCCAATACCACGACGCGGCGTATTAATCGCGCGCACAAATGCGTTGTCGTCCGATGGATTACTGATCAGGCGCAAGTAGGCCATCACATCTTTGATTTCGGATCTATCAAAAAAGGACAGGCCGCCGCTTAAGTAGTACGGGACATGCATCTCGCGCAGCTTTTGTTCAAGCATTCGAGCCTGATGATTGCCACGATAAAGAATCGCATAATTTTTATACGGAGTTTGATTCTGAAAACGGTGTTGCATTAACCCTGCAACCACTTTCTCAGCCTCACGTTCATCATTCTCAGCATTAATAATCACGATTGGGTCACCGATACCAAGATCGCTCCAAAGTTGCTTTTCAAATGGTCGCGGATTATTTTGAATTACATGATTGGCGAGCGCTAATATGCGCCCCATCGAACGATAGTTTTGCTCTAGCTTTACCAGCTCTAAGGTTGGAAAGTCAGTTTGCAGCTGAACCAAGTTCTCAGGTTGTGCACCCCGCCATGCATAAATAGATTGATCATCGTCACCAACCGCGGTCAGACCATTACCTCCCGAGCCTGCTACTAGGGTTTTAACTAAGCGGTATTGCGCTGCGTTGGTGTCTTGATACTCGTCGACCAGCATATATTGAACCCGTTCTTGCCATTTAATTCGAACGTTATCAAATTTACGCATCAACTCATTGGGCAAATACAACATGTCATCAAGATCAATAGCGTTACAGGCTTGCAGGTAGCGTTCGTATTCTCCATAGACATTCGCCGCCGCGACTTCCACGGGGTTAGTCATGGCGAGTCGATTAGCGTCATCGGGCGATACTAAGTCGTTCTTCCAGCTGGAAATTTGATTACGCACACGATCAACTAAGCCATTATCATCAAGATCGGCTTTTAACAATTCGCGCACCACGAAAAGTGAATCCGCTGGGTCGAAAATAGAGAAGCCCGGCTTACGACCTGAGGCGTCAACCTCTTCGCGAAGAATTGCCATACCTAAGCTATGAAAGGTCGATACTGTCAGCCCTCGAGTTGCATCGGCATCGAGCAGCTCGGTAACACGCGCCTTCATCTCTCTGGCCGCCTTGTTAGTAAAAGTTACCGCGTAAATATGCTTTGGGTTTATAAACTTTTTAGTCAGCAGCCACGCTATTTTGTAGGTGATTACTCGAGTCTTACCACTACCAGCGCCAGCCAGCACTAACATCGGCCGCTCGCAATCTTGTACGGCAGCTCGTTGTTGAGGATTTAATTGTTGGAACAAAAGGGCCTCGCAAATACGGCTAGGGAAAACAAAAACAGAACTAGAGTCTACGGGCAGAGCGGGAGCAACAAAAGCGCTTTCTATCGCTCATTGGATATTTATTTTATACTTCACCAGAGCATCATCGGTAAATCAAGTAAGCCTAGGCCTCTACGCTAGATTAAACCAAATTACCACTCGCTTAGTGAGGAGCCTCTGATTAAGTCTTACAGCGGCCGTTTATGCTTAATCAGAGGCTCTTTGACAAAGGTTAAGTTGATTTGTATCAGTGTATACATAGTGTACACTGTCGATATGGGAAATTTTGGGGAGCTGCGATAGATTAAAATGTCATCACGAAATGACGTTCGTGATAAGATCAAAAAAGCGAAATAATTAAAGAGTCCACTTGGAACGAAGTAAAATAGAGCGCTATTTTAACAATGGCCAATACCAAAAAGCCTTAAAGGGTTTGAGCGAAAGCAAACCGTCTGCGTGGGCTGATACCACCAAACTCAGATGCATGCGAGCGATGGGGCGTAAAGACGCTGTCAAATACGCGGATCAGCTTCGCAAAAGAATTGCCGGTCGCTCGAAGGCGTACCCCATGACTACCTCCGAGCGCAATAACCAGTTGCGTTATATCTCATTAGTCTACGCGGAGCAAAATCGCGCAAAAGATGCCTGCGTAATCATGGCCAAGCTGTGCAAAAAAAGCCCTGACGTAGCAGCTCTTCATAGAGAGTATGCCTTCGCACTGAGCAACAATTCACAGCTCGACAAGGCCGAGACACAATTAAATCGAGCGATTGAATTAAAACCAGACAGTGCTAACTCGCATGCTCAGCTGGCACTCATCTACTGCCGAACGGGGCGCGTCGAAGCAGGTTATGGCGGCTATTCAAGAGCTGCCACGCTAGAACCGAATAATATTGCCTATACTCAACGCTTACTCTACTGGAGTAATTACTCAGAGCGCACCACTCAGCAAAGCAATTATCAGCTAACCCAACTTTGGATTAACAAGGCATTTCCGGAGGATCAAAGCGTCAATAATGCACTCAACAAGGTTGATACTACTAGGCAACTAAAGCTTGCTTTTGTGTCATCCGATTTTTGCGCTCACGCTATCCGCTTTTTTATACAACCATTACTATCAGGTTTGAATAAAGACGACTTTCACTTAACCGGCTATAGCGATATTAAAAATAGCGATGCCAAAAAAGGTGACCACGTAGCGGCCGCTATTCACCAACAATTTGATGTTTTCCACGATAGCTCTCAAATGAGTGATACTCAACTCGCAAAACAGATCATCGAAGACAAAATAGATATTCTGATTGATCTCAACGGCCATACTAGCGGTAACCGTCTTGGCGTATTTGCAAAACATGTAGCACCTATACAAGTGAGTTGGCTTGGCTACCCCTCGACCACTGGCCTAAAGAGTATTGGCTACCGAATCACCGACCGCATTGCTGATCCAAGCGACCTTCACGATCAGTTTTTTAGCGAACAATTATTACGCCTTCCAAATGGTTTCCTATGCTATAGGCCGCTTGAGGACGCTCCCGATATTAATCCAAGCGGGGACCAGAGCCATATACGCTTTGGTTCATTTAGTAATTTAGCTAAGATATCTAGCCTTACGTTGGACTGCTGGTCGGCCGCGTTGCTCGCCGTGCCAAACTCAACACTTTATGTTAAGCGCCAACAGCTAACAAACAAAAACGCATCGAACTTCTTTATACAGCAACTTGCTGATCGCGGCGTATCAGAGGATCGTATTATAATTAATCCCTCGATATCCAAAGCCGAGCACCACCTAGATGAATACAATAATATAGATATTGCCTTAGATACAACTCCATATAATGGCACGACCACTACCTTAGATGCTTTATGGATGGGTGTGCCGGTGATCTCACTCAAAGGCCAAACGCACGCCAGTCGCGTAACAGCGAGCATCTTGCACCGGCTTAATTTAAACGGCTTGGCAACAGACTCTGTATTTGAATTCGCGGAGCGCGCTAAGGAACTCTCAGAACTGCAAGAAACCTTGCATGAGTTACGTTTTGGCCTGCGCAAAAGAATCAAAGAATCGGCGTTAATGAACGATAAACAGTTTGGCCGCGAGTTCGGCAATACTCTGCGATCACAGTGGCGGGATTGGTGTCATGAGCGCAATCGCAGTTCAGGCCAAACCGACACAGCTTCGTTAGAGGTGAGTAAATGAGTGGATATAACGAGGAATCGTTAGAGAACTTGGCAGCGATGTCAATCCGCGCCCTGCGAGCCAGCAAGCACGATGAAGCCGTTGAAATTACGAAACAAATAATTGCACGAAGCAAGGATCACGCGGGTGCACATGCTGTTCAATTTAGTAGCCTTTTTAAAGCGAAAAAATTTGAGCAGGCAAGACGAATGGGAGGGCGTGCGGCGCAACTGAACCCTGAGTCGGAATTTATATTAAATAACCAAGCTTGCCTACAACTTGAAGCTAAGCAGCCCGCATCTGCGGCCGGTTTATTAAAATCATTAATAGAACAATTTGGCGAACAAGGCCAATGGCTTTATAACTTAGCACTAGCGCAGCGAATGGTAGGTAACTTTGAATATGCAATTAGCAAGTTCCGCCGTACCTTAGATCACCAACCTGAACATGATCGTGCTGCTTTTCAACTGGCAGACTGCCTTAAAATAGTAGGCCACCATGAAGAGGCTGTTCGAGCCTATGATTATGTGCGCCTACTGCGTAATAAACATGCGCCAACACACAGTAACTACATACACAATGCGGCTGCCAGCAACTGCCTATCGGCTACAGACCTAGATCACGAGCTGTCACTGTGGAGAGAACGGTTCATTCCCAACGATAAACGTTATACGGTTGACCAGCCAAGCTCGGCCTTGAACATAAACATAGGCTTTCTGATCGGCGTGATACCCGACCGTTGGTTGCGCTCAATGGTAGCTCCGGTAATCAACGAACTGTCTAAAGCTCACGATTCAATTAGTGTTTATTGGCATGATGAAAAACAACCATTAAAGCTTTTCGATGAGCGAGTTTCTGTTGTTTTATCAGCCAGCTTAAGTGACGCCGACTTCGCACGACAGGTGCGTGCCGATAGTATCGACATCATGATTGATATTTGTGGAATGCGCTTAGGTTGTCGACAACGAGCACTCGGCTTGCATTTAGCAGGGCGCCAATACGGATGGCTCGCTCATGAGGGTTACTATGCGACACCTCTAGTAGTCCCTTTAGACCATAAGTTAGACGCGCAACGCTTCTATATCAAAAGCAACAATGAAACCAAACAAGCCGCAGCAAAGAAGACTCTGATCGGTATCGGCAGCCAACGAGGTTTAGCGTACGAGGTAATTAAAACTTGGAGTTATATTTTACATCAGCTGCCCGATTGGAAATTACATCTTGATGCACAGGAAGAGCACATTATCAAAGCGCTTCGTAATCGCTTCTCAGATGTGGATGTCAATAGTAAACGACTAATTTTCGATAAAACCTTGGGCGCTAGCAAAGGCTCTGTGGTACTCGATAATTTTATACAAAACGACCCGGTAACGGCAAGTTACGCACTTAATGCAGGCGGCATACTTGTGGCACTCAAAGGCCCACTATTTCCGGCGCAACAAAGTGCCGCATTGTTATCCCAAGTTGATCGAGATGACTGGGTATGTGCCTCAACATCGGAATACGTTGCTCGAGCAATCGCATTAGCTGATGGGGCATTAGCTGAGCCGCTTAGCCAAGAGCAGTTTGATATCAGCCGCCTAAACAACCTACAGACGTTTGTCACTCATTTCAGAAATACCATAAGCAGCTAAAGCTTGATTGGCCTAACAAGCTAAAATAGCAATGGCGGTTTTAAGGAGCCTCTGATTAAGGATTAATCACAATCGCGGGATCACCCAGTATTTGCCACGCCATTTGAATGTCCCGGTGATCACCATGTACGGCTAATGCTTTTTTAGCCGCTATCAACGCATCGCCAATAGTTACACCATCTGCGAATAAACGCTTATTCAGCTCAATGCCAAGGTTTCGCTCGCCTTCTGAGGTAGTCAATGAAGAGGCCCCTAATACGCTGACAGCACCGTGCTCACCACCCAACATAAAGCGGTCACCCATGGTGTAGCCTTCAGGATCCACATAATAGGTGTTCCAGCAGCCCCATTGAGTTACCACCGTAGGCTTGCCGACATTAGTCAGGCCTGGTATCTCTGTCAATGATAACAATGGCGGAGTAGTGTAAGCCCAGGTATATTGCGACGAATGACCTATATACTCGACCACCGACACACCGGCGTTGATAACACTGATTACCTTATCGTGCGCCGCCTGATGACCATCTACCTCAGGAAAGGCACGGAAGTCTTGACGTAAGGCCCCTTGCCAGTCTGATGGCATCGCGTTAATTAGGTCTTGTGCATCAGCGGTGAAGTTAACGCCGGTGCCCAAATCGTCTTTATCGGTCGCCATCAATAAGCGCCCGGCATAACCTTCGCGAGCTTGATAGGCTTTAATTTTGTTTACTACATAACCAACTTCAGTCTTGGTGCGCGCACCAATTCGACCAATTGCCACATCGGGCACACCATCGTTATTGACGTCGCCATAAGATGCGTCTGACGCAGTTTGCGATAATCTTAAACCACCAATAATCGTTTCTACATACTTGGTTGGTATTAGACTTTTCGAGTCGAACTTAAAATTCTTATAATCATAGGTATCGTTGCCAACCAATACCACATAACGAGTATTCATATTGGCGACGGCATGTTTAATATAAGCTTCTATCCCTTGAGGCCCAAAAGCATGGTTTCCATACTGAGCATAGACTTGGTTTACGTCGACAACTTTTACTAGGTAATCTTCCGAACGAATAGTCACTAACTCATTCAACTCTTCCCCGATCAGACTTGGGTGGGCGATAATTAGATACTCAGCACGCCCGCTGGAAATATCAGCTTGCACCTCAATCGCTCGGACGAGCGGTTTCTTAAAACCTCGATCAATTGCAGTCTCCTCTTCACTAACGATGATGTAATGACCCGCGTGGCCATTCGTACTAAACGTGATACCTCCGGCATTTTGACGGGCACCCGAGATCCGGCGAATCTTACCGTTTGCACCTTTATGATAAATACTGGCCTTGCCCACGTTGCTAATCAAGATTTGATCGGCATCAAACCAACCCTCTAGATAACCACCGGACATTTCGGTGGTTCGCGGATAAGTGACCCGAAGCTCATTTAAGGCCACGCGATCAAATGGCACATCAATCAACGGTCGGTAATTAAATTTAAAGGTATTAAGCCCTTCTTGAACAGCAACATCAGTCGAAACAAATTGATCTACCGAATTACCGTCAAACTGCTGATCACCGATCAATACGCCATTGACTAAGACTTCGTAGTGATGGTCATTACCTTCGATTGCCAGATCGACAAAGCCCATCATTTCAGCTTCAACTTTGGCACTCGTACTGCCACCGACAATGTTCTCTAAGCTGAAGGAGTAAGTCGGTGTTGGGCGCACACTTACGGTAAAACCAAAGTGCCAAGGGTCGCTAGCGATCGGCGAGGTAAATGAGTAAGTATTATTTTTATGCTCAACATGGGTGTGTTGGTACTGCT
>Ga0316189_10002620_pt1 | contig 17601 bp, 17 predicted proteins | sample LowCovwburrow_MG_FD_204930 | JGI IMG/M metagenome (GOLD analysis project Ga0316189, IMG submission 204930) | Coastal sediment microbial communities from Maine, United States - Lowes Cove worm burrow | ecosystem: Environmental > Aquatic > Marine > Coastal > Sediment | place: USA: Maine...
GCTGTGTCACGGGCGCTGTCGCCCACACGCGACCCTCGATTGACGCTCTGCTTTGCCCTTCAGCGACCCGATGAGCTCGCCGTATCGGATGGGTACGCCGAGGCCTGCACTCGGCCTCCCGTCCCAACTCCAAATTACGGCATCGGATCGCCTATACGCCCCATACTCTGACCTCCGCAGTGTGCTGCCGTAGAGGCGCGCCCCTGCCACCTTGTAGGACACCACCCTTCATCGGTTTTCCGGGCGGTCGGCGCATTTTTACGGATCGCCTCGGAAGACCAAGGTCGTGGTCTGTTTCAGTTCTTCGCGGTACCCAGCGGGCCCGATTCGGAGCGCCTACGCGCCGTCGGTCGCCACGCTCACGCGGAACTCTTTGAGCACCCGCCGCTCGCCACCGTCGACAGAGATGAAGCGCATCACCGTTCCTCCGCCGTCGATGGTCATCTGCGTCGCAACGGCAACGAACTGGTACTCGCAGCACGCGTAGATACCCTTGTCATCGTCGTCGAAGGCCACGCCGGTGATCGTCTTGGTCGGGTGGTCACCGAGGGTGATCTCGATCTCAAGATCGTTGACGCCCTGCAAATCTACGCCGTACCGCGTGACGACGATGTCGCAGGGACGCGGCGCCGCGAGCGGTGCGATGTCGCCGCCCTCGTCGCCCATGTCGAGCTGCACGACGTCGAGGTCGAGCGCTCGAATCTTGGCGGCGATCTTGTCTCCGCAGAACGGGTGCCGTAGGCCACGGCCGTTGTTGTGACGGACGCCAGCGACGAGGAGGGCAAAGTCCGAGGCGGCCTCGGCGCCCGCATCGGAGAACAGCAGCTCCTCGAAGGCGTCGGCTTGCGAGCCGTCCTCGAGGGTGCCGCTGACGTAGCGCTCGAGCTGAGCGTAGAGCTCGCCAATCGTGGTCACTGGGCACCGCCGTAGGTCTGGGGGCGGTTGAGGCACTCGCGCAGGGCCACCAGCGTGCGGTGCCGAACGACGCGAACGTTGCCGGTGCTGATCTGCAGGGACTGGGCGATCTCGGCGGGGGGCGACTCGTCGAAGAACGTCTGGCCTATCACCTCGCGGGCGCGCACGGACAAACGCGCGAGGCAGTCTTCGAGGTGGCCGCGGCGCTCGTGGGCCTCAAGTTCGTATTGGTCGAGCACGCCTGTCTCACGGGGGCCGTAGGCCTCCCAGAGCGCTTGGCGCCGTTCCTGGCGTCGTGCCGCATTGCGGCTCAGGTTGCGACACACACCGAGCGCGAAGCTCCAAAAGTGCTCAGGCTCTTCGATCTTGCGGGCGCGTACGGCCTCGACCAGCAGCAAGCAGGCATGCTGGCAAAACTCGTTGATGTCGGCCTCCGATTTGAGTCTGCGCCGCGCGAAGGCCTGGATGCTGGGGTGGACGCGTGCGAGCAGGCGGGCCTCCGCATCGCGATCGCCGTCGATGGCCGCACAGGCAAGCTGTGAAGCAGCTACGGCGTCGTCTCCCACGCCCCAGCCTACCATTGCGGGCAGCGGCCGGATGGCTAACCGTGCGGCGGCCACGAGCCGGTGGCCCGCACCGAAGGGCCGCTGTCGCGTGCGACCGGATCTAGGGACTGGAGATAGCGGAAGATCGAGCGCTGGTCGACCTCGGACATCATGCCGTAGTGGCCCCACGGCATGACACTGTTGCGGTCGAGGAACCCTGCCGCCAAGCGCCGAAGGAACTCCTCCTCGGACCAGTTGGACAAGCGGCCGTGCTCTGGGTGGGGGGTCAAGTTGGGCGCGCAGTATTCGACATCCGGGTCGACCTTGCCCGGCTCGGCCTCCAGGCAACCCGAGAACAACGGAGCACTCAGTGCCATGCCGTCGAAGGGGTCGTGGGGACTGTGGCACTGCGAGCACTTGGCTGGACCCTTCGCCAGGTATTCGCCACGCTCGACGGAGGGCGCGTTTGTGGGCGGCACGAAGTTGGGGGTGGGCAGCATCTTTGGACCGAACACGCCGAAGGCCATCATTGCTCGGCCGCCAAAGGCGAGCTCGCTCGGTGCGACCTCGTGGTCCGATGCGGGCAGGGTGCGCATGTAGGAAATCACGGCTTGGATGTCCTCATCGGATGCCATGCCGACGGCCATGCTCATGAACAGCTGGACGCTGCCGTCCTCACCCACGCCGTGCTTGAGTACGCTGGCGAGATGCTCGTCGGACTTCGCCCCGACGCCGTGTACCTCGTCTGAGCTCAGGTTGGGTGCACGTATCGTGCCCAGCCCGGGGATGTCCCACTCCTGCCCGCCGGTGGGCTCGACCAGCCCAATCGGATTGTCTCGCGCCAAGCGCTCCCAGCTCGGAGCATGACAGGCCGTGCAGTGCATCGCGCCGTGAAACAGATCCTCGCCCCGCGCGATGATCTCGGGGTCGTCGGATGCGGTGATTCCCGTGCGAGGAGAATCGTAGGATGGATTGCCCCTGACCTCGACGAACCCGACAAGGCAGATCACGCACAGGGCCAGAGCCGCGCAGGTGAAGCCCAGAATGCGAAGCCAGCGAGATCGGCGGCTACGGGGGGATACAGAGGCGTGCTCGGACATGCGCCCCCAGGAGTGTCGCGACTTTGCCCCGCGTTACACGGGAATTTTGGGGCGATAGGTATCGGACCCCAGCCTGTGAGCGGTGCGGTCGAGGTGGCAAAGGTGAAGGCAGAAGGCCTGACGATCGAGTTCGCGTTCATCCAACGGCTCATTCACGCGGTGCTGGCGGGCCAGTACCAGGTCGTGGGTGAACCCAAGGGAGGCCGGGCGCTCGCGATTCCCTACGTATCCACCGGCATGGCCTCGGTTCACTTCGACGGGCTGGGGACGAGTACGCCGACGATCAGCTTCGGGACCGGATCGATCACCGGTATTGACGCCCGCGGCCTGGAGCAGACCGGGACCGTCGCCACGTAGACGGAGCCCCAGAGGTTCCGCAGCGCGCGGGTCGTGGGTGGTCGAGCCCTGCGACCTCAGCTGGCCTGCTGGGGCATCGATGCGCCCAGCAGATAGCCACCCAACAACAGCTCCATCGAGACCCGTTGCTCGTCCCAACCTGCGCTGGCGCACAGGTCACGTGCGCTCCGCTGCTGCTCGATCGCACGAACGTGCTCGCTACGAACTCTCTGTCGAGGCTCGATTCCTCCGCGCTCCCTGAAAAAGCAGCGCACTGAGCTTCTGCCACGCCCAAGCGTGCGCGCGATCTGCTCGAAGTTCTCCCCTTTATGCCACCGCCGCCAAAGCTCCAGTCGTTCGGACGCGCTGAAGTACTGGTACCGTCTCGCCATATCTTGCACCTACCATTCGAGGGTTGATGCTCTGACCGGTTGAAACCACATCGCCTATACGCTGCGCATCCGATCGCCTATACGCCACGACAGCTTCGCGATGATCCGCGGAGGTCACCTCGACCTGTGCGTGCCCGGGGTCAAAGGGATGGGTGGCGCCATGGACCTCTTTGCGGGGGCGCGGCGAGTCGTGATGAGGGACCACGTCAACAAGGCGGGCGCGCCCAAGAGCCTTGAGAACTGCACGCTGCCGCCCGGAAAACGAGTCGTGCACGAGATTGTGACGGAGCTGGCGTACTTCGTTGTGAAGCCCGAAGGGGGCCTACCTGTCACCAAAATCGCCACCGGAGTTACGTTGGACGAGGTCCGCGAGAAGACGAAGTGTGGCCTCGAGGTGGCCGAGCCGGTAAGCTCGATGGCCTAAGAGGATTGGACAATGGCCGAAACCTCGGAAGAGATGTTGTGCGAACGAGTTCTCGGGGAGCACGAGATACTCGTCAAAGCGGGCCTACGCCCTACAGCTTTGCCTGCGGAGGCATGGATCCGCAACTTCCCCGGCCAAGAAAGAGTCGCCGCGGCACTACTCCGGCGGTTCGTCTACGTATCAGAGCTTGAGTTTGAAAAGTGGCTGGAGGCCGCCTTCGTCAGGCTCATGAGCGCCGTGGACAGAGAGCACAGCGAGCCACTGGCGACGACGCTAGCCCGCATGGTGTTCTTCCCGACGCAGAAGGAAACTCCTTCAGTGACCGCCTCGGGATTCGGGGTGTGCCGTCTACTGCGGCAGGTGTGTGGACTCGCCGAGGACCGCTTCGCCGCTGACGCGGACGACCTCCAGCAACGAGCGCTCGCAGGCGAGAGGGTTGTTCTCGTGGACGACTGCGTAGGCAGTGGCTCACAACTTCTCTCGACCGCTGAAGAGCTACAAGCGCAGACTGGCCGGCTCCCTTCTGGACTCGCCGCGCTTGCCCATCACGACGGAATCGCAGCAGCACGGCACCACAGCATCCCCGTCTACTTCGGCGCGCATATTGAGGAGCTGACTTCCATCAAGAGAACGAAGCTGGCACCCGACGAGCACCCAACAACTCGTGCCGAACTGCTGCAGTTCCTCGACTCGGAGTCCGCAGTTCTAGACCTCAGAAGAGAGGAGTGGGCTACAGACGGCGTCAGTTATCCCTACGGATTCAGAGAGTTAGGGCAGACGATCGTCTTCCGACATTCGAAACCCGACTGGACCCTGCCATTGTACTGGGCGGAGCACATCGACGCCGCATCAGAGTGGACGCCGCTGGACAAACGCACATGACAATCGATCCAAGCACAGAGATCGCCGCTGCTTTTGGCACGCACAGGGCCGAGTGGGCGTCGACCGACGCGGGCGAATTTTTCGTAGCTCCGCCCTACCAAGGCGCGCTGTTACACCCGAGCCGCCCGTGCTTCTTGATAGGCGGTCGAGGAACGGGAAAGACCACCGCCCTCCAACACCTCGCATCACAGGGCCAACAAACAGAACATCTCGCAATCTACATTCGACTGAACAAGAACCAAGTCGAATTGTTCACGGACATTCCGAGTGATCTCCATTCGAAGTGTTTTGGACACTTCCTCAATCTCCTCATCTGCATAGAGTTGCTACGAGGACACAGTCGAAGGTCAGCCCGTCCCTTATCTGCAGATCTATTTCGGAGGCTCCAGACACTATTTTCGTTGCCGGACACCGGATCGTCTGCGACACAGCTTCACGACGCTCTGATTGACAGCCTCGACAAGATGGAAGTTGCCGCAAATAACTCAGACCTCCACAAGATCGCCTACTCCCCTTTTGAGAAGCCGATCACACTCCTCGCGAGTGAACTCTCCAAGCTCTCTGAACCAGAAAGGTCCGTTTGGGTCTGCCTCGACGAGTGGGAGAACCTCACAGAGGCCCAACAAACCGTAGCAAACGGACTTATCAAACAGAGCGAAAATCCGATTGCGTACAAGATCGGAGTGCGAACCGGTGGCATCAAGACCGCAGTGACTCGACGGGACGGGGACCGGCTGCAACATCCGGCCGACTATGAGCGGATCGAGATTATGGAGACAAACTTCGAGGATTTTGCCGAAGAAGTCGCGAACCGTAGACTCAAGACACTAGCCCAAACTGGCTGGACGGTAGAAAGCGAACTCCGAAAGCTCTTGCCGTTGCTCCCTCTCCGAGAGGAACTGGAAACCGCGGCTGCGAAAAACGTCGCGGGATGGAGGGAGGAACTAGCGGGGTGCCCAGACGTCGACGCGATGGTCATTCCGACACGTTATTTGGCTTTGATGGCGTACTGGCGCGATGCCAGTGGCGAAGATCTCAGCAGCCTAGCCAAAGACTACGAAAGGCGGCCCACGGAATGGAAGAACAGGCTGGGGACCTACATGTTCCCCGTAATCATGTGGCTGTCGCGCGGTCGGCAGGGCATCCGTATTCGCAAGCACTACACGGGTTGCGACACGTTCCTTGCGATGGCAAATGGAAACATTCGATTCTTCCTACAACTGGTGAACGAGTCACTTCTCGAAAACTCGAGGGATCCTGAGTTTCAGACGCGGGTGTTGGAGGAAGTCCCAGCGAGGCGCCAGACGATAGCCGCTCGGCGAGTCGGAAAGTACAGAATCGCCAGCATGGACGATGTGAGCCGACGAGACATTCCTGTCCGCCGTCTCGCTCTCGTCATTGGCAGGGTCCTGATGGAGAGTTCCAGAAACCCTGCAGGAAAGACCCCTGACTCGGTCTACTTCACCCTTTCCGGAAAGCCAGAAGACCGTGAAGAAGCGATTTCCCTTCTACGCGAGGGAGTACAGCATCAGTTTTTCTCTGTCGAACTACAAAATAAGCTAACCTCCCCGAAAGAGTTCCCCGACGACGCGTACCGTCTGCATCCTATCATGAGCGCCTTTTTTGAGATCTCACCGGCTCGAAAACGGGGCAGGAAGTTCGACGCCAAGACTCTAGTCCGGGCGACACGGGACCCGAAGGGCGCGCTTAGGCAACTACTAAACGCCCCGCCGTCGGCACCGCCACCGGAACTAGTGCTCGATCAGCTCTCATTCTTCGACGACATTCTAGACACAAGCGAGTAGCCGATGCTGCACGGAACAAGTTTGCTCGAGGAAGCGAAGAGCACGAGCTACTCGCCCTTACGCGAGTTCAGATTTCCGCGGGGTGAGCTCCTGGTAACCTCGCCACGCTCCGCGCGCTGCTACATTAAACTAGGTGTTCCGGCCGCGGATATCGTTGCAGTCTGCGACATCGACCATCGCGGAGGAAAGTTCAAGGCGACGCGCCAGGGAACAACGTGGAACGCTACTGTGCGCTCTGGGGACATCGCCTCTGAACTGCGGATACAACAGGCACCTCCTACCATTGACATATCATCGTTGCCGGTCAGCTTCTGGGGACCTGTTGCGGCCAAGCTCTCGAGCGACGGGGAACAGTCGTGGGCAGGACTATATATTCGTCGTGCGGCCTACTCGAGAAGAGGAAGGACTCGCCCGCCCGGCTCCCATCAAAGGGCGATAGGAGGAATTTTCCCGCTACCAGGGCTTGCCCGATTCGGCGGAACGCGCTCCCACGCGAAGACACTTCTCATAGTGTCGCTCGGCTTCGATGGTTCAAGGTCAGCCTACGTCAAGGCTGAGTACAACTTCGCCACGCGGCTCGCGGCGCTCCTGAGTTCCCCCGGGTACAAACCGAACTACACCCAAGAAGCAGCAATAAGGAACGGCGACTACATCAACCATGTTTCATCGAGGGGGGCGGTGTGGCTGAGTCGCCCAGACTCCCCATTCGACACGGCACGCCAGCTGCATCGAATTATCAGGAAGGAATGTGCTGACTACACGTACATTGCCCCGTTAGGTACTCGGCCCGCAGCGCTTGGAGCAATCCTGTACGCCGAGCGCCACCGAAGAAGCTGCGAGATCGTATACGATCATCCGCCGTCGCTGCTGGAACCGTGGGCATCCGCCCAAGAGCTAGTCCGCTACGAGTTTTAGAGAGGCGTCATGTACGACCCACATTTCACGCCGGCCGACGTCGCCAGCCGAGTTGCCGCCTTCTTGCCGGCCGAAACAGGGTCAGTTCTCGACCCGACCGCTGGCGAAGGTAGTCTACTCGCCGCAGCCGAGCGAAGATTCGGAGACTCGTGTCGCTACCTCGGGCTCGACATCGACATCGAGGTAGTCAGACGGATGCGTCGTCTCCACCCGACCTGGGGGATTTCTAGTGGAAATCTACTCAACTCCAACTCGGTGGAGCGAACACACGTATTCGACGAAGCCTGCGGAACACGACCCACAGCATTGCTGGTCAACCCTCCGTTTCGACGCACAGCGGTCCTGGAATCGCTGCCCGACAGTCCGACTGCCGCGTACCGAGTTGAGCCGAGCCCTGCACTCCGTTTCTTACTTTCAGCAGTGCAGACATTCAAACCCACGTCGGCGATATGTGGAGTTCTACCCGAGGGACTGTTCACATCGACCCGCGACACCTACGCGCGTTCTCTACTACTGAATCAAGGTTGGACGCTCTCACATTCAGAACCGCTGCCAAGAAACACTTTCCGCGGAGTATTCCCAAACACCAGAATCGCGATCTTCGTCACCGACGCGGACAGGAAGACTCAAGCATCAGCGACGGCCAAGAAGCGAAAGAGGAGGGTCCTGCATCAAAGCAGATTAGAAATAGTCCGAGGCGGACTGCCTCTGCATGCTGCCCGATTTTCTCGAAGAGGCGTCCCATTCCTTCATTCGGTCAACATCTCTACTATGCCGACTTCGTCGGCAACCCGCAAATTGCGCAGAGTTAAGTCGATCACACGGGGCATAGTCGATGGCCACGTCGTGTTGCTTCCGAGAGTTGGTGTCCCCACGCTCGAGCATCTCACGGCGCTTGAGCTCCGAGTCCCAGTTCAACTGAGTGACTGCGTTATAGCCTTACGGGTCGGAACGCCTGCAGATTCGACGAGACTAGCCTCATTCCTCGGAGCGCGCGTGGGCGAACTTAGGTCGCTCTATTCGGGCACAGGGGCGCGTTTCGTCACGGTTGATAGGCTCCGCACCTGGCTGGCCAGCCGGGGATGGTCTGCGGTACCAGCATAGCCCGTGCCACCTGCGCGCTCCCGTTCCCTCGCAGCACTTTGGTGGCAAAAAGTCGCTCCTGTGGAGCGATGCTCCTGGGCAGATTCGCCTGAGACCAGCGTCGACTTGCTCATCATCGACGACCTCGGCCTGCGTACTTTGACCGGCGACGAACCCATCGACCTCTACGACACCGTCAGCGGTACGAACGGGCATCGACCGTCATCACTTCAAACCGCGGCCTCGAAGAGTGGGCGCCGTTGTTCAACGACAAGCTCGTCGTCAACGCCGCGATGGACCGCCTGCTCCATCACGTGCACGTCATCGAAGTCACCGGTGCCTCCTATCGGAACCCGCCCCAGAGGGGGGTCTTGTCCCACCACATGACCTTGAGCCGGTTGGCGCGTTTGTTCGTATCCGGTGAAACAGGCCCGTCGTGACGGCTCGCCCGATGTCGCGTTGACCTGAGGGCGCTTTCACAACCACTTCCAAACTGAGCCATCGGGGCAGTTACGGGTTTAGGCGGCCTCCAAACAGGCCAAACGGAATTCTCTGGGAGTCACATTGCCGAGAGAGCTGTGTGGCCTGCGCTCGTTGTACCGGCGGCGCCACGCAGCAATTTGGCGACGGGCGTCAGCGAAAGAACTAAACCAGCTGACGCCGAGGCACTCGTCACGGAAGCGGCCGTTGAAGCTCTCGGCGAACGCATTCTGTGTCGTGTACGCAACGACCCTGAGCGACCTCGGCAAGGGAGGACGAACCCTCGGTAAGCTCCTGCTGGTCGTCGTCGCGTTCTTTGCTGAGAGGCCGACCGAGCTGAAGAAGATCAGGAGAAGCAAGTCCCGCAGCCGGAGGTCGAATCGAATCGCCGGCCCGCCGGAGATGTCGATCACCGCCAGCACCACGCTACAAACGAGCCCGCCCACTACGGCGGGCGGAATGCTGTGCCTCGTGAGCCAGGGAACGACGCGGCGCAGTCGTTCCCCGAACCAAAGCACGGCCACGGAAGTGACGACGGCAAAGCCAGTATCGAGCTGCATGAAGCGGCCGGAGCATAGCGAAGCTCGAGCCCAAGTGTCGAATCAGGGCCACAGTTTGCGCGGGTCGACCTCGCTCGAGACCGCGCCACACAGAAGTCCGCCGACGAGCCCGGGTATCAGACTCGAATCGAGCGTCGATTGGTGCGATGTCCGAATAACGTCAGTCGCGAAACAAGCGGTTCGACAGCGATTGCCGGCGACGGGCGCAAGACGATGCGCGCTACGAGGAGGGCTCCGCGACGCTCTGGACCAGCTTCTGAACCAGCGCAAAAAGGAAGGCCGCCGAGGCACCAAAGAGAATGAGCCCACTCATGACTTCAAATACGCTCAAGAGCCTCCAGTCCTGCGAGAGCACTATGTCTCCGTACCCCAGCGAGGTGGCTGTCACGCCGGAGAAGTACAGCGCTGTCCGCATATCCGAGAACTCGCCCAGGTAGACGAATAGGGCCGCCCAGGCGGTGATTTCCACAACGTGCGCCGCAACGACGGCGAGGATTCCGCCCGTCAAGAGCAGCCCGACGCGTGGCAACTGGGGACGATGACGGAGCTGCTTGCCGCCGTGTCTCAAGGCTGCGACGAGTGCCGTGAGTGCCGCGGCATGGAACACCACGACGACCAGCACGGCCGCCGACCCTAGTACGATTTGCTGGCCAAGCACGCGGGTCCCATCTTACGGGCTTATTCGTGTCGAGGCGACGCCGCATGAGTCCGCGCCGACGGACGACGATTCGTCGTCCGAGCCGACGACTCGATACCGATCGATCAAGACGAAAGAGGCCCGGCGCCGATCTATCCTCACGACCGGCCCATCCAATGTCGCGACCGCGCTGGCACCAGACGCACGGCCCAATACCTCACTCCCAGCTGCCGCCCAGAGCCAAGTTCAAGCCGATCCACTGCTCGAGTCGAGCCCGCTCCACGCCTAGAAGACTCGTCCGTGCGGCGAAAACACGGCGTTGCATCGTCAGCACATCAACCATGTCTGCCTCACCCTCGGCGTGCCGCAGCTTTGCGATACCGAGTGCAACGTCTGCTTCCTCGAGCGCCTGACGAAGAGCAATCCCGCGCTCGCGGAGCACGACGCCTTGGTCAAGGCCGCTTTCGACCTCTTTGAATGCCTCGAGCGCAGCCTGCCCGTACGCCGCGACGGCTTGTTTCTGCTCGGCGGTTGCGATCTCGACTCGAGCCTTGCCCGCACCACCGTCCAGCAACGGCGCAACGAGGTTCGCGCCGACGCTCCACGCGAGGTTGGCCGGGTTGAGCAAGTTGGTCAGCTGCCCAGACGAGCCACCGATGCCACTGGTGAGGCCGATCCTCGGAAGGCGGGCCGCCTTGGCTTCGTCCACGGCGTTGAACGCGGCGGCGATTCTGCGCTCGGCAGCGACGATGTCGGGCCGACGCTCGAGGACCTCCGATGGCACCCCGGGCGGCGGCGGCGGCGGGGTCGACGGAAGGGACTTGCGAAGATCCATGTCCGCGCTGGGATAGCGACCCAGCAGGACTTCGAGCGCCCGCAAGGCGTCGCGCTGGGACCCCTCGGCTGCGACCGACGCCGCCTGGGCCATTGCCATGTCGGACTTCGCGAGCGCGACATCCTGCGCCGTACCCACCCCGCTTTCCAGGCGCATCGTCGCGATCTGCTGGGTTTCTTTCAGAGTCTCGAGCGAGTTGGCGGCCGCCTCGGCTTGGAGGCCCGCCTCAATCGCAACGAAGTAGCCGCGCGCGACCGCGGCGGCCAGTGAGTGCTGAGAGAACCGGTAGTCTGCTTCCACCGCCTCCGCGCTCATGACCGCAGCCTGCCTCGCCGATCGAATTCTCCCCCAGACGTCGAGTTCCCAGCTCGCCTGCAGGCCCAGGCTCTGGCTTCCGGTGGGCTTCGCCTGGACGCCACCGCCACTACCCGTCCCCGCGTTGACCCCTAGCTGTGGTTTGAGGCCGGCTCCTGCTCTTTGAGCGAGCGCCCACGATCGCTCGACCCCGGCCGCTGACGCCTGCAGGTTCTTGTTGTTGGCCTGCGCCTGACGCACGAGTTCGGTGAGTGTGTCGTCACCAATGGACGCGACCCATGCGAGCTGTACGTCGCCGACCGCCTCTTGCGCCGCCGCCCATTTGGCAGGGACGTCCGGCAGGGTTTCGTCGGCGGCGTCGCTCGCCCGCTCCGGGGTCGTGGGGCGGCGGCAGGCCGCCACGCCGATGCCGAGACACAACAGCAGCACCGCCTTGTTCGGACTCATTGCGATTCCTCGTCGACCCCGGACGTGGGGTGAATGCGGAAGAAGACCGCGTACAACGCGGGGATGACGATGAGCGTAAGCAGCGTGGCGAACGTCAGCCCAAAGACGATCACGACGGTCATCGAGCGGAAGAACGCGTCGCTCAGTAGCGGCAGAACCCCGAGGACGGTGGTAAGCGCCCCCATCGCGACCGGTCGGACCCGGCTGGCCGCGGAGTCGAGCACCGCATCGAAGGGCGGCTTGCCGTCTCGGATCTCGAGGTCCATTTGGTCGACGAGGACGATTGCGTTCTTGATCAATAGACCAGAGAGCGACAGCAGACCGAGGATCGCCATGAACTCCAGCGGCATGCCCATGACGACGAGCCCGACCACGACACCGATCAGCGCGAGCGGGACCGCGAGCCATATGAGCAGCGGCTGACGCAGTGCGTTGAACAGAACGACCACCACGAGCACCATCGCGGCGAAACCGATGGGCAGCGTGCTCGCAAGCCCGCCCTGGGCTTCAGCGGAATCACCGAACTCTCCTTCCCATCGCAGCGTGTAGCCCTCTGGAAGCTCAATCGCTTCGATGAACGGAGTCAGCCGCGCTTGAAGGTCGGACGCCAGCTCGCCGGGCACAGGATCAGCCTGGGCCTTGATCGTCCACACACGGTCGACGCGTCGCAGTTGAGCGTCACGCCACACTGTGCTGAAGCCGTCCACGAGCTCCACGAGCGGAACCGAGGCACCGGTCGTTGGGCTCGCCACCTGGATCGAACCGATGTTGTCGAGGTCGCGCCGCTCCGACTCGGGCGCACGCGCGACAATGGGGATCAAGTCGCGCCCCTCACGGTAGACGCCAACCTGCCGACCGGAGAAGTTTGCGTTCAGCGCGTTGGCGAGCGCCTCGCGTGAGATCCCAACGCGACGTCCAACGGCCTCCGAGTAGTTGGGCTCTACGACGGCAACTTGCTGACGCCAGTCGTTCTTGATCGAGATCGCACGGCCGTCGGCTGCCATGGCGGCCGTGGCCTCGGCGGCGAGCGAGCGGAGTACGACTGGATCGGCACCGGAGAAGACCGCCTCAATCTTCGAGCCTCCGCCCGGTCCGAGCTGAAAGCGCCAGACCTTCGCCTGGGCGTCTGGGTACGCGTCGTCGATATGAGCCTGAAGCTGCGGGATCAGGCGCCCCACGTCCTCGTAGGTCTCGGCTTTGATCAGGAACTGGCCGTAGGCCGGGTTCGGCGCCTCCGGCCCATAGACGAGCATGAACCGCACGCCGCCCTGGCCGACGAGCGTTTGCACTTCGTCCACCCCCTCGAGGTCGGACATCCACGCCTCGAGCTCGGTCATGTCGTTGCGCGTGACAGAGATGTCGGTTCCCTCGGGGAGCCAGTAGTCGACCACCACCTGCGGCGTCGTCGATGCCGGGAAGAAGCCAGGTTTGACGAACTTGAACCCCCAAACCGCCACGACAAAGAGACCCGCGACCAGACCGAGCACGAGCCACCTCGCGCCAAGGACACCGCGCATGAACCGCTTGTAGGAGCGCGAAAACCGGCCCTCCGCTGGTGGGGCCTTCGCGCCCTCCGCATCCTCCCTGAACAGCACGGAGGTCAGCAGAGGAACAGCTGTGATCGCGAAGACCCAGCTGTATATCAGCGAGATCATGACGACCCAAAACAGGTGGCCCGTGTACTCGGCGGTCGCGCCCGCAGCCAGCCCTATCGGGGCAAACGCAAGGACGCCGACAACCGTCCCGCCCAGCAACGGCCACTTCGTTCGGTCGACGATTTCCTTGGCGATGTCGAGCTTGCGTCGCCCTTGCTTCACCCCGACCAGGATCCCCTCGGTCACCACGATCGCGTTGTCCACCAGCATGCCCAGCGCGATGATCAGCGCCCCGAGCGAGATGCGGTGCATCGGGATGTCGGCGAAGTCCATCGTGGTCAACGTGGCCGCGACGGTGAGCACGAGGACCGCCCCAATGACGACGGCGGAGCGCAGCCCCATGAAGACCAGAAGGGTCACGAGCACAATGACGAGCGCCGCCACGACATTGAGGGCGAAGTCCGTGACGGCGGTCTCCACGATCTTGCCCTGATGGTAGAATTCGTGGACCTCGATCCCCCACGGGCGCTGGCTCTCTTCGGCCGCAAGCACGGCCTCGATCGCCTTGCCCATCTCGACCACATTGGACCCCGAGACATTGGATACGCCGAGCGCAATCGCCTCGCGGCCCTTGTAGCGGACCAGGAAGCTCGGCGGGTCTTCGTACTCGCGACGCACCGTTGCGACGTCGCGGAGATAGACGATGCCGTCGGAGTCACCCGTGGAGACGACAACACTCTCCAGGGCCTCGACCGAGTCCACGGTTCCGGTGGGTTGGATAGTGAGTCGCCGCGCACCCAGCTGCAGATCGCCGGCGGAGACCACCGAGTTCTGCTCGGCCAGATCGCGATAGACCAGATCGGCCGACACGCCGAGTGCTGCCGCCCGCGCCCGCGAGATCTCGACGTTGATGACCTCAGCCTGCGCGCCGTGGATCACGACCTTGGCAACACTGTCGACCGGTAGAAGCCGTGTGCGGAGCTGCTTGGCGTACTCGTGCAGCTCCTTCGGCGTGAACCCGTCGCTGGTGATCAGGTAGTACAGACCGTAGACGTCGCCGAAGTCATCGTTGACGATCGACTCGATGGCGCCCGGCGGTAGCGAGGACTGTGCGTCCCGAATACGGGTGCGCAGCTTGGCCCAAACGAGCTGAAGCTCCGCCTTCGTTCTGGAGAACTCGTATTTGACTTCGACGTTGATTCGAGACGTACCCGATGAAGACGTCGACCGGATCTCCTCGACCTCTTGCATCTGCTGGATTGCGGTCTCCAGCGATTCGGTGACCTCGTTGGCGACCTCCTCGGGGGTGGCCCCGGGGTACGGCGTCACGACGACTGCTTCTCGGATCGTGAACTCGGGATCCTCGTAGCGCGGCATCTGATCGTAGGCCAACCACCCTCCGAGCAGCGCGGCCACGATAACGATGACGCTGATCAGGCGGTACTTGACGACGAGCTCTGCGGGATTCATCGATCCGGCCCTCACGGCTCGTAGGCCCGAATCTGCGTGCCGTCGTGGAGGTACGACGCGCCAGCGCCGACGACGGTGTCGCCAGGCTCCAAGCCCTCGAGCACGGGCACCGAAGCGCCCACGCCCTGCCCCACCACGACATCGCGACGCGAGACCGTCATCGCGTCCGTATCGACGAGCCACACGTAGCGCGCGTCACCGTCGGAGAGGACGGCATGGAGCGGTACCGCGAGCGGGGTCGCTTCGCCGTCGCCACGCCGAATCCTGATCCGGGACTGAATCGACCCGATCATCCCAGGCAAGATGACGAGATCCTCGGGCGGTGTGAACGAGAACTTGGCCAGATACGTTCGCGTGGCCGGGTCGGCCTCCAGCGCAGTTGACCGCAACACCGCCGGGATCGGGGTCGACGGCGCCGCCGCGAGCACAACCACGCTCTGTTCGACCTCGAAGTTCGGCGACTGCGCGACGACGGTCGCGGGGATGCGGACCACTGCCTGCGCGCCACCCGTCCCCTGGACAGTGACGATTGCGGCCCCCGCGGAAACCGTCTCGAACTGCTCGGGCGACACCGTCGCGATCACCCCGGTGAATGGAGCCCGAAGGGTCGCGTCGCGGAGGCGCCTCTTCGCAGCGTCCAGTGACGCCCGAGCGACGTTGCGGGCCGATTTCCGCCGCTCGTACTCGCCTTGCGAGATCGCGTTTCCACCGAGCAGTCGCTGCGCGCGGCGAAACGCCGATTCTGCCTCGTCGAACTTTGCCTTCGCGGTGGCACGCTCGTTGCGAAAACTGCTTTGGTCGAGTTGGGCCACGATGGCCCCTTCTTTGATGTCGTCGCCCGGTTGGACCGGCAGCTCCGTCAGCTTCCCACCGACCTCGAAGGTGAGCTCGACCGAAGACTGCGCTTCAATGATGGCGGGGAGGGTCACCGTGCGAACCTCGTTGACCGCGGCGACCTCGATGAGCTTGGCTGGTCGAATCGGCGTCTGCGCCTGCTCGGGCGCGGCGCTCGAGCAGCTCAGGCACAGCCCGACTGCAACGGCGACGGCTGACGGAACCGCACGCTCAGTGGACCTCCCCATGCAGGCGACACTAGTCCCCTCCACCCCGCCCTGCAACACAGCGCAATGCCGCGTGACCCATCCTGCGAAACGTCATTCGGCCGAGCGGCAGCATTGAGACGAGTCCAACTCGCCGCGCAAAGGCTGACAGAGGTCCCGCCGGCACTTGAGCCCGATTCAACCGCTTGCCGATCGGTGTGACGCGGGAGGTCACAGCTGGGTGACGACCCTTCGCTCACGGAGCTCTCCTTTCTTGTGGGGCGGGGGCTCGTCAGGCTCGCCGTCGCGGAGTCTGGTGTCGAACAGCCCGACCCACCAAAGGCCCATCCCGCTGACGTGTGGCGTCGCCGACAAACACCTCGTAGATCCACTGGGGGTATCTCGAGGCCGTTCTCGTTCTCCGGTGTTGGTGCGAAGCGTGCCTTCGATATGGACCTTCTTGCTGACGTTTCTGCTTCTATTGAGACCGCGCCAAGAAACGCAGCGAGGGCCTCTACCCCGTCAGTGAGCCCCTGGTCATCGACGTGCAGGTACCCCTCCGTGGAGCCCGAATTCGAATGGCCCATCACCTTCACGGCCATGGTGCCGGAGGTGTGCCGCAGCTTGTGGAGCGCCTGTCCACGCGCTTTGCGACGCTTCTTGCCTGGCCCGACGTGCACGAGCACGCTCTCGCAGACCGGGCGCCCGTCGTTTCGACCTTCGGCAGGATTCGGGTCGCAGATGCGCGTAGGTTCGCGTGGCCAGCCACGGTGCCGCTGGCCACGACATGGCGTCGAAATCGCGTTGCAAGCGCGCTGCCCTGGCCCGCAGGAGGCCACGGTCCTCGCGGATATATATTTTCCCGTGAAGATTTCTCGCCCACACTGCACCAATGGGGCATGGACCGAGACGACACCGAGCTGAGCCGTCTGCTGGCCGCCGAGGCCCGTGGCGAGCTGAACGACGAGGAAGGACGCGCGCTGTTGGCGATGCTCGAGGCGCGCCTACGGGAGGTCGACCCCGCTCCACCGCCACCGTGGGATAGTGCGTGGCGGCACCTGCAACGTCGAATTGGCCGCGAGCGCCGGGTCGTGCTCCTCGCGGGCTCTGGTACGGCGGCCGCCCTCGCCGCCATGGTGACCTTCGCGGTCTACGGTGCGCCGCACCCATGGGTCGTGTTCGGCGGCCTCGGGGTCGCATTGTTGGGCTTCGCGGCGGCCGGCGTGGATGCCTGGCGGCGCGCCGCCCAGTCCGAGCGCATCTCCCACGACGATGGGACGACCCTGTTCACCACCATGCGAGCGGATCTCGATCGACAGATCGCCCAGCTTCGGGTGGGAGGCCCCGCGCTCGCCATCCTGCTCCTGCTCGCATTCGTGGCCCTCGCGGCCACGGTGGGCTCGTCCCGGCCCTCGGGGATTGCGGTGGGTAGCATCTGTCTCGTGGTGGCCGCCCTCGTGACGAGGGAGATGTTGGTCGCGCTACCTCGCCTCGTGCGGCAGCGGAGGCGACTGGACTGAGGTGGCGACACCCCTCGCACGCGAGCGGGCCGTGCTGGCGGCCATGGCGGAGGGACGCTCCTCAGCTAGCGATGCGCTGGCCGAGCTGTACCCGGTGGTCCACGCTCCGATTCGGCGTCTGTGCACCGTGCTGGCCGATGAGCCCGGCGACGTCGATGACGTGGTGCAGGAGGTGCTGCGGCGTGTTCGAGGAGGGCGTCGGCGATACGACCGAAGCCGAGGGAGAACGACAGCCGCCCGCTTTTCTACCGCTGCCCGAACCCACGGACGAAGACCTCGTCGCAGTGCTGCGTGCCGTTGCCAGC
>Ga0316189_10002622_pt1 | contig 17593 bp, 21 predicted proteins | sample LowCovwburrow_MG_FD_204930 | JGI IMG/M metagenome (GOLD analysis project Ga0316189, IMG submission 204930) | Coastal sediment microbial communities from Maine, United States - Lowes Cove worm burrow | ecosystem: Environmental > Aquatic > Marine > Coastal > Sediment | place: USA: Maine...
AGTTATTGGCCTTGTCCAAACGCTTCGCTCAATCAGCGGCGAATTAACGCCTTCTTATCGAAATGTACCGTAAAAGAGACGTTAGCGATAAACGGAGTTGAATCATCATAGGTCGCGCTGACCTGCAGGCCACCATCCGTGGCCGTTACCTTGATGTCCTTAGCCTTGATGACGCCGACGCTCTCGACGTCGAAACGGCGCTGGATCGAGCGTCTGATTGCCGTGGTGCTCGCGTTCTGTCCGTCAAACTCCTGTTGCACGCCGTCCACGACCCCTACAATTTTCATGTAATTGAGGTACACGGGCGTCAAACGAATGCCCGCGAAAGCAAACAAACCGACGAATGCCACCAGAATGATCAATCCCATGGTCGTCATGCCTGCCTGGCGCCTCGCGCTGACTGGCGATCTGGCTTTACCGTTCATATTTTCTTCTCCACGGTGCGTGCAAACAACTGCCGCGATGTCATTGATTTTACAAAATATACGGATAAACGCGGCAAAATCAGTGACTGACTACACATTATTGGATTTTGGTGCCAATACGCTCCCAGCGCGGCATGCTGAGACCGTCCATGTGCATCCAGATACGCACGGCCTCCCCGACGAGATTTTCCTCAGGGATCATGCCAATGTAGCGGCTGTCCTTGCTGCGGTCCCGATTGTCCCCGAGGACGAAGAAGTGGCCTTCAGGCACCGTATAAATGCCATCTTTCTGAGAAAAGTCGGGACTCCACACATAGATATCGTGCTCACGATCATCGAGCGTCTCGCGGAATCGGGGTGATGCGCGGGTCGCATCCTCAGCCTGTTGCAGCGGCACCTCAACACCATTGATGGTGAGGCGGTGGCGATCATAGACAACCGTGTCGCCGGGCAGTCCTACGACCCGCTTTATGTAGTTGATGCTGGGGTCAGGTGGATAGCGAAACACCATAACGTCACCCCGCTTCGGAGAGCCGGTCTCGATAATTTTGGTTTCCGTTACCGGCAAGCGCAATCCGTAGGAGTATTTCTTTACAAAAATAAAGTCGCCGTCGATGAGCGTCGGCTCCATCGAACCCGAGGGAATACGGAATGGCTCAAAAATAAACGAGCGGATTATCAGTACGAACAACAAGACCGGAAAGAACGATCGAGAATACTCCACGAGCGTCTCACGCCCAGCGAACGCTTTCGCCGCAGGGTCTTTCTGTTTGCTCCACACGAATTTATTGATCGCAACAACCACACCGCTAATCAGCGTCAGGACAGTCAGGATCAGGGCCAGATTTATACTCATTTATCCACTCGCAGTACGGCAAGAAATGCTTCTTGCGGAATCTCGACGGAACCAACCATCTTCATACGTTTCTTGCCCGCCTTCTGTTTCTCAAGCAACTTGCGCTTGCGCGAAATATCGCCGCCATAACATTTGGCCGTGACGTTTTTACGCAAAGCCTTTACGGTGCTGCGCGCGATGACCTGGCTGCCAATGGCCGCCTGGATCGCAACATCGAACATCTGCCGAGGAATCAGCTCGCGCATTTTTTCCACAAGATCGCGACCACGATTTCTCACATTGGCGCGATGCACAATAATCGACAGCGCATCGACCTTATCCTTGTTTATGAGTACATCGAGCCGCACCAGGTCGGCCGGTTCGAATCGTAGAAAATGATAATCGAATGATGCGAAACCGCGGCTGACAGATTTGAGCCGATCGAAGAAATCGAGCACAACTTCAGCCAGTGGAATTTCGTATTCGAGCGCAATCTGGCCGCCAAGGTAGCGCATTTGCTTTTGCACGCCGCGCTTTTCAATACATAGCTTTATCACGGCACCCACATGCTTTTCCGGCACCAGGATATTCGCAGAAATTATTGGCTCGCGCAGCTCGGCTATCTCGTTCTGCGGAGGCAATTTGGCGGGATTGTCGACATAAACAAGCTCGCCTTTCGAGTCCACAACTTCGAAAATCACCGTTGGCGCAGTCGTGATCAGCTCCAGGTTGTATTCGCGCTCGAGTCGCTCCTGAACGATTTCCATGTGCAGCATGCCGAGGAAGCCGCAGCGAAAGCCGAAGCCCAGCGCCGCAGACGACTCCGGCTCGAAATGCAGCGCGGCGTCGTTAAGACGCAGCTTCTGCAGCGCCTCTCTGAAATTTTCGTAGTCGTCTGAACTAATCGGGAACAAACCGGCGAATACCCGTGGTTGCACCTGTTTGAAGTCCGGTAACGGCTTTTCGCAAGGGTTCTTCGCAAGCGTCAGCGTGTCGCCGACCGGCGCACCGTAAATGTCCTTGATCGCCGCAATGACGTATCCCACCTCACCGGTTTGCAACGACGTCCGGTCTTCCATCTTCGGCGTAAAACAGCCCACTCGATCGGCGTTGTAGGTGTCGCCCGTTGACATGACCGTGAACTTGGCGCCTTTCGGCAGGCTGCCGTTAACAACGCGCACCAGCGAAACGACGCCCACGTAGTTGTCGAACCAGGAGTCGATAATCAATGCCTGCAGTGGCCCCTCAGGATCGCCTTCTGGCGGCGGAATTACTCTTACGATTTCTTCCAGCAGCTCTGGAACTCCGACACCTGTCTTGGCACTGACGCGGATTGCGTCCTGCGCCTCGATGCCGATGATGTCCTCAATTTCGGCGATGACTTTTTCGGGCTCTGCCGCCGGCAGGTCTATCTTGTTCAGCACCGGCAGTACTTCAAGACCCATATCAATCGCCGTGATGCAATTTGCAACGCTTTGTGCTTCCACACCTTGTGCAACATCGACAACCAGTAACGCTCCTTCACAGGCAGCCAGTGAGCGCGATACTTCGTACGAGAAATCGACGTGGCCTGGCGTATCGATGAAATTCAGCTGGTAGACCTCACCGTCATTCGCCGTGTATTTCAAAGACACGCTTTGCGCCTTGATCGTAATACCGCGCTCCCGCTCGAGATCCATGGAATCCAGCACCTGCTCCTCCATTTCCCGGTCGGTCAGTCCGCCACAATGGCTGATGAATCGGTCGGCAAGCGTGGACTTGCCGTGATCGATATGGGCGATGATTGAAAAGTTGCGGATGTGTTTCATAGCTGCGCGGCGAGTATAGCCGAGATCGCAGCACGATCCAGTTGATAATGGCAGACTTCCTGCCCCGCAAACTCGACGACAGGGATGCGGATGAAATAGGCGTCGTGCCATGCCGCATTGCTGTCGATGTCACGCACCTCTATCGGCAGGCGCTCGTCGACGAGTTGCCGCAGCTCCGTCAGCAGCACATCGCAGAGATGGCAGCCCTCGCGACTATAGACATAAATGGCAGACATCAGGCGTTGATTACCGGCAACAGCCCTCGCAGGCAGCGCCCTCGCCTGAGATGCCAGCGGGCTAGTAGCCAGCCTGCGAACAGTCCCGACAGCGCCATCAAGGCCGCCGTCGCCTCGGATCGTGACAGGCCACCTGCCGCGCCAAGCAGCGCGCCAAGCAACGGCCAGCCGTAGACAATCGCCGCGGCTCGCAACAGGCTGCCCTCCTGCATTTCGAGCGCAACCGTCTGGCCCTCGCGCAGGTCGTCGCTGTCTACCAGGGGGACTTCAATTCGCTGCAGACCGCTCGTAGCGGAAACCATGCCAGCCCCGCAGCCCTTTCCTGCGGCGCATCGGGGACAGGCCTGCTGGCCGGCCACTTCGAGAACAGCGACACGGTGGCCGCTGTCTGCACGAATTGCGAGAATGGTGCCCTGCAAGACTGGAGAATTCAGTTGCGCTGCACAGACTTGGCGATTTTTTCGACCGTGGACGCCGGCACTTCGCCAACAGCGGTGATGACGTAATCGCCATTTGCAACGCTGTAAGAGTTTGAGGTCCCTAACCTGGACTTGCCGCCGATATCAGCACTCGTCTTACTTGCGATGAACACCGAAACACGTGCAATTCCGTCACTGTAGAGAATGTGGGTGACCGGTTGCTCGGTACCCGGCAGCTGTTCCTCGTTAACCGATTCTGCTGCAAAGCCACTTGGCAAATCGGCTGCGCGCCAGTCCGATTCAACTACCTGGCGATGCGATTCCCGCGGCTCCGTAATCCAGGTGAAGGAATCGAGGCTATAGGATGGTGCAAATGCGCTCGAGTGGATTTCCGCGTCCAGGCTTATGTCCGCAAATTTGACCTGCTCAATCGTGGCGCCGTTGTTATCCACAAGCTTGGTCTGCAGCGGGAAGCCGGTTTCAATATCAAGCCAGATTCTGTGCCCATAGCGGTACTCATCGTGCGGACGTACTGCAAGCAACATCGCCTGACGACCCGCCACCCGCTCTTTGCGAACAATGGATACATCGTAATCAGCGCCGAAATGAATGTCACTTGATGGCAGCGTCGAAAACAGGGTGCTCTGGTCGTCCCATTCTTCAACGAGAACTGACTTGCTTTCCGGCAGGATGCAATGCACCTCATTGCCGTTACGAATAATCTCGAGCCCGTTGCCTTCCTGCGCCACGACCTTCTCACGAATAACGCCGTCAGAAACCACGTGTACGACCTTCATCGCTTCGGCACTGCCGCCACGCACTCGCACGACAGTACCTTCGTAGTTGGTCGTCTGGACCGCGCCCGACATTCGCGCCAGCCAGTCGTGTGGCGACATCGCATCAGCGAGGGCCGCTGTCGTAACGAGGACGGCCGCCAGCACAAAGATGTTTGCAACGTGCCTCGGCATTCGCGTCATGTTTTACAGCCTACTGGTTGTCTGAATCGGCGCTTGTGTCAGTCGCGTCGATGCTGTCCTCGTCCTCAGCTTCCGTCTCGAGATCATCGACTTCCTGGCTGAATTCAAGTGTCACCATGCGCGAATTAAAGCCGTTAGCGCCGGAATCCGCGGTTGCGGCTTCGTGGCTGAGAATGTACTGGCGTAAGGTCTCGTCACTGGGCGGCACGGTGTAGCTCTCTGCTTCGACAGTATTAACAATATCGTTGGCAAGCAGCGCTTCCGAATCACCAGCATCAACATTTGTTTGCTGAAAGCCGACAATCGCCAGCAACGCTACGGCGGCTGCGACAGCTGCGCCGGCGACTGGCCGCCAGACTGAACGACTCTGTGTGGTGTCGACAACAACAGCATGTTCAGGCTCACGCTCGTCAATCTCTGCAAGCACACGTTCCCGCAGCTCCGAGGCTCCGGCGAAGCCTGCCTCACCACGCATGGCGCGACCGACCGCAAGATATTCTGCTACCTGGTCGCGTAATTCTGCGTCCTGGCTCAGCCTGCGAAGCAGCAGCTCTGCTTCATTCTCCGGGAGTTCGCCATCCACGAACGCAGATATCTGCATTCTAATCGCTTCGTTCATATACCAATTCTCGCTGTTACAACACCGGGCTTTATTGCCCTGTTATCGAATAAGTCCCCCGACCTTCTTGCTGATCGCATCGCGGGCCCTGAAAATCCTTGATCGCACCGTACCCACCGGGCACTCCATCGTCTGTGCGATTTCCTCATAACTCATGCCATCCAGTTCCCGGAGGACGATAGCTGTGCGCAAGTCGTCCGGCAGTGCTGCAATGGCGCGCTCAACTGTTTCCTTGAGCTCATTGCTTATCGTCACCCCTTCCGGGGTATCTGTCTCTTTCAGCTTGGCATGCAGGTCGAACTGCTCCGGATCCTGCAAATCAAGCTCGATGTCCATCGGCCGCCGTCTTTGTGCCGCGAGGTGGTTCTTCGCGGTGTTTACGGCGATCCTGTACATCCATGTATAAAAAGCACTATCACCCCTGAACCTTGGCAAGGCGCGGTAGGCCTTTATGAAGGCCTCTTGTGTGATGTCGAGAGCCAGTTCCTGATCCCGAACATAACGCATTACCAGATTGACTATCTTGTGCTGGTATTTCAGCACTAGCAGGTCGAACGCGCCCTTGTCGCCTTTCTGGACTCGTTTGACGAGCTGTGCGTCGGTCGATTCTTTCGACATGCTGCGTGCTTCCCTAATTTCCTGTTCGCAGCCTGACGACACCCCGATAGACCGGGTGCCGGGCCGAAAGTTCTCGGTAATGTGTCCGTATTGTCCGCATTTTGTGACACCGTTCGCCAGCGGCCACCGAAATCGCCGCCACGCGCGTGGAACTGCCCACGACGAGGGCATACTAGCAGCTGCCTAGAGGTGCCGCCAGATAACCCGCAAGCGGCGCCATTGCTTGTTTTTCTGCGACTTAGCAGACACCAGTTCCGCAAAACTCGCGGTGCTGCCGCTGCGCAGGCGAATCCAGCCGACGCCACCGAGCAGCACGCTGCCCGGGAGTATCGAGGCTTGCTGCCCTGGTGTGCCGTGCGCCAGCAACTGTACTTTGCCGTCTGCATGGAAACACATATGCGAAAAAGTAATATGGAGCTGACGAAATTTCCTGATTTCGACGGCGCTGACGGCCAGCCAGATAGCGCCGGCCGACAGTCGCCAAGCAGGCTCTATGGGTAATAGCTGCAGACACAGGAAACCGAGCATCGCAAGAATAGCCGAACTGGCCAGCACGACGCGCCGCAGCGCTTTACTGCTGCTGATTTCTGCTACGTATACACTCGACGACACGCCGCGCCGACTCCTCTGCAGGCAGTTGCTTGCCCAACAGGTACCCGATCAGATCAGGGTCGGGTAGCTCCAAAAGTGCCTCGAAGGCCGATTTTTCTTTTTCGCCGGCATCGTCAAAGCGCTCGTCGAGATACCAGACGACAAGTTTATCCAGCTCACGCGTACCTCTCCGGCACTGCCATCTCAACCGAGATTTATTCATCTGCTTTTACAGCACGAAAAATCTAGTGCCGTCGCTCCGCGAGCATTTTCTTGGTTTCCGCAATCGCCTTTGCCGGATTGAGATTCTTCGGGCACGTCTGCGTGCAGTTCATGATGGTGTGACAGCGGTACAGGCGGAACGGGTCCTCAAGTTCGTCGAGGCGCTCACCGGTCGCCTCGTCACGACTGTCGACAAGCCAGCGGTAGGAGGCCAACAGTGCCGCCGGACCGAGGTAGCGGTCGCTGTTCCACCAGTAGCTCGGGCAACTGGTCGAACAACAGGCGCACAGGATGCAAGCCGACGGTTCATTGATCAGCTCCTGGTCTTCCTTGCTCTGCAAACGTTCGCGATCCGGCGGCGGTGGCGTGCGAGTCTGCAGCCACGGCTTGATGGACGCGTATTGCGCGTAGAAGTTGCTTAGATCAGGCACCAGGTCCTTAACAACCGGCATATGTGGCAACGGGTAGATCTTGACGTCGCCACCCACTTCATCGATTGCCTTGATACAGGCGAGCGTATTGCCGCCGTCGATGTTCATGGCGCAGGAACCACAAATTCCCTCACGACAAGAACGCCGGAACGTCAGCGTTGGGTCGATCTCATTCTTGATCTTGATCAGCGCATCGAGAACCATTGGCCCGCAACTATTGATGTCGACCTCATACGTGTCCATGCGAGGGTTCTCACCGCTGTCCGGATCATAACGGTAGACAGCAAAACGGCGCACGTTCTTGCTATCTCCGGCAGCCGCAAAGTGCTTGCCTTTCTTGATGCGCGAATTCGCAGGCAGTCGGAACTCAGCCAAAATCTTTACTCCTAGTAAACACGAGCTTTGGGCGGAACAACCTCGACTTCGTCGGTCATGGTCACCATGTGCACCGGCCGATAGTCGAAACTCACTTTGCCGTCGTCATTGACCCAGGCGAGTGTGTGTTTCATCCAGTTTTCATCATCGCGATCGGGAAAGTCTTCGCGCGCATGTGCGCCACGGCTCTCATGCCGATTCACCGCCGAATTGATCGTCGCGGCCGCATTCATGAGTAGATTTTCAAGCTCCATCGTCTCGACGAGATCGGTATTCCAGACCAGCGACCGGTCGGACACACGAACATCGGCAAATGAGTCATAGCATTGCTGCAACAGCCTCGAGCCCTCATCGAGCACATCACCCGTTCGGAAAACCGCCGCGTGACCCTGCATGACCTTTTGCATCTCCAGGCGCAGTTCGGCCGTCGAGCGGCTACCCTGCGCGTTTCGCAAGCGGTCAATGCGCTCTACGCTGTTCTTGCCAGCATCTTCCTTGAACGGCTTGTGACGTTTGCCGGGCGTCATCGATTCGGCGCAGAAATGCGCGGCGGCGCGGCCAAATACAACGAGATCAAGCAGCGAGTTTGAGCCGAGGCGATTGGCGCCATGTACAGACACACAAGCGGCTTCGCCAACCGCCATGAGACCGTCGACCACCGACTCAGGATCGTCGCCTTTCCTGGTCACTACCTGGCCGTTGAAGTTGGCCGGGATGCCGCCCATGTTGTAGTGCACAGTCGGCAGCACCGGAATGGGCTCTTTCGTTACATCGACGCCCGCAAAAATCCTCGCCGATTCGGCGATGCCGGGCAGGCGCTCCTCAATGACCTCGGGTCCGAGGTGCTCGAGGTGCAGATAGATATGGTCTTTGTCGGGCCCGACACCGCGGCCCTCGCGAATTTCGATCGTCATCGAACGACTGACAACGTCGCGAGATGCGAGGTCCTTGGCGTTCGGAGCATAGCGCTCCATGAAGCGCTCGCCATCCGAATTCGTCAGGTAGCCGCCCTCCCCGCGCACGCCCTCGGTAATCAGGCAGCCGGCACCGTAGATGCCAGTCGGGTGGAACTGCACGAACTCCATGTCCTGCACGGGCAGGCCCGCACGTAATACCATGCCACTGCCGTCACCGGTACACGTATGCGCCGAGGTGCAGGAGAAGTACGAACGACCGTAGCCGCCGGTGGCAAGAATGACCTGGTGTGAGCGGAAGCGATGCAGGCGTCCGGTGGCGAGCTCCAGTGCCACAACACCTCTGCACGCACCGTCCTCCATGATCAGGTCAATGGCAAAAAATTCGATGAAAAACTCGGCATCATGTTTCAGCGACTGCTGATACAGCGTATGCAGCATTGCGTGGCCGGTGCGGTCTGCTGCCGCACAGGTGCGCTGCGCCGTGCCCTCACCGTAGTGCGTAGTCATGCCACCGAACGGACGCTGGTAGATACGGCCATCTTCAGTGCGAGAGAATGGCAACCCGTAGTGTTCCAGCTCCAGGATCGCGTCCGGCGCTTCCTTGCACATGTACTCGATCGCATCCTGGTCGCCGAGCCAGTCGGATCCCTTGATCGTGTCGTACATATGCCAGCGCCAGTCGTCTTCGCCCATATTGCCGAGCGCGGCACTGATACCACCCTGCGCAGCGACTGTGTGCGAGCGAGTGGGGAACACCTTCGTGACGCAGGCTGTCTTGAAGCCCGCGTTGGCGAGACCAAATGTCGCGCGCAAACCAGCGCCACCGGCGCCGATCACGACGACGTCGTAACTGTGATCGATGAATTCGTAGTCGCTCATGCGCCCAAACCAATCCTTAGTATTGAATAAACACACGCAACCGCAACAACAATGTGGGCGAAGCGCGACGCGATCAGGCTGGCGACCTTCAGTGCAGCAGAATGCACGTAGTCTTCGACAACAACCTGAATGCCGAGGTATGAGTGATACGCCACCGTGATACACAGCAGCGACAGCAGAATGCCGTTCAAGGGCACCCGCACAAACTCTATGACGTTGCCATACGCGAGTCCGTGCAGCTGCAGCAACGACCAGGCGAACCAGAGCCCCAGCACCACCAGCGCTACACCGGTTACGCGCTGCGCCCACCAGTGATCTGTACCGGCTTTCGCAGAACCATGACCGAGCACGCGGCCAAGCGGAGTACGTAAGCTCATGACAGCCCCCACCAGAATAGCGACGTCAGTACTGCAGCCGACGCAAACACGATCCAGGTTGAGCGGTTCGCCTGCGCCCTTTCGAAACCTTTCCCGGCGTCCCAGAAAAGGTGCCGGATGCCATTTGAGAGGTGATAGAAAAATGCGAGGCTCCAACCGATCAACAGCAAGCGGCCAGGCAATGTACTCATGCTGTACTGGAACGCGAGGTAGTCATCGGGACCTGCCGCAGCATTGACCAGCCAGCTGGCAAGCACAATCAGCCCAACGGCCATGGCTATGCCAGTTGCACGATGCAGGATAGATGCGGCCATCGTTATCGGCCAGCGATAGATGGACAGGTGGGGCGACAGAGGTCTGTCAGGATTGCTCATGAGTTCTCGTCTTTATGATGTGTCCAGCAAGGCATGATTGGTCTCAAAAATCGATACAACGGCCGTTCTTTTCCCAGTCGCCATAACGCGTCGGATCGGGCCCATCACGACCACCGATTTCTTTGGGGCGATTCGTCGCATCGGACGAGGTATCATCCGCTTCTCCGTCGCTGTCCGGAACGGGCTTTGGCGCAGGATTAGCAGGTTTGTTGTCGCGATCGGCGATGCTCATGGCGAGAGTATGCCAGAGGTGGCAGCAACGTTCAGTACCCAGAGGCAGGTTTACGTACCTATGTGTAACATTTCGACAATCAGTGTAACGGGCGACGACGCTCTCGAATTCCTGCAGGGGCAGCTGACAAATGACTTGCGGCGCCTGGATCGTGAGGCCGAGATACTCGCAGCCTGGTGTAATCCCAAGGGACGCGTAATCTGGTTTGGAACGGTGAGCAAGGCCAGCGCTGGCTACGACCTCTCCGCCCCCGCTGAAACCGCCGAAGATATTGTCAGGCGCATGACCATGTTCCGCTTCCGTTCGAAGGTCGAATTCAGCATTGCAGACGACAAGACTTCGATTGATCCCGGGTTTCTGATCGAGAACGGCTACCCGTTTATTGGCAGCGCGCAAGCGGAGCAGTTCACCGCGCATATGCTGAACCTGGACCTGCTGGATGCCATCAGCTATGACAAAGGCTGCTACACCGGCCAGGAAATTATTGCCCGCACGCACTACAAGGGCGCGAGCAAGCGGCGCTTGGCACGTTTTGAGAGTGCGGCGGCCGTCGCGGTCGGCGATAAGGTGTCACTGGATGGCCGCGATATTGGCGAGGTCCTGAACGTGGCGGGCTGCGAGCTGCTGGCGGTGGTGCCGGTAGATAAAGTCGGATCTGCACTGACAGTCAATGGTATAACGCTGACCCACAAACCACTGCCTCAGCAACAGGGAACTGCAGGATGACTCATCATGAACCTCACAGGGCGCATCGAATCGGCTGGTTGCGCGCCGCGGTGCTCGGCGCAAATGACGGTATCGTGTCGACCGCCAGTCTGATTATCGGCGTTGCCGCGGCCGGCCTGTCGCAAGAGAGCATCCTGCTTGCCGGCATCGCGGGTCTCGTTGCAGGCGCCATGTCCATGGCGGCCGGTGAGTATGTCTCAGTGAGTTCGCAGTCGGACATAGAAAGAGCGGACCTCGAGATGGAAAAGAAAGCGCTCGAGGAACACTACGACATCGAAAAGGAAGAACTCGCCGATATCTATGTCGCGCGTGGCATCGAGCCGCAACTTGCCAAGCAGGTTGCGCACCAGCTCATGGAACACGACGCACTCGGAGCCCACGCCAGGGATGAAATAGGCATCGTCGATTCAGCCAGCGCGCGGCCAGTGCAGGCGGCGCTCTACTCTGCCATCACCTTCACGGTCGGCGCAGCCTTGCCATTGATGGTTGCATGGGCTGTACCTGGAGGCCGACAAATACTCGCTGTGGCGATCTCGTCGCTGTTCTTCCTGGCCTTCCTGGGCGCGCTGGCAGCCCGCGCAGGCGGCGCCAGCATCCTGATCGGCGCTATAAGGGTGACCTTTTGGGGCACGTTGGCGATGGCACTCACGGCCGGCGTCGGTCGCGTTTTCGGCGTCGTCGCCTGACCTGGGAGTCTAGTCGAAGACCTCTGGCCGCATGTGCGGGAATAGCAGCACATCGCGTATCGACGGCGAGTCCGTCAGCAGCATGACCAGCCTGTCGACACCGATGCCGATGCCAGTTGTCGGTGGCATGCCGTACTCCAGCGCCCGAATATAGTCATGGTCGTAGGACATGGCTTCATCATCGCCGGCCGCCGCATTTTCGACCTGCGCTCGAAAGCGTGCCGCCTGCTCCTCTGCGTCGTTGAGCTCGGAAAAGCCGTTCGCAATCTCGCGGCCTGCAATAAACAACTCGAAGCGGTCGGTGACAAAGGGATCCTCGTCATTCTTGCGAGCGAGCGGTGATACCTCGGCCGGGTACTGCGTAATAAACGTCGGCTCGCGCAGCCTGGCCTCGCCCGTCTCGTCAAAAATTTCAATTTGCAGCTTGCCGGCAGCGTAATTGTCTTTCACTTCGACGCCGAGTGTCTTGCAGTAATCCGCCAGGTAATCGCGATCGCGAACTTTCGACATATCGAAATCCGGATTGTAGGCGGCAATCGCCTCTTCCACCGTCATGCGTTTGAAGACTTTTCCGAAATCGAAAGTCTCACCCTGGTATTCGACGAGCGTACTGCCGTTGAGTGCCTCCGCCATGCCGTGCAGCATGGCTTCGGTGGTATCCATCCAATCGTTGTAATCAGCGTACGCGCGGTAGGCCTCGAGCATCGTGAACTCGGGATTGTGCTGGGTCGATACGCCCTCGTTACGGAAATTGCGATTTATCTCATAGACGCGATCGAAGCCGCCGACGATGAGTCGCTTCAGATTCAGTTCTGGTGCGATACGCAGATACAGCTCCATATCGAGCGCGTTGTGATGCGTAGTAAAAGGTCTCGCATTGGCACCGCCCGGCGTGGACTGCAGCATTGGAGTCTCGACTTCGAGAAAATCCTGGCTTTCAAGGAAAGCGCGCATGTAGGAGACGATCCGCGAACGTTTGCGGAAAATTTCCCGACTGGACTCGTTGATAATCAGGTCGACGTAGCGCTGCCGATAACGGGTCTCCTGATCGGACAAGCCGTGCCACTTCTCGGGCAGCGGACGCAAAGACTTGGTCAATAACCGAACCTGGTCTGCCAGGACAGTCAGCTCGCCGGTGTTGGTACGAAAAAGCACGCCCTGGGCAGCGACGATGTCACCGACATCCCATTTCTTGAATGACTGGTAGACACCTTCGGGTAAGCGATCGCGCTCCAGTCGCAGCTGGATCTGTCCCGAACGATCCTGCAGCTTGACGAAACTCGCTTTGCCCATGACGCGTTTCGCCATCATCCTGCCCGATACCGCTACGCTGATATTCTCTTCAGCCAGCGTGTCGTTATCGTGCGCGTGGAAAGTCTGCTGCAGCTCTCCCGCTATCGCATTGCGGCGAAAGTCATTAGGAAAGGCATTGCCTTGCTCGCGCAGAGCATCCAGCTTGCTGCGTCGCTCGGCTATCAGCTTGTTTTCGTCTTGCGGCTTTTCGTTGCTCACGTGCTTTATAGTCCCTGCTTGAGGCTTGCTTCGATGAAATTATCCAGTGCGCCATCGAGTACAGCCTGAGTGTTACCGGTTTCGACGCCGGTGCGCAAATCCTTGATACGACTTTGGTCCAGAACGTAGGAGCGAATCTGGCTGCCCCAGCCGACGTCTGCCTTGCTGTCCTCTACGACCGAGGCCTCCGAGCGGCGCTTGTGCATTTCCAGCTCGTAGAGTTTGGCTCGCAACTGGTTCATCGCCGTCGCTTTGTTCTTGTGCTGCGAACGATCGTTCTGGCATTGCACGACTGTGTTGGTCGGCAAGTGTGTAATGCGCACCGCTGACTCGGTGCGATTGACGTGCTGACCGCCGGCGCCGCTGGCTCGATATACATCGATGCGCAAATCCGAAGGGTCGATCTCGATATCAATATTGTCGTCAACCTCTGGCGACACGAATACCGAGGCGAAGGAAGTGTGGCGACGATTGCCAGAATCGAATGGCGACTTCCTGACGAGGCGATGCACGCCGGTTTCTGTGCGCAACCAGCCGTAGGCATATTCGCCAATAATGTGGATCGTCGCGCTCTTTACCCCGGCGACTTCGCCGGCCGATGCCTCCATCAGCTCTGCCTTGAAGCCATGTGACTCCGCCCAACGCAGGTACATGCGCAAGATCATCTCTGCCCAGTCCTGGGCCTCAGTGCCGCCCGCGCCCGACTGGATATCGACGTAGGCATTGTTTGCATCCATCTCGCCGCTGAACATGCGACGAAATTCGAGTGCCGCCAGGCGTTTCTCAAATCCCTGCAGGTCGGCGACCACTTCCTCGACGGTCGCAGCATCGTCTTCCTCGACAGCCATCTGCAATAACTCGTCGGCATCGCTGAGCCCGCTGGTGAGCTCGTCAACAAGCACCACCACCTGTTCCAGCTGGCTACGCTCCTGACCCAGCGCCTGCGCGCGCTCGGGCTGATTCCAGACATCGGGTTGCTCGAGCTCTCGCTCTACTTCGGCGAGACGTTCCGCCTTGCCCTCATAGTCAAAGGTACCCCCTCAACGCAGCAGTGCGTTCATTGAGGTCGGCGATTGCCTGTGTGATCTGGGCTGTTTCCATGTCTGGTCCTGCGCGGAAAACGCGCGATGTTAGCACGTGCCGCCAGGGTTCTTGACGGCAATTTGTTCTACCACGAGCTGCGGCGATTCGACGCCGCGAAATTCGTTCACATCCAGTCGATAGGCGAGCTGTACGACGCCTCGCAGTGCCGGTCCTGCCTGGTTGAAGGCGATTGCATCGATAAGTCCGCCACCGCCGGCCGCCTGCACACGCAGCTTCAGGTGATTCTCACCGACAGTACGTTGCTCGGTCACCGAAAAATCGCCCTGCCAGAGCGGCTCCGGAAACGCGGAACCCCACGGTCCCGCATTGCGCAGGGTGCGCGCAAAATCCAGTGTCAGCGAACTGCCGGGCAGGCCACCGTCCGTGAGTATGGCACCGCTGAAATCCGCCTGCGGATACAGGCGCTGCATCTGCTTTGCCACCTGTTTCTTGAATTCCGGCAGCAGCGCTTCATCGAGGCTGAGCCCGGCTGCCATGGCGTGCCCGCCAAACTTCCTGATCAGCCCTGGAGAATTGCCGGATACGGCTTCGAGCAGGTCGCGAACGTGCACACCAGGAATTGACCGGGCAGAACCCTTCAGAATGCCGTCGGACTCTCGGGCGAAAGCAACAACCGGCCGATGACATCGCTCCCTGACGCGCGCCGCTACCAGGCCAACGACGCCCTGGTGCCACGAGGGTTTATAGACGCAGACGCAAGCAGGCAGGTTGCGCGCATCCATAGCATCCACAAATGCGAATGCCTGATCGCGCATCGAAGACTCAATCTCGCGCCGTTCCTTGTTAATGCCATCCAGCAGCGCCGCATGCTGTTGCGCGACCCCAAGGTCGTCCGTGAGCAAGCACTCAATGCCTACCGACATGTCCTCAAGGCGGCCAGCAGCGTTCAGACGCGGCCCTACGACAAATCCGAGGTCCGTGCTGACCGTGCGTGAGACCTGCCGCCGGGACAACTCCAGCAGCGCCCGAATACCTGCGACCGCATGACCGGCACGGATCCGGGCAAGGCCCTGTTGCACGAGGATTCGATTGTTGTAGTCCAGCGGCACGACGTCGGCGACAGTCCCGAGCGCCACCAGATCGAGGAATCGCGCCGGCACCTTTGCTGCCCGCGCATCACCCTGCTCTGCAAGGCGCCGACCGAGTGCAGCCAACAAGTAGAACGCGACACCGACGCCTGCGAGGTTGCGGCTGGGGAACTTGCTGTCCGCCAGGTTGGGATTGATGATGACATCGGCAGCAGGCAGCTCTGCAGCTGGCAGGTGGTGGTCGGTCACCAGGACCGGAATGCCGAGTTGCTGCGCGCGCGCCACGCCAGCGATGCTTGAGATGCCGTTGTCCACCGTAACAAGCAATGCAGGATTACTCTGCGCCGCCACATCGACGATTTCAGGCGACAGGCCGTAGCCGAATTCGAATCTGTTGGGCACCAGGTAATCGACCTCGGCAAAGCCGAATTCGCGCAGGCAGCGCAACATCAGCGCCGTGCTGGTGGCGCCGTCAACGTCAAAGTCACCGATGATCACGATGCGCTGCTGTTTGTGCTGTAGCAGCAGCTCTACACCGGCATCGACATTGTCCAGTTGGCTCACCGGTGCGAGCCTGGCCAGTCCGTAGTCGAGTTCGTCCAGGGAGGTAACGCCGCGCATGGCAAAAACGCGCGCCAGCGCAGGGTCAATACCCGATAAATGCTGCAACACTTCATCCAGAGGCGCCGGGCGCTTCACTACGGGTCTGCTCATTTCCATACCTAGCCGTCCAGCAGTGCCGAGTCGCGGCGCCAGAAACGTACCGCGTGCGAGCGCCGAATATCGGCACGGATGCCGTCTCGAAACAAGGCGATGATGTGAGTCAGACGACCGTCTCGCAGCGCTCTCTGCAGCTGCAGCAGACATAGTTCGAGAATGTCACCGTTGCCAGAGCTGCGTGGCACCACAGCGACAAATCCAGCGACGGAGCCCTGTATGCAATCGTCAATGCTGCCAGGCCAGGGGTCTGCTACCGCCGTTGCACTCTCCCAGTACCCCGCCAGCAGCGGGTCGTCGGAATATAGCGGCGGCTGCGGACGCGTGATTTTCTCAGGCGCCCTTCCGCCTCCCCAAAGCCAGAGCGAATTCACGGGTTGCAGTCCTTCCTCGACGCGGCGCTGATTCACCTCGTGCTCGTGCAATGCCATTTCGACCTCACTGATGAGCTTGCGATGACCCGCGGCGGCCTCTCCCGAGGGCAAATACTCGTCCGGCGACTCACCATCGATAACGTAGGATGGCTGTGCGGCTGTAGCGATACCTTCATTGGAGCGCAGGTAGCCGCAAGAGCCGAGCCTGGCGAATCCGTAGTCGGTACCTTCTGCCAACGTGGACTGCAGATGGTCGAACAGGGCCCCAATATCGCCGGATCGGATCGAGCCCCGGCGCAGCGAATGCACACAGAGTCGATCCAGCTGAGGCTCGAGATACACCGGATCAGCGGCAGCTATCCACACGGTCGGGCAGTCGCCCGTTTGCCCCCACATGCGCAATGCGGCCAGGCCGCTCTCCGGATATGGCAACCCTGCAGCGTCGGTTATGCGATGCAGCAATTCGCGCGGACCATCGTCGAGTCTTATATCGGACTGCGCCAGCCAGCTGCGCAACTTGCGATTCTGCAATCTTCCACCGCCAACCGGCGGCAGCACGACGATTGCCGAATTTTTGTCATATGATGCGGTCACAGTGTTGTCGTTGTATGCACGGACGACCCCGGATGGTAACGGAATCTGAAATTGAAGTTCACAAGAGAATCAACTGGTAGCATTTTCGTTCGCAGTGTTCGCGACGATGGCATCGTCGTTGGCGAAGAGACATACAGCGGTACCATTGCGCTGACCGCGGACAGAGTGCTGCAAAACTGGACGGCCAGGGACATCTCCAGCCTGGAATACGATGATTTCGCGGACCTGCTCGATTCGGCACCCGAAATCGTCCTGCTCGGCACCGGCAGCCAGCACGTTTTCCCACCGCGTGAGCTCGTGTTCGCGATGGCACGGCGAGGAATCGGCTTTGAAGTCATGGATACACGCGCCGCCGCACGCACCTTCAACGTCCTCGTGACCGAAGACCGCAGCGTCGCAGCCGTGTTATATCGCTGAGGTGGGCTAGCGCCGCGACAGCTGTGGCTGTGGGTCCACCGGCTTGCCGTTGCGACGGATTTCAAAATGCAGCCTCGGTTTGTTTTCAGGACCCTCGCCC
>Ga0316189_10002623_pt1 | contig 17593 bp, 18 predicted proteins | sample LowCovwburrow_MG_FD_204930 | JGI IMG/M metagenome (GOLD analysis project Ga0316189, IMG submission 204930) | Coastal sediment microbial communities from Maine, United States - Lowes Cove worm burrow | ecosystem: Environmental > Aquatic > Marine > Coastal > Sediment | place: USA: Maine...
TTCGAGGAGTTGCAAATGAGTGTCAGGTTCGCCGTTTTCTTAATTTCTACCTCCGCCGCTCTCAATTTCAATTCGGCATCCTGCAAATTTCTGAATGAGGCGTTTCCAAAACTTAGATCGATACGACTATTACCGGTCAAATCATTGGCTTTAAGATCTCCATGCGACATCACCAGTTTCAATTGTCCCGCATATTTGTTGATATAGACATCGCCAAACTTGTTCTCCAAATCCAGGGCCGCCTTTTCGGGGATGAATATTTCGTAATCAATCTGAAGTTTATTCTTACTGAGCAGTGATTTTGAATAGTCCCCAATATTTCGAAAGACTTCTTTGAATGCACCCGAACTTCGGTCAAAGACGGTCTGTATTGTAATGAAGTTGCTCACTTGATTAAAGTCAAAATCAACCCTATTCAGGTTCTTTTGAGTGTCCGAATTGTTTTTGCCATAAGCGGTTACTTCGACATTGACCACAACTGAGTCTTTGTCCCAGGTAGTAATGATCACCTGACCGTATTTATTATCTATGTCGATGTTCACATTAGAAGTCACTTTAAACTTCTCAGATATCGACTTGGTAAGCTTGGTATCCTTGGCCGCCTGTGAACTAAATGAACACAGGGCGGATAATACCAGCAAACAGCTATAGTTCAAAATTCTCTTCATCTCCATTCTCATCTTTTTCCTGTACCTCCTCTAAAATCCTTTCCAATATTTCCAGTTTAATCTGGTAGTTGCTAATCATTGCATTAATCACTTCCTCATTGTCAGCACCGTCTGCTAAATCATCCCTCAACTCCGTATAAGCCACATCAAGCAGCTTCATATCTTCCATGATCAGGGGGTCAAGCTCTACATGGCTGGCCTGGATTGCCTGTAGCTTTTCGTCTATCTGAATGGCATAATATTGCTCCGTTTCCGCCCATTCCGGTGACACCTGGTAGGCCAATTCATTACTGTCAAATGTGTTCTGATTAAAAGAGTACATGGCTATTGTAATACCTACACCAATAATGAAGGCTGCCGCTACCCTCCATAACCACTTAGTCTCGTTCTCTCTCTGTTTTCGGGCGATGCCTTTTTCAATCTGAGGCCACAGTTGGTCAACATCAGTTTCGTAGATGTCAAACGAATGCCTCCTTTCTTCTATAATTTGTTTCAGTTTATCTTTCATAGCTTACTCTTCTTGGTTGATCAATTTCCTTATCCTGGCCTTTGCTTTACTATATTGAGATTTTGAAGCCGCTTCAGTGATGCTTAGGATTTGTCCTATTTCTTTGTGATCATAGCCTTCGAACAAATACAGGTTCAGTACTGTTCTGCATCCCGGCGATATGTGATCAATTGCATTCATAATTTTTTTAGCCTCATTTTCAGTAAAATCATCATTTCCCCAACTCTCATCCTTATCTGGAATATCAAATTCCTCACTCAGGTTAAATGCATCCAGTTTTCGTTTTCTAAGGGTGTTGATGCAGTTGTTCACCGTAATCCGTTTCATCCAGGCACTAAAAGTAATTTCCTCCCGAAGCTTGTGCATTTTGGTAAATGCGTCAATGAACGATTCCTGCATCGCATCCCTTGCATCCTCTTCGTTGCCCATCATTCGTCGGCAAATATTGAACATCGCATTGGCGAACATCCGGTACAACTCATTTTGAGCCCTCCTATCACCTTCCTTACACCTGACTACCAGGTATTTATGTATCGATTGCTGTGCGGGCTCCAATCCCTTTGTATGCTTTGTTTGTAAAGACAAGGTTGACTATTGAAAGGTTTCCAATCGGTATGTAAAATTGGGAAAAAGGCGGGTTAGAAGCGAATTGGGCTTATATGATATTAAGCATTACTTTACAGTTTTTTTTTAAGTAACGCTTTTAATTGTGTATTAATTAACCTGTAATTAATGAGGCCTAAAATAACATTTCTGATTTTAGTTTTTGCTCTTTTTCAGAGCAAAGTATCAGGGCAATGCAAAACTGGCGTTTATTCAAACTTTCATAACTTTCTTAAGAACCAACCTTTACCAAGCATTTATGTCAAGATCAAGAAAGGTGATAGAGGTCACAAGTATATTAATGAATCCAATATCGATGTTTGGGCAGATTATAAAATTAAGAAAACACAGATAAAAGAGATACTCTGGGGGTTTTGTACAGACAATGCTTTTTACGTTAGTTCCACTAGCTATACTCATCCTGAGAGGAACAAATCAGGAATTTTAAGGCCGATCGCTACCAGATATAGTAAAATTCTTCATTATGGCAGATATTCTTACTTTTTTGGAGCCGAAGAAATAACCGATAAATCGGCATATGTGGTAACAGGATTAATTGGCTTAATTCCAATCAAAAACTATTATACCCTTGACATGAAAACAGGCAACATACAGCCTGTCAAAACTGAGCATGTCAGGGATATAATTGCGGATAATCCAACACTACTTGAAGAGTTCAATAATGACCTTGATGTCAATGGGAAATTACTTGAGTATATAGAAAGATACAATGAGATATTTCGCTAATATGAGTTTATAAAAACATATTACCTTCGATGAAGGTCTTCTCTATCAAATTTAAATTTTCTCGTATCAATGCCAAGGTCAACCAATGACTTATCAATTTTTTGGATGAAGTCTAGTTTTTGTTGACCTACACTGGCTTTATTCTTTCCCCTTAGTTTCATTTTAGGCTGATCCTCTCTCTCGCACATTTGATTTTACAAAGCCACCAAAATAACGTTTTTCACTTAACACCCCCATTCCAAATCCATCAAATATTGAGTCAAAATCGACCAAATATCCTGACTCCAATTTAGAATTGAGTTTTAGAAAAATGAACATCAATTTTAATAAAGGATTCTGCCAAATTCTTCGATACCACTTTTGATCAATCTGAAAATCAGTGACAAACCAATGTCCCCCCTCTTTCAAATGACCATACAAAATCTTCATTATTTCCTTCAATCTCTCCTCCTCAAAACAATCCAGAAAGAAATTTGTAATAATGGCATCAAAATTCACATCAGAAATTGCAGTTTCGTCACCCAAAATGAATTCAACCTTGCCCAAGAACTCTTCTGGACATTTCTTTTGAGCCATCTCCAGCATCTTCTGACTGGCCTCCACATAGTGAAGCTTTTCAACCTGTCCGCCTTCAAAAATATAGGGGATAATCCAGCCGGTGCCGCCGCCAATGATCAACACTTTGCCTTTGGGTGGGATAATCCTTAAGTTTTCAACCTGGCTCCTTTTGATAGCGCCAAAAAACACAAGTGAAGCAAGGAAATCATAATAAGGAGCAATCCGATCGAAGTTCAAGATTTATTGTTTTATTGGATTCCACAAAGTTGCCCAAAGAAGCACAAAGTATCTCAAAGAATCTTTGTGGAACAACTCCCAAAGTCAGTTGGAAAAAGTATACACTTCACCATCAATCGTATACTCATAATCCATAATACGTGGCCACAGCGGCTTACTCAGAGTTCTGTTCCATGATTTAAAACCAGCCTTTAAATCAGCAACTACTTCAGGGTATTCAGCAATCACATTTTGCTTCTCTTCTTTATCTGATTTCAAATCGTAAAGTAGCTCATATCCATTCAGCTCATTCATGATCAACTTCCAGTCTCCTTTCCTTATGATCTTGTTGTATTCGGCCCTCCAATAAATTGCTTCATGAGGTTTGCCTATATTTTCCCCTGTCAAAAATGGAACCAGATTAACCCCATCATATTTTCTGTCATTGGGCAATGGAATGCCAGCTATTTCAGCAGCAGTTACAAAAACATCCAATGATGAAACCGGCTTACTGTAAGTTATTCCTTCGGGGATTTGGCCTTTCCATTTCATGAGGAAAGGAACATTAAGTCCACCTTCGAAATCCGACATTTTACCTCCTTTCAATGGGTGGTTCGTCGTAGCATTGGTATAAGTTGCTCCCCCATTGTCACTCAAGAAGAAAACAATCGTATTTTCTTCCAACCTCTCTTTTTTGACCTTATCCATAATCGATCCTATCGCATCATCCATGGCTGAAATCATGGCGTAATAAACCCGCTTGTTCTCATCATCAATATGCGGGAACCGGTCGTAATACTTCCTTGTCACCTGGAAAGGTGTGTGAGGCGCATTGAACGGAATGTAAAGCAGGAAAGGCTGGTTCTTGTTTTCCTCGATAAACTGCACAGCCTCACTGCCTATTTTATCTGTGAGGTATTCTTCCTCGATTACAACTTCCCCATTCCTGGTTATAGCTGCAGTTCCGCTTCTTTCCTTTCCCCAGATGTAGGGATCAATGAAAAGATCGTGATGATGGCCAACCACATCCGGGTTTTTTACATCATCCACGTACCAACTGAAAGCTTCGTAAAATCCATAAGCGTAATCAAATCCTCTATTATGGGGCACTGCATGATCCCCGTAACCGAGGTGCCATTTACCAATCATAGCCGTTTGATATCCAACCGGCTGTAGCAATTCCCCCAATGTAATCTCCGATGGTGGCAAGCCCTGCTTATCTATTTCCTCCTGTGTGGGATAAGAGATTTCATCAATATCCGGAAGGTTCCACCCGTCAGTATCTACAAAATATTTGAAGCCAAGAAACTCCAGCATATTGTGGGGATAGCGGTCATGGGGCTGAACCTCATAACCAAACCGCTGCTGATATCGCCCTGTCAACATTCCTGCTCTGGATGGGCTGCAAATCGGACTGGTTACATATCCGTCGGTAAAAGTGACTCCTTCAATGCCGATGGAGTCAATATTAGGGGTTGAAACTTTGCTATGACCATAAATTGAAACTTCGCTCTTGCCTAGGTCATCGGCCATCATGATGATAATATTTGGCCTAGCCATTGAATCATCCGGTTCCAATCGATCCAGGAATTGCTTCTTAAATGCAATCTTATTTTCGTCCCAGTTAATTTCGTATTTCGCTGCATCTTCCAACGGCCAAAAGAAATACGAACCACCTGTGAACAGGATAAGGGGTATCAATGATATTTTTGTCCTTTTGCCTAACCTCATTTCACATCACTCAACAATCTTCAAATTATCAGGAACTTCGTAACCCCATTTCTTCATGGCAAAATCCCACCGGGTAAGGATTTTATCAAGCTCCGCCCTGGTAATCGTGTAATACTTATTCTTTTGATATGAACTCTTACTATCAACATAATCCTTCAAATATAATTTTGCCTCTTCGAAACCGGGAAGGTCAAGTTTCTTATAAATTGATTCCAGATAAGTCATCGGTTCATTCTCAAATTCCCCAAATGCAATTTCCAACAGTCTATCCTCTGGAATCATTTTATATTGATCGAGATAGTCCTGCATCAACTTTTCGTAGTTTTCGAAAACCATCTCAACAATTTCATCCTCCTTAATTGGTTGGAAAGTCAGGGTCGGAAAGAGTTCTATGAAAAATTTCTTTGTCGACAAATAAACAATGATAGGATTGCGATGAATGTGGATAAACCGGGCATCGGGGAAAACATCCAGCAAGCGGCCAATCCTGGCAGTACTCACCGGATTTTTAAAGATAGCCCGATCGCCATCGGTATTGATGAGCGCTTTAACAACTAATTCATAATAGTTCTTGACCCAATCGGATTTTACTTTTTCTGAAACACCTTTAAACCGGACATACTTTTCATAATAATCACGCCATCGCCGTGGGAAATACCAAAACAGGTAAAAAACATAAGGGATCATGTTACTAATGGCAAAATCATCTTCCTGAGGGTAATCCACGGCCAGCTCCACATTGTCACTTGGCCGCTTTTTGGGCATGGCAACTGACATAAATGTCTTAAAGATGAGTTTGCTTCCAAGGTTGCTGGGCCAAAGCGAATGATAGGTGGTCATGTAGCCAGCCCTTGGGTCTTTGCAAAGCACATTATGCAGGTAGGTCGTCCCACTACGCCAGTGCCCAAGAATAAATATCGGTGGTTCTTTGAATTTGTAATTCTTCACTTTTCCGCGGAACAAAAACCATTCGTACCATCGAAAAGGGGCTGCAATGATGATGATGATTAGTGTAAGGGTAGTTTTCAGCCAATGACGTGGATGAATTGGATTGCCGCTCAAAATCCTTATATAGTTGACCAACGAAGTGCCAGCCAAGGGAGAAATCGGTGGAAGCTTAAATTCTGCCATTTGTCAGCAGCGAAAATAAAAGGTTAAGGTGGGATTTAATGGCTTTTTGAAGGGTATGTCAGAATAGTGTCAGCCTGATACAATATTCCTAATAATTGCCCTTTAAACCTCTCTTTGTTTATTCCCTCTTTTGCTCCTTTGATTTAGATAGCTCATGGCTTAGTTTGGGAGTCCAAATGGTGAAGTAAAAACATGACAGGTCCTAAAAACAAATTTAGCAGAGGCACTTCGTTCTTTATTGTATTTGTAGCCTACATTGTAGCTATCCTGGTTGGCATTTATGTTGCCAGGTTTTTTAATTATCAAAATTCCCTGATTGATGTTGCAATTGCCGATGTTGCCGCAACGGTTGTCATTTTCATTTTCAGTTTTTTACTGAGCAACTCCAGCATGTATGACCCCTATTGGAGTGTCATCCCTATCCCAATCGCTTGCTATTGGATGACCATTAATCCTGATGGCAACCCAACCAGGCAGTGGATCATATTACTATTGGTGACCTTTTGGGGGGTTCGATTGACTGTTAATTGGATTAGGGGCTGGCCCGGTTTGCACCATGAAGATTGGCGGTATGTTGACCTGGCTCAAAAAAATGGGAAACTTTATTGGCTGGTGAGTTTTTCAGGAATACATCTTTTTCCTACTGTCCTGGTTTTTGGGGGCATGATTCCCGTTTGGGTTGGAATGGCTTCATCCCAACCTCTTAACCTGCTTGATTACTTAGCCATCATAATCACCTTTGGTGCTGTGTTAATTGAGTGGATTTCTGATGAACAACTTAAGGCATTCAAAGGAAAAGTCACTGAAAAAGGCGCTTTTATTAATTCTGGTTTGTGGGCTTATTCCCGGCACCCAAATTATTTCGGTGAGGTTTCTTTTTGGGTGGGGTTATTTCTTTTTGCTGTAGCAATTTCACCACAAAATTACTGGTCAGGAATTGGGGCCCTGGCCATGATCATTTTATTTGTTTTCATCAGCATCCCCATGATGGACGAAAGGCACAAGCTCACGAGAAATAGCTACGAAGAGCACATGAAAAAAGTATCGGGATTAGTGCCGTGGTGGCCTAAGAAATAGTATATCAATTTGAGAATTCCGATGAACCATTTTGCCCAGAAAGCTTATTAACAGCACAACCATCACAGCCACATTCCTTACGGAAAAATCTTCTGTAAATTATTCTGCCTACGTAAAAGCAAGCAACCACAAAAACGACTGCAACTAAGATAATCTGAATCATCACGACAAGATTTGATAGGCCATTAATGCCCCAAGATAAGCCATTATGGTCATGTAAATGAGCTGAATCATTGGCCATTTCCAACTTTTGGTTTCCTGACGAACAATAGCCAGTGTGCTCATGCATTGCATGGCAAAGGCATAAAATATCATTAATGAAATGCCTGAAGCGAAAGTATACACCGGCAGGCCGGTTTTTGGGTTGATTTCGGAGCGCATCCTATCTAGCAATGATTTGCCATCCTCAAAATCTTCACCTACGCTGTAAATTGTCGCCATTGATCCGACAAAAACTTCTCTGGCAGCAAAGGAGGTAATCAGGGAGATGCCCATTTTCCAATCATAGCCAAGGGGTTCTATCACTGGCTCTATGACCTTGCCAAAGGTGCCAATCCAGGAATGTTCGAGCCTTACAGAGTTGATTTCATGCTCATAGGCCTTTTTCATTTCTACCGTGGCTTCCGCTGGCAGGGGAACCTCTGATACGGCTTGTTCCATCTTTCCTGCCGGGCCATACGATGCCAAAACCCATAATATGACAGAAATAGCCATGATTACCTTGCCGGCCTCCCACACAAACAAACTGGCTTTCTCCCAAAGTCCCAAGGCGATATTTCTAAGATGTGGGACTTTATATTTTGGCAGCTCTAAAACCAGGAAACTCCTTGTTTTTGCCTTAACAATAAATTTAAAAATTGTTGCTACCACCAAAGCGGCTATCAAACCAAGAAAATAGAGGCCTAACAAAACAAGTCCCTTTAGGTTGAATATGTTGAAAATGAGTACATCAGGTACCACCAGTGCTATCAACAAAGTGTAAACAGGTAATCTCGCCGAACAGCTCATAAGTGGGATCACCATAATGGTGATCAGTCTGTCCTTCCAGTGATGAATGGTTCGGGTAGCCATAATGGCAGGAATAGCACAAGCCACACCCGATATAAGAGGCACAACACTTTTCCCATTTAATCCCAATGGCCGCATCAATCGGTCCATGATAAAAACCACCCTGGACATATATCCGGTTTCCTCTAAAACAATAATAAATGTGAACAGGAGCACTATCTGAGGGATAAAAATTATGATTCCACCCAGGCCGGGAATAATACCTTCCGCTAATAAATTATTGAATATCCCTTCGGGCAGTGACTGCTTGACCCACTGGCTCATAGTAAAAAAGACACCATCAATTAAATTCATGGGAATTTCAGCCACAGAATAAATGGTCTGGAAAATCATGAACAATATGCCCACGAAAATAACATAGCCGGCAATGGGGTGCACCACTATTTTATCAACCAAAAGACTGAATGACTTTCGCTCAATTTGTGGTTTCTTCACAACAAAATTCAGCACCTTTCTTATTCTCTCATATCTTAAAGCTGTTTCATTAACCTGGCGGTTTTCATCGGTATCCTGGCCATTTGATTGAATTGAATCAGGTGAAAGAAAAGCGAAATGTTTTTCCGGATTCCTAAAGTTAGCAAGACGTGTTTTTAGCTCATCAATACCTTCACCACTTCTCGAATTAACCCCAACCACATCTACATCGCCGAACATTTCACTCAGTTTCTCAAGATTAATTTCTGTCTTGTTTTTGGCCAGAATATCCATCATGTTCAGCACGAGGACCACCGGGATCTTAAGGTCATAAATCTGGGTGAAAAGTAACAGGCTTCGCTCAAGGTTAGTCGAGTCAATAACAACGACTACAGCATCAGGGTAATCTTCATGCTCTGGATTGGTGAGCAGGTCGTAGACAATCTTTTCATCCTCTGATCGGGGGTAGATGCTGTAGGTTCCCGGCAAGTCGATAACCTCAATTTTTCTGTCTTTTGATACTTTGAGGTTACCAAATTTCTTATCAACCGTAATGCCCGGGTAATTGCCGACATGTTGGTTCATGCCCGTCAGTTGATTGAAAACTGAACTCTTCCCCGAGTTGGGATTACCGACAAGCGCTATCTTTTGAAGGTCCATTTTGGGTAATAAGTGGAGGTTAATCGTCCGCTTTGACTAAAATCAATGCGGCCTCTTCCAGCCTCAAAGAAAGCACATAACCCTCTACATCTATAGCAATTGGGTCACCAAAAGGAGCTTTAAAAAGTACTTTGAGGTGTTTCCCCGGATATAAACCCATGTCCATGAGTTTCGGGGTAAGTTTATTACGGACCAACTCGGTTATCACAACCGTTTTGTCAGTTAAAATATCGTTGAGTCTTCCCTTCATCCCTGTTTTGATAAATTTTCCTCTAATTTAGAAAGATTCTAAATAGCAGTTTAGAATATATCGGGTTTCCTTCATAATATGATCAAAATCAGGTTTTTGGATTCAAAAGACAGTTCCTTTCGAATATGTCGTTTATTCATGAGACCATTTTGGAAGTAGTGATTTAGGGTAAGTTTCAAAAGCTACAGTAGATAAATTCAAACATATATCAACTATTAGAGAAGATAGTCTCAGCGAGACGCTAAGACTATGGAGGGAGGAGGAGCGGTTTTAGTATTTGCGTTTTGCAAAGTGGATAAATTGTTCGTGTACAAAAATGTATAGAGTGCCTGACCTAATTATCTTAATCGTGTCGCTGTTTGCAGGTTTGATAAGAATGTCTCCCACCTGCAAAAATTGATTCAAATTATCGGGTTCCAAATCATAGTTTGTAGATCCTAATAGGCTCAATTGTCTACCATCATCCAATTTTATCATCGCTGTAGATTGATATGCTGTTATTTCAAGTAATTTATTATTTAATATATCAGTTTGTTCCAAATGAGGATATTTACTCCACCAAAACTTAAGAGCCTTGGTCATAATGAGAGTACATATAGGAAACCCAACGAGCAACAGAATGAATAGCTCTTTAATTCTTTTTGTATCACTCCAGGGTATCATTACATTCCGGTCAATTCACACAAGTTATCACTAACATTGGCTACTTAAACCCCCACTGCCTCAACAGGCTCCACCTCCAGAAGCATCTGCCCCACAAGTTCTCAAAACCAGATTTAACAGCAATACTGTCCAAAAAGTTAAGTTGAGGCTATAGCCGCATTTAAATGCCAAAAGCTGCCTTCACTTTGTCCACGTAATCAAGCTTTTCCCAGGTAAAGAATTCAATCCCTTTCATTTCCCTGGTCTTGATCTCTTGTGTGCCAACTCCATTCTCCTTAACCTCAGTCCTGATTAGTTCAGTATTGCGAATGAACGGCTCCCGACCCATGTGACCATAAGCTGCAGTGTCAGAAAATATCGGGTTTTTCAGCCCGAACCTATCAACGATTGCTTTAGGTCCCATGTCAAAAATACCTGATACTTTCTCGGCTATCTGCTCATCTGTCAAATCAACATTGGCAGTACCGTAAGTGTTGATATTTAATGAAACAGGTTTGGAAACACCAATGGCGTAAGCTACCTGCACAAGTATTTCATCAGCCAAACCAGCCGCAACCAGGTTCTTAGCAATGTGCCTTGAGGCATAAGCTGCACTCCTGTCAACTTTAGATGAGTCTTTTCCGGAGAATGCTCCTCCGCCGTGAGCGCCTTTACCACCATAGGTATCAACGATAATCTTTCTACCGGTCAGTCCGGCATCTCCGTGAGGACCGCCAATAACAAATTTTCCGGTTGGGTTAATATGATAAACAGTATCACCATCCAATAACTCTGAAGGAATAACCCGGGGAATAACCAAGTTGATCACATCTTCACGAATCTTATTTAGCATTACTTCTTCATTGCTATCAAAACCGTCATGCTGCGTAGAAACAACAACTGTATGAACCCTTTTAGGCTTGTTGTCATCACCATATTCAATAGTTACCTGTGCCTTACTGTCAGGTCGAAGGTAGGACATTAATTGTGGTTCATTTTTACGGATATTGGCCAACTCCTTCACCAGTCGGTGAGAAAATGATAATGCCATTGGCATGTATTCCGGGGTTTCGTTACTGGCGTAGCCAAACATCATTCCCTGGTCACCGGCGCCTTGTTCCTTATCAACACCCTCTCCTTCATTTACTCCCTGGGCGATGTCCGGTGATTGGCTGTGAAGGGTCACCATCACACCACATGATTCAGCGTCAAATTGATAATCATCGCTATTGTACCCGATTCGCTTGATGGTATTGCGAACCACGTCCTGAATTTCAACATAAGCTTTGGTGGTTACCTCGCCGCCGACTACTACGAGTCCGGTTGTTACAAAGGTTTCACAGGCAACCCTGGAGTTAGGATCCTGAGTTAACATGGCGTCCAATATGGCGTCGGAAATTTGGTCAGCTATCTTATCCGGGTGCCCCTCGGATACTGACTCTGAAGTAAATAAATATGGCATATTCTAATTAATTCAAAATTTTGAAGCGCAAAGTTAACCAACCAGATTAATTCTACCAGAGTAAACACAAAACCTTTAGACAAACTGAACTGTCAAGATGTCACATTACTGATGTTTGGAATGGATTTTGAAAACCCGATTCGAGATTGAAAAAAGAAGAACAAATTATGCAAGAGAAAGGTACTATTTCGATTAATACGGAAAACATATTTCCAATCATCAAAAAGTTTCTCTATTCAGATCATGAGATCTTTTTAAGAGAACTGATTTCTAATGCTGTCGATGCCACACAAAAGATCAAAAGATTGGCATCGCTGAGTGAATTCAAAGGAGAGTTGGGAGATGTGACCATCGATGTTGAATTCAATGAAAAAAGAAAGACCATTACCATTTCCGATAAAGGTCTTGGAATGACCGCTGATGAGGTCAAGAAATACATCAACCAAATTGCTTTTTCGGGCGCTACGGAATTTGTGGAAAAATTCAAGGATGCCAAAGATGCCAATGAAATCATTGGCAAATTCGGGATGGGATTCTATTCAGCTTTTATGGTCTCTGACAAGGTTGAAATAAATACGCTCTCTTACCAGGAGGGCGCTGAAGCAGTACATTGGAGCTGCGACGGTAGCACTGAATTTGAAATCAGTCCTGCGAAAAAGAAAGAGAGAGGCACTGAGATCATCCTCCACATCAACAAAGACTCCGAGGAATTTGTTGATAAAAATCGCATCCAGGGCATCCTCGACAAGTATGCCAAATTTATGCCTGTTCCTATTCGTTTCGGAAAGAAAAATGAAAGTGTTGAAGACGGAAAAGACAAAGATGACAAGCCAAAATACAAGACCATCGAAGTTGATAACCAGGTCAACAATACCAATCCGATTTGGGTAAAAGCCCCAGCGGATTTAACCGATGAGGACTACAAGAATTTTTACAGGGAACTCTATCCATTCTCGGATGAGCCCCTTTTCTGGATTCACCTCAACGTGGACTATCCATTCAACCTGACAGGTGTACTGTATTTCCCAAGGATTAAAAATGAATTTGAAGCGCCAAAGAATAAGATCCAATTATATTCCAGGCAGGTCTTCATCACTGATGAGGTTAAGGACATCGTTCCTGAATTTCTCATGCTTCTTCACGGTGTAATTGACTCGCCTGACATTCCGTTGAACGTCTCTCGAAGTTATTTACAGTCGGACAGCAACGTCAAAAAGATCAACTCTTACATCACTAAAAAAGTAGCTGACAGGCTGGCTGAACTATTCAAAAAGGAGCGTGAATCTTATGAGCAGAAGTGGAAGGATATCGGCATTTTCGTGAAATATGGAATGATCTCTGAAGAGAAATTCTATGATAAAGCAAAAGACTTTGCCCTTTTTGAAAATGTTGATGGCAAGCACTTCACGTTCACAGAATACGCTGACCACATCAAAACCAATCAGACTGATAAGGACAAAAAAATCGTCCATTTATATACTACAGATGCTGCGAAGCAAGACGCCTACATACAGACGGCTAAAGATCGTGGATATGATGTTTTAAAATTGGAAGGGCAACTTGACAGTCACTTCATCAACCATATCGAAATGAAGCTTGAGAACTCCAGCCTCAAGCGTGTGGATTCTGACATCCTTGACAAACTGATTGATAAAGACGAAAAGAAGGAGGCCGTACTTTCTGACAAGGAAAAAGATGATGTCAAGGGCATTTTTGAAAAAGCCATTAACAATACCAACGTCACGATTGGTGTTGAGTCGCTTTCTCCTGACGATATGCCAGTGATCCTGACAATGCCTGAATTTATGCGTCGAATGAAAGACATGCAAAAAACCGGAGGCGGTGGAATGATGATGATGGGCGACATGCCCGATCACTTCACGGCCAGCATCAACGGAAATCACCCAGTGGTAAGTAAAATTCTGAAGGCTAAGACGGAAGACACAAAAGAGAAATATGCCAAGCAGGCTTATGATCTGGCGTTGCTATCGCAAAACATGCTTTCTGGCAAAGACCTCACCACGTTCATCAAACGAAGTGTTGATTTGGTAGCGAAATAGCCACACATACAAATATCAGATTGAAGGGGTTGGAATTTTTATTTCAACCCCTTCTTTTTTTTGACAAAAATCACCTCATTTTGATCGTCATCTTTTGAGAATGTTTATAGATTGAGGGCATGTTATTATTCTGCCAATCAAAATATTTAAAAGATGAATAGACGGGATTTCACTAAAAATGCGGCAATATTAACTGCCTTGGGCCTTGGCCCGACATTGCCTTTATCGGCACACACCACTGGTTTGAAGAAAATAGGGATACAGTTGTTTTCCATTCCCAAGCTCCTTGAAAAAGACTTTCGAAGTGGCATCGAGATGATCGCTGGAATGGGCTTTAGAGAGGTAGAATTATTTGGCCCTTTTCCATTTAGCGTGGATTCCGCCAAAGAGCGATGGAAGGCAATTATTCCAATGGTAGGGTTCAGCGGAAGTGGTTATTTTGGACTTGCAGCACAAGAAGTAAAAGCCATCCTGAAGGAAAATCGTATTAGAGCTACGTCTACTCATACCGACCTGGGAACATTGCAAACCCGCATGGGCCAACTGGGAGAAGCCGGAGACATCCTTGGTTTTGAATATGTTGGATTGCCAGCTATACCGGAAGAAAAGAGAGAAAATTTGGATGGCTATAAAAGGATGGCTGACGAGTTTAACAAAATAGGAGAACAGGCTAAAAAGGTGGGTTTGAAGTTTGCCTATCACAATCATGGCTATGGCTTGGCCGAAATGGAGGGAAAGATTCCTCTAAATGTTATTCTCGACCAGACTGATCCCGACTTGGTTTTCTTTGAAATGGATGTCTACTGGACTACGGCTGGTGGTGCAGATCCTCTTGCCTACCTTGAAGCCAACCCGAACCGCTATCATTTGATGCATGTGAAAGACATGAAGGAGCAAAAACGGTTTTCCGGAGATGGTGGGAATCCCGGCGAATGGGTTGAACTGTTCCCTTTCATGACTACAGCTGGTGATGGCATCATAGACTTGAAATCAATCATTACGAAAGCTAAACAATCAGGGGTTAAACACTTTTATGTAGAACAAGACATGGTGGAAAACCCGGAGGTTGCATTAAAAAAGAGTATTGATTATTTGAAAGGGTTGTAATTTCATCTCAATTTATTGTAAAACACATTTTTGAAATATGGAATACTTCGAAGAAGTAACTAAATTTTGCATATGAACTCTGTTCAAGAAAATATTGATTCTATTAAAAAAATATGTAAAAAGTACCATGTAAAAAAACTGTTACTTTTTGGCTCAGCGTTAACCCATAATTTCAACGAAGACAGTGACTTTGATTTTGTTGTTGATTTTGACAAACAAGACCTTTATGGGTACGCTGACAATTATTTTGGTTTGAAAGAAGATTTAGAAAAAATACTAGCCAGGTCAATAGACCTTCTCGAAAAACAAGCTATAAAAAACCCCTATTTAATGAAGTCAATTTCTAAAACTCAGAATCTGATTTATAGATGAAAAAGTCAAACTTTGGCTCGAAGATATTCTCGATGCTATCAGTGAAATTGATGGGTATTTCGAATCAGGAGAGCGAAAGTTTGAAACCTATCGCACTGACATTAGAACCAAAAGGGCAATTGAAAGAGGCTTAGAAATCATTGGAGAAGCTGCCAATAGAATACTCAAAGTTGATCCGAAGGTGTCCATAACATATGTTAAAAGGATAATTAGTACGAGAAACAGAATTGCCCATGGGTATGACAGCGTCTCAGACGAAATGATTTGGAGTATTGTAATAAATCATCTTCCGAAACTGAAGGAAGAAATAAAACAATTATTGAAGAAATAACCATCTCACACCTTCACTGCCCACTTCAACGGCGGTATCACCTCCCCTTTTTCCGAACTTTCAATCAGAATCGCTAAGCGTTTCGACCTCGTCTCTTCCTTTTTAGCGCTCATAACCCACCAGGTGCATTGCTTTCGGTATGAGGGTGCTTTGCCTTCCCAATAAGCCCATGCTTTTGTATTTTGCCTGAATTGTTTCTCATAAGATGGATCCATCTCGACTACTCCCCGCTCATAAGAAGCCTGAGCTGATTTTTCCGCTTTTCGTTTATTAAAGACCTCCAAGCCAGGTTTTTCCATCAGGCCAAGCTTCTTCAACTCAGCCACTTTTTTGAGATTGACCGCACTCCAGTGGCTGCTGGGCTTGCGTGGAGTAAACCGGATCATATAGCTCTCCTCATCAATTGACTTTCGCAAACCATCAATCCAGCCGTAGCAGAGAGCCTCATCCACAGATTCCGGCCAGGTGATGCTGGGTATGCCACTATTTTTTTTGTAAAACCCGATCCATTGTTCGGTTACTTTATGGTGGTTTTCGGTCAACCATTTTCTGAAATCAGCTGGCGTTGGAAAAAACTTTGGATTCATTTGAGCAAAGATTCAATAATTAAGGTTCTACTACGAATTTCACGAATTTAATGGTGGACAAAAAAACAGGTATCAACTATCGGCAATAACAGACCCGGAAAACACAGCGTCATTCCTGCGCATGCAGGAATCCCAATGGGTAGAGCTGACACCGGGAGATTCCTGCATGCGCAGGAATGACGTACACTCTTAAATATTGATCTACCTTCCGATTTGAGGTATTGCAAAGGTAGTACCTGACCTAAAATGTGAAACAGGTTTCGAGATTGCAATTGGGTCTTCCACTTCCACTAAATTCATGGTAGAGCAAGAATTATTAATCTTTGAAATTCGACTTTTTCCACTTTGTCTCGTTAGGTGACTAATTTAGCAGTCAGAACAATAAGAATTCGTAGTCATCGGCGTTAATTCTACAATGAACAGCACCATCAGAAAGATTTATCTGACGATAATTTTACCAGCCCTCTTGTGTGGTTACAACTCTGTGGCCCAGGATGAACCGGTTGATCCGGAGCGTCTCTTTGAGGTCAACTATGAATCACCCCTAACCATCGACCTTGGTGAAGAAGACGAAGAGGAGGAAGAGGTTGAACTCAAAAAGAAAAAAAGAAAGAAGAATGTCTTCTATGGAATTAAGACCAAAAAAGGATACACCCGTACCGGTTTTGGCGACGATGTTGTGGTTGAATTATTTTATTACCTCAAAGTCTTTGAAGATCCAGATTCATACGTCAGAAATGTCTATTGGTATGATTTTAAAAAAAGAAAAGTCGTCAAATCCCGGAATATCAATAAGAAATATGCCGGCATTCTCCATGGCCCCTATGCTAAAATGGTTGGTGACCGGCTTATCGAAGAAGGAATATTTTACAAGGGAACAAAACATGGCCGTTGGATGAGGCACAACAAACACGACATCCTCCAGGAGAAGAAAAAGTGGTACAAAGGTTGGCCAAAGGAATCTCGGATTGCTTACTACAAAAACGAAAAGGTTAGAAGAATGCGGGAGATCATTCCGGTCCACTACGGGGAGAAAGATGGCGAATATTACGCCTTTCACCGCAACGGAAGAATCGCAGTAATCGGTCAATATAAATACGACCATAAAGTGGGGCTTTGGAGGGAATACTACAACCAACGAAATCGACGGAAACGTGAAATCCAATATCCTGAGAAACCCTTTGATGACGAATTCAGGCCCTACATTTCCAAGGAATGGGATGAAGCCGGAAACGTAATTTATGACAGGGAGAAAGAGGCGAAAAAGTGGCAATGATATTAATCGGGTTCCATCAAAATATTGCAATGTTTGTTACACAATTCAACCTCAAGCTCCTTTAACTTTATATAAATGAAAAGACGAAGTCATGAGCTACTACTTTAATAAAACCATATCAGGAA
>Ga0316189_10002624_pt1 | contig 17592 bp, 11 predicted proteins | sample LowCovwburrow_MG_FD_204930 | JGI IMG/M metagenome (GOLD analysis project Ga0316189, IMG submission 204930) | Coastal sediment microbial communities from Maine, United States - Lowes Cove worm burrow | ecosystem: Environmental > Aquatic > Marine > Coastal > Sediment | place: USA: Maine...
GAGCAGGGCGACAACCGACTCTTCACCTTCCGCAAAGGCCGTACGGATTTCTTTCTCTTCGGGGATACTGAAATTCATAACAGCAGAATAATCTTAACCCGTTGCTTCTGTCAAGAAGCTTAGCGTTTGGCTGAGTAGTTACCAGCAAATAATATCGCCATTTTTTTCTAAGCGGACCATACGGCAAAAATGGAATATAAATCCGCTGATCAGAAGATGTTAATCCTCCTTCTGTCATTAACATATGGACATGCGGATTAAACTTAAGATCTCTTCCGAACGTATGGACAACTGACAGGATTCCCGGAACAGCATCGACTCCCTTACTTTGAAGTACTTCCACAGCCGCTTTTGAAGCACAATCCATCATAATCCTGATCAGCATACGATCACTAAAAATTATCTTTCGGAGTTCTTCAGGAATGGTAAACACTAAATGTCGATGAGCTACGTCGAATATACTTTTCACTGTCTTTCTGTCTTTCTGTCTTTCTGTCTTTTCAACCCATTCATCGACATATCGCTTACCGCAAGACGTACAGAATCGACACTTACAGGTGAACCCTACTTTCTTTTTTTCAAAACAATTCGGACAAATATACTCGGCGTAGCCATTGGCGGGCTCTCCGCAGCTGATCATTTTTTCAACATTTTCAACGATTGACTCCCGGTGAAGGCTTGAGTACATGCCTGCCAATTCAACGCAGACTACATACCAAAAATCACGAAAGATTAATTTTATCAGCCTGTTTTTCATTAAGCTAATACTCTATTCGCAATTACAGCATGTTGAAAGGAAGATTTTATAATTTCCTATACAGCAAGCAACTAATGAATATCCTGTTTCTTTAGCAAAGATAGCATGTCCAACAGAAGTTCACTTGTTTTAATTCTTTTTTATTTCAATCAAATGTCCACGGCAGTGCCAGTAACTGTTACTCCTTCCTCCCCTCACGACAACACAAAAAAGGCCGCTCCCGCAAAAAACGAGAACAGCCTTCTTCTGATTCAGCAGATACAACGAATCATCACCCCTTGGCAGAAAACTCCTGCACAGTCTTCACCCCCACTTCCTGCTCAGCTGTGGCGATAATGGCCTGGGCCATAGAAACCGCTCCGCTGACCGTGGTGGTGTACGGGATATGATAATCCAGAGCAGCCCGACGGATGCGGTAGGAATCCTCCGTGGTTCTGTTGCCGGAGGAGGTATTGATGATCCACTGCACCTGCCCGTCCTTAATCTTGTCCAGGATATGCGGTCTACCCTGAGAGATCTTATTGATCTGCTCACAATCCACGCCATACCCGCTCAGTTTTTCCGCAGTGCCGTCTGTCGCCAGCACCGTGAAGCCCCTTGCCAGCAGGGATTTAACCACCGGTAGCAAGGGTTCCTTATCACCGCGCCGAACAGAGATGAAGACACAGCCTGATTCAGGGATCTGCTGATTTGCCGCCTGCTGGGCCTTGGCCAGGGCCAGACCGAGATCATCATCAATACCCATGACCTCACCGGTGGATTTCATTTCCGGCCCCAACAGGGTATCCACATTTTCAAAACGATCAAAGGGGAACACCGCTTCCTTGACCGCCCAATGGCTGATCGCAACCTCCTGGGTAAAACCCAGCTCTTCCAGACTGATGCCCATCATCGCCTTGGTGGCCAGCTTGGCCAAGGGTACTCCGGTGGCCTTGGAGACAAAGGGCACAGTCCGCGAGGCCCTGGGGTTGACCTCCAGGATATAGAGTTCCTCGTCCTTGACCGCATACTGCACGTTCATCAGCCCGATAACGCCGAGTTCTCCAGCCATAGCCTTGGTGGCTCGTGTGATTTCAACAATCATGTTATCAGAGAGCGTATGGGGCGGCAGCACACAGGCCGAATCACCGGAGTGGATACCTGCCTCTTCAATATGCTCCATAATGCCGCCGATCACGGTCATCTTCCCGTCCGAGATCGCATCCACATCCACTTCCACAGCATCTTTCAGGAACCTGTCCAGCAGGACCGGGTGCTCGCTGTTCTTGATAGTGGGACGGGCCATAAACTCCCGAAGGCCCTGGTCATTATAGACAATCTTCATATCCCGCCCGCCCAGCACATAGGAAGGCCGCATAACCACGGGATAGCCGATCCGCTCCACTTCCTTGAGGGCATCTTCCAGAGAGTTGACCGTGCCGTTTTCCGGCTGCTTCAGTCCGAGCTTCTGCAAAAGCTGCTGAAAACGCTTCCGATCTTCAGCCCGATCAATGGCATCCGGCGATGTGCCGATGATCTGCACCCCGGTCTTGTCCAGGGCCACAGCCAGATTCAGCGGGGTCTGGCCCCCGAACTGAACAATAACCCCGTCCGGTTTTTCCAACTCAATGATATTGAGGACATCCTCACGGGTCAACGGCTCGAAATAGAGCCGATCCGAGGTATCATAATCCGTGGACACGGTCTCCGGGTTGGAGTTGACCATGATGGATTCCACCCCGATCTCCTCCAGGGCAAAGGAGGCATGGACGCAGCAATAATCAAACTCAATGCCCTGGCCGATCCGGTTGGGTCCACCGCCTAGGATGATGATCTTTTTCCGATCCGAGGGCAGCGATTCATTTTCCTGATCATAGCAGGAATAATAATAGGGCGTGTAGGATTCAAACTCGGCAGCACAGGTGTCCACCAGCTTGTACACCGGCAGAACCTCCTTTGCCTTGCGCAGCTGCCGGATATCATCTTCCGAGGTTCCGGTCATGTATCCTAATTGCGCATCGGAAAATCCGTTTTGTTTTGCCGTGCGAAGGGCATCAGCATCAAGCCCGGCAAAGCCCTGCTGCTGAATATCCAGGCCCATATCGACAATCTGCTGCATACTGCGCAAATACCAAGGATCAATCTTGCTCAGTTCGAACATCCGTTCAATGGACATTCCCCGCCGCATAGCCTCAAACAGAAAAAAGAAGCGCCTGGAATTCGGCACATTCAGGCCCTGTTCCAGATCATCCTGATGCAGAGCATCCATCTCATCCTTTCCGTCAAAACCAAAACCCATACGCCCAATTTCCAACGACCGCATGGCCTTCTGAAAGGCCTCTTTAAAGGTCCGGCCCATGGACATGGTCTCGCCCACCGATTTCATGGCCGTGGTCAGAAAGTCTTCGGTCTCCGGGAATTTTTCAAAGGTCCAGCGGGGAATCTTGACCACGCAGTAATCAATGGTGGGCTCAAAGGCTGCGTAGGTTTCCTGGGTGATGTCGTTCTTCAATTCATCCAAGGTATAGCCGACTGCCAGCTTGGCGGCAATTTTGGCAATAGGAAAACCAGTGGCCTTGGAGGCCAGGGCTGAGGAACGAGACACCCTGGGGTTCATCTCAATGACCATGATCTCGCCATCTTCCGGGTTGACCGCAAACTGGACATTGGAGCCGCCGGTTTCCACCCCGATCTCTCGGATAATGGCGATGGATGCATCACGCAACTCCTGGTACTCAACATCGGACAGGGTCTGCTGAGGGGCCACGGTAATGGAGTCACCGGTATGCACGCCCATGGCATCGATATTTTCGATGGAGCAGATAATGACCACGTTATCCTTGCGGTCCCGCACCACCTCCAGCTCATATTCTTTCCAGCCCAGCAGGCTGCGCTCCAGCATGATCTCGGTGGTCATGGAGAGATCCAGCCCGCCTGTACACATCTCCCGCAGCTCCTGACGGTTATACGCCACCCCGCCGCCGGTTCCGCCCAGGGTGAAGCTGGGTCGGACAATGACAGGAAAGCCGATTTTATCACCGGCATCCATAGCATCCTCAATGGTATGGACAATAAAGGATTTCGGCACATTCAGGCCGATCTTCTCCATAGCATCGCGGAACTCTTCCCGGCCTTCGGCCTTACGGATGACCTCGATATTTGCCGCCAACAGCTCGACATTGTATTTTTCTAAAGTGCCGGTTTCAGCAACCTTGATAGCTGTATTCAAGGCGGTCTGGCCGCCAAGGGTGGGCAAGATGGCATCAGGTCGTTCCCGCTCAATAACCTTGATCAGGTATTCCGGGGTGATGGGTTCAATATAAGTGCGGTCGGCCAGACCCGGATCGGTCATAATGGTGGCAGGATTGGAGTTAATCAGCACCACCTCATAGCCCTCTTCCTTGAGGGCCTTGACAGCCTGAGCACCGGAATAATCAAATTCACAGGCCTGACTGATAATAATCGGCCCGGAGCCGATAATCAGAATCTTATGTATATCTGTGCGTTTTGGCATGATAAAGGGGATATCGGTAAGAGTATATTAAAAAGAGCTTAATCTATCAGGACAGACCTGTCAGGCCATCAGCTCAAGAAAGCGATCAAAAAGATAGATAGCGTCATGGGGACCGGGTGCGTGCTCAGGATGATATTGCACAGAAAAAGCCGGAAACTCGGTATGGCGCATGCCCTCCAAGCTACCGTCATTAAGATTGACATGGGTCATCTCTACCTTATCAGGCAGGTTTTCCTGATCAACACAAAAACCGTGATTCTGCGAGGTGATCTCCACCTTGCCGGTCAGCAAATCCTTGACCGGCTGATTAGCACCCCGATGACCGAATTTGAGTTTATAGGTGGAGGCCCCGTAGGCCAGTCCCAAAATCTGATGGCCAAGACAGATACCGAAGATGGGCTTCTTGCCCAGGAGCTTGCGCACGTTTTCCACCACCCCTTCTACACCGGCAGGATCGCCAGGGCCGTTGGAAAGAAAGATACCGTCCGGATTCAAGGCCAGCACATCCTCGGCAGAAGTTGTGGCAGGCACCACATGCACGGCACAGCCCTTGTCTTTGAGAATCCGCAGCTGGTTGTACTTGACCCCGAAATCGTAGGCAACCACCTTGAATTTATCAGCAGCATCCTCGGCAAACCCTGCTCCCGCCACCGGGGCGTTATTCACCCAGTTATAGGGAGCTTTGGTTGTGACCCTGGCAACCATGTCCCGGCCCACCAGTCCCGGCCAGTCCTTGGCCCGCTGCACCAGAGAGGCCTCGTCCAGGTCCTCAGTGGAGATAATCGCCTTCATCGCACCGTGGTTGCGAATAATCCGGGTCAGCATCCGAGTATCAAATCCGTCAACGCCCAACACACCAAATTTTTTCAAAAATTCAGCCAAGGTGCCGGTTGCCCTGAAATTACTGGGCACGTCCTGATACTCACGCATCAAAAAGGCACGAGGATGGACGGATGCGGACTCCATGTCCTCATCGTTGACCCCATAATTACCGATCAGAGGGTAGGTCATGGTGACCAGCTGGCCGGTATAGGAGGGGTCTGTCAGGACTTCTTGATAACCACTCATTCCGGTATTAAAGACAATTTCGCCCACTGCTTCTCCGGCTCCGGTAAAGGAGCGACCAATGAGCACGGTGCCATCTTCAAGCGCGATTAATGCTTTCATATGAAATATATATTCTGTAGAGATAGACTATGGATTTCGCCTGCGGCGTTTGAGTTCCGACGCTTTTTACCATTCTCTGTATCGCTTTGCAATGAAGATAACAGAAAGCTATCCCCGTAACGTTGCGGCGACCTCCCCCATACGTATACCGAGATTCCTGGCTGTGGCAATACCTGTGGTATCGGCTTCATAGCCGTCAGGATGATTGGCCCAGGCAGCACCGCCGAAATGGTCCCCGTCACCGATAATGATCATATCATGAATCATCATAGCGGCATGCACAGCCTGTACGGTCAGCTCCTGGCCCCCGTTACGCGATCCGCCCACTGCAATGACACCGCCGAGTTTATTTTTAAAAAGAAAACCGTTGCGCCGAAAAACAACGGTCCGATCAATAAAAGCCTTGGCTCGACTGGTCATACAGCCCATATAGACCGGGGTTGCCATGATGATCCCGACGACTTCCGGGTCGGCAAGTTTGGGGATAATCGACTGAAAGCCATCATCCTGACTGCATAAGACGCCTTTCTTACAGGCATCACAGGCAATACAGCCCTGAATTTCAAGAGGAGCCAAGTCAATCAGCTCAACCTCAATGCCTCTGTCCGATGCCTCGCTTGTACTCTTGACCGCATCAAGGCATTGTTCCAAAAGGAATCGGGTGGATTTATTCTTTCTCGGGCTTGCTGCTACACCTATGATTTTCATTGCTGTTTTCTACCATTGAGTTTATCTGGTTAGTAACAAATTGATAGTTCTGTAAAAAAATCAAATCTTGCAAAAAGTGCCGAATAAACCGCATGGGCACCTTATTCATAACTTCATTATTGCTTATTTATTTTTAATTCAACCTGCTGATCCTCCAATACAATCGGCACCAACAAGATAAGCAGCAGAGGCAATACCTGCACAGTCAGCCTATTCCAAGCCGTCCCTATTTGCCAATATATTTCACCAGGATGAAAAATAATAATAATAAAATATCCGCTAAGTAAACTGATCGGTAACAGTAAAAACAACAACCGTCGTTTCTCACGTCTTATCTTGAAGAGTGCCCAGAACATGGTTATGATAATTCCGAATCCGATAATATTCCATTGCCGTATATCCTTCCACATCCCAAAAATCGCCTCGCAGGCGGGAGGAATTCGCTTTGCAGCCCGCAACAGCATATGGGCGTCAAAATGCAACCCGGCAGTTGCATGGGAGCCGAGATCATAGTAGATTCTGGACCAGTACCACCATCCCAGATAACAACCCGTAAAGGTTAAAGCATAAATTGCTGTTGCCTGCCACCGTCTGGAGCTGCCGAACAACAACGCACCGAGAATTACCGCAAACAATACCCCTTCGTTCTTAGTATATGCGGCTGCCGCCGCAAACAAACCGATAAGAACAGCATCTCCTTTATTTTTTTTATTCTGTTGACGCAAAAAACATCCTAATCCGCAGATCATCATCAACCATAACGGTGCTTCGGCATAACTCCATGAGGCGAGAAGCGGTATATTAGGTATAGAGACAAACAATGCTCCGGTCAGTAATCCGGTGGTCAAACAACGGCTCTGTTTCTTTACAATCAGGATTATTTCCCAGACACAGAAAAACAAGAAAACAGCACCCCAGCCCTTGCTCCAGCACTCTTCCCAGCCACCGGACAACCAAGCGGAAAAAGCCCAAACTGTCGGCCATAGGAGTGGATAGTCCGAGTGGCCGAATCCGGTCAAATCATGAAGCGGACCTGTTCCCTGGGCCAATACCTTGGCTTTACTCCCCCAGATGGCCCAAGCGTCCCAATCGTCAGGGACAACGACTACCGACATAATAAAAGTCCAAAATATTGCTGCGAAAATTATTCCCAACAGAAGAGCAACAAAAAGCCGTTCCCCTTTTTTCTTTCCGTAAAAAAGGGCGAATAAGGCTCCTTTTATTTTCTCTGAACAGCCAATTCGTTTTTCTTTTCTAAAATAATTGAATATGGTAGTTATCCATCCGATTATTCCGAACATCACAGCTCCTGAAAATGCCATATTCACGGAATAAAAAAAGAAGCGTATAGGGAGGGTCAATAAAGTAAGAAAAAAACAAGACAGGGCAAAAGATTCCGGCCAAGTAGGCATATTTCTCCATAGTTGACGTAGCAACACAGCCCATCCTGTTAATATAAAAAATGAAAAAATTAATCCCACAGGGTTGTTCGTGTCGACAGAATCCGTAAACTGCTGATCACTACTGCCACTGGTGAACAAAAAATCATCCCCTTTAACCTGTAAGGTATGTGATGCGTTTTCTGCAGGAATGCGAGGGAGTAGCAGGTATTGGATATACGACAGGGATGTCGCATCTCCGCTGGCTTTGTAGCGAATAGCAGAAGGCCATTGCCTGGCTAAAAAATTAACTTTATCTGCTAAGCCTGTCGGTAATCCTGCCCGCTGAAAAACAACCTTTCGCTGTTGCTCAACGGTCTTGCCAAAATACAATACACGTTCACGCTGCCACCAAAGATGATACATCCCGGCAAGGGCGGCAAAGGTCACCAACAGCCAACAAGTACCGAATAGCCCGATCAATATTTTTCTCATAATATTTTATGTATTCTCTCCAAATGTCAGGGTAACAGAAATATTTCCAGGCTGAATCGAAAGCAGCATACTGATCATGTAACTACTCTAAGGTTATTGGTCAATTTGAAAAAAATCAACCTGACGTACGCAGCCTGCACTACAGGGGGGCCCATGTTGATTCACAATTTTCTAATTTGTCGCCGACAAGGAAAATATCGAACTTTGCAGGATCATCATTATGTATAATCTCCCATTTTCCATTCCTGGAATGAAAATAGACCGTACCGCCGTCTATATCAATTGATCCCCCGGGGTAAAGAAGAAGAAATTCGTGATCATTATTATAATAGACCCACCATTTGGTCAATAAGTTGCAGCTTGCTATTTTTACTGTTAATATTTTTTCACATAGCCTGAGTCTGTGAAAAATTTATCGTGCTAACCTGCTTAAAATAAGCAACTTATTTTTATTGACCAATTAGTGGGAACGAGGTAAATGTTTAACGAAATTCTTTATACTTTTTCCGCTTTCACGCTTCCAGGTTCGAGCAATTGAAAAAACAAAAAACCAACGTCGATTTTTATGACGTTCTTTACCCATTTTGCGGGTTGCATAATTTCAGGTTAAGATTCAGACTGTGGACTCCGGTAGCTTTATAAAACTGAATTTTTATAATGTCTATTTGAGGCCGTCAAAGTAAGTTAAAACAGAAACTCAGGAGTGAATCATGGTTAACAGAAAAGAATGGCTGATCTGTTTTATTATATTCGCCGGCTTTCAGTGCTCATATGCTTTCGCCCAGACTGACCAGAGCAAATCATGTCAAATTGCAGCGAATTCGATTACTATTGATGAATCTCGTGAAGATTGGGCAGATATTGATCGTTATCCGCTTGAGGAAACCGGCAACAACGGAGGGGGGATAAGCAAAGCGGACTGGGATTATATCTCCATGGCTCACGACTGCGATGACCTGTTTGTGCGTTATGAAGTGTCGGACGGGATGAAATATACTTACAGGTATAACCTGCTGCTGGACATTGATCAGCAACGCGACACCGGCTATATCGGATATGATGGATCATATTCTGTGGGGGCGGAATTGCTTGTTCAGGGGTCATCTGACGGCAACATTGTGGCGATATTTGAGTTCATCGGCAATAATCAGTCGGATTGGTCTTGGAACCGTATATATCATTCCGGGGACGAACCGGGTTTTTCTTCAACTGTAGTCCATAATAAAGAATTACCGGGGAATAAATGGGATATTGAATTGAAAATTTCACTCATCCCTCTTGTGAAATTTAATCTTACCGCATTTGATTGGATTGCTGTTATTGATAACGGATTTGAAAATTTCCCCGACGGAGTCAACGACTTTTACCCTGATAACGGCAACAATCCGTCGAATCCGTATTTTTATACCTATACCCTCTCCTATACTCCCCCGACCGCAACATTTCCCAATCCGGAACGCGGCTTCTATGAAGGTACAGAAACACATTCGGGTAAGGAGAGATATGCCCCGTTGGATTTTACGACATTGCAATGTTATCGAAAATATGAAAACACGACCCTTGTTCACCGTTTCTTTTATTTGGATGATTTTTTCGACCAGGCTGATATCAGCCAGGAATATTTATCTAAAGTGCAGCAGGATTTCGATACGATACGAGATGCCGGATTAAAGGCTGTGGTCCGCTTTGCATATACAAATAAATCCTTAACCCCGCCAATCGGGGATGCCTCAAAGGAGATAATTATAGGACATATATCGCAGTTAGCAGAAATTCTAGAGAAAAACAGTGATGTGATTGCCGTTCTGCAGGACGGTTTTATCGGCACATTTGGAGAGTGGTGGTATTCCGACCATTTTTCACCCGATGATGACTACCCGGATCGCAGGGATATACATCTTGCCCTCCTTGAGGCACTACCCAAAAACAGGATGGCACAGCTCCGCGCTCCTCGCTACAAACAAAATATTTTCGAATCATTTATTCCTACTTCCAAATCGCTTGCACACTCTGGAGAGGAAAAGACACGCACCGGACATCACAATGATTGCTTTCTTGCCAGTTCCGATGATTTTGGAACTTATGTCAACCTGACTGACGAATATCCTTATTTGTCGGAAGACACAAAGTATGCAGTTATGGGCGGCGAGACATGCGATGATACGAGCAGTGGTACAAGTCGAGCGGACTGTGATACGGCGGAAGAGGAGCTGGCATTATTTCACTGGTCATATCTGAACCTGAATTGGTATGAACCTACGCTGTTCAAATGGCGCCTCAACGGCTGCTTTTCCACAATTGAAAAAAAACTGGGTTATCGTTTTATATTTGAAGAAATTTCAATACCCGGTAGAAAAATTTTTCGCGGACAACGCACTGCATTCAGTTTGAAAATCAAAAATGAAGGATACGCAGCACCGTATAATCCCCGTGAAGTCAAACTGATACTTCGTCCGCACGGAGAAAGCGGCGTTTCACCTTACGCAATTACACTTTATGACCCGGCTTCTTCTGCCGAAGGGGGGAATCGTGCAGGAGACCCGCAGTTCTGGCTGCCAGAAGAGCAGGCACATATGATCGACTATACTGTAAAGATACCGCGCAGCATTCCGCCCGGCAGTTATGATTTACTGCTCCACCTGCCTGATCCGGAAAAAACTCTCAACAATCGGCCTGAGTACTCCATTCGTTTGGCAAATGATAATATTTGGGAAGAGAACACGGGCTATAATAACTTAAATTATACAATAAATGTGAGGACAACACCAATGCCTCATATTTATATGCTGTTGCTTTCGAACAGCAATTCCCGAAGGTATGCCAAGTGACGTAATAAGGTGGTTTTAAAAAATGTGGCTACCAACTTAAGTCGGGACAGAAAGTAAATTCAAAGAGTTACCCTTGACACGTCTTCTCGGCTTACGAGGCGGGGGCAACTCGCCCATTCGGCGCAGCAACCATTCAAATAAGTCCGGTGGCTTTTCATCAAACAGGTAGGCTTTCCCGCAAGAAAAGAAAGGAAAAATTGCGTTGTTTCTTCTTGAAAATTTCCGCAACATAAGCTAGTTGTTCAGAATCAGCTGCTCAGCTAAGGGGGAAATTGCCACAGGCCGGCAGGAGTTTTCCGGGAGTGCTTGAACAAGCCCTGTTTCAGGCGGAACATGGGGGGAGGCGGCTTCCAACAGGGCATAGCATATTTACAGTACCGCATTGGGAGAACGAAAAGGGTGCGGGCGATCCGAGAAAAATGTTACGGGGGAAAATGAATATTCTTATTTCCGGAGCATCCGGTTTAATCGGCACTGAGGTCGCTCGTTCTCTGGCGGAGCAGGGGCATAGCGTTCTTGCGCTGAGCCGGAATGTCGGACATGCTCCGTATTGGGACATAGGGCGAAAAATTGTTCAGCTGGGTGAAGACGGCAGGATTGATGTGGTTGTCCATCTTGCCGGTGAAAATGTGGCCCGAGGGCGCTGGACAGCAGAGAAAAAAGAGCGGATTTTACGAAGCAGAGTCGAGGGGACACGTCTTCTCGCCGAGTTTTTTGCAGCGGCTGTTTATAAGCCTCGCCTCATGATTTCCGCCTCTGCCATAGGGTTCTACGGAGAGCGGGGCGATGAGGAGTTGGATGAAGGGAGTAAAAAAGGAACAGGATTTCTTTCTGATGTGAGTCAGGCCTGGGAGGAGGCAGCCCGACCTGCGGCAGAAGCCGGTATCCGGGTGGTGAATACGCGATTCGGGATGGTGCTCAGCCCGGCCGGAGGAGCCTTGGCAAAGATGTTACCTCCTTTTAGGATGGGCCTTGGCGGGCCTGTTGGTAACGGGAGCCAGTACATGAGCTGGGTCGGTATCCATGATGCGGCTCAGGCCATCCTCCATATTATTGAGCAGGAGGATCTTAACGGGCCGGTGAATATCGTTGCTCCGCATCCTGTAACGAATCAGCAATTCACCCGCATACTGGGCAAGGTGTTGCGGCGACCGGCATTTTTTCCTGTCCCGAAATTTTTCCTATCGTTTTTCTTGGGGGAAATGTCTCAGGAACTGTTGTTTGCCAGTACACGGGTCTATCCTCGTAAAATCCAGGAGTCGGGATATGTCTTTGCAAGGCCTGATCTTGGGTCGGCCTTGGAGAGTTTGCTGCGCTAAAACCGTGCTGGTATGTTTATTGAAATTCCACCCCGGGCCCCTCATCTGCAAAATCCGGACGCTGCTCCGGGGTGTAGACCAGCCGACCTTTTTGCTGTAAGAGTTCTTCGAAACGGACAAGATCTTGGTCTGTTGTCAGTTCTTCCACGTCAAGCCGGGCGAATCGGCATTCGCAGTGGATCAGTTGGCCGCCGCACCAGGGACAGACTTCCACCGGGCAACCAAGCTCATGCTCTTCACCGGTGGCTGCGTGACAGGCAGGGCAGGTGTCGAAATCGACTTGGACAGGCTCATAAACGGGAAAATTTTCAATTTTCTTAACCTGCTCGCAGAATTGTTCGGCAGAGGAGAAATCGAAGAAGCGGAGCAGCTCTTTGTCCAGATAGCCTTCCTGCATGCTGCCGTGAAATTCAATACCTTCGCTGGAAATCAGATACAGGTAGGCATCAAGGGAGGTCACCGCAGCGAGGAGGAAAATGCCAGCCTTTCTTCCGACGAGACGCAGCTCTTTGATCCAGTCGTCCTGGGCCTCCGGCAAACAGCGATAAAATTCATCAAGAACGTCCAGGGCCAGGCGATCTTCACGGAAGATAACCATCAGGTCATGGGCCTGTGCTTTTTGGTCGTCAGGGACGGCATATTGCATCAGGTCTCGGATGCGTCTTCGTTTCTCTTGCAGCTCATCCATGTTTTGTATCTCGGTTTCTTCTGCTTATCTTGTTGAATATAAAGGTCTGAACGGTCTGAACGTTGGAAATCGGCATGCATCTTGATTTCTTTAAGGAAGTCGGGTAAAATATAGACCTGCGCGGCGTAATACCAGGTGATAGGTCGGGCAGGGTTCCTTGAGGCTGTATCGGTTTAATACAGCCTGCCGACTCGGAAAAATCTTTATTCGTCAGGTGGCGACGGGAGTGAACTCTTCACATCTCCTTGTCGGATTGCATGTAAGCCTTTCAATGTTACCTGTTCAATGTGTTCAATTGAATAGTTTCTTTTTTGTCGCCGCCCGTGTTGCCTTCCCCACATCTTTGATTGTTCCGGATATAACTGATCGGGATTTCGAGTTATATCATGTCTCATGTCAGTCTGCTCTCGGACTTGACAGGATTGTAACCGAACAGGGGGAAACACGCATTATGTTTTCAATCTCCGACCGTGAATTGCATCCGCCGCTGTTGAGGTTGCATAACAAACGGTGCATAACAAGGTAAACTACAATATAGAGGTTTTATTATGAGCATTATGAGCAAAGAAAAGAGCTGCCCCGACGCCACCCTTACTGTTGAGGGGAAATCATACTCTCTGCCCGTCGTCTGCGGGACGGAAAACGACAGGGCGATTGATATCGGCACATTGTTGCAGCAAACCGGATACACAACTCTTGACCCGGGCTATAAAAATACCGCTTCCTGCACCAGTGATATTACTTTCCTGGACGGTAAAGAGGGTATTCTGTCGTATCGAGGCTATGCCATAGAAGATCTGGCGGAAAAATGCGTATTTATCGAAGTAGCCTATCTCTTGGTGCACGGCCACCTGCCGAACTCGACGGAATATGAGAATTTCAGGCAGTTGCTGAAACGTTTTGCTCTGATTCATGAGGATATGATCCATTTCTTTGATCATTTTCCACCTAATGCACCGCCTATGGCCATTCTCTCGGTTATGGTCAACAGTCTGAGTAACTACTACCCCGAGATGAATGATGACCCGCTCAAGAATCTTGATGTGACCGCTGCCCGACTGATTTCCAAGATTCGGACCGTCGCTGCGTTTTCTTACAAGAAAAGTATAGGGCATCCTTTGGTTTATCCAAGTCCTGATCTGAACTACTGCGGCAATTTTCTTAATATGATGTTTGACCGTCCTGTACACCCGTATAGTGTACGACCGGAAGCGGTGGCCGCCCTGAATAAGCTGCTTATTCTTCATGCCGATCATGAGCAGAACTGTTCAACCTCAACCGTTCGCTTAGTGGGAAGTGCCGGTGTTAATCTGTACGCCTCCATCTCCGCCGGTATCAACGCCCTCTGGGGGCCGCTGCACGGCGGTGCTAACGAGGCTGTGGTGACCATGCTGGAAACCATTCATCGTGATGGAGATAATTTCAAAAAGTACATTGACATGGCCAAGGATAAATCTAATCCGTTTAAGCTGTCCGGTTTCGGGCATCGGGTCTATAAGACCTTTGATCCTCGCGGTAAAATTATCAAGGAGGCCTGTGACGACCTCCTGGAGGTTCTCAACATCTCTGATCCGCTGCTTGATATCGCGCGACGGCTTGAAGAGATTGCTTTGAATGATCAGTATTTTGTTGAGCGCAATCTTTTCCCGAATGTTGATTTTTACTCCGGCATTATTTATCGGGCCCTGGGAATCCCCACCAATATGTTTACGGTGATGTTCGCCTTGGGTCGTCTTCCCGGCTGGATCGCCCAGTGGAAGGAACAGCAGGAAGATCCTCACGGGAAGATAGGCCGTCCGCGTCAGGTGTATATCGGAGAACCTTCGCGCCCCTTTGTTCCTATGTCGGAGCGGTAAGTTGAGGCGGGAGCATTGTACAGTGCATAAAAAAAGGCCGGAAAAGAAAAACTCTTTTCCGGCCTTGCATTGTTGTATTGGAGGCGACGAGCGGATTTGAACCGCTGAATAAAGGTTTTGCAGACCTCTGCCTTACCGCTTGGCTACGTCGCCTCATGTGTAATGTGTAACGCGAATCTTTATACTAATACTTGACGATTTTGACAAGGGAAAAGTTTTCACTTTTTGTTTTGCAGGACACGTCAATCTCACTCGGCAGCGGCCTGAATATGTTTTTTTCTCCGAAAGAACGAGAAGGTCGGGACCGGATTATCATCAGAAGAAAAAATGGGAACCACACTTGAAGTATTGCTCCTGGATCAGGCTGAGCAGCTTGGAGAAATCCAGAAAAAACTCGGCTATACCTTTATAAAAAAAGAACCGTTACTGCTGTCCATGATTCACAGCTCGTTTGCCTTTGAGCGCCTGGAAAACAGTCAGCATAATGAAACACTGGAATTTCTCGGGGATGCAGTGCTGGACCTGACCATAGGACAGATGCTTTTTACCCGCTTCCCGAAAAAGCGCGAAGGGCAGCTGACCCGAATACGGTCCGCCCTTGTCAATGAGGCCGGGCTGGCAACGGTTGCCCGTCGTCTTGATCTGGGAAAATATCTTCTCCTCGGTCGGGGAGAGGACAGCTCCGGGGGGCGGGAAAAATCCTCTATCCTTTCCTGTGCCTATGAGGCCTTGGTCGGAGCCATGTTTATGGATGCCGGTTATGAAACGGTTTTGCAGCATGTGCAACAGACCTTTGCCCCCATGATTGAGCAGCAGGGCGAACAGCTTATTCATGCCGATGCCAAGAGTCGGTTGCAGGAGCATCTTCAGGAATTGTATAATGAGGGGCCGCAGTATGTCCTTGACGAGGAAGAGGGACCGGCTCATGCGCGAGTTTTTTTCGTGTCCGCCCGGTTTCGGGATCAGATCCTCGGCAGCGGCAAAGCGGGCAGCAAAAAAGAGGCGGAACAGCAGGCTGCCCGTTCCGCTCTGGCATTGCTGTCGGAAGGACAGGGAACGCAAAAATAATAAATCGCTATCACCTATCGGAGTATACTGTTATGAATTTCTTCGTGATGTTCTATTGTACCATCTCGTTGTTACTGTGGTGCGGGAATACATTTGCCGGTAATAATATTGAGTTTCTGGATAAAGAACTGATTCAGGAACTGAACCACGGTATTTATGAAGTGGTGACTCCGAAACTGGAAGACGACAAGATAATCTATGCCAGAAAATTGCCTTTTGAAAAATTGGACTATGTTGAAAGAACTGAGAAGTATCACAGCATAGGGACGGCATTTTTTATCAATAAAAAAGAATTGATGACTGCTGAGCACGTCTTTAATCTTGTCTATTTTTCCCTGCGCAAGGAATTTTTTATCCGTGATATGGAGGGAAAGGTTTATCCGGTCAATAAGGTCTATAACTGCTCGAATCGTCGGGACATGATGGTCTTTGATCTGAAAAAGTATCCCGAAAAAATAACCACGCTGACCTTTAACCGGAAGGTCGAGATCGGTGACACGGTTTTTTCTGCGGGTAATGCCCTGGGCGAGGGAATATCTTATCGGGCCGGTCAGGTGGCCTCCTTCACTCCGGAGCGGGCCTATGGAGATTGGGATAATATTCGTTTTTCCTCCCCGGCGTCTCCGGGAAACAGCGGCGGGCCCCTGCTCAATACCGAAGGCGAGGTGGTCGGCCTTATTGTACGAAAAAATCAGAGTGAAAACTATAATATCGCCGTTCCGATCAGCGAGGCGGACAAGTTAGGTGATCAGGCGGAATTTCATGGCCGCAATGTCACCGTCGTCATAGAAGGCACCTCGGAATCGCTCATCAGAGATTGGGACTATCAACTGCCTCTGCCTGCGACCCTGGAAGAAATTAAGCTTAAGGCGCAGGACGCTCTGGGGGCTTTTTATCAGGGGCTGAGAAAAGAACTGATTGAGAAAGTGAAGGAAAAAAATTTTCCCCGTGGTGAACGATTTCGTTTCTTCTTGAGAAATCAGCCGCTCATACAGGGGTTTTCGTCTGTCGTGCCGGATATCAATTTTCGGAAATGGACGGCGCGACCTCAGCTTTTGGAGAAAGAGCCCCTGGCGGCAGATCAGAATGTCTATCATGGCCAGTCGGAAAATTTCGACATGCAGGCCATCATTGAAAAACCCGAGGACGTTGATCTGAAAACTTTCCTGGATTCTCCGAAAATGATTTTGGATACCTTGTTTGCCGCGACCCCCTATTTTCGTTATCTCGGAGCGGATAAGGTCGCCGTAACCAGCTTAGGTGAGCCGGAGAGTAAAAAAATCTGGCAGGACAACCTGGGCCGTACATGGCATTCCGCTCTTTGGTATGTCCCGTATTCGGATTATTTCCTCTATGCGCATTGTCTTCCGTACCCGAACGGGGCAATCTGCAATGTTCAGGACGAATCGACAAATATCCTGGGGCTGGATCATTTCGCCGGCGTTCAGGAAGGCTCTGATGAACTGGTTGTCGGCTATGAGGGGAGTCTTGATGATTGGGAGGAGTATCTTGCCCTTGGAGAGAAGTACCTGCCGACCTTTTTTCATCAGGCTGAAATCAGCCATAAAGAGGGCCGAACCAAGATCCGCCTGAAAGATTTTCAGATCGATTTTAAGGGTTCAGATATCAGTGGTGACTCCAGTCTGCGCCTGCATCTCGGCTATGCCAATGACCGGCTTCTTGCCGAGGAGCTGGTTATGCTCGGATTATTTCCGGAAAAGGGGCGCCCGGCCTATTATGCGATTCGGCCGTATTATGAACCGAGCCCGTTCAGTTCTGATGCCTATATCGGTACATGGGAAGAGAGTGTTGCAGGAACCGGTGATTTTTCCGG
>Ga0316189_10002625_pt1 | contig 17592 bp, 11 predicted proteins | sample LowCovwburrow_MG_FD_204930 | JGI IMG/M metagenome (GOLD analysis project Ga0316189, IMG submission 204930) | Coastal sediment microbial communities from Maine, United States - Lowes Cove worm burrow | ecosystem: Environmental > Aquatic > Marine > Coastal > Sediment | place: USA: Maine...
ATGAGAGCCAGACACGGTTTCGGCGTTGAACCATGGTTCCCGTTTCCGAGCCAATAACAAAAGGTTCCAAAAAACGTTCCCCTTAGGCACGCAGTCAGAACGGAACGTTTTTTGGCCCCCGCTCTCCAGCGCTTCAAGGCCTGAAATCACCAAAGTCAAAACAGGAACCCGGCCTCCGGTTGAAAGTAACCCTCGGTAACCAACAGCTTTAAATCTTCTTCGTATTCGCATGGCACGAATATCGGTCTCAGGGCTTGAGTTCCACCCCTTGTGTGGGTGCGTTGGTTTAGATGCGCTTCAGGCCCCGCGCATTATTGCAATAATGGTGTCGGGTCTTCTACATATCCGTCATTCCCATCGTGTTATGATGGACGTCATGAATATGCATCCATCCCATAACAGCCAGGAAAAGAGAAACACGGCTCAAAACAAGCTGCCAAACTGGCTGGCGATTGCCATTGTCGTGCTGGTGCTCGCGTCCATCCTCTTCCGTCTGCTCCTGACGGAAACTGCCGGTTTCATCATGGACGAATTGGTGGATGTGAACCTGGCCTACCAAGTGGGCAATGGCCTGAAAATCTACCAGGACGTTTTATGGGAACGTACCCCGCTGATGACCTATATTCTGAGTTGGGTCATCAGCGACGCGGAATCTTCTTTGGCGGCTGTGCTTGCCGCCAGAAAGGTGATGTGGCTGGCCAGTGGGATCCTCTTCTTCCTGGTTTATATGGGGGGCCGCCGCATTTGTGGGGGACTTTCTGCCCTGGCCGCTCCTCTGATGCTTTTGTCGTTTTCCACTTTTCTTGATCGGGCCATTCGCGTTCGTGCTGATCTGATCTCGACCTTGCTGGCTACCCCGGCTCTGCTGTTGCTGATGGCTCCCCGCCTGGGGCCACTTTCCCAAGCTTGCGCCGGCCTTTGCCTGGGCCTGGCGTTTATCACTACCCAAAAAGCCGCTTATTTTGTGCTGGCCTTTGCCCTTGGTCTCATTTGCCGCGTGCTCTTCGAGACGCGTTTCGGCCTGGTTTCCCTCAAGCGCATCCTGGGCTACGGCTTTGTCTCTGCCTTGTGCTTTTTTGTTCCGGTTTTGGTGCTTGGGTTCTTCATGTCTCAATCCGGCCGACTCCACGTGTTTTTGGAACAGTGCTTTTTTGGCGCAACAGACATGGGGCTGGTGAACCAGACCTATTCGTCGACCCGCCTGTTTGTTGGGCAGACCGTGTCGCGCAACCCGCTGTTCTGGGGTTTGGGGATAGCGGGCATGGCCATCCTGATCAGCGAAGCGATTAAAGAATGGCGCAAGCAGCAACCCATCGCCAACTCCGCCTCGGCCGCCGGCCTGGCCCTGGGCACTTGGACCTTTGCGATGCTTGTCGCCATTTCTTTTCACACGGTTAAGTTTCCTTATCTGTTCCTCAATGTATCCGTATGCCTTGCCCTGTGCGCCGCACTACCGCTAGCGCGTAGCCTGGAGGCCGCCTCAGGCCGTCCCTGGGATTGGACCCACTGGAGTCTGGCCATCGGCGCCTTCTTTTGCCTGGTCTTCGCCCCTTATACCCACCACGCCAGGAACATGAGAAGCGCCCATTTTCATCGGGTTGCTGCGGTGATGGCACGGGTAGACTTGATCACTACGCCCCAGGACCATGTGCTTGATGGCATTGGTATCGCCACCATACGCAGAAAGGCGACACCCTACAGCTTCACCGCGCGCTGGTACAACGACCGGCAGGCGGGCGCCGATTACCCGGTCCTGGGTTACCTGAAGCAGAAGAAACCGGTGGTTGCCATCATGAACTACCGTCTGGATCGGCTAGAGCCTGCGGAAAGAGCGTTCATCGACAAGTACTACATCCAGGATTGGGCCAATATCCACGTGCTGGGTGCAAACGCACAACACCCGGGTGGCGAGCCTGGCCGACACCGCATTCACATACTGGCCTCCCATCCATATGCCGTGCTGGCCAGGGACAGAAGCAAATTGCGTTTGGACGGAAAAGTTCCCAAAGGCATCGAGGTTTTGAGCGCGGGTGAACACGAATTGGTGATTGAGGGCGAACCACAGGACGTGACCATTAAATACCTGCCCTCGGTTAAAATTGCGCCGCCCAGACCCGTTCCTGCCGGCAATCTATTTCCGGGTTATGACCAATGAGGTACAGACCCACGTGGGCTTTTAATCCCTTTGCCTTTTGGAAATGTGATAAAATGCACGGACTGTCCTATATCCTGGCAGATGGATTATCTCTGAGGCCGCAACTGCCGATAGATGGATTGGAGCAATTGACAATGGAGGCAGGCTGTGAAAATTCTACTGGTGAATCCCCCCCGTTTTTACGAACTGGTTGGGAAAAACCCCGCGATTGTGGAAGATAACCGGGGTTACAACCCACCCTTGGGGGTGCTCTCGCTGGCGGGTTTTCTTGAGAGCCAGACCGATCACGAGATTGAAGTCCTTGATGCCCAGCCCTATGAGTACAATTACGAGGAACTCAAGACCATTTTCGCTGAGAAGATGGGGGACGTTGTGGGCATCACCGCCATGACCTTTACCCTGATCGACGTGATCAAAACCTGCCGCCTGATCAAAAGCCTCAGCCCCGAAACCAAAATTGTTCTGGGTGGACCTCATGTACACCTCTACCCTATGGAAACCATTGCCATTCCCGAGGTCGATTTCCTGGTTCTGGGTGAAGGGGAGTACACCTTTATCAAACTTTTGGAGAACCTCCACAACCCCGCAGTTTTGGAAGGCATTCAAGGCCTTGTCTTTGAAAAAGATGGCAGGGTGGTTAACAATGGCATTTCGCCCATCATCAAAGACCTCGACGCCTTGGGTTATCCCGCGCGTCACAAGGTCGACGTCACCCGCTACGCCTCTCTGCTTGGCCGCAACAACGTGATCACGACCATGTTCACCAGTCGGGGCTGCCCCTATAGCTGTACCTTCTGTGATCGGCCCAACTCACCGACCATTTCAGGTTTCCGCTGGCGCAGCGCCAAGTCCGTGGTCGACGAAATGCAGGCCTGCCTGGATTTGGGGATCGACGAAGCCTTTATTTACGACGATACCTTCACGGTGCGCAAGGACCGGGTGATGGAACTGTGCGAAGAGATCAAGCGCCGCAAAATCAATTTCCGCTGGGATGTTCGCGCCCATGTCAACACCATGAACCAGGAAATGCTGCGGGCCATGAAGGACGCGGGCTGCGACCGTATCCACTACGGGGTGGAAGTGGGCAACAACCGCATGATGAAGGTTATCCGCAAGAATGCCACCATCGAAAAGGTGAAACAGGTTGTTCAGTGGACCAAGGATGTGGAGATGGAGACCCTGGCCTACTTCATGATGGGCCAACAAACGGAAAAGGCTGGGGATGTTCAGGATACGATCAATCTGGCCCAGGAACTGAAACCGAATTACGCACATTTCACGATCTTTTGCCCCTATCCGGGCACCAATATTTACGCACAGGGTTTGGCCAACGGCATTATCAAGAAAGATGTCTGGCGCGAGTTCGCCAAGAACCCTACAGAAGATTTCGAACTGCCCTTCTGGGAAGAAAATTTCACCCGTCACGAGTTGCGCGAAATGCTGGTTCAGGCCTACCGGACCTTCTATCTGCGTCCGGGTTACATTCTCAAACGCATGACTCAGGTTAAGTCCGTGGGCGAATTCAAGCGTAAGATGAAGGCTGGCTTGTCTGTGCTCACCATGCGTGCCGACCAACACCTGGCCATCAAGTCGAAAGCCAAGGATCTGGTGCCTCTGTCTTCCTACGACGCCAACTGCTGATTCGCCCTTTCTCCGTGCTGAGAATCCCATGGCCTCACACGATGGGGCTGGGTTATAATGGGCTTCAAAATAAGGAGGGTTCGCTCTAATGGCATCCCTTTCACAACAAGGAAATACTGTGTCTGAATCCCCAAGTGGTATTAGTGTCGTCATTCCCTGCTATAACGAGGAAAACGCGATTGTTGAGGTTCTGGATCAACTGCTCGAGACCCTTGAGAAAGGCGATGTACCCTTTGAAATCATCACCGTCAACGATGGCTCCACCGATCGGACTGCCGAACAGATCGACCCACAGCGCTTTCGCATCGTGAATCACGAGACGAATATGGGTTATGGCGCCGCGCTTAAAACGGGTGCGAGCCATGCCAAATACGATTGCATCGTGATTACCGATGCAGACGGCACCTATCCCAACGAGATGATTCTTGAGCTGTACCAGTACTTCAAGGACTACGAAATGGTGGTTGGTGCCCGGGTTGGCGAGAAGGTCAAGATCCCGCTTATCCGCAGACCGCCCAAGTGGGTAATCAACCAGCTTGCCAACTACCTTTCCGGCCACAAGATTCCGGATATCAATTCCGGGCTACGGGTTATTGACAAGAAGCTTTTCAATAAGTACAAGCACTATTATCCCGATGGGTTCTCGCTCACTACCACCATTACGCTGGCATCGCTTGTCAATCATCATCGGGTTAAATACATTCCCATCAACTACCATCACCGCATCGGTAACTCCAAAATCAAGCCCATCCGGGATACCCTCAATTTTGTGTCCCTGATCGTGCGCACCATCATCTATTTTGAACCCTTGAAGGTGTTCATTCCCCTGAGCGTCGGTCTTTTCCTGGCGAGCTTCCTGGTCGGCAGCAGCACGCTGGTCTTGGAGAAGTTCTTCGGTATCGGCAAATTCATGGATGTCACCACCGTCTTGTTGATGTTGTCTTCTATTCAGTTATTCGCGGTTGGTGCGCTGGCCGATCTCATTAACAAGCGAATGAGATAATGTCGGAGCCTGCCAACACTCAGCGGCGCTCAACCCTGCCGGTACTGCTGAGTGTGGCAGTCTCGGCGGCCATCATCGGGTTCCTGCTTTCCCGCGTTCAATGGGACGAAACGACCCGTCTCCTGGCAGGAATGGATCGCTTCTGGTTGATGATGGCCTTTTTGGCAACCTGCCTCGTTCCTTTCTTTGCCGGTCTGCGTTTTTGGGGCATTGTCAGGGTCAGTGAGCAAACTCGCTTGCCCTTCAAAACGGTTCTTTCCCTGGTGACTGCGGCCAATGTTCTCAACGCCTTCTTGCCCAGCAAGGGCGGCGACGTGGTGAAGGCCCTTTACTACAAGAAACGGGGGCTGATGTCGGGCATGTTGGGCACCGTGCTGATTGAACGGGTCATCGATGTGGGGATGCTCGGTCTGTTGGGCGCTTTATCGGCCCTGTTCCTGAACATTCCCTGGGCGCTTTTTGCCGGTTCCCTGCTATTTCTGGTGGCCTTTGGGCTGATTGCGATCCTCGTGGTGGCTGCCAAACGTCCTTTGCCTGACTTTATACCGGCAAGGATCACCCGCATGATTTCCATGAACGCAAGCCATTTCCGCATGTGGTCCAAACAGACGAGTTCCGTACTGTTGACCCTTTTGGGCTCGGCAGGAAACTGGTTGTTGGCGGGCCTGATCGTGGGTTTTCTGGTGGCGGGCATTCACGGCCAACCCGAGTGGCTGTATGTGTTTGCCATCCTGCCGATCGCCATTCTCTCGGGTCTGGCCCCGTTGACAGTGAGCGGTATCGGCACCCGTGATGCCGCCTTCGTGAGCCTACTGGAAAAAGTTCTGACCACTGAGGAGAGTACGCTGGTGGCCCTGGGTTATACTGTTTTTGTTTACTGGGTCCTGGCCTTGGTCAGCCTGCCACTGGCGACCCGGCTATTGACCTTCTACTTCAAGACCTGGCGTGCCGAACGCCAGGGCTGAACCTGATGCTACACGTCGGCTGCATCCATGGAAAAACCAGTCAACAGGGTTTCAATCGTGGCAGAGACTAACAACTCTGAATCTCGCCAGCGGTACTCCGGGATCATGATCAGGCAAAAGGCCACGCCTTGCAAGGTACACAGAAATTGTTGGGTCATCAATTCCGGATCCTGCTCGCGAAATAAACCCGAACCGATGCCCGCTTCCATATGCTCGCGTAGAACCGAAAAGCGGGCCACGATGTCCGAACTTTCTACGTAATAGTTCTCCTGTTCTGAGCCTTCGGAGGCGGCGATTTCGTCCTGGTTCAGAAAAATAACCCGATAGTGGGACGGATTCTCAAGCCAGTAGGCCAGGTAGCTGCGGGCGAAGGCAAGGAGACTGGCGGCAGGTTGGCTTTCACCCGCCATCGCCTCTGCACAGCGCTGAAAGACCGCGATAAAAATATCTTCCCAAATATGGCGGATCAAGTCTCGCTTGTTCTGGAAATACCGGTACAACGTCATTGGCGCACAGCCCGCGCGCGTGGCGATGCGGCGAATGGAGACACTTTCGAAACCCTCTTCTGCAAAAAGATCTCGGGCAATACCCTCGATTTTTTTGCGGAACAGGTCCTGCTTTTCGCTGCTGTGAGGGGGACGCCCCGGACCTGGTTCACGGTTGGTTTGTTGCATGCCATCTCTCCCTTGACTTATTATAGTATACGCGTATATTTAATTAGTAAAGGCCTTGCCATGCCATATGAGAAATGGTGGGTCGAGCACCTGCTCAAGGAGGGCATTGTGAACAACTTTTCCACATACGAAGAAAAATCGTTTTGGCTTCGAGATTACGGTCCCTATCAAGCGAGCCCTGCCCTCTCCAGCGGTTGCGATGTGGATATTGCGGTCGTTGGTGGTGGGTACACAGGCCTTTCGACCGCACGTGAAGCCATGTTAGACAACCCAGGCAGCTCGGTTGCGGTATTGGAAGGGGCCGTTATTGGCTTCGGCGCCAGCGGTAGAAATGGCGGGTTCAGCATGAAGCTCTTCGGGCTCGAGCCCGAGGTGACCAAGGCCCGTTGGGGTGCTGAAAAAACGCTTGAGGCCTATCAGTACATGACCCAATCTGTGGAGCGGGTTCGCAAGCTCATCGAAGACGAAAAGCTTGATTCGGATTATCGCCACACGGGTTTTCTGCGCGTCTGTTATACACCCAAGCAGCAGGCTCGGATGGAAAAGACCTATGCCCAATTCCGTGAAATGGGACTGGACCTTGACATGAGCTACATCAGCCGCGACCAATTGCGGGAAGAGTTTCATACAGAGCAATTTCTCAGCGGTATTTTTGAGAGTGAAACCGGCATCCTCAACCCGGCAAAACACGTTCGTGAACTCAAACGTCTGGCCGAGCAAGCCGGTGCAAAAATCTACGAGCAGACACCCGTTTCCTCCATTTTGCGCCAGGGGAACAGGGTAGTGGTTCACACCCCGAAAGGAACGGTTCGCGCGGACAAGGTTGTCCTAGCGACCAACGCCTTTTCCGGCAGCATCGACGGCTTGCCCAAACTGCGCAGCAGACAGGCGCCGGTGTGGACCTTTATTACCATCACCGAACCGCTGAGTCGACAACAATGGTCCGATATTGGTTGGGCCAGGCAGCAAGGTCTCGAGGACAACCGCCAGTTGCTCCACTACTTCCGGCCCACGGTTGATGGACGTATCATGATGGGCGGAGGCGGCGTCACCATTCCCTATGGCAAGGGTTTTGATCACGATTTCTCACCCAAGGACTGGGAACATTGTGAAGCACACCTGAAATGGATATTCCCCCAGCTGAAAGACGTAGCCACGGCCTATCGATGGGGCGGACCGGTCTCTGTAAACTTGGATATGACGCCCGAAGTCGGTTTTATCGGTGATGAACGAATCATCTATGCCACCGGCTACATGGGGCACGGCGTGGCCATGTCTCATCAGAATGGTCGCCTCATCGCCGATTTACTCGGCGAGAAGAAGACTGAGCTCACCGATTTTTGGATTGTCAACCGCAAGGCCCTGCCCTGGCCAGGCCGTTTCTCAGCTTTATTGGGTATGTCTGCTATTCGTCGCGGTCTGTCTTTATGGGATTATTTGGAAGAAAGCCCCCTGCGCAAACATCCCGAGTCTCAGACTGAAGTCAATCCCCAGCCGCTGAGAGAAGGCGCCTGATTCGGCTAACGGGAGCGCCCTCACTATTTTTAGCAAGGACACAGCATCTTTCCCAGTGAAATGCGAGTGACTTCCCACGTTGTTCCTTTCATGGGGATAATGCTATAGTACGCCGTTGGTTCTCAACCTCTTTGCAAGGTGTGTGTCAATGGATTGGAAGAAACATATCCCCGCGATCGACCTGTTCTGGCATTTGCTTTTCCTGGACTGTTTCCTGATGATCTGGTCCTATGGCGGCGTCTCGGTTCACAGTCGATTCCTGCATGGCTGTTTCCTCCTGGTCGCCACTGGTGCACTTGCCCTCAGCGGGCGGGTTCGGCCCCAGCCCAAGCTCTTTGTCTGGCTGAGCGCAATTGTCCTGATCGTTGCAGCCCTGCAGCTGATTCCTCTGCCCGAATCCATTTTCCCTTACCTGGCCCCGGTCAAACACCGTCTCATCGAGGCCGTAGCCGCCATTTACCCCGAGATCGAATACACCACCCAGATCACCACGGTCCCCGCAATTCACCAGCTCAAACTCGCCGGATTGGTGATGGATATCTACCTTGTCGGTTTGTTGCTGGCCGCAGAGCCTCCGGGTAAACCTGTCCTTCCCCTGTGGTTAACCCTGATCGGCGCCACCACCGCGATCCTCGCCATTGCTGCTGGCGCGGGCATGATTGACGAACACAGTTGGTTCTCCCCCTGGAGTCAGACCCTTGGTGGTCTGATCAACCAGAACCATTTTGCCACCGTGACCATTTTCCTGCTGCTGCCCCTGGCCTATTTTGCCTTTTGCACCGTGCGCGACCGCAGAATCGCGCTTGCCCTGCTCTTCGGCCTTGTCTGCCTGCTTTTGCTCTGGGGGTTTCGCTATGCCTATTCCCGTTCAGGCACTTTTAACCTGGTCCTCGGCCTGTCTATCCTGAGTGGCCTTTTCGCTTTTGATACCTGGCGCCAGCGACGCTTTCAGGCCCGCCTTCTGCTGCTGCCCCTCTTGCTGGCTGCTGTGCTCGTTCCACTTGTCCTGACCGGCAAGGGTACCGCCAAAATCAGTGACCAGGGGGTCAGTCTGGCGGATCGTATCGCTTATGCCCGTATTGGTTTTAACTACCTGGCCGAGATGCCCGTGTTGGGCACGGGACTGGGTTCCATGGAAGTGTTGCTCGACCCGGTCGAGAAGCGGCCCATCCATCAGACCCGGACCTTGCGTCACCTCCACAACGAGTACCTGCAGAACCTGCTCGAACTGGGCCTGCCTGGTTTTGTCTGTCTGGTCGGATTTCTGTTTCTGGCGCTGGCCCCTTTGCGCTTTACCTGGCAGGAGTCGGATCCTGTGGCCCGCGGCTTGCTCTTTGTTACCTGGGCCATTGCCGGGGTTGCGCTTGCCCATTCACTTATCGCCTTCCCCCTGCGCATCCTTTCACCACGGCTGCTGATCTTATTGCTGGTTTTTGCCTTTACCGCGCCCTATCGCACAACGTCCACCCAGCGGGTGCCCCGTATCTGGCTGCTGCCGATGGTTTTCCTGCTCGCCGTCCTGGGTTTCCTGGGACGCTATCTGGCTCGGATCCCCACGGGAGACGATGTCGATAAAGACGCCGTCTGGTCGCTGACCTATGCCATGCCCTATCGCGTTCCCTATCTTGTCGCCAGCCGCCAACTGGAAGAACTCATGTGGGGCGAGGTACCTTTTGACGAAGCGCGCCGGCAACTGGCCGAGATTCGGCCCATGCTCCATGCCTCTTTTCGGGATTGGCCGTTCAACCTGAAGGCGCTGAACAGCTTGTTCATGGCCCAGGCCTTGGCGCTCAAAATGGACCAGCCCGAATTCAGCCCCGAAACATTTACGCTGTTGAGAGACAAGGCCGAACAGATTCGCGCTCTGGGCCAGGACGCCAATGTGAACGCTAGGATTGCACTTTTCTTCTTATTGGCCATGGAACAGGACCACCTGAACGAAGAGGATCTGGCTCTTTTTCGTGCCTGGCGTCGCGACAGGCTGCATGATTTCACCCGGCCCTACACACCGCTCAGCCCTGGAGATATGCCCAAGAAAAGGTAGGACGGAGGTTTGCAGACAATGGCCAACCTCCGACCTGACAACTTCTAATGGGTAGATGCCGGCGATGCCACCGTTGGCTCGGCCCAGGTAGCGTCGAGACGGGCCTGCCAACCTTCTGGTTTGAGATGCTTGAGCATGTAATCCTGGGCCAGCCGACCCAGGTGCCTCCCGTGGTAACCGCGAATACCGTGACGATTCTCCGGGTAGATCATCATGTCGAACTGTTTTCCCGCTTTTTGCAGGGCATCGGCCAGGTGCAGGGTATTGCCCACGTGCACATTGTTGTCTACAAGACCGTGAACCAGCATCAGTTTGCCCTTCAGGTTCTCGGCATAGGTCATGGTTGAACTCAGCCGGTAGCCTTCCGGATTGGCTTGCGGTGTCCGCATATAACGTTCCGTATAAATGGTGTCATAGCTACGCCAATCGGTGACAGATGACATGGCGACCCCAACCTGAAATACATCGGGATACCGCAGCAAAGCCATACAGCTGGCATAACCGCCATAGGAGCCACCGGTAATTCCCACTCGCGAACCATCGATATAGGGCCTCTGGGTGAGCTGCTTGACACCGGCTGCCTGATCGTCAATTTCAACAATGCCGAATTTCAGATAGGTTTCTGTGAGGTATTGCTTACCGCGGTGCGTGGTGCCGCGATTGTCTTGCTTGACCAAAAAGTAGCCGAGTTGAGCCCGTTTCAACCAGAACAGTTGAAAGGCATTGCGCACCCCGCCGGCGGGGCCACCATAAACAGAAACAACCAGCGGGTATTGCTTGTTGGGATCGTATTGAGCCGGCTTATAGAGAATGGAATGGAGGACCGTTTTGCCGTCGTTGGCCTTGAACTTCACCAGTTCGGGCAATGAGAGTCCCAGTTCGTCGAATTTCGCCTGATTGAGCCTGGTTGTGGACAAGTTCCGGATGAATTGGCCGTCCGCATCAAACATGTCAACCACGGGCGGCTGGGTGAGGGATGAATACTGATCTGTGTACCAGATTCCTGCGGGGTCGATTGCCACCCGATGGGAGTAACCGCTTTTGGTAAGTTGCTGGAACCCGCTGCCATCCAATTGAACCCGGCAAAAATGGGATTCCAGACCGTTGTCCATATTGGCGGTAAAGAAAAGACGTCCCTTTTTTTCATCGATGGCCCGAATACCCGCCACCTCCCATTCGCCTTGGGTCAATTGTGCGAGTTGCTTCCCGGTGAAATCGTAGAGGTAGAGGTGGTTCCAACCCGAACGTTCCGAAGTCCACAGGAACTGGCTGCCATTTTCCAGCATGCGGAAATTGTTGTGCAGCTCCACAAAACCTTCTTCTTCCTCTACCAGAATGGTGCGGACGCTGCCGTCCTTTGCATTGGCTGCCAACAGTTCCAATTTGTTTTGGAAGCGGTTCAGACGCTGAAAGGTCAGCTCACTGCTGTCCCGGCGCCATTGGCATTTAAGAATATAGACGTCGGGCGAGCTATTGGTTGGAACCTCGGTCAGGGCGCGCGTTTCCAAATCGAGGATGAACAATTTGACGGTGGCGTTGGTTTCACCGGCCTTGGGATAACGTTGTTTCTCCAGCACGGTTTCGAAGCGGTAGTGCTCGGAACCATCCTTGACGTCTAGATTGATCTCATGGAGCATGGGGTAAATAAATTCGCCCTCCACATCAAACTGAAGGAAGGCCATTTTTTTACCATCGGGTGACCACCAGAACGCATCTGCCTGGCCGGTTTCTTCCGGGTACACCCAATCGGTGCGTCCGTTCATGACGGAGGCCGTGCCGTTTTGGGTGAGTCGTTCTTCCTTATTGGTTGCGGCGTCCAACATGTAGATATCATAGTCTTTCACATAGGCGATCCGACTAAGGTCAGGCGCATAACTGCCTTCCTCCAACTGCCTGGAGGTTCGGTGAGGTTTCCAGCCGGCGAGCTTGGATCGAGGGGCGGGCAGCTGAACCATGCCGCTGTCGAAACGGAATAGGAAGGCACCCATATCCTTTACCTTAAACCGGATCCCGCTGTTGTCCGCCAGGTAATCGAAGCGCTGAAACGGCAGCCCGGTAACAGCTTGACCGGTCAGCTTGTTATAGTCGGCAATCATCGCGGCGGTGGTTTCCCCATCGAAGAGGGGTGTGCGCTCGCCGTTTCGTGGGTCCACCTTGAAAAAGGTACGGTTCTTGGCTTGATCATCGACCTCGTTTTCCAGATAACCCAAGCCGTTGGGTAACCAGAGCACCCGCTTGGTGCCGGTCTGGGTGGTCAGCTCCAGCTTGCCCCAATTGTCGAAAATCTCGGCCCGACTCATTTTGGTTTGGGCCTGGGCGGTTGCCAACAGGCAAGACGCGACAAGTAGGGTTTTGATGCACTTATTCATATCCTCTCCCTTTATTTCATAAGGCTCGCGTGATGGGTCTATCCTAGCTGGGTTCGTCCCGGCTGTCCAGCATTGTCAAGCCAATCGGTTGCGACGGCCCATGGCGATTTTATTACCGCTGCTACTCTGGAGTCTTTCTCGCGGGCCGGGAAAATGCTAGGCTGAAGAGTCCTGTCGGCCGCTGCCGGCGCTGAAGGTTCGCAAGGAGATGGGTTGTGATGCGTTTATTTTTGTTTTTACTTATTTCAAATCCCCTGTGGGCGGGTTCCCAGGAGGTCCACAGCAAGAAGGGCATGGTGGCTTCGCAATCGATGCCGGCATCGCGGGTTGGTTCAGATATTCTGGCCCAAGGCGGCAATGCGGTGGACGCGGCGGTTGCCCTGGGTTTTGCCCTGGCGGTGACCCACCCCAGTGCTGGGAATATCGGCGGCGGCGGTTTTATGGTGATCCACCTGGCCGATGGAACAACTCTTGCCTTGGATTTTCGCGAAACAGCGCCTGCCGCCGCCAGCCGGGACATGTACTTGGACGAAGAGGGGAATGTGGTCCAAGGTCTTTCCCTGAACAGCCATCTGGCGACCGGGGTTCCCGGTAGTGTGGCCGGTTTGTTGGCCGCCCTTGAGAAATACGGCAGCATGTCTCGCCAGCAGGTGATGGCTGGTGCCATCCGCCTGGCCCGAGACGGTTTTCCACTTAGTTACGAACTTGCCCGCGCCTTCGAGAGGCTGCAGCCCAGAATGGCCCGCTACCCTGCTTCCACCGCCGTGTTCAGCAAGAAAGGCAAAGCCTACCAGGCCGGAGACATCTGGAAACAGCCCGATCTGGCTGACACGTTGACCCGCATTTCCAAGCAGGGTCGCGCCGGTTTCTACGAGGGCCGAACGGCCGATTTACTTGTCGCCGAAATGAAACAAGGCGGGGGACTGGTCTCACACAAAGACCTGAAAGACTATCGGGTCAAATGGCGTGAACCGATTCGGGGAACCTATCGCGGCCACGAAATAATCAGCATGCCAGCACCCTCCTCGGGTGGCATCTTGCTGGTTCAAATGCTCAACATGCTCAGTCCTTACGACCTGGGCCAAAGCGGCTGGGGCAGCGCGGAAACCGTGCACCTGATGGTAGAAGCGGAACGTCGTGCCTACGCCGACAGGGCTGAATATCTGGGGGACCCTGACTTCGTCAAGGTACCCACGGCCCAATTGACCGATCCCGCCTATGCCCGTCGTCGTTTTGCCGATTTTGATCCGGCCAGGGCCAGTGGCAGTGACGCCATCGGAGCCGGCAGCTGGCCCAAGGAAAGCACCGAAACCACCCATTTTTCCGTGGTGGATGCCTCCGGGGCCGCAGTTGCTTGTACGACCACCCTGAACCTGGGGTATGGCAACAAGATTGTGGTCACCGGTGCCGGCTTCCTGCTCAACAACGAAATGGACGACTTCTCGTCCAAGCCGAATACCCCCAATGCTTACGGCCTTATCGGTAGCGAGGCCAACGAGATTCAGCCCGGCAAACGCATGCTCTCCTCCATGACACCAACCATTGTCACCAAAGACGGCAAAGTACTTCTGGTCACCGGTTCTCCCGGCGGTTCCACCATCATCACCACGGTGCTGCAAGTGGTGATCAACGTCATCGATCACGACATGGGCCTGGGCAACGCGGTTGGCAAACCCCGCTTCCACCACCAGTGGAAACCGGATCGGGTTTCCTTCGAAAAACACGGATTGTCCAAAGACACCGTCGCCATCTTAACCGGCATGGGCCATAAGGGGGTTGCCCCCATGGGTTTCCGCCTGGGCCACGCCAATTCCATCCTGGTCCGTGACGGGTGGTTTATCGGGGTCAGCGATCCTCGTGCTGATGGCGGCGCCGCCGGCCCCCAATAAATCGGGCCAGCCTCCGTACTCCGCGCGGATCCTAAATAATCAGTTGCGCCTGCTCTTTTCGATTCATGGAGATCAAGGGTGGTGCCTTATCTTTTTGAGCCGCAATGAAGGCCGACTTGCTGTCGATTCCTCGCCAGCCTTCTGCAATAATCACCTGTGCAATTGCGCCACCCATGGTCTCACCCGGTCCCAAGAGCACGAGATGATCGGGATTGTACTCGCGCAGGGCTACCCGCAGTGAGGCACTGAAATCGTAGGGTTCAACCACTTGATGGCCCAGGGTATAGTCTTGTAAATCTCCAAAATCGGTTCGCTGCGGGCGCCAGATATAGCCGCGGCCATCGATCGTGGGAATCTTCGGTTGGCCCCAGGTCAGGCCATTGAGCTGGTACAGTGCGCGACTGGAAGTATCGCGCATGATGTGGGTATGGAAAGCACTGTGGCGCGCCAGCTGGAAGGGATATTCGTTGGGCCCCATCTTCACTTTCGGTAAGGCGCCTAACAGGGCCTTGACGCCAAGATCCGTACCGGCCAGCACCAACAAGCCGCCGAGCCTGATGGAGAGTCCGACCCAATGGTCCTCGCCAAGGGCGCAAACCTCTTCGATCGCCGCCATCACCGCTGCTTCCCTGTCAGCATCTGCCTGCCAGGTTTCGTCCACGACCGGGTAGATCACCTGACCACCCAGCACATTGCCCTTCTGAAAATAACCCATGGTCTCGATTAGCTTAAAACCCTGTTCGAAAGAGAGTGCGCCACCCGCGTGAAGCGCAATATACCAGCCCATGGAGTTCCCCAGGGTGGCCGCGATCTGGTGACTCGGATCGATCATCGCCAGATCAGCTGCCGCGCAGGTATAGATCAGCGCGGAGGCATTCTCACCTGGCAGGTGGGTTCTGGGACTATAGCTAGTCGCCCCATCCAGTTCACTGATGGTGGACCGGCCCAGTTTGGCGCGAAACCCATCTGCCTGCGCCGCCAGTTCGGCTCGCGCTGCGGCGCGAGGATGGTCTGCGAAGCGTTTCAGGTAGCTCAACTCCGTTCGGTTGTAAGAGCCCCTTCCCGGTGCAATAACAACAAGTCTAGCCATTTTGGCACCTCTCTTTAACCGCATCGTAAATGGACTGGCGTGAAGGGAGCACATACTCCCATGCAGTTCCCAGGGGAATGAAAGTATCCTCGCCGCAGACCCGGCTGAGCTGAGGGCAGTCTTTGCCGAGTTGGGTCAGCAGGGTGCAGATCTGTTCGGAAATGGAACCAGTGGCGCGGCATTCGTCCACAACCACCACCGATTTGCGGCCGCGGGCCGCTTCCAGAATAGCCTCTTCGTTGAGGGGGCTGAGGAAGCGCAGCTCCAAGATACCCGTGCGATGACCCTCAGCGGCCAGGTCTGCGCAGGCCTGACGGCTCAGGTAATAACCATTGGCGTAAGTGATCACCAGCGTATCCGCATCCCTGTCACCGTGGAAATGGGTTTCCCCAAAGGGCATCTGCTCATCGGGATGTGGGTAGCTGTGCAACCAGTCGCCCTTTTCAGTCAGGTCCTTGGTCATGTAGAGCGCAATCGGTTCGATAAAAACCACTACTGCGGAACGTTCCTTTGCAAGCCGAACACAGGTTCTCATCAGGCGAACCGCATCGGCTCCGTTGGAGGCGGTGACCATCAATACACCCGGAATCTCTCGTATGGCGGCAAGGGAATTGTCATTGTGGAAATGACCGCCGAAGCCACGTTGATAGGCGAACCCGGCGATGCGAATCACCATAGGATTCTTAAACTGGCCGTTGCTGAAAAAGCCGAGCGAGCTAGCCTCGCCGCGCAACTGGTCGATAGCATTGTGTAAATAGGCCAGGTACTGAATCTCGGGAATCGGCAGAAGACCCACATGACCCGCGCCGATGGCCAGGCCCAGGATCGTGGTCTCGTCCAGAAGGGTATTGAAAACCCTGCCCACGCCGAACTGCTCGAATAAATTTGCGGTGACATGGTAAACGCCGCCCTTTTTGGCCACGTCTTCACCAAAGAGCACCAATTCTTGATTCCGAAAAGCCAGGTCCTGAAGGCCCCAGTTAATGAGTTGGCCCATGTGGCGAGGTTTCTGTTCCTCAGGGACGCGGCCTTTCCAGAGTTCATCGCGACGTCTGGCCAGCAGCTCTTCGTCCCAGGGTAAGGGTTGGAACGTCTTGTCAAAAGCCAGGGGTGCCATCACCGAGGCTGCGGTCTCCTGGCGTGGGCGTCTGGCAGCTTCCGCGCCAGCTGCACGGACCTGAGCTGCCACGGTTGCATACATATCCAGGATCTCGTCCGGCGAAAGGATGCCGCCCTCAACCAGGCGTTTGGCCGAACGCAGCAAGGGGTCACGGGCCTCGGCTTCCTCGATTTCGGTTCGCTCGCGGTAACTGGTTTCCACGTCGCTGCCCGCATGGCCCAGAAGGCGCACTGTTTTGAGGTGTAGGAAGACCGGGCGCCGGCGCGTACGACAGTATTCGATGGCCCGTTTCACCTGATCCCAACCCTGGATGAAATCCAGGCCATTGGCGCGAAAGTACTTCATACCCGCCCGATTCGCGTAATTCGACTCGATCCATTCGCTGGGCGTGTGCACCGAGATTCCCAAGCCGTTGTCTTCGCACACGTAGACAAGTGGCATGGGCAGGTGCTGGAAGGCGCACCAGGCCGTGGCGTTGATGCCACTTAGCGCGGTCGCATGGTTGAGCGAGGCATCGCCGAAACTGCACAGCACGATACTGTCTGAGGGCAGATCGCAGCCTTCTTCCAGGATCTTGCGCCGATCCAGGAAAAAAGCCGTTCCCATGGCCTTGGGCAGGTGCGAGGCGATGGTGCTGGTCTGGGGCGGTATATTCAGGGTCTTGCTGCCCCATACCTTGTGCCGTCCTCCCGAGATCGGGTCCTCGCTGGAAGCGCAGAACGAAAGGCAGGTATCAAAGATCGGCGTTTCGCCAACCACCTGGCGGGCTCGCCCAAAATAGAAACCACCACTGCGATAGTGCAGAAAGGCGGGATCGGTGTGCCTGCTCAGCAAGCCCACCATGGCATTGCCCTCGTGACCCGCAGACCCGATTGTGTAAAACGACTGGCCGTCGTTTTTCAGTTCCCGGGCAACATAATCGATCCAGCGACTGGTCATCTGGCATTCCAGCAACTCAATCGCCTCGCCTCGGGTAATCGAGATATCGGCAAAGGCCGGGTCTCCGGGGCGTCCCGTTGTTCTCACAAAACCGTCGCGAAGTCCGGTTAATGTGTCTTGAAACAGTTTATCTACATGTTGAACCCGGCTGACAGCCATTGCCGCCTCCCCCTCTCCCAAATCAAACG
>Ga0316189_10002626_pt1 | contig 17590 bp, 15 predicted proteins | sample LowCovwburrow_MG_FD_204930 | JGI IMG/M metagenome (GOLD analysis project Ga0316189, IMG submission 204930) | Coastal sediment microbial communities from Maine, United States - Lowes Cove worm burrow | ecosystem: Environmental > Aquatic > Marine > Coastal > Sediment | place: USA: Maine...
AAATAACATCCAGGTTGTTCTTCCCCGGATCCTGACTCTTGGTAACCTGGCAGCTGGAATCGGAGCAGTCTGGTGTGCGTTGAACAACAGGATAGGGACTGGCGTATTATTGATTTTCGCAGCAATAACACGCCGGGTGGTGCCTGGTAGCGGGTTATTCAGCACATAAAAAAGGGGGCTCTGAAAGCCCCCTTTATGCATACCGGTTTGTGTCCCGGTTTTACCTGGCAGGTGCCATACGGCCCGGAGCCCGGGGATGGTTATAAGGCGCTTCAGCACCATAAGGAGCCTGAGGAGCAGCACCATAAGGAGCCTGAGGAGCGCCGTAACCCTGGCCACCGTAAGGACCCTGGGGGCCATTCGGAGCGTAAGCAGCCGGTGCACCACCATAAGGAGCGCCGTAAGGAGCATCATACCCCCGGTAGCCGCCGTAGTAGTTGTTGTATCCACGGCCTTCACCGCGACCGTATCCACGGCCTTCACCGCGACCGCGACCGCTGAAATTCATACCAAAATCGCCATCGCTGAACATGTCGCCCATGCCGTTTCCTGAGCCGTTTCCAAAGCCGTTGTTGCTCCCGCCATTGTTCCACGGGCCCCAGGCACTGGCCGAGGTGGATGCTACGATCAGGCCTAGCGCAGCGATAACAGGTGTAAGTTTAATCATGATTTTCTCCGAACGAAATTTCTGAATAGTGTGTGGCGTCATTGGATATGACGTGATGTGCCGTCAAGGCATTAAGAGTGTCGCTAAGACGTGGAGTGTCGCTAAGGCGTGAGATGCGGTGGTGACGTATAGCGTCGTAATGACAGCGTCAGTATTCCAGAGCCGCACTGGAATAGCAAGAACTCTTATTTAAACGCTTTTGTCGCTTACCGCACAGACCATGCGTCAAAATACTAACTCCGGCCGCTGCACCGAGCGGACAGCTGTCATTTGGGTGTACACTGACGGTGCAGTGGCGCGGATTACGCAAAGCAGCGAAGAAGTCTCGGCAGGAAACCACGAAGTTTCCCTATCACTGCAGACGCAGCGGACAAAAAGACGCTCGGCGGATGCCAAAAGGATAATTATGACGAAAATGATGGTGCAAAATTTGTCTTCGCTTACGACCGTGGAAAGTTTGAATAAGTTGTTCTCGGAGTTTGGTGATGTCATATCTGTCAACCTGGCTACGGACGTAATGACAGGGCGCTGTGGGGGCTTCGGTTTTGTGCATCTGGACGAACAGCACATCGGCGCTGCCCAAGATGCGCTGAACGGGCGGCGTCTTGGTGATCGCGTTCTTCGTGTGACCTTCGAGCAAAAACGGGACTGGCAAGGTGCTCCCAATTCAGGACAACCAAAACGGCCGGTATCGACATAGCATGCAATTCAAACCTAAGGCATGACGATCGAAGCTGCAAAACTGCCTTATATCGAGGTTTCCTGTCTAAGCTGTGAGGCCTGTTGTTGCCGTTTGGAAGTATTACTCGTCACTGATACCGGAGTCCCCGATCGTTATATCGAGGTAGATAAATGGGGCGGGAGGCGCATGGCGCGGCTGGATGATGGCTGGTGTTCGGCCCTTGACCGAAACACTATGCTTTGTTTGGTTTACGAGAAGCGGCCGGGAATTTGCCGTGAACTTGAGATGGGTGAATACGAGTGTCTTACCGAGCGAACCGCCAATCTGTAATTACGGGACAGACCATGTAGGCATTTTTGCATGCAACAAACGGAATTATTTCAGGAATCTCGAACTATAAAGATCGGGCCTTCCGAAATGCCCGATTGTGATCTTGTTTGGATACGTGATTTCTTTGATCTTTCCCAAAGCGACGATTATTTTCAAACATTGTTAGCCAGGGTTCAATGGCGACAGGACGCCATCAAACACGGTCGAAAAGGGACGCAATTGCCCAGGCTCACCGCGTGGTACGGTAATTCGGGTAAGCACTATTCTTATTCTGGCATTCGCATGAAACCGCTCCCATGGAACGCGCCTTTATTAGCCATTAAACAGGCCGTCGATGCTGAAGCCGGTGCTAAATTTAACAGCGTCTTATTGAATTTATATCGCAATGAACGTGATTCGGTTGCGTGGCATAGCGACGATGAACCGGAACTGGGTAAGAACCCGATCATCGCTTCGGTCAGTTTTGGAGCGACACGTCGGTTTGTCTTGAAACACAAGAATGAAAAACGCCTCCCGAAAATCGACATGGAATTGTCGCATGGAAGTCTGCTTCTGATGCGAGGTCCTACGCAACATCACTGGGTACATGCCATTCCTAAATCCAGGATTCCTGTTGGGCCGCGTCTTAATTTGACTTTTCGTATTATTCGCTAGAATCGGATGCCTGGCACAGTACAGTAATTGTTCTCTGACCCCAATTGTTCCAATTGGTCAATTGTTATTTTAGTGAGCACTATGTTGATCAAATATTATCCATTGCGGCTGACGACCGGTGAGGGTGTTGCGCTGCATGATGTGACACCGCAGGTCAGGTCGTGCCTGAATGATAGCGGGATTCAAAACGGCTTTGTTACGGTCACTTCCCGTCACACGACAACGGCGCTGACTATCAATGAAAATGAGGAACGCCTGCTGGAAGATGTGAAGACCTTTTTCATGCGGCTGATTCCACCGCAGGCAAACTACCTGCACAACGATATCCATCTGCGCGATTGCCCGCCGGATGAACCGGAAAACGCCCATTCGCACCTGGCCGCCATGTTGCTCGGCAGCTCGGAAGTGATTCCCGTCGCTGACGGCGGGCTGGTGCTTGGGCAGTATCAGTCCATTATGCTGGTCGAACTGGATGGCTCGCGCGAACGTACCCTCGCGGTGCAGGTCTACGGCGAATAAGCGCCTGGTCTATAAGACATGCTTATGGTAACGCAGGGATTCCACTATTTGACCTGGCGCTTCAATTGTTGACAATTTGCACCTGTAGATAAATCCGCTGACATAAACCGGGCTGCCGGGACACTGTGCCCGCCGCCAGATAAATAGTCAGCTTAACCTGGTTGGGGAGACTGTCTTATGCCGCTGGTTCATATGGGCGACATGCTGCATCACGCTTACGATAACCGCTATGCCGTCGGCGCATTCGACGTGGTGAGCCTCGATTTTATTACCGGGGTCATCGCCGCTGCCGAAGCGCAACAGGCACCGGTTATCATCAGCCTGGCCGAGTCGCATTTCGAGTACTTTGATTTTGAGCTGCTGATGGCGGCGGTGGTGCGGGCAGCGGAACGGACCACCGTACCGGTGGCGATTCACCTGGATCACGGCGAGTCGCTGGAGTCCGCGGTGCGTGCCGTGAACCTGGGCGCGACCGGCGTCATGGTGGATGCCTCTTCATTACCGCTGGATGACAACATCGCCCGTACCCGTGCCGTCGTCGACATGGCACGTGGCTGTGGTATCCCGATAGAAGGTGAGCTGGGTTATGTGCCCGGCGTTGAAGGTGAAGATGCCGAGCGCCATCCCGGGGATGTGGTGTATACCACCGTCGAAGAAGCGCAACGCTACCGCGACGAAACCGGTGTGGATTTTCTCGCGGTTTCCATCGGTACCGTGCATGGACGCATGCAGGGGGAACCGCAGCTGGATTTCGAGCGGCTGGCCGACATTAACCAGGCCCTGGGTATTCCGCTGGTCATCCATGGTGGCACCGGATTGAGTGTTGAGCAGTTCAGGCGGCTGATCGACAACGGGGTCACCAAGATCAACTATTACACCGCCCTGGCCGATGCGGCCGGCAAACAGATACAGACCAACGCGAAGACGGCCGAACGCCCCGGCTATACCGGCATGCTGCGCGGTACTGCGGAGGCGGTGCAAAGGGAAGCCGAGCGCTGCATCGACACCTGGGGCAGCAACGGCAGGGCCGAAGCGCTGCTTTCAGCCTGCCGTCCCTGGCTGCCGGTGGAGCATGTCATCGCTTATAACACCAAGGGGTTGGATGAAGCCGGCGTCGAAGCCATGATGGCTGAAGGCCGGCGCGTACTCGGTGAGATCCCCGGCGTGTTGCGCCTCTTTACCGGCCATGCGGTGCAGGACAACGCAGCCTACAAGCACTGCTGGCTGGTGACGTTCTGCGCCCCCGAGGTCATCGACAGCTACCGCGACCATCCCGACCACCAGCGCTTTGCCGACGAGCATTTCCGGCCGCATGCGGGCGATCGGGTGAGTATCGATTTCGAAGAAAGCGTAACAGAGCCTTGAGTGGCGACGGTGGTGCGCCAGTGTTGTAGTTGGCGGTGCATACCGGTTTGCGAAGAAAGGCGAAGAAAGGGGTCGGGGAAAGCGAAGAAAGGGGTCGGGGAAAGCGAAGAAAGGGGTCGGTGACAAATGATTCTCATTTGTCACCGACCCCTTTAATTGCCTTTAATTGTTTGTCCTGATAATCGCGCCGAAGGCCGGCGCTCCTACAGGTTAAATCGGACCTTGTAGGAGCGGCCTCCTTGGCCGCGATAGGTTGTTGCGCGATCGCGCCGAAGGCCGGCGCTCCTACAGGTTAACGCCGCGCATTGTAGCAGCGGCCCCCTCGGCTGCCATAGACAGCCGTGCCACGAATAGTGAAAAATGAAACTCTTACGATACACGGGAATCCATCATGACCCTATTGTTTATCTATCTGGCCATCGCCATCGGTGTTTCGTTTCTCTGCTCGATACTCGAAGCGGTGCTGTTGTCGGTGACACCGAGCTTTGCCGAGAAAACCCTGTTGGATCGACCACGTGCCGGGGGCATGCTGAGCAATGTCAAAGGGCGCCTGGATGAATCACTCTCCAGTATCCTCATCCTCAACACCTTTGCCCACACCATGGGTGCCGCCGGTGTCGGTGCGCAGGCCTTGCAGGTGTTCGGTGAACAATGGGAAACACTGATTGCAGTGCTGCTGACGCTGGCTATCCTGTATTTCTCCGAGATCATTCCGAAAACGCTGGGCGCGACCTTCTGGCGGCAACTGGCGATACCGTCCGCTTTTATCATTGCCTGGCTGGTGAAGCTGGTCTATCCGCTGGTGTGGCTTTCCACGCGCCTGACCAGGCTGTTCAGCCGCAACAAAGAGCAGGAAATCACCCGCGAGGAAATCATCGCCCTGGCCTCATTGGGGCTCAGAGACGGCACCCTGATATCCCGGGAGAATGAGTACCTGGCGAACATTCTGAAGCTGCGCGAAATTCGCACCGAAGAAGTACTGACACCGCGCACCGTCGTGCACATGCTGGATCAGAACCTGACGGTCACAGAAGCGCTGGATCAAGCCGAGACACGTCAGTTTACCCGCATGCCCATCTATGGCGAAGGCATCGACGATATCAAGGGCAAAGTCATTCGCGCGGACCTGTTTGAAGCAGAACGTTCAGGACATGGTTCGGACCCCATCGGTCAGTTCGCCAAACCCGTTTTCCGGGTATCCGAAAAACTGCCGGTCCAGCAGTTGCTCGATCTGTTCATAAAAAACCGCGCGCACCTGTTCCTGGTCGAGGATGAGTTCGGTCAGACTTCGGGCATCGTCACCCTGGAAGACGCCATCGAGACCCTCCTGGGCCGCGAGATCCTTGACGAACGCGATACTGTCGAAGACATGCAGGCACTCGCCAGGGCGAAATACCGGCAGCGGCTGCGCGAAGAAAAACAGAAACAGGATACAGATACGTAAATGGTCATGTGCGTGGGCACCCTGCGGTAACAGCACAAAACAGTGGGTTCTGCATTGCTGACGCTGTTGGGTAGCGCTCGGCGCTGGCGCATGACATTGAGCCGTGCCGCCGGATGTACCTGCCGGTCGGCATGAACGTTCAGACAACCAGGCGTGTTTGCGGCCGCTTATGCCTATCGCACTAAATCTCCAGTGCAATTTTCCCCATCGTATGACCTGATTCAATCGCAGTATGTGCTTTTGCCGCATCGGCTAACGGGAAGCTTTGTGACAGCACCAGCTGCAACTCGCCGTTATCAATCCACTGCCCACACTGGTCCAATATCTCCACCTGGTGCCGGCGTGCTGCAGACAAGCCGCTCACCATGGGTGTCAACATCAGCTCGAAGATCATTTTGATATTACGCAGGCGCGCTTCTTTCCAGGCGGTATCGGTGCCCGGGTCAAGCAGGGTTACAATTTCACCGCGGTAAGCCAGGCAATTCAGGCTCTTTTTAAACGTTTCACCGCCAATCGTGTCAAAAACAACATCAACCCCGTCACCACCCGTCATCTCATTCGCTTTTTTTACAAAGTCGTCTGAACGATAATCAATAACTTCATCCGCACCAAAATGTTTGACCAGTTTTTGTTTGTCTTCACCACGTATAGTAGTTAAGACTCGCGCACCTTTTCTTTTCGCCAGTTGAATGGCGACATGTCCAACCCCGCCGGCACCGGCATGAATCAGGATGGTTTTACGTTCGTCAAGATGAACCTGGTCATACAAGGCTTCCCACGCCGTGATGAGAATCAGTGGTCCGATTGCCGCTTGCTTGAAGTCGAGTGTTGTGGGTTTTTTACTCAATAACGACTCATCCAGCACATTGAATTCTGCATAGTTGCCTTGTTCATTACCCAGACCACCATGAAAAAACCAGACTTCGTCGCCGGGCTTGAAGTGTTTGACCTTATCACCGGTTTCAACCACTACCCCCGCGCCATCGCAACCTAATACTGCAGGCAACTTGTCGGGATAATAACCGGCTGTTGCCCGTATCTTGGTATCAACCGGATTAACACCTGCTGCATGCAGTTTTACTTTTACATCTGTTGGCGAGCGTATAACAGGCTCATCCATGTCCACATACTGTAAAACACTGATGTCACCGGCTTCACGCATTTGAACTGCTTTCATGAGCATCCCCTGACTTTTTTAAAAGGTAACATTAGAGCAAGACTATAATGGCATGCGGGAAGAAATTTTCTCTAACCTCATTTTCCATCCTGCTCTAGTTTGTGCGGTGCCCCAGTTGTTCTGATATCTGTCGGGCGGCGTGCAGCAGGTTCTCTACCCACTCGAGTTTGCGCCGCTCGATGGGTGCCGAGACCGACAGCCCGGCAACCACATTATCCGTGGCATCGTAGATAACGGTGCCAATGCAACCGACACCGATTTCCGCTTCTTCGTCATCGAAGGCATACCCCTGTGTACGCAGTTGTTCGGCTGCCTGCTGCAGCCGGGGCAGGGTATTGATGGTGTTGCGTGTATACGCCGGCAGGTTGGTGCGCGCGGCATAACCCTGGCATTCCGCATCGCTACCCAGGGCGAGCATGAGTTTACCCACGGCGGTGACGTGCAACGGGGCACGGCTGCCGATCAGCTGCTGCACATGCATCATGCGATTGGGCGTGGCCTTTTCTATATATACCACTTCATCGCCTTCGCGCACCGTCAGGTTGACAGTCTCACCGAGTTCATCGCGCAGCTGTTCCATCACCGGCAGGGCGATCTGGCGCACATCCGCCTGGGCGTGAACGCGGTTGCCGAGACGCACCAGTCTGCTGCCCAGCTGGTACTTGCCACCGGCATCGCGTTCCACAAAACCGTTGTCGACCATCGAGCTGAGAATGCGAAACGTCGTCGAACTGTGCAGCCCGGTTTCGGCAGCGAGGATTTTCAGACTGACGGGCTCGGGATAACGGGCTACGGCGTCCAGCAGGCTGGACATCCGGTCAATGACCTGGATGGTGGTTTTTCCCGGCATAACGGTTTCACATTGTGAAAACAATACCTGATTGTGGCATACGGAGTCGAGTATGGCAAAAAAATCAGTTGCTTAGCTCGATATCATTGCGGTAATTGTAAAATATCCCGCATTATGAAAAACATTTTGCTTTATGAAATCTGCAAGTCTGCCAAAGTATATTCCCAGAAACGCCCCACGGTGGTGGCGGTGTCGAAAGACAGCTTATTCAGGAGATGCACCATGAGCACACCAGCCCAGAAAGTGATGAACGACGACATGCCCGCCTTTACCCGGGGCATCAAGTACTTTGGCGCGGAAACCAGCGACCTGGAAGGGTATGGCCAAAACGCGGTTATCGACGAAGGCCAGAGTGCCATCGCCGAGATCACCGACGCGGCAGTGTACCAGACGCAACTCGCCGCCGACGCCCTGCGTTATCTGACCCTGCAGGTCTGCAGCAGCAAGGAATCGGGTCATCCGGGTGGTTTTGCCAGCAGCGCCGATGCCTATGCGGCACTGGTGATGCTTGGCCACACCAACATTGTCACGGAGGTCGGTCATCACGCCCCGGGTTTTTACAGTGCCATGTTCCTCGATAGCTCGCTCGAAGAGATGGACATCCGCACCGTGGACGACATGATGGCGCGTTTCCGCGAACGCGATGGTCTGCTCGGTCACTTGTCCGGGGCTATCCCCGGTTTGCTGGCTCCGGCCGGTCCGCTGGGGCAGGGACAGCACTTCGCCATGGCCGGTGCGCACCTGCATCCGGACAAACTGTTCCCTTTCACCCTGGGTGACGGTGGCATGGGCGAACCCTACGTGCTGTCGGGCATGATGCACTTTAATACCGCCTATCCGAAATGCACCAACTTCCTGCCGGTACTGGTATGGAACGGTTACAGCCAGGAACATCACTCCATGGTGTCGCTCAAAACCAATGAGGAGATGACTGCGTACTGGAAAGGGCATGGCTTTGAAAACGTAGTGCTGGTTGACGCCAAGCCGTTCGATGATGCCGGCCAGTCGGGTGAGTATGTCGACAGCACGCTGTTTTCAAAGGCCAACCGTCTGGCGTTCACGCGTGAAGTGTTGAACCAGATGCAGCACGCTGCCGACTGTGCCATGAACGGTCAGTTGACTACGTTTATCATCAAGCAACTCAAGGGCGCCGGTGTGCATGCCTCGGGTGCCAAGTCACATAATCTGTATCCGGGTGACAGCTTTGACAAGCCGCATATTGCCGAGGCCCTGCAAAAGCGTTCCCTTGCTCCGCAGGAATGGCAACTGGTGCGCGACAACTTCCAGCGTGCCGGTGGTGGCCCCGCGGTCAAGACGGTGGTCACCGAGTTTGAGCTGGAATTACCGGCACTCGGTGAATTGCCCAAGCAGGAATTCGCTATCGGTGACAAGGCAGTGCCGTCCACCACCATGGGTGCCCTGGTGGGTGAAGTCGGCAAGCGTGACCGGCGTTTCGTGGTGGCCAATGCCGACGGTAATGAAGCTTCTGCCATGAAAAATATCAATGAAGCATTGCAGATCCGTCATCCCACGGCAGACGCGCTGTACAACCAGGGCCCGGAAGGCCAGGTCTACGAACCGCTGAGTGAAGATGCCTGTGCCGGTCTCGCCGCCGGTCTGGCCCTGTTCGGTTCGCGTGCGCTGTGGTTGTCCTATGAAAGCTTTGTGGTTAACGGTATGCCGATCGTGCAGACCGTCACCCAGGCGATGGCGGAACTGCGCCGCAAGACACCGTCGATTGTGACCATGTTTACGGCCGGTGCCCTGGAGCAGGGGCGTAACGGCTGGACACACCAGCGTCCCGAAATCGAAAATTACCTGGCGGCAATGATGCGCAACGGTAACTACTATGCCTTGTTCCCCTGTGATGCCAACATGATCCAGGCAGCTTATGAATGGGCGACCAACAGTTATAACAAGGGTATGTCCATCATCGCTTCCAAGAGCCCGCTGCCGGTGTACACCACCCTGGCACAGGCCAAGCAGGCCATCGAAGACGGTGCCATCACGCTGTATGAAAGTGAGCAGGGTGATAAAGGCAGTGTCGCGTTCGCGGTCACCGGTGACATGGTGCTGTTGCCGGTGTTCGAGGCCAAGGCCGAACTGGAACAGCAGGGCTACAAGGTGCGCATTGTCAGTGTGGCCAATCCGCGCCGCCTGTACCGCCCGGATGATGTTGCCTGGAGCACGGTCTCTGAAGCCGACGGCACGTTCATGAGCGATGACGATTTCAATGCGCTGTTCGATGCCGACGTCATGATCGGTGTCACCGGCGGTGCCAGCGGTTCACTCGAACCGGTGATGTTGCGCAGCCGTGCTGCGCGTCGTGACGTGCTGTGCTGGAAGCGCGGTGAAACCACAGCCTCACCGCAGGCGATCATGCAGTTCAACGGTTTGTCCGCGGATGACATCATTGCGCGGGTCAACAAGCTGGCCGGAGCCTGAAGACATGAGTGAAACAAGGATCATTGCCATTGATGATGATCCCACGGGTTCGCAGACGGTACACAGTTGTCTGCTGCTGACGCGCTGGGACCAGGCAACACTGGTCGATGCACTGCAGGATGATGCACCGCTGTTTTTCATTCTGTCCAACACGCGCAGCATGGATGCCGCGCGCGCGGCGGCGGTGACGCGCGAGATCTGCGTCAACCTGAAAGCCGCGCTGGATACCCTGGAAAACCAGGGCCGGGTGATTAACCCGATTGTGGTGAGCCGTTCTGACTCCACCTTGCGCGGTCACTACCCGGTCGAGACCGACATCATCGCTGCCGAGCTGGGGCCGTTCGATGCGCACTTCATGGTGCCGGCCTTTTTCGAAGCCGGTCGTTTTACCCGTGACAGCGTGCACTACCTGGTGGTGGACGGCGAACCCGTGCCGGTGCACGAAACTGAATTTGCCAGCGACTCGGTATTCGGTTTCAGTACCGCCTTTCTGCCCGACTATGTTGAGGAAAAAACCGCCGGCCGTATCAAGGCCGGGCAGGTACAGCGTTTTCTGCTCGATGAGGTGCGCGGGGATTGCCGCGAGCGCTTGCGCGCGCTGCACGGCAACAGCTGTTGTGTGGTTGATTGCGAAACCCAGGCTGACCTGGATCATTTTGCCGCTCAACTGCAGCAGACCGCCGGCGAAGGTAAGCGCTTCCTGTTTCGCAGTGCGGCAAGCCTGTTGACCGCGCTGGCCAAATTACCGCCGCAGCCGGTCAAAGCCGAAGACATGGCGTACTATGTGCGCGAACGCCAACCGGGCGTTGTGCTGGTCGGTTCCCACGTTGCGAAAACATCGGCACAACTGGCCTACCTGTTCGAACACACCGACGTGCTGCCGGTGCACGTCGACGTGCAACAGCTCAATATCAGTGAGCCGTCGGCAGGGGCTCAGCGTGCGGGGAAACTGGCAGACGCAATCCTGAGTCGCATAGAGACTGCGCACGCCGATGGCAAGAGCGTGGCGATCTACACCTCGCGCGAAGAGTTAAGCTTTGCCAGTCAGGCCGAGCGCCTGGCCTTTGGTGAACGCCTGTCGGCTTTTTTGATGGGCCTGGTACAGCGGCTGCCCGAGACCATCGGTTTCCTCATCAGCAAGGGCGGCATTACCTCCAATGACGTATTGAGCACCGGTTTGAAACTCAGGCAATCGCGTGTGCTGGGACAGATCCTGACCGGCTGCTCGGTGATTCGCTGTCCCGCCGATCACCCGCGTTATCCGCACCTGCCGGTAGTGATTTTTCCCGGCAACGTGGGTGATGAGACCGCCCTGGCGCAGGCGTATAACATCCTGGTGAATGGTGATCAGAGCACTGTTTTATCCGATATAGCTACAGCCCGATAAACAGGGTCAGATTCAGCACTCCCCATGTACTTTCGCCGCGATTTTCAGGTGTGGTGAGATAATTCCCTAATCGTTAAGTTGTTAGCGGTGCGCGTGCGAAGGCGTTCGCATTATTTTCAGGAAAACAAGCCTATATTCATGATAGCTCGATCCAGCAGCATCGGGGATGTTGAATGGCTAAGTACAGCGGTTTTCCAACAGAATCGGGCGATGAAGGGTACCCCGGCGGTTTCGCCGAGACGGTTCTCGAGTCGACTCAACAGGCGGTGGTTATCGTGGATAAGGACCAGCGCCGCATCGTCTATGTCAACCCCGCGTTTGTCGCGACGACTGGCTATGCCGTCGACGAGATCAAGGGAAAATTGCTCTTTGATTTCAGATCCAGCCGGCACAACGCGGCATTTTACCGGCAGATCTGGCGATCGCTCGAAGAAAAAGGACACTGGTCCGGGGTGGTCTGGGGGCGCCGCAAGAACGGTGAAACCTATCCGTCCCTGCACACCATCAGCCCGATCTTCAACAGCAGGGGACGGGTGACGCATTACGCTTCGATGTTTTCAGATATCACCGCTCTCGAGCGGCAACAGGCAAACATGGGTTACCTGGCCTATCACGATCCACTGACCGGCCTGCCCAACCGACTGATGCTGATCGACCGGCTTGACCACGCATTACGCTCACACATCCGGAATAAAATGCAGCTGGCGGTACTGTTCATTGACCTGGATGGCTTCAAGGCAATCAATGATACGCGTGGGCACGCGGTTGGTGACCAGCTGTTACAGGCGACTTCCGAACGCTTTCAGTCCCTGTTGCGAAGTGGCGATACCGTGGCCCGGTTGGGAGGTGACGAATTTGTCATCGTGATTGAATCCTGCCGGTCGCGCGAGGGGATTGTGCGCATCGCGGAAAAACTGATCGCAACAATTGCCGAGCCTCTGCATATCGACGGACATGAACTACAAGTGCGGGGCAGTATCGGTATCGCTGTCGCCCCGCAGGACGGTCAGGACCCCGAGGTGATCATGAGTGCCGCCGATCAGGCGATGTACCGGGTAAAAACGAAACAAGGCAATGATTTCTGCTTTTTCGATGAAGGCCTGGACAATCAATAAATGCTCTCTGACCCCGTTTTTTTGCTGACATACAGACCGCCCATAATCGTCATCATCGCAGCTAAATACAACAGGTGCTCGATAAACTGACCAGGGTTGTTGAAAGCATTTCCGGTCAGGACGGGCACCACCGCCATCAATAGCAGATACAGGATTACAGGTCCCGCAAGGGCCACCTTCCAGTTCCCTCGATCCCCCATGTGCAGCTGCAGCGACAGCAGCGGCACATAGATCAGCATGCCAATCAGCCTGTGCAGGTCGTCGCCATGCACGGGCAGGTGCATGGCGACGATGATGCGCAAGCTGTTCGCCAGCAGGCCGGTGGTCCAGGCGGCTATGATCACGGCAAACAGCAGCAGTATCCTTCCTGCAACCCACGTCGGGACATCGACATTTTCTTGGTGGTCGGGGCGGAATACCCAGGCCCAGGCCAGCAGCGACATCAGCAGGAAGTTGATACCGGCGCAGGCTTTGACCAGGCGAACGTTCGCGCTTTCGCTCACCCACGCGTGCAGGCTGTCTCGGTGGAAGGGGTGCCCGCTGATCCATTCCAGCAACAGCGACAGGGGCCGCAACATCCATTCGAGATCGGCGGCGGTGGCGATGCTGTAGTGATACTTGATCGCCAGCGCGACGCTCAGCACCGTCAGCCACCAGGAGAACGTCTTCCAGTCGAGTCGTTTACGCAGACAGGGCATGGCGGCGTTTCCATCGGTGGCTGAAGCAGGCCATCAACAGGACCAACAGGCCGGCCCACAGTAATTCCGGTTCCGGCATAGGCCGGCCGACAGCCAGGTTGCTGACACCCTTAGGCAGCGGCAGCGGCTGCTTGACGTCCTTGCTGGCACCCGTGGTGTTGCGCACGGTCTCGTCGACGGCGACAAAAGAGGTGTGACGGGTCAGCAGGGAATACTGCAGGCCGAGCTCGACAATGCGCTCGCGCAGTGCGTCCTTATTGTCGGCAGGTACGGCGTACAGGCGTTCGAGCCGCTTGCGTGCCCAGAGCTGCGGCAGGGTGCTGTCGGCAGACTGTGCCTCCTTCAGCCGGAAAGTCCACGACTGCTCACCCTGGCCACCGATACCGCTGAGCCTGATGCTGGCGTCATCATTGGCGTTGCGGTATTTGCCGATGACCATGACGGGCCTCTGTGCCAGCATGTCGGGCACCTTTGCCGGTTCCAGGTCATAGAGTTCTACCCCGTCCGCTTCGACGCGGATGTTGGTCAGGGCCGGTGCGGATATGTATCGATTGAACTGTTGGGATTTACGCGCTGCATCCGCGCCGCTGGTCACCACAAAGGCTTCAGCACGACCGACCCGGGCAATGCTCTCTATCAGGAAACGGTTGACGGAGCTGCCGATGCCGAAGGCGAACAGGTTGTTGCGGTGCAGCTGTTCGTCGACCAGGCGAAAGACCCGGTCTTCCGCGCTGATATAGCCGTCGGTCACCAGTACGATATTGCGCGACACCTTGTCATCGCTGTGCATGGCGAACACCCGTTGCAGTGCAGGGTACAGCGCGGTGCCCCCGCCACCGCGCTGGTTGTTCATCATGTTGATCGCCCGGTTGATATTGTGCTGCGTTGCCGCCAGCGGCTGGGGAGAAAGCACCGCGGATGCGCCGGCGAAGAAGAGGATATTGAAGCGGTCTGATGGCTTCAGCTTGTTGAGCAGGCGGGTCATCAGGTCCTTGGTGGTATCCAGCGGAAAGCCCGCCATGGAGCCCGAGACATCAATCACGAAGAAGTAGTCGCGCGCGGGGATCTGTTCCGGCGTGACCCGCTTGGGTGGTTCGGACACCAGCAGGAAATAGTTTTCGCCATGGGCCTCGAAGCGCGTCAGCCCGGTCAGGATCTGCTCGTCCTGCAGGCGGTAGCGCAGGATGAAATCGCGGTTGCCGGCGTTGGTCGCATCCTTGAGCGACAGTTTGACCGATTGCTTGTCCTGCCATTGGGTCAGGAGTTCATGGGTCGATGATTCCAGGTTGCTGATCGGCAGGGGAGAGGTCATCACGACGTTGATGCCGTAGCTGACCGGATCAGGCCTGCCTTCAGCCAGGTAGGGGTTCTGGATCCACTGTACCTCGCCGGCGGCGTGTTCGGCATCACCGCCGTAACGCGGGCCGACCACGCCGGGGAACACGAACTCGTACACGCCATCCTCGGCACTCAGAATTTCCGTATAGGTCAGCACAACCTCGACCTCATCGCCGGGCATGATATTGGCGACCTCCATGGAGAAGACGTTGGGACGTTTCTGCGACAGCAGGGAGGCCGACTTGCCGGCTTTTTTGGCAGCGTCGAAGGTCTTTTGGGCCGCCGCCTTCTCCTTGATCGTCGCCACGATCCGGCGCTCGCCGATGATCATGGTCATGCCGTTGACGGCGGCGCGGGTCGATCCCGGGAAAATGTAAGTGGCGTTGAGCGGCCGGGTTCCCTCATTGCGGTACACCTGCGACAGCTGCACGCTGGCGAGGAAGCCGTTGAGCCGGACATCCGCACTGGTTTTCTTTAGTGGCAGGCGGTCGATGGCGGAATCCGTCCCTTCGACAAAAAAGTACGGTGACAGGGATGCGGGCGGCTCACCGCCAGTGGTGGTCGCCCTGGCAGCCGGTAAAGCGAGGATAACCACCATTGCAAGCAGTGCGGCAAGTCTGCAGGGGTATTGATTCATGGAAACGCGCATTGTTTTTCTCCGTTGTGCTTGTTGACGGCACTGAGTATGCGCGAGCTCCGGGGAGTTACTGCGGAGCCGGGATGGAGATTATGTGGAGATTGTGTGGAGCAGCCTTAAACGGGCGCGCGTGCCGGGATTCAGGTTTTCGAGCGCCAGGGAGCCACCGTGCAGTTCGGCCACCTCACGGGCGAAATTGAGTCCCAGTCCGGTGCTTTTCTGCCCGTTGTCAGGCCGCGGCAGGGAAAAGAAACGCTCGAACACCCGTTCGCCGACATAATCCGCGATACCGGGGCCTTCATCGCTGATGTCGATGACGGTGTAGCTGTCCTCGGGATAGATAGCCAGCGTAATCCTGCCGCCGGGCGGGGAAAAGTCTATGGCATTGCGGTACAGGTTGTCGATGGCCTGACGGATCAGTAAAGGGTCGCCGTGCATCGCCGGGGCGGCCGTCTTGTTGAGTGTGACCGTCAGCTTGCGCGATTCGCATTCCAGGGCATGTGCCTCGATTACATCCTCCGTCAGCGACGCGAGCGCGAACGACTCGCGCTTTTCGATATCGCGACGTTTCTCCACCGCCGCCAGTTGCAGCAGGCGGCTGGCGAACACGTTCAGCCGCTCCGTCTCCTTTACTATGGTATCGGCAAACTGCTCGCGCTTGTCCTGCGGCAGGTCACGGCGCAGCAGTTCGGCGGCCGCATGAATGGCGGTCAAGGGGCTTTTCATTTCGTGGGTCAGCGATTGCACATAGCGCTCGACATACTGCTTGTCCTCCAGCGCCTGGCGCATGTTGTTCATGGCTTCGCCGACCTTGCCGATTTCGTTGTTGCCCAGTTGCGGCAGGCGGATGCGTTCGCCGCGGCCGATGCTGTGGGCGTAATCCACCAGGGTCTGCAACGGGCGGCTGACCCAGACATACAGCATATAGCCGAGCAGCAGCACCAGGCCGACAGAGATCACCACCGCCAGCATCAGGTTGGACTTGGCCTTGGCGACAAAGCGGTCGATGTTGCTCTTGGGCTTGGCCAGCGTTAACACGCCGATAATGTTGCCCTGTTTGTAGATCGGTGCAGCCACGTAAGCGACTGTCAGTTCCTCCGCGGGATCGCCGGCGGGCAGTTCATCGCTGATACGGGTGGCACGGGCGCCATACTCGCCTTTGAGCGTCAGGTGGACATCGCGCCATTCGGAATAGTCTTCGCCCACGGCCTTGCCGTCGTCCGTGTCGAATAGCACGATGCCCTTGTTATCGGTGACATACACGCGGATATCGACACGGGTTTTTTCCAGCTCGTAGATCTGTGCGGAAAAGCGGCGCAGCTGGAGACGCTTGAAGGCATCGTCCAGTTGCAGCAGGGTCATATCGCCGCTGTTCATGTCGGTGGTGATGATTTCCGCCAGCAGGTTGGCCGTATCCACCATGAGCTCTTCGAATGACTCGCTGTAGCGGTCGCCGACATCACTGCTGATCCAGTAGGCAAGCAGGGCAAAGCCGGCGATGACCGCCGCGGCGAAGACGAAGAAAATGCGCGTGCGGATATTCAAGCGTCAGGGATCAGCGAGTAGCCGACGCCGCGATGGGTGCAGATCGGATCCGCATTCGGCTTTATCTTGCGCAGCTTGTTGCGCAGGCTTTTGATATGGCTGTCGATGGTGCGTTCCAGCCGGTGGTCGGGGTCATCCCAGCCGCGTTCCAGCAACTGGCCGCGGGTGAAGACGCGTTCCGGCTGACTGAGCAGGGTTTCCAGCAGGCGGTACTCGTGCAGGGTCAGGTCCAGCAGCTGGGCATGGTAGTGGATCTGCCGGCGCACGCTGTCGATATGGAAAATATCCGACGTGCCGGTGGTCGCTGTGCTCGCGGTTTCGACACGCCGTAACACCACCCGCACGCGCGCCACCAGCTCGCGCAGGCTGAAGGGCTTGACGATATAGTCGTCCGCGCCCATCTCCAGACCCGCGACCCGGTCGATCTCGGCGTCGCGCGCCGTCATATAGATCACCGGGGTTTCGGTGATTTGACGGATGCGCCGGAAGAACTCGAACCCGCTGCCATCGGCCAGACCGACATCCAGCAGAATCAGCGACGGGGTGTTGGTATTCAGTGCAGCGAGGCAGGTGCTGCCAGTGGGGAAATGCTCCGTAGCAAAGCCCTCGGCCTGGAGTGCGAACTGCACCGTCTGTGCGATGGAGGGTTCGTCTTCGACGATGAATATGCGGGTGCTGTCCAAGTTGTGGCCGTGTTATATCAGTATCTGACAGGCGGTGATTATCGAATTAATTGG
>Ga0316189_10002627_pt1 | contig 17588 bp, 15 predicted proteins | sample LowCovwburrow_MG_FD_204930 | JGI IMG/M metagenome (GOLD analysis project Ga0316189, IMG submission 204930) | Coastal sediment microbial communities from Maine, United States - Lowes Cove worm burrow | ecosystem: Environmental > Aquatic > Marine > Coastal > Sediment | place: USA: Maine...
CACTTCAAGGTACGCCTTGATTTTGGGTTCGGTGCCGCTGGGACGCACGACCACCCGGGTATCGGCGGCCGATTTCCATATCACCCCGTCGGTGGGGGGCAGTGCCCGCCCGTCCAAGAGGTCGATAACCTCTACCACCTCTGAGCCCAGCAGGCGCATGGGCGGAGCGTTACGCACTCGTTTCATGGTTTCATCGCGCTGGGCGGAAGCATCGCCCTCACCAAGCCGCACCGTCACCTGCTGAGTGGCATACAACCCATACTGACGATAGAGCCGGTCGAGGCGATCCCAGATCTGCTCCTGGGCCGCTTTTGTTTCCGCCAGCACCTCCCCCATCACGAGCCCCGCCCCGATTCCGTCTTTGTCGCGCACTACTCCACCCACGCTGTAACCCAGGGCCTCCTCATAACCCAGCACATAACGAGCCGACGGCCGATCGACGATCGGCCTCGCCACCCATTTGAAACCGGTGAGGGTTCGGACACTCACCGCCCCATGGTGGGCGGCGACAGCGTCGATCATCCGAGATGACACGATCGACGATGCCACAACCAGCTCGGCGTCGGGATAATGACGTCGAGCATCTTCGAGCAAGAAGTCGGCCAGCAACACCCCGATCTGATCACCAGTGAGCCGTTCCCATTCGCCGTCCCGGTTGGGGACCGCCACCGCCAAACGGTCGGCGTCAGGATCATGGGCCAACACCGCATCAGCGTGTATCCGATCAGCTTCGGCGCAGGCCAAATCGAGTGCTCCCTCTTCTTCGGGATTCGGAAACGCAACGGTCGGAAAATCAGGATCGGGCGTATGCTGTGCTGCCACCGGATGCAAGGGGGCAAACCCAGCTTCGTTCCAGGCCCGCTCCATATGGGCGCCACCCACCCCGTGCATAGCCGTGTAGACCACTGCCACCTGCTGTTTCTCTGCGTGCGTTGCCCTCTGCGCCAAGGGCACAACTCGGGCCAAGTGGGCATCAACGATCTCCTCCCCCAGAGTCACCAACTCTCCCACTACTCGTCGGGGCTCGGCACCAAGATCGGGTCGAGCAAGATCGGGCCGAGCAAGATCGGGTCGAGCAAGATCGGGTCGAGCAAGGTCAGAGTAGTGCTCCCACGATTCGGCGACGGCGTCGATCTCGGCGGCGATCTCCGAATCAGAGGGCGAAACCAGTTGCAGGCCATCCCCCAAATACAGTTTGTAGCCATTGTCGGCGGCTGGGTTATGACTGGCGGTGACCATCACCCCCGCATCAGCGTGACGATCTAACACCGCGGCCGCCAGCACGGGGGTGGGGAGCGGACGCGGCAATAGCTCCGCCACTCCCCCCATCTGTTGCACCCGGGCAGCAATGTCGAGAGCGAATTGTTCGGAATGGTGGCGAGCGTCGTATCCCACCACCACCTTCACCGGTTGGTGCTGGCGGCGCAGCCACCGCATTACGCCCACTGTCGTCTGCATCACCACGAGGCGGTTCATCTGTGTCGGTCCGGGGCCCATCGGTGCCCGCAACCCGGCGGTGCCAAACTCAACCCTTCCGGCAAACAAGTCGGCCACGACCGCCGGAGCGTCGACCAGTAGGCGTTCAAGTTCAGCCCGAGTGCCGGGGTCGGGGTCGAACGAAAGCCACCGGTTCACATCAGATTCCAACGATGCATGCACAAAGTTCAGGCTAACCCTCTTGGCTGGAGGCGCACGCCGTCTAGGCGCTATCGGTAAGCTGAAGGCAGTTTCGGGCGTCGACAATTACCCTGCCCCAGCCCACCGTCTCGTATTGTGAGGACCGTTGAGTATCACCCACACCTCAACCACCGAACCAGCACTCAACCTGGGCGCCGCCACCAACCGGGAAATTCTGGCGTTTCTTTCCACCGTTCCCCCAGTCGATGAGGTGGGCGCGAGCGAACGTGTCGCCTTGTTTAAAAGCCGGTCGATCAAGGCCGACGCCAAAATGGCGGCCCTGCTCCTGGCCGTCCAGATGATGGACCTCACCACATTGCAGGGTGACGACACCCCCGGAAAGGTGCGTCAGATGGCGGCCAAGGGGATCCGCCCCGACCCTTCGGACCCGACTGTGCCCCCAGTTGCGGCCCTATGTGTCTACCCGTCCCTGGTTCCTACCGCCGTTGAAGCAGTGGCCAACACCTCGATCAAGGTGGCCTCGGTGGCCACTTACTTCCCGTCGGGCCAGGTCCCCCTGGATGGCAAGATCACCGAGGTGGAAAACGTTGTGGCGGCGGGGGCTGACGAGGTCGACATGGTGATCAACCGTGGCGCGTTCCTCCGGGGTGATTACCGGGCGATGTGCGAAGAGATTGTGGCCATCAAAAAGGCCTGCGGTCCGGCCCACCTGAAGGTGATTCTCGAAACCGGCGAACTTGGCAACCTCGACAATGTTCGCCGTGCCTCGGTGCTCTCTATCGCCTGCGGTGCAGACTTCATCAAGACCTCCACCGGAAAGATCAGCGAAGCGGCCACCCTTCCCGTCACCCTGGTGATGTTGGAAACCATCCGCGAGCATTTCGCCAACACCGGCCAACATATCGGCATGAAACCAGCCGGTGGCATCCGTAGCGCCAAAGAGGCCATCAGCTACCTGGTGATGATCAACGAAACACTCGGCCCCCAGTGGCTCTCGCCTGATCTGTTCCGCTTCGGCGTATCAAGCCTGCTCAACGACGTACTGATGCAGATCCGGTATCTGAAGACAGGCCACTATCAGGGCGCCGATTATTTCACGAAAGACTAGGCCCAACCCACGCGTTAGGTGAACCCGTGACCGTAGACCAAACTGACCCAACCAACGAACCCTGGGAGTACGCGCCCAGCACACAGTCCACCGATGTTGTCGACATCGCGTCGCGTTATGGCCTGTGGATCCATGGCGAAGAGGTAGACCCGGCTTCGGGTTCCTATTTCGCCACCACCAACCCAGCCACCGAGGACCGCATCGCTGAAGTAGCGAGCGGCGACCGTGTCGACATCGACCGAGCAGTGAAATCAGCCCGCTCGGCCACCAAAGGTTGGGCCAGCCTGCCGGCGGCAGAGCGCTCGAAATATCTGTTCCGGATCGCCCGGTTGGTGCAAGAACGTTCGCGTGAACTCGCCGTGCTCGAATCTCTTGACGGCGGCAAACCGATCAAGGAATCGCGCGATATCGACGTCAACCTGGTTGCTGCCCATTTCTTTTATTACGCCGGATGGGCCGACAAACTCGAATATGCGTTTGCTGGCCTAGACCCAAAACCTCTTGGGGTGGCGGGCCAGATCATTCCGTGGAACTTCCCGCTCCTGATGTTGGCGTGGAAGGTGGCCCCCGCTCTTGCTACTGGCAACACCGTGGTGCTGAAACCCGCTGAGACCACCCCCCTCACGGCTCTCGTGTTTGCTCAGATTACGGCCGAGGCTGGTCTCCCTCCGGGTGTCCTCAATATCGTGACCGGGGCTGGTGACACCGGCGCGGCATTAGCGGCCCACGACGGCATCGACAAGATCGCTTTCACCGGTTCGACCGCGGTGGGCAAGAACATCCAGAAGGTCGCCGCCGCCAACAATACTCGGGTGACGCTGGAGCTGGGCGGCAAGGGCGCCCACATCGTGTTCGACGATGCCGCCATCGACCAGGCCATTGAAGGGGTCATCAACGGCATCTTCTTTAATCAGGGCCATGTGTGCTGTGCGGGTTCTCGTCTGCTGGTTCAAGAATCGATTCGCGATGTTTTCCTCGATCGGCTTCGGACCCGGATATCCACCCTCCGAGTTGGCGACCCGTTGGACAAAAACACCGACGTTGGGGCCGTGAACTCGAAAGCCCAACTGGCTCGAATTGAGGAGTTGGTCGCGGCGGGCAAAGATGAAGGCAACGATTGGTTTCAAAGCGACTGTGCGCTGCCCTCCGACGGCTATTTCTTCGCTCCCACCGTCTTCACTGATGTGGCCCAGAGCAGTCGCATCGCCCAAGAAGAGATCTTTGGTCCCGTCCTTTCGGTGATGACGTTCCGCACCGCGGCCGAAGCGGTTGAAAAGGCCAACAACACTCCCTACGGGTTGTCAGCCGGGATTTGGACCAACAAGGGTTCCCGAATTTTGTGGATGGCCGACCGGATGCGCAGTGGTGTGGTGTGGGCCAACACGTTCAACAAATTCGATCCGGCATCCCCGTTCGGCGGCTACCAGGAATCAGGATTCGGACGCGAAGGAGGTCGCCATGGCCTCCTCCCCTACCTCGAAAGTGGCGTCGCATGAGCAGGCTTGCTGTCAACAAAACCTACAAGCTGTATGTGAATGGAGCGTTTCCTCGGTCTGAATCGGGCCGCGTCGTGTCGGTGTCGGACCCCAAAGGCAACGTCATTGCTCGGGTGGCGCACGCATCACGCAAAGACCTTCGCGATGCGGTGAAAGCTGCTATCGGAGCCCAGGCTTCGTGGGCCGCTCGGACCGGCTACAACCGGGGACAGATCCTGTACCGGATCGCAGAGGTGCTCGAAGATCGCGCCGAGACCTTTGTCGGTGCACTCAAAACTCTGGGTCACTCCCAACGGTCAGCCACGAACGAAACCCAGGCGGCCATTGATCGTCTCGTATGGTACGCCGGCTGGTGCGACAAGTTTTCCCAGTTCAGCGGCAATGTCAACCCGGTTTCAGGTCCGTTCTTTAATATCTCGGCGCCGGAACCCACCGGAGTGGTTGGGTTGTTGGCACCGGGGGTTCACCCCCTGTTGGGCATGGTGAGCCGCCTGGCTCCAGCCCTCGTTCCCGGCAACACCACCGTGGCCGTTACCCCTACCGATCATGCGACGGTGGCCATCGATTTCGCTGAGGTTGTCCACGCGTCGGACGTACCCGCGGGCGTCATCAATATTCTCACCGGCGACCATGAAGAATTGGCTCCCTGGCTGGCTCGCCACGCGGGGGTTAATGCCATCGACCTGTCGGGAGCAGACCGAGAACTGCGTCGAGTTGCGGGCGAATTGGCCTCAGCCACCGTCATGCGGGTCATTCCTGGCCCTCCCGCCGAAGACAAGGTCGATTGGTTGGCGGCCGCCCACCAAAGTCCGTACATCATCGAGAAGTTCACCGAAACGAAGACCGTGTGGCACCCCAAAGGCCAGTAGTCCGACCACCTCAAGGACAACCCAACCCCCATGCTTGATCATGTGTTTACCGACGCGATCGAGGCGGTACGAGTAGCGCTCGAAACAGCCATGCTCGAGCGACAAGCGTTCGAGGAGCGCTTCCAGACCGACATCTTACTGGGCGACCTTTCGTGGGTGACGAGTTACAGTCTTCCCGGCGAGGGTTCCCCACCACGAGTGCAGGCCGAACTCACGCTCGATTGGCCGACTTGGGCCCAAACCGCATACCGCACCTGGTATGTCGAAGGGGAACTGGGCGACGGCCCCCGCATCGAAATCGAGATCGTGTTCCGCCTCCAGCGCCTGGCGGCCGCCCCCGACCCTCGACTCATCGTGAGCGGACTACCTACTTCCCCACCTCGGGTCGGCAGTGAAGTGCTCGAAGGTTTTGGCCCCACGATCGAAGCCACCTATGGATACGACCTGAGTCTCGAATCACATGCCGCTGAAGTTACCTACAGCGGTTCCTATGAACTCGACGAAGCCTCGCTCGAGGATGGTTCAACCCTTCATAAAGACTTTGGAGCCATGGGAGGTTGGATCGCGTCGGCGCTGGTACGATTCGGCGATCTACCCCTACCATACTTAACCGCTGACGACGGCATATAAGAGTCAACAATAGCGTTCAGACTAAAAATTCCGTGGTTTGATCGAGCCGAACAATTCAGTCGACGGTTCAGAGATGCTAATGTTTGGTCCGTGGCAATCACCGGTCATAAGTTCCAGCTTCCGAAATCGGAGCCAACTCTCGTTCTCTTAGCGTCAGAGAACGTCGAGTACCTTCGTCGACTCGATCAGTCGGCGAAGAGTTATGCCGATGCCATCGACCTGCGGTCTGATGTCTTATGGATCGAAGTTCAAGACGGCCGGGAGTTTCTGGCTCGACTGCTCGATGACGTCATCCCCAACAACCGGCCCACAATCAGGATTGCGTTTGCGGGCGAAGACGCTTCGTCGTCTGATCTTGTTCGCCAAGCCATGTTGGCCCCCACACTGGAGCTGGTGGCCAGCCGATTCCAAGAACAAGAACTCGCGGCTGAGTCATTGGATTATGAGATTCGGTACCAGCCGATCGTGCGCCTCACCAATCGGTCGATCGTTGGGTTTGAGGCCCTCCTACGGGCCCGCATCGGAGAGGAACCCCTGGGAGCCGAAGAGCTTATTGCCCGCGCCACCAAAGGCGGGTGGCTCGACGAACTCGATCAACTCGGGCGCCAACTCGCTATCCGGGGGGTCGGCTCATGGCTCGGAGCAGGGCTGTTGTTTCTCAACATTATGGCTCCAGACGGCACCTTCGACCTGGCGGCCGCCCGGCGGACGATTCGCCACGCCGAAGATATCGGCCTCGAACCCGACCAGCTGGTTTTTGAGACCGCGGAACGCAACCGTTATGTCGACATCGAGTTAGCCGCCGCCCAACTTAACAAACTCCGAGGAACCGGAGTTCGGCTCGCCATCGACGATGTGGGCGACGGCTATTCCTCGCTTCGGGTGGCCACCAGCTTCAAGCCTGACGTGCTGAAGTTATCGGGAGATCTGATCGCCTCGCTCCCCGGCGCCGAAGCAGTAGCCATCATTCGGGCCGTCGTCGACCTGGCCCACCGGACTGGAGCCTGGGTTGTGGCCGAACAGGTCGAAACAGAGGAACAAGCGCGGGTACTTCGTTCTCTGGAGGTCGATTGGGGTCAGGGGTTGTTATTTGGCGGACCGGAAATCCGCGAACCTTCTGACTAACCCCTTACACCTGGGCCAGCAAGGTCGATAACGGCACCTCAGGGCGGGGCCCCATGTGGCTGATCACCTCAGCGGCGGCCAAGGAACCCAGCCTCCCGGCGATTTCAGGAGCGTATCCGTGCGCTAACCCGTACAGCACTCCGGCCGCATATTGATCACCAGCTCCGGTGGTGTCGACCACTTGCTCCACTGGTTCAGCTTTGATTTCAAAGCTCTGGGATCCTTGAACCAGCAGGGAACCTTCCTCACCCTTAGTGAGGCATCCCAACTCCACGAAGTCGCGCACTTTCTCCGCCGCTTGTTCGAAACCACACTCATACATGGCCCGAAGTTCGGATTCGTTGGCGAGGAGGATGTCTACCGGGCCTTCCACAAGTTCAAGAAATTCTTGATGGTGGCGCTCGATACAAAACGCGTCCGACAACGACAGGGCTACTTTCCGTCCTGCCCCTTTGGCGATATCCATGGCCAGCCGGATCGAACGTTTCGCCGAATCGACATCCCACAGGTACCCTTCGCACAACAGAATGCTGCCAGCCTCGACCGTAGCTGGGTTAATGTCGGAGGGTTCCAACATTGCCGCGATACCCAGGTAGGTGTTCATCGTGCGCTGCCCATCGGGGGTAACCAGGATAAGGCTACGGGCGGTGCCTGGACCGTCAGCTCCCGACGGTACACCGAAGTCGACGCCGACTTTGGCGATGTCGCTCGCAAACGCATCTCCGAGTTCGTCGTTGCGCACCTTGCCCACAAAGGCGCTGGTGCCGCCAAAAGAGGCGATACCCACCGCGGTGTTGGCCACTGACCCTCCCGATGCCACCAGCGCATCAGTCATGGTGGCGTAGAGCTGGTCAGCACGAGCTTCATCGATCAGGGCCATCGAACCTTTGTCGAGGCCCTGATTGATGATGAAACTATCGCTTGACCGGGCGATCACGTCGACAATTGCGTTACCAATTGCCACCACTTCATAGTTGGCTGTCACCGAGATCTCCCGTGGTCACATTGAGGATGCAGGCTGCACCACAGTTTAGCACCGCGGTTTTAACTACAACCGCTCGTGGTGCCACATCCGGGGCAGGCGTGGCATGAACCGGCCCGTTGCATGGAGATGCCGCATTGCATACAGATCGGAGCGTTCACGTCTACGACTTGCCGCTCCTTATCCATCTTCGCTACCAGCTCTTCCACCGTTTCCACTGACGGTGGATCCACCGGCAAGTCACCCATCGGAGCCTCAGCCACCTCGGCCACTCCCGGCAGTGTCTGCTGGCTTCGTTCGTTGGTGCTGAAGATGCCGAGTTCGGTGCGCTCCTCGTAGCTCAGGTAGATCACGGCCAGCTTGCGGAAGAGGTAGTCCATGATCGACGAAGCGATACGGATATCGGGATCGTCGGTCATGCCAGCGGGCTCGAATCGCATGCCGGTATAAGTCTCAACATACGTCCGCAGCGGGACACCGTACTGCAAGCCATGGCTCAGCGAAATAGCCAGGGCATCCATGATCCCGGCCAGGGTGGAACCCTGCTTTGACACCCGCAGAAACACCTCACCCGGGCGGCCGTCCTCGTATTCACCGATGGTCACAAATCCCTTGCAGTCGGCAACCCGGAACTCGAAGGTGCGTGACATACGATCGCGAGGCAGCCGTTCCCGCACGGGGCGGTACACGACTCGGGTTTCGATCGTCGGTTCCGCCTCGACGGCGGCGCCGGCATCAAACAAGGTGGGCTGGTCGCTCTCGGCTTTGGTGGCCGATGACAGGGGTTGTGCCACCTTGCAGTTGTCACGATAAACGGCGATGGCCTTCACGCCCAGCTGCCACGCATCGATGTGGAGCTGCTCAATGTCTTCGACGGTGACATCCTCGGGCAGATTTACGGTCTTCGAGATCGCACCCGAGATAAAGGGCTGAACGGCCGCCATCATCCGAACGTGGCCGGAGTAATGGATCGTGTTATCACCCATCGAACAGGCAAACACTGCATAGTGCGCCGGGTCCAGGGCTGGTGCACCCAATACCGACTTGTTGGTGTCGATGTATTCTACGATCGCCCCGATCTGGCTTTCGGTGTAACCGAGACGTTTCAAAGCCCGCGGAACCGACCGGTTCACGATCTCCATCGTGCCCCCGCCCACCAACTTTTTCATCTTGCACAGGCTCAGATCCGGCTCGACTCCGGTGGTGTCGCAGTCCATCAGTAAGCCAATCGTGCCCGTGGGCGCCAGCACTGAAGCCTGGGCGTTGCGTACACCCACGTCCCGAGCCAGCGAACGGGCTTGGTCCCAGGCGTCTTCACCGGCTTCGAGCAGACCTGCGAGGATCGATGAATGGTTGATCTCTTTGGCGGCTTCGGCGTGTTGATCCAGCACCCGCAGCATCGGCTCCCGGTTCTCGGCGTAACCCTCATGAGCGCCGAGCAAGGCAGCGGCACGAGCCGAGGTGTGGTAGGCGTGGCCAGTCATGAGGGAGGTGATCGCCGCGGCCATCGCCCGTCCCCCGTCAGAATCGTAGGGCAGACCCAGGTTCATCAGCAGGGCACCCAGGTTGGCGTATCCCAAACCAAGCTGCCGGAATTTGCGGGAATTGTCGCCGATGGCTTCGGTGGGATAGTCGGCTCGTCCTACCAGAATATCTTGAGCGGTGAAGAACGTTTCGACGGCCGATTTAAAGCCATCAATGTCAAACGTGTCATCGGGTTGCAGGAAGGTCACCAGGTTGAGACTGGCCAGGTTGCAGGCCGAGTTGTCGAGGTGCATATATTCGCTGCACGGGTTAGATCCGTTGATCTTGCCGGTGTTGGCCGATGTGTGCCACCGGTTGATCGTGCTGTCGAACTGCATCCCTGGATCGGCGCACTCCCACGTGGCCTGGGCAAACTGGCGCATCAGGTGCCGCGCCTTAACGGTGTTGACGACCGAACCGTCGGTCCGTGCTCGAAGCTCCCAGTCGCCGTCGTCAACGACCGCTTGCATGAATTCATCCGAGACACGAATGGAGTTGTTGGCGTTTTGGTACTGAATCGAGTGGCTATCGGATCCGTCGAGGTCCATGTCGAATCCGGCTTCACCGAGGACCCGGGCCTTACGTTCCTCTACCGCCTTACACCAAATGAACTCTTCAACATCTGGGTGGTCGACATCGAGCATCACCATCTTGGCCGCCCGACGGGTTTTGCCCCCCGACTTGATAGTGCCAGCGGAAGCGTCGGCGCCACGCATAAAGCTCACGGGACCAGAGGCAGTACCGCCACCTTTGAGGGGTTCGTGTGAGGAGCGAATCCGGGACAAGTTCACTCCCGCTCCGGAACCGCCCTTGAAGATAATGCCTTCCTCGACGTACCAATTGAGGATGTCTTCCATCCGGTCGTCGACCGCCAAGATGAAGCACGCCGACGCTTGCTGCGGCACTCCATCCACGCCAATGTTGAACCAGACTGGCGAGTTAAAGGCTCCCCGCTGGTGGATAATCAGATAGGTCAACTCGTCGGCGAAAACACTCGCTTCGTCAACGGAGAAATAGCCACCCTCAACACCCCACCGGGTGATGGTGCCGACCACGCGGTCTACCACATGTCGCAGTGAACTCTCCCGCTCCGGGGTGCCCAGGGCGCCGCGGAAGTACTTCTGGGCCAGGATGTTCGTAGCGTTAAGCGACCAACTAGCGGGCACTTCCACATCAAGTTGTTCGAACGCCACTTCACCGGTTTTCCAATTGGAAATCCGAGCGTCTCGCCGAACCCATTCAACAGATTCATACGGGTCTTCACCGGCGACAGTGAAATGACGACGGACACCTATGGCGGTATTTTCGGGAGCCAGCGACATGCAACATTCCTATTCTTCAACGATCTTATTGATGCTAATAACGAGCTATCAATTATTTATTACAACCATCCAGCCCAAAGCGGACCACAACCACTGATCCTTCACTTACCGGGTCCGATCAGAGCCCGCACTCACCACCACCCCCACCACCCCAACGGGCGTGCACCGGGTGGCCCAGCGCTAGGTTCCTTCCCTTCACCGACGTCAGCTGTGCCGCCGTGTTGCCACGTCGGCCGTGTTCTCCTTACAGAATCCCTAGATGTAGTGCCCTGATTTGAGGTTTGCCCCCCAGAGACACAAGATGTGGAGGTTCATTACATCACTGTAATTCCACCGATGTCAACGTTCTACCGAGGTTTTTCCTAAGATCTCTTCGGACTCCATCCTCACCTCGGCAAATATTGTGGGGTAGTGACGAAGACCAGTCAGTGCCCTCAGGTCAAGGGTCGAATCGAGGCGTTTGACAAGGTTCGCCCGTAGATTCTCGACCCCAAGGATTAACTCTTGGTGGGAGCCGGTCCTGCCATACTGATGCGCTGTACCAGCCTCCGTCACATTTTCGTTGCCCCACAATTGGGCCCGAGTACGCATCCTACGTTCAAGTGGCTGTGGATCAAAAGGGGATTACTCTGTGAATTCATGTGGATTTCTCCCCACCAATAGTCACAGTCACCCAAGATCCCACTTGCAGCGTTCTATATACCACTGCAAGTGATTGGCCTCGAATCATCGCTCTCCTTCAACATCGAAAGACCGGCCTTGCACGACAGAGACGCTAGTCTTCAGGTGTGTTCCAGCTGTTCCCTCCACAATCAACAGAAATACCCAATTCAGGGTCAACAACTATTGCCGACCCTCTCGCCGCTGTTTCCGCCGAGGCCCGCCCAAACCCCACCGATCGCCCCTGGCTCCTCACCAACATGATCGCCTCAGCTGACGGTGCCACCCACATGGCCGGCCTATCGGGCCCTCTGGGCAGTCCAGCCGACACCGAGATGCTGGTGGCGTATCGCACCGTGGCCGATGCCATCTTGGTAGGAGCGGCCACTGCTCATTCCGAAGGCTACGGGGTACCGAAAGCCAGTGAGCGCCAGCGGGCCGCCCGCCGGAGCCGCGGCCAAGCCGACCGCCCACGCTTGGTCGTGATCAGCGCCTCTCTTTCGCTCCCTATTGATCTGCCAATGTTTTCTCAACCCGAATACCGTCCGATCATCGCCACGACCACCAGCAGCCCCCAGGACCGCCGAGACACACTCAGCGAGGTGGCCGACGTGGTCACACTTGGAGAAACAGCCGTCGACCCCCACGCCCTCGTTCACCACCTTCACACCCTGGGAATGACGACGGTGTTGAGCGAGGGTGGGCCTCGCATCAATGGTCAACTCATCCAGGCTGGACTCATCGACGAGTGGAACCTCACACTGGCCCCCCTATTGGTGTCCGGAAACTCCCGGCGACCAGCGTTTGCCAATGACGCCGCCGATCCACCTTCGAACATGCAGCTGCAGCGAATCTGGCACAGCGACGACGATCTCTTGTTTTGCCGGTGGACCCGCCGCACAAACCACTAGGCAGCCACCGGTCGGAGCGCTCTAGGGGTTTTCGATCTTGATCAACGACAGCTCGCGTTCGAAATCGCCGACGTCGTCGAAATCCTTATACACGCTGGCAAACCGCAAACACGCCACAGTGTCAACCCGACGAAGCCGCTCAAGAACAGCCAGACCAACCCATTCACTCGACACTACGGCACCTTCGCCCCGGGCAGCATCCTCGATTTCGTCGGCCAGCGCCTCAAACCGCTCCTGAGCAATGGGCCGGCCTTTCGCCGCCGATGCCATCCCCATCACCAGTTTTTCGCGACTGAACGCCTGTCGCTCCCCTGAACGCTTCAACACTTGCACCGGGCTGACCTCCACCCGTTCGAAGGTGGTGAATCGAGAGCGACACTCCCCACAGGAACGACGACGGCGCACGACGGTACCAGCTTCAACCGCTCGCGAATCCAGGACTTTGGTATCGACATTCCCACACGTTGGGCAAAGCACATAGCCACAGTACCGCTCTGACCGCATTACGGTGCGCCATCAGCCAACAAGAACCCGTCGGGAATCGATTTTCCGGCCAACAACTCCGCTGGAACTACAATCTCTTGCCCTACTCCAATTTCTACCCCTCCATTCACATCACGCAACTGATCAACAATGGAACGAATATCTTCGCTCTCGGGGGTCGCCCCAGCCACCACAACCGCAATCCCCCACAAGCTGTCTCCCTCATCGGCCACCCACACCAAATCCCCGGGGGCAGCAGACGCCACAGCCGACCCCCGGGGATCGACCAAGTCGCCGCCCTTCGAAACCAGCGACCCCGCGACCCCCAACCGCAAGATCAACACCAACATCGCCACCCCAACCACCATGACAACCACCATGGGCAGCGTTGGCCCCCTATCGAACACTCCTCCCCGCCCAACCAGATCACCGTCTAGTTGCCCTAAGGCAACGGGTGAACCCGGTGGTGTCGATACCGACCGAAGCCGACGGCCCCGAACATCATTGTCGGGACCCGAAACCAATTCGCCGCCGAAACTCCCCCGAGCCGGAAAGTCCATCGATGAGTCAATTGCGAAAGCCATACTGCACATTGTCCTTGTGGGGTGTGACACTGAAGGGCTCTGAGCGGCTCAGCCGCAAACTTTTTTGCCCCATGCCCGGAAAACTTCTTGGGTAACAGAGCGAACCCATGTACGCTATTTCGAGCGAACATTGGTTCGACCTTAACACGAACACATGTTCGTTACAACCCTTTATTGGCGTATTACGCTTTCACCACATTCCAGGTCGGCCACTTCAACAACCGAACGCATGTACGTCATTTTATGGTAGACTGCGGCCGCAGGCTTGAAAGAGCCGTTCGACGGGCGTTAGCCACGAAATACCGGGCGTTAGCCACAAAGTACAAGGTTCAAGCATCAACGTGTGGGGTGAAAGCCATGAGTGCCCATAAACTGACCGGCCGGCAGCGGTCGATCCTGGAATACATTGATAGTTCCATCAAAGACCGTGGTTTCCCGCCGTCGGTGCGAGAGATCGGCACCGAAGTGGGGTTGAACTCCCCTTCAACGGTTCACGCCCACCTGGCGAATCTTCAGAAACACGGTTTCCTCGAACGCGACCCATCCAAGCCACGCGCCATCAAGGTGCTGTGGGATCCCCTCTCTGGATCATCCGACGTCGAACGCCGTCCCGTCCGCCATGTGCCGCTGGTCGGTCATGTCGCCGCTGGTACCGACGTGTTAGCGGACGAGAACATCGAAGAAACCTTCCCCGTTCCCTCCGACCTCACCGGCGAAGGCGACCTCTTCATGCTGCGGGTCCGCGGCGAATCCATGATCGAGGCCGGAATCCTCGACGGCGATTTCGTAGTGGTTCGGGTTCAACAAACAGCCGACGCCGGAGAAATAGTGGTAGCGGGTATTCCCGGTGACGAAGCCACGGTGAAAACTTATTGGCCCAAGGACGGACAGGTCATTTTGGAACCAGCCAACTCGTCACTCGAACCCATGACCTTCCAGCCCGACGAAATCCAAATCTACGGCCGAGTTGTGACCGTACTGCGCCGGCTCTAGCTCCCCACGACTCCCCCGGCATCGGCCACTAGCGAAACCAGGGCATCGTAACAACGAGAAATCTCCGACGCGTGCACATGTTCATCCTTGGTGTGCGCCATGGTCGGATCGCCAGGGCCGAAGTTCACGGCCGGAATTCCGAGTTCAGCAAAGCGGGCGACATCGGTCCAACCGAGCTTGGCCCGCACCGCCAACTGGTTGTCCGCAACCAGTTGCGCAATAAGGGGATGACTCAGGTCGGGCGGGCACGACGCGGCCGCATCAACCACCGTCACCTGGTCGCCGTCCTCAAGATGTTCGGCCACAAAGTCTCGTACGAAAGTTTCGGCCGCCGCCAGATCTCGGTCCGGAGCGAACCGATGATGCACCCGCACCATAGCCGCATCAGGTACAACGTTGCCCGAAACCCCTCCCTCAATGGCCACGGCTTGAAGCGACTCATGATAAGTACAACCATCGATTGTGGGCTGGCGGGCTGGCCATTGAGCCAGCTTCTCCAAAATGGGACCCAATCGGTGCACCGCATTAACCCCCATCCATGGTCGAGCGGTATGAGCGCGTTGCCCTGCCAGCGCCACCTCAAACCGCAGGGCCCCCTGACACCCTGCTTCGATCACGGCACCGGTGGGTTCACCCAACACCGCACAATCACCGGCAACAAGCTCAGGGGCCAACTCAATGAGTTCACCTAAACCACTGTGCGCCCGGGCCACTTCTTCTCGGGCGTAAAACACGAACGTAAGGTCATGCACTGGTTCGGGCACCGTGACGGCCACCGCCAGCATCACGGCCAATCCCCCTTTCATGTCCACGGCCCCCAGGCCGTGAAGCACTTTCCCCTCGATTCGAGCCGAACCATTATTGTTGGCGGGCACCGTATCAGTGTGACCAGCCAAGATCACCCGGCGATCGCGACCGAGTTCGGTGCGAGCCACAACATTGTCTCCGATGCGCGTGACAACAAGATGATCGAACGGTTCAAGTTGCTGTTCGATCCAGTCGGCCAACGCCGACTCGTGGAACGATTCCGACGGTTGATCCACCAGAAACGCAGTGAGGGCAAAAAGGTCTTCTTCGACGCCACGAAAGGTGGCCAAGTTTACAGTGGAGGTCACTCCCCCAACCTAGCGTGCCATCATCGATCAGAACCGCTACCGTTCTCCTTGGTGGACATCATCAGTGAGAGCAACGTCGAAGGAGAGCGCATCGATTCGGAGGCCCCTCAGGCCGCCCCGGGAAGCGCCGAACGAGGATTCAGTCGTTCGATATTCGTGTCAGCCGTCCGTTGCACACTCACCTACGTGGTTTTGCCTTTCATCGCGCCATGGATCGGCCTAGCCGAAAGCATCGGCCCTGGACTCGGCCTCGGCATCGGAGCGATCGCCCTGACCGCCAATGTGTTCTCGATTCGTCGATTCTGGCGGGCCAATCACCCGTGGAAACGCCCGGTCACGGTGTTACATATCGGTGTAATCATCCTGCTTCTCGTGCTCGCCTACTACGACATCACCGCCCTTGTGAACGGCTGATGCGGTTTCGTGAGGGAGCGAGGCGCCTTCTTCTGATCGCGGCTGGTATCTGCCTCGTCGGAATCGGCGGAATTGGCGTTTTCATTCCTGGGTTGCCGAGCACCGTATTCTTTATCGGGGCTTCATGGTGTTTCGCCCGATCGAGCGAGCGGCTACAGAGGTGGCTCCTCGGCCTACCCGTGGTCGGCCAACTCGTGCAGGATTATCGCTCGGGCCTCGGCATGCCCCGGCGGGCCAAACGGTCGGCGGTCACCATGATCATCGTCGCCTGCGCTCTCAGTGCCTGGACCACGGCCCCTTTGGTGTGGGTGCCGGTAGCGATTGTGGCCGCAGGAATAGTCGGGATCTGGTACGTCACCACCCAGGTGCCAACCAAGGAAGTGGTCGAGGCCCAAATGTCGGCCGAGTCAACCCGGGCTGGCCACCATCAGGCCGACCAGGCACCCCAACGGCCTACAGGCTGAGCCCCATACGATCAGCGGCCATTGCCACCTGTTCATCGGGCTGGACGACCGCTACCCGCACATGGCTGGCGCCCGCGGCCCCGTAGAACTCACCCGGACTCACCAACACCCCCGCCTCTTCGGCCAACCGGCGGGCAAAGGCCCATGCATCGCCATCAGGGGCGGGTACCCACAGATAGAAACCTCCTGCGGGCAACTCGGCGTCGGCTCCCAGCTTGGCCACCAAACGTTGCATCAACACCAAACGGTCCCAATATCGTTTCCGCTGTTCGTCAACATGGCCTTCGTCGCCAAAGGCCGCTACGGCCGCCGCTTGCGCTGGGCCCGGTTGCATAAAGCCAGCGTGTTTGCGCACTTCACCGAGGTAGTGAAGCAGATCCGGATCGCCGGCGTAAAACCCGCTGCGCATCCCGGCCAGATTGGAGCGTTTCGACAACGAATGAACGGCTACTACCCCCTCGAGGCCGTGTTCGAGGATCGAGCGCGCCGAACCTTCCCAGGTGAACGCGATGTAACACTCATCGGAGATAACCGGCACACCATGCTGACGCCCCCAGCGAGCGGCCGCCTCCAGGTCATCGATATTGCCCGCTGGGTTGCCGGGGGTGTTCACCCACAAACACAGAGCCCGCTCGGCGTCTTGCTGGTCGATGCTGTCGAGGTCGATACGCCAGTTGTCGTCGACGGCTACCGGCACGGCGCGGCACCCGGCCAGGGTGGCCCCCATCTCATAACTGGGGTAGGAAATCAGCGGGTACAACACGGTGTCTTTGTCGGGTTGCCGGAGGCGAAGCCAATGAGGCAACCCGGCCACAAATTCTTTCGATCCGATCGTGGCTCGCACATCGTTGGCGGTGAGTTCGGTGCCAACAAGACGGTTGAGCCAATCAGCCGCGGCACCGCGAAACTCGGGACTACCAATCGACGGAGGATACGAAACTTCGGCCGTGGTGGCCGTCATCGCGTCGCGCACCAGGTCGGGGGCAGGGTCGCAGGGGGTACCAATGGAGAGGTCGACCACTCCACCAGGGTGGGTGTTGGCGATCGCTTTCAGCTCGTTGAGGCGATCGTAGGGATACGGGGGTGGCACAAAGCCCATGCGTTGCTCCTGCGCTAGTTTTCGGCCGAGCCACCAACGCTAGCGCCGTCGACAATGAACTCGACGAGACGCTTCCGCGATGCGTCGTCGAGTCGAGCCGCAACCCGCATGCCAGCGTCTTCAGTGGTTTCACTCAGCACTTCACCTTCGCGGTGGATCGCAGCGAGCGCA
>Ga0316189_10002628_pt1 | contig 17586 bp, 14 predicted proteins | sample LowCovwburrow_MG_FD_204930 | JGI IMG/M metagenome (GOLD analysis project Ga0316189, IMG submission 204930) | Coastal sediment microbial communities from Maine, United States - Lowes Cove worm burrow | ecosystem: Environmental > Aquatic > Marine > Coastal > Sediment | place: USA: Maine...
CCGCAGTGGCGCAAAGGCAGCGGCAGTTTGGCCTCAACCAGATCCGCTTTCATCGCAGCCGTTCGCCTTGGCGAATGTTGTTGCAGGAGTTCCTGGCATTGTTTCCACTGCTTCTGCTAACGGCGGCGGGCCTCGCTTTTTTTGCCAACCACCTCAGCCCGGGCGAAGGCTACGAACTTATCGGCGCAGCCCTGCTAGGGGTGGTAGTGCTGAATGCCCTGGTGTCATTCCTGCAGAATTACAAAGTGGAGAAGCTTATGCTCTCCTTTCTTGACTACATCCCCAAGGAGGTAGTGCTGTTGCGGGACGGCACGGAGCAGGCACTGGATGCGAAGGAGGTGGTGCCGGGCGATATCCTGTTTGTGCAGGAGGGCGACAAGATTTCGGTGGACGGTGTGCTGCTGGAGGGTGACCAGCTGGTGCTGGACGAGTCCATTCTAACCGGCGAGTCAGAACCGGTCGTCAAGACCGTACTGGACAATCAGGTGGTGACTGAAAATCTGCTTAGTTCAGGGGCCACGGTGCTCAAGGGCAGCGCACGCATCATTACCACCCGTACTGGCCGCTCTACCACCATCGGTTCCATCTCTGAGCTGTCCCAGGGCGTCATCCAGGATCTCACGCCAATGCAGCGGGAGCTGAGCTACTTTGTGCGCCGCATCACCTGGCTGGCACTGGGTATCGGCCTGTCATTCTTCGCTATTGGCTTTTTTATCGGCAATCCGTTCTGGACGAACCTGATCTTCGCCATCGGCATTATTGTCGCCAACGTGCCTGAAGGGCTGCTGCCCACCGTCACCCTGGCGCTCACCCAGTCCTCGGTACGCATGGGCAGACGCAACGCGCTGGTCAAGCACATTCTGTCCGTCGAGACCCTGGGATCGACCACCGTGATCTGCACTGACAAGACCGGCACTCTCACCTTGAACAAGCTCCACGTTGAGTCGCTGTACCTGGATTTCAGCGAAGTCGGGTCGGAGGATTCCGCCGGCTATGAGCAGCTGGCCGCGGCCCATCCCGCTACCGAAATCATGGCCCTGTGTAACGATGTTATTGCCGTCAGCAACGACCACAAAGAGCACAATGGTTTTCACGGCGACCCAACCGAGCTGGCGCTGGCGGAATTCGTCGATGAGCGCGGTGGTTACGACAGGATTCGTGAGTGCTTCGAGGCGGTGAGCAGCCGTCCTTTCGATGCGGAGCTCAAGTATATGAGTGCCACCCATCGTACTTCGAACGGCGCACTGTATATGACGGTGAAGGGCGCGCCTGACGTGATTATCGATCGCTGCAGCCAGGTGCACAGCCAGGGTGTCGCGCGCGAGCTTGGGGGTGAGGAGCGTCGTGGACTTAAAGAGCAGGCCGACCGCTACGCCGCCCAGGGCCTGCGGGTGCTGGCGCTGGCCTATCGCGTGGCAGACGTCCCGGATGCACCGGAGGAGCAGCTGGTATTTGTCGCCCTGGTGGCAATGGTCGATCCCCCGCGACCAGAGGTGGCGGCGGCGGTGGCGGCCTGCCGCAGTGCCGGTATCCGGGTAGTCGTCATGAGCGGCGACAAGGCTGAAACTGTCGACTATATCGCCAGAAAACTGGGGATCGTTCAGCACGCCACGGTTATCGAGGGCGAACAGCTGGCCGCTATGAGTCGCCCCGAGTTGCTGGAAGCGCTGCGCGACGAGCAGGTGCTGTTCGCTCGCATCGCCCCGGAACAGAAGCTCGCGATCGTCGAGGCTTTCAAGGAGTTGGGGGAGGTGGTTGCGGTAACCGGTGACGGGGTCAATGACGCGCCCGCGCTCAAGCGCGCGGATATTGGTGTTGCCATGGGCCAGCGCGGCACCGATGTGGCCAAGGAGGCATCGGATATCATCTTGCTGGATGACAACTTCGCCACTATCGTGAAAGCGGTGGAGGAGGGGCGCGCAGTCTACGACAACATCAAGAAGTTCATCACCTATATACTCACCAGTAATATTCCCGAGATCCTGCCATTTGTCGCCTACGTGCTGTTTCCGATTCCTCTGCCGATTACCGTGGTGCAGATTCTGGCTATCGACCTGATCACCGATATCCTGCCTGCCATCGGCCTGGGCAACGAGCCGCCTGAGAGGGATGTGATGCAGCGCCCGCCCCGGCGGCGGGACGAGCGCCTGGTGAGCTATCGCACTTTTTTGCGAAGCTACGTCATAATCGGCCCTGCCGAGGCGGCCCTGTCCTTCCTCGTTTTCTTTTTAGTGCTGGACGCGGGAGGCTGGCAGTGGGCCCAGCCACTGGCCAGCGATACCTTGCTGTATGGGCAGGCAACGGGGTCGTTACTGGCAACCATTATCTTTTGCCAGATCGGTAATGTAATGGCCTGTCGCACCAATCGCCAGAGTGCCGCTCCTTACCTGCTGCGCCCCAACCTGTGGATCTGGGCCGGCCTGCTGGTGGAAGTCCTGTTCATTCTGGGGATTCTCTATATCCCGATGTTTCACCGGTTCTTTTCCACCGGTCCGCTGCCCCTGTGGATCTGGGGCGTCATTGCGCTGGCCCCCTGGCTGATCTTCGGCATCGAGGAACTGCGTAAGTGGTTGGTCAGGCGGGGTGTCCATTGGCTGGCGGTATAGCGCACACCCCGGACAGGGCTGCCGCAACACTTTGGTTCATACTGCACTGGAAAGGGTTTGGTGCTGCTGGTCTTTGTTTATGAAGTTGCTGAAGCACCCCGTCGTGATGATGGCCATGCGACTTGGCGTGAGGGCGCAGCGAGTCGCCAGTTGGCGCAACATCAGGCGGGTATTTGATCCACGCTCCCGCCGCGTGCTGCTGCTCGTGCAGGAGTACACGCAAAATGGAACCGGTCGTTACCTGGATTCTATTTGCGATATGCTGCAAAGGCATGGCTGCAAAATAGTTGTGGTGCAGTATGTACATCAACGCGGGCAGATATCGAAATTCTGGGACAAGGATTTTTTTGTTGAAAGGCCAATCCCGGATGCCCCCGCGCCGGGTGCCGAACAACCGGATAAATTAATCAGTTCAGCGCTGCTGCAGTTCGTCCGCAAGCTGACCGATCACATTGATTTCGACATGGTAGTGGCGAGCTACGTATTTATGAGTGGGGCCCTGATTGCGGTTCCCCCAAGTGTGCCCAGGCTAATAATTGCCTATGACGTCTTTACCGATCGAAGACAACGGCTAGCCATGAGTCGCGGCATTTCAGCGCCGGCGGGTTTGCCGCTTACCGCCAGCCAGGAGGCGCGGGGCTTGTCGCGCGCTGATTTAGTCATCGCAATTACGGATCATGATCGACGTTTCTTCGTGGACCGGTTGAAACAGCCCAAGGTGATAACGTTGCCGTTTGTTCCGCCACCTGCACCTCTAAAACTGCGTACCGTTCATGGCGGTGGCGCACCAATCAATGTCGGATTTCTCGGCAGTGCACACCAACCCAACGCGGATGCTATCCTGGCGTTTGTCAATGAATGTAAGGATTTTTCAGGCTTTTCACTTCTCATTGGCGGCAAGGTGTGTGACCACCTCCATGACGTCGAACTGCCTGAGAAGGTGCAGCTTCTTGGTCGCCAGCTATCGGCTAAGGCGTTTTATAAGCGATGCCATCTCATTATAAATCCCGACATGTTTGATTCTGGCCAGAAAGTGAAAACGGTGGAAGCGTTGGCTTATGGTATGCCATTGATATGCACGTCAACGGCTGCGGCCGGTCTGCCAACAGGTTCACACTATCACCAGGCCAGTTCAACGCGAGAGTGTGTTGAGCTGGTTAAAGAGGTAGCCGGGGATATGAGTCGACTGCAGTTGCTGCAACAGGAAAGCATCAGCTTGTACCGTCAATTTCACTCGAATTACGGTGACCGGATTGTTGGGCAGTTGATTGGAACCGTAGACAGTATCAGGAAGGCGAAAGCAAATAGCTGAGCCCTTGTTCGCTAACCACTTGTTTCGCTGGGAACCATGAAGGCCGCAAAGTGGGAGTCGTCAGTCAAACCAAAATGAAACCAGGGTACGAACATCGAAAACCAGAGAAACAGACATCAACAGACAGGCCCACCCTAGCCAGGCTATGTAAATCCAATCAACAGCGCGGTTTTGTTGCCGAAAAAGTGAAAGCTTCCTGGCAGAGCGCCAGACCGCCCACAGTATTGCGGGCCAGAACAGTAGGTGTACATACGTACCGATCACTGTCCTGCTCGCATCAGGGAAGGCCATTTTGCCTACAACCAAGCCCATAATATTGAGTGCCAGAGCGGCAAAAATCCAGCGTGCGCCTGCTCTGGAGCGGATGAACACAACGCTGGCCAGAAAGGATACCCCCATCACTTTCATCCAGACCTGAACAGCCTGAGGGTATGAAGAGGTTTCGGCCTGTAGCGCCGCTACAGCATTTGTAACCAGATCCAGCATAGTGAATGTTCCATTTTATATCGCCGACTTGGGTTTTCCTGTACCAGTACCGTGCTTCAGTGTCTTTCTTGCTGATGAATGCCGGGCCCTTGCGAGCGAGTTCGAAGGTCTGCGCTCGAAACTCCAGATCGCAGGCACCCCCAGCGTTTATACCAGGCCTTTTACCGGAATCAGTGCGCCGTGAACTGCACCTGATGCACCGGATGCAAGAAAGCAAATGACCTCCGCAAGCTGTGCGGGAGACACCCATGTCGAGAAATCGGCATCGGGCATGCCTTCCCGGTTGGGCGGTGTGTCAATGATGCTGGGTAATACGGCGTTGACGGCTATGCCCTTATGCTTGAGCTCCTCTGACAGGCTTTCGGTCAGTTTCATAACTGAAGACTTTGCACAGCAATAGGCACTCATGGCGGCCTGCCCGGACAGGGCACCCAGCGCCCCGATATTGACGATGGCGCCACCTCCCTGTGCCAGCAGCAAGGGAACAGCACCCATGGTGGCATTGCGCATGGTGTCTACATTAATCTTGAACATCCAGTCCCACTGTTCCGAGGAGGTGTCAAATGCCTCCTGGCCCATGGCGAAGCCACCGGCGATATTGATTAGTGCATCGATGCGTCCAAGGGCAGCAAAGCATGCCAGAGTTGCTTCGCGGTCCGTCAGGTCTACCCGGACATACTCGTCCGTATTGGGTGCCGAGGGGGTTTCCACGATATCCAGTCCGATGACCCGGGCCCCGGATTCTTTCGCCTTTGCCGCTGTCGCCTGACCAAGAGAGCCACAGGCACCGGTAATCACCACAGTTTTTTTGTCTAGCATAGTAGCTTGTCCCACTTGAATGTCGATTGATGCGCCGCTGGTTGCAGCGAGTTATTGTCGCCAGTATCTCTTAACTCGTCTGCTACTGGCCAGTGCCGCTCCCGTGGCTTTCTTTCTGGAGATATTCTTCATTCGAATTTGGAAAATAACCAAATGCTATTTGTGAATTATCATTACATTTTTTGATGAAATGAGGGCCGCATTTGGTCTAGTGTTAGTCATGTAGCTTTCCGTACAAGGGCAAACCTGTCGAAAGACAGCGGCGCAAAATCAATGGTCTACGGGGCGAGAGCCCTATGACAGCGAGATTGCCGGAATGAAGTATTTGAAAAACGTTGCACCGTTTGTATTACTGCTGCTGATGTCCGGCGCCACCCACGCGGGCGGAGAAAAGCCGTCGTTATTCAATTGTGGCCTTAACCTTGGCGGCATAACCAAGTCGCAAAAAGCCTTTACGTCGGCCAGGACGAATCGGCAAACCTACAAGAAAAAGTCAGAAGCATCTTTTGATACCCGTCGTTTCGGCGTTGCCGCGGTTACCGATGGCCTGTCAAACCGCACCGGACGTCGCCGAATGCCACCGGTATTTACGTTTGCAAAAGCTGGCTGTACCTGGTGACGATACGGGCGAATCGCCGCCTAGCTGCCTGATGGCCTGATTCAACCGAGTCTAATTCCTGCCAAACCCCAGCCTACCGAACAACAGTAATCGATCATATTTTCACCGGTAGCAGGGTGCGTGGCGTCTGCCCGTCTGCAATTTGCTCGTAAACTGACAATAAAAATCAATCCAGATTGTTTTAATTTTTCATTCAAGTACTATCTGTGCACTGACAAAAACATGATTTGCGAGGTGAACATGGATCTGGATCTGAAAGGCAAGAAAGCAGTTATCGTTGGCGGCGCCAGGGGCATAGGCAGAGCTACGGCCGAAATCCTGGCGGCTGAAGGGGCCAGTGTCGCCATCTGTGCGCGCAACCAGGACAATGTTGATGAAGCAGTGGCCGCACTATCCAGTCGGGGTGTTCAGGCCACAGGTGCCGCGGTGGACGTGACTGACGGTGATGCTTACAAAGCCTGGGTCGCGGCGGCAGGCGAAGAACTGGGCGGTATTGATATTTTCATTGGCATGGCCAGCGCCGGCGGTGGTGTGCTCGACGAAAGCGGCTGGCGTGCCAATTTTGAAACGGACATTCTGGGAACGACACGCGGTATCGAGGCCGCATTGCCTTTCCTGGAGAAGTCCACCGCAGGTTCGATCATCCTGATGAGTTCAACGTCAGCAGTAGAGACCTTCTTCGCGCCCCAACCCTACAACGCACTCAAGGCTGCCCTGGTTACCTACGGGGCCCAGCTGAGCCAGTCACTGGCCGCGGATGGCATTCGGGTAAACACTGTTTCTCCCGGGCCAACCTTTTTTGATGGAGGCAATTGGGACACCATCAAGAGCGCTGCGCCCGAGATCTTTGACGGCGTGGTTGCTACATCTCCGGCCGGACGTATGGGTACGCCAGAGGAAGTTGCCAACGCGGTTGTCTTTCTCGCTAGCCCCGCGGCGAGCCTGATCACCGGCTCGAACCTGGTTGTCGATGGCGGCTTTACCAAACGGGTACAGTTCTAGCGCCAGCGCCAGCACCAGCGCCAGCACCAGAGCGGCAAACAGCAGGGACGCGGCGCCACCGAAATGCATGCCATCGAGCAATCGGGATGCGACCAGCAGGCCGCAGGCTGTTATGAGAAAGCGTATCCAGAATCCTGTCATGTCAGTACTCCTGGCTTACTGACTGCATTTGCGTCAGGGCAACTCACAGGGGAAGGGCAGCGATCCGGGTATATCTTCAACGAAGTTGCCCTCCTCTGCAAAATCGGACATGGAGTCCGGGTCATCGACCGCGCGGGCCAGCCAGTCAACCATACGCTCACCGGCTACCTCGCCGTAGTAGTATTCGTCCCTGATCGAGACCACGTGTACGCTCTCCATCGATTCACTGGTCAGGTACCACTGTATGCCGTTCAGGTCCTTGGTGTCACAGTACGCCTGGCGCATGGCGTTAATCCACTGGGCCTCGTCGCTGAAAAACGCGTCGCCCTGCTGGGTCAAGTCCTTCTGGTTCGACAGGATAAGCATCTGTTGCTGTGGCACCTGCCTCAGGCGCGGGGAGATGGCCCGGTATAGTTCCGGTCCCACCGCGCATTCGCCCGTGAAGCAATAGGGCGGCAGATATTCGGTGACGGCCCACTCCGGAATCTTTACATCACCCAGTGTGCGGACACCGATTCCGCCATTGTCCAGTGCGCCACCGGCGTCCGGATAGGCGGCGGTGCGCGGCCAGAGTATCTCGTCCAGTATGTAAGCGTAGTTGTAGATCGTGCCATAGGCACCTGCGGAAAAACCACCAAACAGGGCGGTAAGCTGATCCGGGCGATAGCCGTCACCACCCTCTGAATCCAGCATGCTCCACACGATGTCGCGAGCCACCCTGACACCGGCCCTCAGATTGATCGAGCCAAAGCGATTGACCTCGAAGTCGCTGAATTTCTCGACCACACCGCCACCGGTGAATACCGCCTGGTCGCAATAGGGCAGGTATACCTTGGTCCAGTTGGCGAAGGGGTTGTCCGGGTCGGAGGAGGCGATGCCGATTTCCAGCGGCATGTCGTCCTGCGCATTGAACAGGCCGGAGTCCAGCTTGCTGCGGCAGTCCTCCTCAAAAATGCATACCCCGCCGCCTTGCAGTGCAATGAGCACCCGATCAAGGGGTTCACCCTCGGGAGCGGGTTTGATCTGGATGGCATAGTCGGTGCCGTCACCGCAGCGTGATCCCCACTTGTCTTCGGGCAGAATGATCTGCGTCCACTCGCCGCGCGGGGGTAGTGCGTCCACGTAAGATGGGCCACAGCTCAGGGCGAGGCTGCCAGTGTTCTCATGTGCCGTTGCGGTCAGGCAGTCCAGCTGATCGGCGGTGCGGCTGATATAGGTGACAGGCTGCAGCGCGATCAGGCTGGACAGGTCCGCGCAGGCTGCGGTTACCGCGGTGGTTGCTGTCTGCAGCGCGGACTCCCTGGCCCCGGGCGCATCACTGCAGTCATCGTTGGCAAGGCACTCGTTTACGATCGTTAATGAGTCGTCCGTAAAACGCGCAGAGATCTGCTGCGCGCTCAACAGGCAGTCACGGGCCTCATCGTCCGCTTTGGCCCATGCCGCGCCCTGGGGACCGCCAAAGCTGCGCCAGCTGAGCGCGTCCGACTGGGACTGGCAGGCATTGACCAGGCGGCCCACGGTAGCCTCGGTCGTTAGCCCCATGAAATCACCGTCCTGGCAGGCACTTTCAATGGAGTCAGTCAGCGCATTGCGCGCCGTGATGAAGCCGGCGTCGTCGTCGCTGCAGGCACTGCCGCTGTTGGCATAGCAGTCTGCCGCGGCGGTGTTTACCGCATTCACGCAGGCCTGTACCGCCTGCGGCGCCGCCTGCGAGCAGGTGAGCGCAGGCTCCACGGGTTCGGGCTGGGTCGTGGTGTTGCGGTTGTTGTTATTGCTGTCGGAACAGGCCGTTGTAAAGAGAACGATCAACAGGATCGAGCAGAGATGACGGGCGGTGACAGGACTCATGCTTGTATGCACTCTCGTTATTATTGCGCTGCCAAACACTAACATACCCTTTTCGTGGGGTTAAAGCCGCACGGCGCACAGGGCTTGAAGAACGAGCCCCTGGTATAAAATTGATCACTTGACTAAATTAGTCGACTGATTAAAATAGGCGGCTATGGCAACCTCCAATACCCTTTCCCGCGGTGACCAGACCCGCGATGCTCTCATACGTGCGGCTCTGCGCGTCTTTGGCAGCTCTGGCTTTGACGCTGCCAGTACCCGGGCGATTGCGCGCGAAGCGGACGTCAACCAGGCGCTGATCGGCTATCACTTCGGAGGCAAGCGCGGGCTTTACCTGGGCGTATTCGAGTACATCCTGGCGCAGATGCAGTTGCATATGGCGCCGGTGGCGCAGGAGGTTGCCGAGAGTCTGGTCGGCGTTTCGGGCGACGACAGCGAACGCCGCGCGCTGGCCGTCGAACTGCTGCTTCGTATCCTCGATGCATTCAACGAAATGGTCGTTCTGCACGCCCCCGAAGGCTGGGTGCGTGTGATTTTGCGTGAACAGCAGGACCCGGGCGAAGCATTTGATCTTCTCTATGACAACATGCTGTCGCGCATGATGGCGCTGGTGACGCGCCTGGTGGCGATGGGGAGCGGGCTCGAGGAACGTTCGGAAGCCTGCCGCATGCGCGCACTGATGCTGTTCGGGCAGGTGCTGATATTCCACACCGCCAGAGGGACTGCCATGCGCCATATGGGCTGGGACGGTCTCAATGAAGACAAACTGGATGCACTAAAAAAACAAGCTCGCCTGCTGCTTGAATTACAGTTTTCAGCCGGAGTACCCAGCTCATGAAAAAGCCCGTTGCCTTGCTCATCATACTGCTGCTGGCGGGTGGCTATTTTGGTTATACCCACTTACACAACAGCGCTGTGGACGGTGACCTGGTGTTGTACGGCAACGTGGATATTCGTGAGGTTCAGCTCGGGTTCAGGGTCTCCGGTCGGCTGGAGCAAATGAAGTTTGAGGAAGGCGATGCGGTGTCTGCCGGCTCGGTACTGGCGACACTGGACAGCAAGCCCCAGCGAGATGGCCTGGCGTTGGCCGAAGCGAAAGTCTCTGAGGCCACGGCCAGGCTTGCCGTCTTGCGCACGGGTTCACGGCCGCAGGAGATCGAGCAGGCGCGGGCCCGCGTGGTTGAGGCCGAGGCTGCACTGAAAAATGCCGAGCAGGAATACCGACGACAACGCGAGGTGACCGACAAGGGCTTGAGCAGCCAGGGTCTGCTGGACAATGCCGTGGCGCAGCGAGATGAGGCCTCCGCGAGGCTCGCAGCCAGCCGCGAGGCGCTGGCGCTGGCGATAGAAGGCGCCCGGGCTGAGGATATCCTCGCAGCGGAAGCGGCCCTGGCTGGCGCCCAGGCACAACGCGAACAGGCAGTCACCCAGCTTGAGGACACGCAGCTGAAGGCCCCCAGCAATGGCATTGTCCTGACGCGGGTGCGCGAACCCGGTGCTATTGTTGCTGCGGGTGCACCCGTGTATACCGTCTCGCTTACCGATACGGTGTACGTGCGCGCTTATGTGGATGAGCCGCAGTTGGGCAAAGTTGTGCCGGGAGCAACCTTGACGGTTACCACTGATTCGTCCGACCGGGTATATACCGGCCAGGTGGGATTTGTTTCGCCACGGGCAGAATTCACGCCCAAATCGGTGGAGACCCCGGAACTGCGAACCGATCTGGTTTACCGCCTCCGAATTGTCATTCCCGATGCGGATGATGGCTTGCGCCAGGGCATGCCGGTAACGATTACCTTCCCGCCGGGCTGACTGCAACATGGCGATCGACGTTGTTATTACCGATGTGGTCAAACGCTTCGGCGAGACCACTGCCCTGGACGGTATAAGTGCCCACATCCTGGGTGGGCGCCTGACCGGCGTGGTGGGCCCGGATGGCGCTGGCAAGACCACTCTGATGCGCTGCCTCGCCGCCCTGATGCTGCCAACCGCCGGTTCCATAGCGCTGTGCGGTCACGATGTGGCAAGCGAACCGGGTATTGTTCATGAACTGACCGGCTATATGCCGCAGCGCTTCGGGCTCTACGAAGACCTGTCGGTCATGCAGAACATGCAGCTCTACGCCGACCTGAGAAACCTCGATGCCGGGCCGGACGGCGAACTCTTTGCGCGCTTGTTGCATTTTACCGGCCTGGAGCCATTTTCCGGGCGCCTGGCGGGAGCTCTTTCCGGCGGTATGAAGCAAAAGCTGGGGCTGGCCTGTGCCCTCATGGCGCGGCCCCAGGTTCTATTGCTGGACGAGCCCAGCGTGGGGGTGGACCCGGTCAGTCGGCAGGACCTGTGGCGTATGGTGCAGGAACTCGTTGCCGCAGGTATGGCGGTGGTGTGGTCAACAGCCTACCTCGATGAAGCCCAGAGTTGCCAGGACGTGCTGCTGCTCAATCATGGCAAAATCGTCTACGCGGGTGCACCTGAAGACCTGACCGCCAGACTGCGTGGTCGCAGTTACCTGATGCGGGATATCTGTGGCAACCGCCGCGAGGCGCTGACCCGCGGACTGCAACTGCCCAGCGTGCGCGACGGAGTTATCCAGGGGGCTTCAGTACGCCTGGTGCTGGCGGAGAACACACCGGCCGATGAAATCACCTCACTTGCCGCGCAGTATGAAGCGACGCTGGTGCAGACGCCGCCGCGTTTCGAAGACGCTTTTATAGACCTGCTAGGCGGCGGCCCCGGCGGGGTATCATCAATTGCCGAGCGCATGGAGCCGATTGAATCCAGGCAAGGCGTGATGGTGCGTTGCCATGAACTGACCCGGCGCTTTGGCGAGTTCACCGCCACCGACAAAGTCAGTTTTGACGTCAGGCAGGGCGAAATACTGGGATTGCTGGGTCCCAACGGGGCTGGTAAATCGACCACCTTCAAAATGCTGTGCGGCCTGCTCAAGCCTACCTCTGGTCTGGCCGAGGTGGTGGGCCTTGACCTGAGGCACTCCCCGGGCAAGGCCAAGATCCAGTTGGGCTACATGGCGCAGAAGTTTTCCCTCTACGGTTTGTTGTCCGTGCGCCAGAACCTGGATTTTTTCGCCGGAGTCTACGGTCTCAAACGCGCGCTTCGTAAAGAACGCGTGCGCGAGATGATCGCGCTGTTCGAACTGGAACCCATGCTCGATGTGTCCCCTGATGATATGCCACTGGGTTTCAAGCAGCGGCTGGCGCTGGCCTGTGCCCTGATGCATCGCCCCAAGGTATTGTTTCTCGACGAGCCCACCTCGGGAGTGGATCCCATCACCCGCCGGGAGTTCTGGACCCACATCACCGGCCTGGTAGGGAAGGGCGTTACTGTGCTGGTCACCACGCACTTCATGGAGGAGGCGGAGTACTGCGACCGGGTGGCGCTGGTCAATCGTGGACAGCTCATCGCGCTGAATACCCCGGACCAGCTCAAGGCCATGGTAACCGACCAGGATACGCCCGACCCGACCATGGAGCAGGCATTCATCCGACTTATCGAGCGGCAGAATGCGCTTGAAGATGGCAAGGAGCAGGCGGCGTGAAGCGCTTGGTGGCCCTGGTCAGGAAAGAGAGTTACCAGGTTTTGCGGGATCCCGCCGCGCTCCTGATTACGTTCGTGCTGCCGCCCATACTGCTGTTTCTTTTCGCCTTTGCCGTATCGCTGGATGTGAAAGATGTGAAAGTAGGGGTGGTGCTTGAAAGCGACGGCACCCAGGCGCGTGAACTGGCTGCATCCTTCGCCGCCACGCCTTATCTGAAAGTTACCCCTGTGCGCCACCGCAACGAGGTAGAAAGCAAACTGGTCTCCGGCGAGCTTGCGGCCATAGCGGTCATACCGTCGGACTTCGAGGCCAGGCTGCTCGAAGGCCAGGGCGGCGCCGCCATCCAGATTATTGCTGATGCGTCCAACCCCAATACCTCAACATTCACTGCCGCGTATCTGCAGGGTGCCTTTGCCAACTGGATGTCCTCTGAGGGTATGGGCGGCTCCGGGGCAGCTGGCATTCAACTGCAACAGCGTTTCTGGTTTAACGCTGAACTGGAGAGCCGGCGTACGCTGGTGCCAGGGGCGATTGCCGTGGTAATGACCATGATCGGCACTTTGCTGACGGCCCTGGTGGTGTCGCGCGAATGGGAGCGCGGCACGATGGAGGCCCTGCTCGCGACACCGGCAACCCTGGGAGAAATCATCCTCAGCAAGCTGCTGCCGTACTTTGTGCTGGGGTTTGTTGCAACAGCGGGCTGTGCGTTTCTGGCAGTGCAGGTGCTGGGGCTACCCATGGTCGGTTCTTTCCCTGCGCTGATGCTGATCAGTGCGATTTTCCTGGTACCTGCCCTGGGCCAGGGCCTGCTGATCTCTACCGTATCAAAGAACCAGTTTATGGCGGCACAGCTGGCAGTGATGACCGGCTACCTGCCGTCGTTTCTGTTGTCAGGCTTTCTGTTTGAAATACAGAGCATGCCCTGGGTGATACAGAAGATTACTTACCTGATCCCGGCCCGTTATTTCGTTTCCAGCTTGCAGACGGTGTTCCTGGCCGGCGATGTGTGGCCACTTTTCCTGCGCGATATTGCGTCGATGTTGGCGGTGGGCGCTTTGTTCTTTGGTATCACCCGACTCAAATCGAAGAGGAGGCTGGACTGATGCTGGGCCGCCTGTTCGCTTCAGTGATCAAAGAGTTTCGCCTGTTCATGCGAGACCCCCGTGTGCGCGCCATGCTGTTTGGTATACCGGTCATGCAGGTCACCATCTTTGGCCTGGCCGCCACCCTGGAGGTGCGCCATATCAACGTCGCGATAATCAATGACGATGCCGGCCGCTGGTCACGCGAAATGGTAAGCCGTGTCAGTGCCGCCAGTTTTGTGAACGAGCTTGTCTACTTGGACAACATGGCGGAATTTACCGACAGGCTGGAGCGGCGGAAGGTGTTGCTGGGCCTGCATTTTCCGGCGGATTTTTCGCGCGATGTCGCGGCAGGTAACCCGGCCCATCTCCAGGTGATTATTGACGGGCGGCGCGCCAATGCGGGCCAGGTGACACTTTCCTACCTGACTGCCATCGCGTTGGAACTGGGGCTGGAACTGGCCCGGCTGGATCCACAGTTCGTTGAGCCTCCCGGCGCACCGGTGCGTCACTGGTTTAACCCCAACCTGGATTATCGCTGGTTTATGGTGCCTAACCTGGCTGCCAGCCTGTCGATGATTATCGCGCTGATGATCACCTCCTTGTCCATTTCCAGGGAACGTGAGCTGGGGACTTTCGACCAGTTGCTGGTATCTCCCAGCACGCCGCTGGAAATCATTGTCAGCAAAACCATACCGGCGCTGCTGGCCGGCGGGCTTGTCGGCATGATCATTGTGGCAATCGCCGTTTTCGCCTTTGGTATACCGTTCTATGGCAGTTTACTGCTGTTGTTCGGTGCCATGTTTCCATTTGTGCTGTCGGTAGTGGGTGTGGGCCTGGTGATCTCTTCGCTGGCCAATACCCAGCAACAGGCGGTGTTGGGTATCTTCCTGGCGTTGACGCCGCTCATCATGATCTCGGGTTTCGCCACGCCGGTGGAAAATATGCCCCTGTTCCTGCAGTACCTCGCCCAGGCCAGTCCGCTCAAGCACTTCCTGATCATTGTGCAGGGTTCTTTTTTGAAGTCCATGCCGGCGGCGGACGTGTGGAGTAACGTGTGGCCCATGCTGATTATTGCGGCCGTGACACTGACCACGGCCACCGTGTTTGTGCAGCGGCGGCTACAGTAGGAAACCCCTGCCGGTCGACGCGACTGGCCTGTAATTGAAACCAGTTTTGCCAGACCGGTTCCCATGCGCAATGATGGTCTCCAGGATGGACTTTCTTCAGTTGAATTGATGCCATGTTTATAGCGAGTGAGCTGATACCCTGGTGGTTGGTCGTTACCAGTACGATGTTGATGCTGTTGTGCTGCGCTCTGTGCGCCTGGTACGCCAACTGGTCCGCCGTACGCGAGGTGCCTGCCCGACAGCATCTGTTGCTGGGCGGGATCTTCGCCTGCGTGGTTGTGTGGATGCTATCGGTCCATGTTATCGACAAATTGTGGTTGCACTTTCTGGGTGTTACGGCGCTGGTGACGCTGGTGGGGTTGCGTTTTGCACTGCTGGTTGGCGCTATAGCCACCCTGGGTTACGCCCTGTTGATCAATCAGTCTCCGGCAGGTGTTCCTGTCGCGTGGCTGGCCTCGGTGGCTGCACCTGCCCTGGTTTCGCGGGCCGTGGTTTACAAGGTGCGCGGGCTGCGCTCCAACAACCTCTTTCTCTACCTGCTTGGCGTGGGCTTCGCGGGTGGCATCCTGGCCATGTTGGCCACGGTCCTGGTTGCACTTGGGCTGCTGCTGTTATGTGGCCAGCAGGGGTGGGCGAATGAGGCGGTGCAAAACTGGCCGCTGATCCTGCTGGTGCTGTTTCCCGAGGGTTTTATCAATGGCATGACTGTGACCACGCTGACCGTGTTCTACCCGCATCTGGTGAAAACCTTCGACGAGAAGTACTACCTTGGGGACTGATGCGCTAGCCGGGCCCCTGAAGCGCGGGATGGGGTATGCGGCCGGTCTTGTCCGTCACATCGTCGTAGCGAACTTCAAAGGACTCACGTCCGGCAAGGCCCCACCAACATGAGCTGGAGTCCAGTTGCAGTTGCCAATGCTGTTGGGTGGGCCGGGTGCCGACGGGAATGGCCTGCGGATCCAGCACAGCGCAATTGATGCCGCTGGTTGTCCTGGCGGAGTGGAACCAGATGGCCGCCGTGTGGTTGTCCCGCAGGCGCGCGCCCAACTCCTGCGAAAAGCTGTAGTCGTCGGTAGCGCTGATTCTCGTGCGATAGCGTTGTACCGTATCCGCAGTAAGGTCGCTGACCTGGTCATGGGAGATGCTGAATTCTATCGCGGTCCGGCCATCGCAGATCCTCGTCAGTGGACCCAGTTCGGTTGGGCCCGCCCGGAATAACCACAGGTATACCGCCGATTCAGTCATCGCGGTAGCCAGCTCGCGAGAACCATACAGTATGCCGGGGGCAAACGCTGTGCCGAACCGCGAACCGTGGCGCAGGGGAGGGTAGCGAAACGGCGTTTTCAACAACCAGTGAAGCTGCTCCGTTCCTGGCAGGTATGCCGGTTTATTCAGGTCCAGTAACGCTTCCAGGCGCGACTGTTCTTCGGCAGAGCGCGTGATGCGGCGGGTGGCCGCCTCCTCCTGGTTTTCCACGATGCGCCAGATCTGGCCCGTGGAAGGGGCGGTCTCCAACAGTGCCCCCGGTATCAAAGGCGTCCCCGCATGGCATCAAGATAAACATTCAACTCTGCCAGCCCCTGGTAGGTGGTGGCCAGCGTCCGGGGTGTCTGCCCGTTCAGGTGCCGGTTGGGTGTGCGCATCCAGTGCTGCATTTGCTCGCGGTCGCCTCCCAGTATGGCGAACAGGGCCCGGTACACGCGGATGAACCCCAGCGAGAGTTCCTGGTTCTTGGGGGAGGTGATACTGGCCGAACCCCGGGAGTAGTTTTTCATCGCCGACTCGCTGACACCGATCACCCCGGCGAGTTGGCCTAGCGTCATGCCCAGTTCTCGACCCGCCTCGATAAAGGCGTGAGTAATCAGTCCCGCATCGGTTTGTTGTGCGACCGCGTTGCTCATCGCTTGTCGGCCCTGCGTTTTACGTGAAGTATAAATATATACCAAGACAAAAAATAAGTCTATATTGATGCCATTATTGGTGCAGCCTGCGCCATCGGTTGGGGGACTGCCCGGTCCAGCTGCTGAACGCGCGGGAAAATACGGGTGGCTCTGCGTAACCCAGTCGCTCGCTGACCTGCGCGACCGTGTACGCGGGGTCGCGCAGGAAGTTCTTGGCCCGCTCTTCCTGAACCTGGGCCAGCAATCGGGAATAGGAGGTGCCCTCCCGTCGTAAACGGCGAGTCAGGTTGCGTTCTGAGATCGCCAGCAGGGTGGCAATCTCTCCCCGCTTTGGCGGGGGGGTATACGCCCATAGCCAGCGCGTAACGCGCTCCGCAAGGCTGAACTCTTCAGCCAGCATCCTGGACTCTTTTTGCGCGATAGAAACGTAGGACCGGAACAGCAGGGGGTTGGAATCCGGCAGAGGCAAGTCTTCAAGGTCGACCGGATAGGCGATGCAGGCTTCGGCTTGACCAAAATCCACCTGGCATGGGAGCTGCACCTGCAGTTCGTGCCAATCCTCGGGTTGCTGGAAAGGCAGGGAGATGCGCAAGGGCTGGCAGCCGGACTTGACTATGCAGTCGATATTTCTCATGGACATCACCAGGTCCAACGCCAGGCAGTACTGCATCAGGTCGTCCAGCTCAGGTTTGGTGGCCGGCCGTATAGTGGGACGTGTCATGGTAAAAGAAAACAGGAGTTGCTCAGCGTCTCGCCACACCCTGAAGCGCGAGTGTCCCCCGGTCAGCTGCGGAAAGCTGAGACACGTTGTGAGCGCCTCGACAGCGTTACCGGCGTGCCGCATTGCCATGCCAAGCACGCCAAGCATTTCGATTCCAACAGTAGGGGTGGCGTTGAATATGGCGACCACGGGTGAGCGCTGGCGGGGTAGGGTGTGGACCAGGGCGTTGCAGATATTCAGCTCCTGATCCAGGGATATCGGGAAGTCCAGTTCCTCCAGGGCGCGAGAGGGCAGCCCGGCTCGGGTAAAGATATCGCGGGTGCTGGCCTCGTTGAGCCCGAACAGTGCGCACTGCCCCAGAAC
>Ga0316189_10002630_pt1 | contig 17582 bp, 16 predicted proteins | sample LowCovwburrow_MG_FD_204930 | JGI IMG/M metagenome (GOLD analysis project Ga0316189, IMG submission 204930) | Coastal sediment microbial communities from Maine, United States - Lowes Cove worm burrow | ecosystem: Environmental > Aquatic > Marine > Coastal > Sediment | place: USA: Maine...
GATCTTCATCCACCCAAAAAATCTCTTTATCTTTCATAAATTGAGGAATCTCATTGGGATAAGGAAGTAAATGTGAGTGACCGTTAATTCGAAGTTTGCGTTTTTCCATATTTGTCGTTCTCAATAAAGTGAGAAACAAGGTTTAAATTTTAATGGATTCCACAGTACACATCGACAGGCTAAATGCAGTTGTGTGGAATGACTGTACTAATCTATTTGCACTTTTTTAGGTGGTTCCATAACTGAACCACATTTTTTACAAGAACGTTTTTTCACACTTTTATAATACTTATCAAAAATGTCAGGCATATCCGTTTCTATATCATCAAGTTTAAACTTCTTACGGTATAATTGATTGTTGCAATTTTCACAATACCACTCCAGGGCATCTTTCATTTTTTTGGATCGTGGATATTCAATGACTAATCCAACTGTGTTTGCACCACGTTGCGGCGAATGCGGAACTTTAGGTGGCAATAAATAAATCTCACCTTCTTTAATATGAACATCTTTTGGGAGACCTTTATCAATAATTTTTAAAACCATGTCACCTTCAATCTGATGGAAAAATTCAGGGGTTTCATTATAATGATAATCTTTTCGACTATTTGGGCCACCTACAACCATAACAATAAAATCACCATCTTTCCAAACGCATTTATTTCCCACTGGTGGCTTAAGTAAATGTCTGTTCTCTTCAATCCAGTCTTTAAAATTTAAAGGCGATACAAGTTTACTCATGTGTGTGATTTTTAAATATTAATACTGATTATAAAGTTACAAACTTTTTGTTCGTCCACCATCAACAGGCAAGTTAATTCCGTTAATGTAACTCGCAGATTTACTAGCTAAAAAGGTTACTGCATTTGCAATTTCTTCAGGTTTTGCAAAGCGCTTGGCTGGGACGGAGTTTTTCATGGCATTGGAAGTATCATCTTCTGAAATACCTGATTTAGAAGATTTATTTTTAATGATTTCTGCTAATCGTTCGGTTGATGTTGCACCTGGAAGCACATTGTTTACCGTTATTCCAAAACCACCTAATTCATTGGACAAGGTTTTGCTCCAATTGGCAACCGCACCCCTAATGGTGTTACTTACGCCCAATCCATCTAAAGGTTGTTTTACTGATGTCGAAATAATATTAATGATTCTTCCAAATCCTTCATCTTTCATAAATGGAACAACAGTTTGTGCCAATACATGATTGCATTTTAGATGCTGTGTAAAGGCACTTTCAAATTCACTGATTTCAGCCGAAAAAACGGGTCCTCCTTTTGGCCCACCTGTATTATTGATAAGGATATGAAAACCGTGATTTTTAGTGATATAGTAAGCCACTTTTTGTTTTAATTCTGTTGGATTTGAAAAATCCGCAACAATATAATCATGATCTAGTTGTTGAGGTAATTCGGATAAAGCTAATTTAAGTTTGTCTTCATTTCTTGCTACGAGTGTCACTTGAACACCTTCAGCAGCTAAAGCTTTTGCAGTTGCTTTTCCTATTCCTGCCGTGCTTCCGCAAACTAAAGCATATTTGTTGTTAAGTTCTAAGTTCATATATTAACTTAATATTTCCATTTTACAATGTTCATCACTTCAGGGCCAAATTCTTTTAACATCAAATTTTCAAGAGCTTTATCATCTAGCTTATTATGATTTAGACTTATTAAAACATTTCTAAATTTTGTAACAATTGAATCGCCATATTTTAAATAGAGCGTTTTTGCCATGATGTAAAATTGAGTTTGGTACCACCCATAATTTCTTCCAGATTTTAGTACATCAAAATAATTGTTTTCAAATTGTTGTATTGTTTTATATTTTAATTTTCCCCATTGGTTGCCCCTTATTAAAAGATTTTGATATGAATCCATCTGGTTAAATGTAGTTTGATTTTTAAAATTTTTAGCAGCAGCTACTTGACACAGATTTCCAAATAATTCATTGAGCCAATGTCTTGGTCTGTTTTTACCAGTTTTATAAAATTGATACAAATGCCCAAGCTCATGAAGCGCTAAACCATCTCTGAAAAATTTATCTAGATTAATTGGTTCTCCGAAATATTTTTTTAATTCTTGGGTCGCTTGAGGAGGCAATTGACTTAAGGCTTGTTCAAAGCTATTTGCCATAACCGATTTGTTTAACCCCAAAACGATATTGCCTTCATAATGAGCTTGTGGCATTCCTGGAGGAGGTGTAAAAGCATATTTATCCCAGTTTTGATTGTCAATAAATAATACAGCAAAATTTAAGTCTTCATCAAAGATTTTGTCAAAGTATGATTTTCCAAGTTCAAGATTATTAATTGTGTTTTCTAAATTATTTGGGTTGATTTCAGTAGCATAAGATTCAAAATTATCTGACAAGGATATATTATATAGTCCTTTATGTCTAGACCTATCAATCCAATCAGAATCTGATTGTTTGCAAGAACTACAAATAACATTAAGAATTAAAAACACTACGGATAATTTTTTCATTCTTTAGTATTTTATACACACGTTTTTCGCTTCGGTAAAGAAGCGTAAAGCTTCAAAACCCCCTTCACGACCAACTCCTGAAGCTTTTACACCACCAAATGGTGTACGTAAATCTCGCATAAGCCAAGTATTAACCCAAACCATACCAGCTTGTAATTGATTACTCATTCTCATGGTACGTTTTAAATCATTGGTCCAAAGTGTAGCTGATAAACCATATTTAACTTTGTTAGCCATTTGCAATACTTCATCTTCAGTTTTAAATGGCATAATCGTAACTACTGGACCAAAAATTTCTTCTTGATTGACACGACATTCATTTGTTGGTACCTCTATGATTGTTGGCTCCATGTAATAACCGTTTTCATAATCTTTAATAGTTAATTGATTACCACCATAAAGTACTTTACCTCCTTCATCTTTTGCAATCTGTACATAACTCAATACTTTTTCTAAATGAGATTTAGATACTAAAGCTCCAATTTTTGTATCCGGTGCTGATGGATGACCAACTTTTTGTTTACTAATTACATTAACGAAATCTTTTTTGAACTGCTCATATAAAGAAGACTCCACAAATATGCGACTGCCAGATAAGCAAATCTGTCCTTGATTACCAAATGAAGAACGTATTGTGGTTATGAGCATATCCTCATAATCACAATCGCCGAAAATGATATTTGGGTTTTTGCCTCCAAGTTCCAAGGATAATTTTTTGAACATTGGGGCAGCTACTCTGGCGATATGTCCACCAGTTGTTGTTCCTCCTGTAAACGAAATGGCCTTTATGTCTGGATGCTCAACTATGGCTTGACCAGTTGATGTCCCCAAACCATGAATAATGTTTAAAACACCTTTTGGTAAACCTGCTTCATTGCAAATCTCACTTAGCAAATAGGCCGTCATGGGTGTGACTTCACTTGGTTTAGCAACAACACAGTTTCCAGCTGCAATTGCTGGTGCAATTTTCCAAGTAAAGAGATAGAGTGGGAGGTTCCATGGTGAAATGCAACCAACAACTCCAATAGGTTGTCTGAGTGTATAATTAATAGCATCATGACCAACACTTTCATGACTTTCGCTTGCAAACTGTGTAATGGCATTACCAAAAAACCTGAAATTACTAGATGCTCGTGGTATATCAACAGCTTTTGCTAACCAAATAGGCTTTCCATTATCTTTGCTTTCTGCTTCAGCAAAACGATCAAGATTTGCTTCTAATAATTCAGAAACTTTTATCATAATTCTGCTTCGCTCTTCTAAAGTAGTCTGTGACCAGGTTGGAAATGCAGATTTTGCAGCGATATATGCATTTTCTACATCTTCAATTGACGAGTTGGGTATTTGCCCATACACTTCTCCATTAGCAGGACAATAGTTATCTATCCATTCATTATTGATTGGATTGTGAAAACTGCCATTGATGTAGTTTTGGATAATCATTATTGTTTCTTAAAAGCCATTACCTTTATCTCCACGACCAATTCTGGATGTGGTAATTGGTGAACAGCTACGGTTGTACGAGTTGGTCCTGTTTCTGCATTAAAAAATTCTGCATAGGCCTTATTATAACCTGCAAAATCGTTCATATTTACTAAAAATGACGTCACATCAACCACATCACTTAATGTTGCCCCTTCTTTGGCTAAGTTCTTTTCTATGTTTTTGAGGACCTCACGCGTTTGTACTTCTATATTTAACCGTTTAGTTCCCATGTTGTCAATGATGTCAACACCAGCAATGGTGTTATCAGCACGTCTTGAGCTGGTACCCGATACAAATATAAAATCACCAACGCGTTTTGTGTGTGGATAGGCACCTCTTGGTGTTACTTTAGCGTTACTCATAATTAAATTTTTAATGATGCATAGTTTTTGCCACATTATCTTCATCAAGAATTTCTTGAGTTTCTTGAAGGACTTTTTTTAAGATGACTTTTAAATCTCCATTTAAATCTATTTCATTATCTGCAATCATATTTAATATGGCTTTGTCCTGGGCACGACCTCTTGTCTTCGCTTCATGATAACCAATATCTTCATTGAATGTCACTAACGAATATTTCGATGAATACTCATTTGGAAACTCCTTTTCTAAAGCCATTTCCAATTTACGCTTTTTTTGAAATATTGGATTGGCAACGTGGTCTCTCATCTCAAAATAATTTTCCTCTGCCAAATCACCAATAGCATCTGCATCATCTTTTCGAGCTTTTTGGTAAGCCTTAAAAACAGTTTCCCAATCATTTCCATGCTTTTCGATAATACTATCTAAAACAGTAACATCTTCAAAAGAAGCATTCATGCCTTGACCGTAAAAAGGAACTACAGCGTGAGCAGAGTCACCCATAAGTAATGTTTTATTTTTATAATACCATGGGGAACATTTTATAGTTCCTAAGGCACCAGTAGGATTGTTAGAAAACTCTCCAGCAATATTCGGAATCAAGGCTAACGCATCTGGAAATTGCTTTTGGAAGAAATCAATTATTTTTTCTTCAGTTGATAAATTCTCAAAATTGTATTCTCCTTCTTCATGGCCTAAAAACAAAGTGACCGTAAAGCTTCCATCTAAATTTGGTAGAGCAATGAGCATATATTCACCTCTAGGCCAAATATGTAAATAATCTTTACTAATTATGTGCTTACCTTCTTTTGAAGCTGGAATTTCTAGTTCCTTATAACCATGTGTTAAGAAATTTTGCGAATAACTAAACAAAAACTTGCGTTCTAAATAATAGCTCTTGCGTAATGCCGAACCTGCACCGTCTGTACCGAAAAGAACTCCAGCTTTTGCCTCAAATTCTTTTTTTGTTTTATGATTATAGAATGTAGCACTATTATTTTCAATATCTATAGCAGTACATTCATGGTTAAAATAAATCGTTAGATTATCATGTAAATCCGCTTCTGTTAATAATAATCTATTCAAATCCCCTCTAGAAATGGAATGGATGTATTCTCCTTCTCGACCAGAATAATTTGAAGCAAATGTATTACCTTCTACATCATGAATTAACCGTCCCTGCATTGGAATGCAAATTTCTCGAGCTTTTTTTTCAACACCAACTAATCGCAAGGCCTTAAACCCTCTATCTGATAAAGCCAGGTTTATTGACTTTCCAGCAGAAATATCTGTGGTTCGTAAGTCGGGTCTGCTTTCATAGACACTTACTTTAAAGTCTCGCTGAGCTAGTCTTAAAGCAAGAAGGCTTCCGCAAAGCCCTGCGCCTACGATAAGTATATTATCTTTATTGCTCATTTAAAATCTCTTTTAATTTTTCGACCATTTTATAAACATCTTCAAAGGTATTGTATAAGGGAACGGGTGCGCATCTAATTACGTCTGGTTCTCTCCAATCTGTGATTATGTGCGCTTTGATTAATTTTTCATGCAAGCTTTTATCAGTATTCTTGACTTGAAGGGATAATTGGCAACCGCGTTCTTTTGGATTGGATGGGGTGATGATTTTTATTTGATCATTGTTAATTTGCTTAATCAAATATTCAAAATAACCAGTTAGTTTTTTTGATTTTTCCCTAAGTGCATCCATGCCCACTTCATTAAACATATCTAAAGAAGCTCTTATGGCGGCCATTGATAGAATAGGTGGGTTGCTGAGTTGCCAACCTTCAGCACCCGGAATAACATCAAGTGGTTGCCTCATATTAAAACGAGTGGATTTATTATGACTCCACCAACCTGCAAATCGTTTTAGGTCTTTGCGGTATGCATGTTTTTCGTGTACGAACAATCCAGCTAAACTTCCTGGTCCGGAGTTTAAATATTTATATGTGCACCAAGCTGCAAAATCAACTCCCGAATCGTGAAGTGCTGGTTTAATATTTCCAGCACCGTGAGCCAAGTCTATACCAACCATGCAGCTTTTGGTGTGACTCAATTCTACAATTTTTTTAATATCTAGATATTGACCCGTGTAGTAGTTAACCCCTCCAATAAGCAATAAGGCAATTTCGTCTCCTTGTTGGTCCAATATAGTTTCTAAGTCTTCTATATGCAGTAATTCTTCACCGTCTCTTGGTTTCCATTCAATCAAACCTTCTTTGGTATTAAAACCATGAAACTCCAGTTGCGTTTGTACAGCATATCGATCTGAAGGAAATGCATCACTTTCTATTATAATTTTATATTTAGCCTTAGTTGGTTGGTAAAAAGAAACCATTAATAAATGTAGATTGGTAGTTAATGTATTCATGATTACTACCTCTATAGGTTTTGCACCTACAATTTTGGCCATGGATTCTGTTAAGAATTCATGATATGGCATCCACGGATTTTTAGCTTCAAAATGACCTTCTACACCAAAATTGGCCCAATCGTCTAGTTCCTGTTGTATGTATTGCTTTGTGCTTTTTGGTTGCAAGCCCAGAGAGTTGCCAGTAAAATATAACCAATCGTTTCCATTTTTGTCTTTTGGAATATGGAACAGGTTTCTGTAATTTGCTAATGGATCTTCATCATCCTGTTCTTTAGCATACTTTAAACCTTGTTTATAGATAGACAATTTGAATTTATTTTGGTTTAACCAAAAATAGGAAAAATTGAAAGATTTATAGTAGAACGATTAGGTAAATTATTGGTCAAAAACGACCTTAATATTTCTTACCAAAAGATTCCAATCACCTTCTTCTTTTTTATGTTCTTGTGCTATTTTTATGCTATTAAACTCTTGATAATTCTCGAACGTGTTTGATAGAGAAGGTTCTGGAGCGTTCGCTTTTCGATAACTCCATTCTCTAATCATATAATTATCATCAAAGTAAATATCATAAGCATCACCAGGAGTATAGCCACCTTCATTGGAATACAAAACAGTAATTTTATTTAGTTGTTCTTGTTTAACAGGAGATATGTTTTTTTCGACTTCAGAAATAGTAATCCCTTCATCCAAAACCAATTGGAATGGAATCAATGCCCAAAACTTATCGTTTATAAATGCCCTATCTGCTTTTAAAGCTACCGAATCCATATTACTTCTATTATATTCAATAATTTCACCATTTCGAGTTAATTGAATATCGCTAGTTTTAGGATTCCAAACCCAAGCATGACCACTGTCTGGGTCGTCAATCTTACCGCCAAATGTAAAATGAAAGGTTTTAACTTTATTCCAATTTTGAAAACCATGTGCATTCGCTATTTTTTGAGCAATCGAAAGTCCTTTTTTTGGTGCTGATTTAGATTCAGTTTGTTTGCAAGAACAAAATAAAAGTAGACTGAATAGCGGAATGAGAATTTTCATGTAGTTAATTTCTTCAAAAGTAATAAACCTTAACTAATTCAAGAAGATGTTATATATTGGAATCTGAAATTATTTAACAATGTCTGAAAACGAAAAGTATTTTGAAACCAATAAGGCAACGTGGAATGAAAAAGTAAAAATTCATTCCAAAAGTGAAATGTACGATTTAGAGGCTTTTAAAAAAGGAAAAACGTCGTTAATGGCTTATGAAATAAAAGCTTTAGGTGATGTTAGAGATAAGTCGTTATTGCATTTGCAGTGTCATTTTGGACAAGACACTTTAAGTTGGAGTAGGATGGGAGCCCATTGTACAGGTGTGGATTTAAGTGACGAAGGTATACGTTTGGCCAAGGAATTATCTGATGAATTAAAACTAAACACTAAGTTTTTATGTTGCAATGTTTTGGATACTTCTCATTATATAGATGACCTGTTTGATATTGTTTTTACTAGTTATGGAGTAATCGGTTGGTTGCCAGATTTACGGCCTTGGGGAAAGATGATTGCACAAAGATTAAAAAAAGGAGGAGTTTTTTATATGGTTGAATTTCACCCAATTGTCTGGATGTTTGATTACCTTGATAAAGAGCCAATAATGAAGTATGGGTATCAGCAAAATGAGTTTATATATGAAGAGTATGAAGGTACCTATGCCGATGAAAGCTCAAAAATCGTGAGTAAGGAATATGGCTGGAACCATGGTTTAGGTGAGGTTGTTTCTGCTTTGACCGAAGCTGGGCTACATATAGAATATTTAAGGGAACACGATGAAAGCCCTTATAATGTTTTGCCAGAATTTGCCGAAACAAACTCAGGAATGTTTGTCACTAAACATAAACTATACCCATTAATTTTTGAGATTAAGGCAACAAAACAATAGTTTTAGTTAAAGAATCGCCAATAGATTAATGATTTTCTTTTAACAAATGAGGGAATTTCTTTTTAAAACGATTTAATCGCGGAATCGATATACGTTTAATGTAGCCACTATTGGGATGTAAACGCTCGTAATTTTGATGATAATCTTCAGCTATCCAAAATTTTTGAAATGGCATAATTTCTGCTGCCAATCGTTTTTTGAGTTTTTTAGAAAGTGCTTCTTTTTTAGTAATAATAATTTGTTTTTGCTCCTCATCTTGAAAGAAGATGATTGAACGATATTGAGACCCTATATCTGGTCCTTGACCATTAACTTGTACCGGGTTTTGAGAACCAAAATAGACATCGACTAAAGTATTAAAACTAACAATAGTTGGGTCGTAAATTACTTCAACTGCTTCGGCATGTCCCGTTCTTCCAGTATTGCTCGCCTCGTATGTAGGTTCTAAAGTATGTCCGCCTGAATAGCCATTAATAACTTCTTCTACACCCTTTACGCTTTCGTAAACTGCTTCAACACACCAAAAACAACCGCTGGCAAAATAGGCCTGAGCTTTTCCGTTCTCTAAATGGACTTTAATTGGCGTGGCATTTAAAAGGCCTTGCTCTATTTTACTTTTTTTGGACGTATTTGATATTGTTTTTATTTGTGCATTGTTTTGGCAACTAAAGGTCAACATTAACGTAATAGAAAGTATTAAGGATTTAATATTCATCATCATATTTTTGAGGTCTGTCGTTTCAAAATTCAAAACTTAACACAAATAATTGCTTTATAAACATAAAAAACCTTTACAATGAGTAAAGGCTTTTTGATATAAATATTTTTTCTGGAAATTATAGTTTAGAAAACATTTTTTCCATTTTTTCTTTTTCTTCTGTAGCCAATACTTCATCAACCAAAATACGTCCACTATGCTCATCTGTAATAATCTTTTTGCGAGCAGCAATTTCTGCCTGTACTTGTGGTGGAATGGTAAAGAACGATCCTCCAGATGCTCCTCTCTCAATAGCGACAACAGCAAGACCATTTTTCACGTTAGTTCTAATTCTTGCGTAAGCTGTAACCAAACGGTCTTCAATAGATGCTTTGAATTCATCTGATTTTTTAATAAGAGCTTGTTCTTCTTTTTCTGTTTCAGCCAAGATTGCAGCTAATTCATTTTTTTTGTGCTTTAAATGCGTTTCTCTTTCTTTTAAACGTTCTTTGGTTTCGTTAATTACTATGTTTTTTTGGTCAATTTGACCATGAAACTCTTTAATATGCTTTTCGGCCAATTGAATTTCTAATTCTTGAAACTCAGTTTCTTTGGTCAATGAGTTGAATTCCCTGTTATTTCTAACATTTTTTTGTTGCTCATTGTACTTTTTAATCAATGCTTTTGCTTCCTCAATCAAGTTCTTTTTAGACTTGATTTGCTCATCAATATTAGCAAGACTTTCATTTAATTTTTGATGTCTTAAGCTTAAACCTTCAACTTCGTCTTCTAAATCGCGTACTTCCAAAGGCAATTCACCTCTTACATTTCTAATTTCGTCAACACGAGAATCGATCAATTGTAAGTCATATAATGCTCTTAATCTCTCTTCTACAGTAACTTCTTTCTTTTTAGCCATTGCTTATAAATACTTTACAGGATTTGTGTTTGTGTTTGATAAAATGATTGCAAAATTAGGAATTTTTTTATTAAGAAATGCTACTAAAAGATTTTTTGTGTATTGTTCACTTTCATAGTGACCAATATCGGCCAATAAAATATTGTTTTCAGCTGTAAAAAAATCATGATATTTAAGATCGGCAGTAATAAATGCGTCTGCTTGAGCAATCTTTGCAGCTTGTATAGCAAAGCTACCAGATCCTCCTAACACGGCAACTTTTTTTATTTGTTTTCCCAATAATGCCGAATGTTTTAAGCCTTGACATTTCATTTTAGTTTTAAGAAACTCTAAAAAAGTGATTTCATTCATTGGTTTTGCTAATTCACCAATCATTCCCATACCAATATGTTGATTCTTGTTTTCAAGTGTAGATATTTCGTAAGCTACTTCTTCATAGGGATGTGCTGTAAAAAGAGTCTGCAATATTTTTGATTCTAAATGCTTGGCATAAGTGAAGGATATTTGTGTCTCTTCTTCCATATGTGTTGTCCCTTTTTCGCCAACAGTAGGGTTTGAATTTTCATTTCCATTATATGTACCAACGCCTTCTGTATTAAAACTACAATTGGAGTAATTTCCTATGGTTCCCGCACCAAATTTAAATAATTCGTCTCTTAATGATTCGGCATCCTTTTTTGGAACATAAGTTGTTAATTTTTTAATTGTACCACTTTGTGGAATCAATATTTTTCGATTTTCCAAACCAAGTTGCTCGCAAATTTTATCATTTACGCCCTGTAAGGCATTATCTAATGCGGTATGGATGGCAAAAATTGAAATATCATGTTTAATTGCTTTCATCACGACTCGCTCTACATAGGTCTTACCAGTTAGCTTTTTTAAACCTTTAAAAATAATAGGATGAAAACTGATAATTAAATTGCAATCCTTATTAATGGCTTCATCTACAACAGCTTCGATAGTGTCTAGAGTAATTAGAATACTTTTTACTTTATTGTTTTTATCGCCCACCAAAAGACCGACATTATCAAAGTTTTCTGCATATGCCAAAGGGGAAAGCTCTTCTAGGTGATGTATTACGTCTTGGACAATCATAAATTTTTGTTTAAGTTCAAAGATAAATAATTACTTTCGTTGCAATGAAGCTCTTGAGAAAAATATTGTTTCCTATTGTACCTTTATATTATGGGGTAACATGGGTGCGCAATTATTGTTTTGATAAGGGCGTTTTTAAATCAAAATCGTATAATTTTCCTGTGATTTGTGTTGGGAATTTGAGCGTTGGTGGAACGGGTAAAACACCTATGATTGAGTATTTTGTAGCATTGCTAAAAGAAAATTATAAAGTTGCTATATTAAGTCGGGGTTATAAACGGACAAGTGATGGATTTCAAATTGCTGATAAAAGTTCATCGGCAGTTACTATTGGGGATGAACCTTTTCAGTTTTATCAAAAGTTTGATGATATTCTTGTTAGTGTTGATAATGACAGACAAAATGGTATTGCTGAATTAAGGAAAGTAAGTCCCAAACCTGACATTATCTTACTTGACGATGCATTTCAGCACAGGAAGGTAAAAGCAGGGTTTAATATACTTTTAACGACGTATGATAAACCTTATACACAAGATTTTGTATTGCCAGCTGGAAATCTTCGGGAATCCACATCTGGAGCTAAAAGGGCAGATATTATTGTAGTAACCAAATGCCCAGGCGATTTAAATGATATTGAAAAAGCTGAAATTATAAATCAATTAAAACCACTTTCAGATCAAGATGTGTTTTTTAGTTCTATTGAATATTCTAAGTTTATATATTCTAAGGAGTTTAATAAACCTATATCGAATTTGAAAAACAAAAAATTTACTTTAGTAACAGGAATTGCGGATGCTACACCTTTATTAAATTATTTAAAAAGAGAAGGGTTTGATTTTGAGCACTTAAATTTTAAAGATCATCACAAGTTTACTAAAGCAGAAATGCAATTGCTGAATACTAAAGATTTAATACTTACAACTGAGAAAGATTTCACGAGGCTAAAAGATGGAATAGCGACAAATAAATTATACTATTTACCTATAGTCGTAAATATACTTGAAGAAGAAAAATTCAATACAATTATTAAACAATTTATATCTAGTTATTAAAAACTGAAGAAACGATTTTATTGCCAGCTATAGCATCATAAAGTTTCTTTTCAAAGTCTTCCTGCTTAAAAGGTTTAGAGATAATATCATTAAAACCAGCCTCTTCAAACTCAGGCATTTTGTCCTCTAAAGTAACTGCTGTAAGGGCAAAAATAGTAAGTTCTTTATCGAAACCTCTAATTTGTTTAGTCGCTTCTAAACCACTTATTCCTGGCATATGGATATCCATAAGAACGACATCGTAATTCACTTCTTTAACTTTTTCAACGGCGTCTTCTCCGTTATCTACCAAGTCACAATTTAAGTTCATCTTGTTTAAGATTTTCTTTGTGATCATTTGGTTAATTTTGTTGTCTTCTACTACTAAAATTTTCACGTTTGTTAAGTCTAATTTATTTAAGTCTTCTGAATAATCTTTCTTTTTAACTGTTGCTATTTCTTTAGATTCTTCTAAAGGAAATTCAACAAAGAAACTTGTGCCTTGCCCCAATTCACTTTTTAAGTAAATTTTACCTTTCAAAATTTGTACCAAACCTTTAACTATGGAAAGACCAAGGCCTGTCCCTCCATATTTTCGGTTTATTTGAACGGAACCTTGAGAGAAACTCTCAAACATATTATCTTGTTTTTCTTTGGTTATACCAATACCATTGTCTTCAACCTCAAGACGAATAGAATGTTTTTTCTTGTTTTTTGAAAGTTGTGTGATTCTTACCCAAATATCACCATCTTTTGTAAACTTGATAGAGTTACCAATAAGATTAATTAAGATTTGAGAAATCTTAAGTTGATCTCCATTAAATATTTCTGGTAAATTTTTATCATATTCAAAATGAATGTAAATGTTATTATCCATAGCCGAATTATTCAAGGCTGCAATAACATTTTCTACTTTATACTTTAAATTGAAAACCTCAGGATCTAACTCAACTTTATTGGCTTCAATCTTATTGATTTGTAAAATATCATTAATGAACGTCAATAAGTAATCGCCAGAAAATTTTAATGATTTTAAATGCTGAATTTGCTCAGGTTTTGGATTTTCTTCCATTAACATGTTGGTCAACCCAGTTACTGCATATAGCGGCGTTCTTAATTCATGAGTTACCGTGGATAAGAAATTGGTTTTTGTTTTAGCCGCAATTTCTGCCCTCTCCTTTTCAGTTAAGAGTTCCTCATTTTTTCGATACAACATATTATTGGTTTTTAACCTTATGTTGTTATTCTTATACAGTGATAATGTGAGCAAAGATAGAATGGTAATTAGTCCGACACTTAAAATAGTGGTTAGTCTGCTTAAACTATCTGATTCGTTTTTTTGACTTACTTCTTCTACTAAATTCTGTATTTCTGCATCTTTATCGTCTATAATAAACTGTGCTTTTTTCTCTGGAGATAAGTTTTCTCTTTTTATTTCTAAAATAGAATCATTAAGCTTTATAAATAGTTTTAATTTAGCATTGGCTAATTCATATTGTCCAGTTTTCTCGTAGATTTGACTTAAGACATGGTAGCTTTCGTTCAAAACGTTCAAAGACCCACTTGTTTTTGCTAATTCTGATCCTTCTTGAACCTGTTTAAGTGCTTTGCCATAATTCTGTTCGTTTAGTGCAATAATGCCGCTATTTACGAGTGCAGAACTATGTATTTTAGGAAGTGCTAATTTTTTAGATAGAATAATAGCTTTATCTGCAGCTGCATTCGCCTGGTTAAGATTATCTTGCCCAATATAAGTCTTTGCTTCACTCAAGGTCACTTCAGCTACAAGTTCAATGAGCCCTTCTTCTTCAAATATTGCTTTTGAGGATTTAAAGTAATCTAAAGCTTTAGGATAATCCTTTTCTCCCAAATGTATGATACCACAAGTGTATCTAGACATGGCCAAGTTTAAATTATCATCAATACCTCGTTGTATGTTCATGGCTTTGATAATAGTGAACTTAGCATCTTGAGTGTCCTCTATATTATATTGCAGAAGCGCGATTCTTGACAGAATTATGCCTTGCTCCTTTTTGTCATCAATATTTTCCGCTACATCAAGTGCTTTGTTTAGGATTTTTATAGCATTATAGAAATTTGATCGTTGAGATTCCTGCTCCGCATTACTTAGAAATACTTTAATTTTATTTTTTTCCAATTCAGCGTCTCCCTCAATATTATTTTGAGGGTAAAGAGGTGTCATTAATAAGACTATAAAAACAAATATGTAATATTTGATTTGGGACATTTAGAGTCATTTTATCGACAAATATAACTATTTATTCGACAAAATGCACATTTTTTTAATATTTCTCGATTTTTTAAGATTTGTTAATTGGTAGATAACCTATTAATTAAATCAATAATTCGACTAGAATATCCTGTTTCATTATCGTACCAACCAATAATTTTTACCATATTTCCAATAACGGATGTCATTTGTGAATCAAAAATGCAAGAATGTCTATTTCCTACAATATCTATAGATACAATTGGGTCGTTGGTATATTCGAGTATACGTTTATAGGATGTCTCTGAAGCTTTCTTGAATGCATTGTTAATTTCTTCTACTGTAACATACCTAGAAACATTAAAGGTAATGTCTGTAAGTGAACCATTCGCCACAGGAACTCTAATACCGCAACCTCCAATGACGTCTGATAAATTTGGAAATATTTTAGTTAAGGCTTTAGCGGCACCAGTTGTCGTTGGTACAATAGATTGCCCCGCGGCCCTAGCTCGGCGTAAGTCCTTGTGGGGCTGATCATGTAAACTTTGGTCGGTTGTATAAGAATGTACCGTGGTAATATAAGCCTGTTTAACTCCACAAAGGTCATCAATGACCTTAATCATTGGTGCTGCATTATTTGTTGTACATGATGCATTGGATACAATTGTCTCTTTGCCCTTAAGAATATGGTCATTGATTCCCATAACAATTGTTTTGATAGCGTCATCAGTAGATGGTACAGATAAAATAACTTGTGATGCACCATTAGTAATATGGTGATTTAGCTCTTTTAGGGTTTTAAACTTACCAGTTGCCTCAATAACTATATTTACATCAAAAGGTTTCCAATTAATCTCTTCAATGTTTATTTGATTGAGAAGTGCAATAGATTTACCATTTACAATAATATGGTTTGAGTCATAATCAATATTGCCATTAAAAATGCCATGTATGCTGTCATATTTAAGTAAGTGGCTTAGTGTCTTAGCATTAGCTAAATCATTAATAGCTACAACCTGTATATCAGTTTGTTCTTGAAGTAACCTAAAAACGCGTCTGCCAATTCTGCCAAACCCGTTTATGGTAATATTAATCATAGTTAATTAATGTGTTTTTGGGCTTTATAAGACGATCTAACCAAGGCACTGCTTTCAACATGTCTAAACCCTAAATCAAGACCTATTTCCTTATATTCTTCAAATTGATCAGGCAAAATAAACTGTTTAACAGGAAGATGCTTTTTACTTGGTTGAAGATATTGACCTATAGTGACCACATCTACTTTTGCTTCCTTTAATTCGTGCAGTGTTTCTAGAACTTCTTCACGTTTTTCACCTAAACCTAACATAATGCCGGTCTTAGTTCGACGTTGCCCTTGGTCTTTTAAATATTTTAAAACGCCTAAACTACGGTCGTACTTTGCTTGTATGCGAACCTCTCTAGTTAATCGACGCACAGTTTCCATATTATGTGAAATGACTTCAGGAGCAACCTCTAGAATTCGATCTAAATGTTTTTCGATACCTTGAAAATCAGGGATTAGGGTTTCTAATGTAGTTTCTGGGTTCATTCTGCGTACAGATTTAACAGTTTCTGCCCACATAATACTGCCCATATCTTTTAGGTCATCTCTATCTACACTGGTTAAAACAGCATGTTTTATTTTCATAATCTTAATAGAACGTGCCACTTTTTCTGGTTCATCCCAATCAACTGTTTCTGGTCTTCCGGTTTTTACGCCGCAAAACCCACAAGATCGGGTACAGATATTTCCCAATATCATAAATGTCGCCGTTCCTTCTCCCCAACATTCACCCATATTAGGACAGCTACCAGATGTGCAAATAGTATTTAGACTGTATTTATCTACCAAGCCACGAAGCTCTGTATATTTCTTTCCAGTCGGTAGTTTCACACGAAGCCATTTTGGCTTTGGTTGTCTGACTATTGCTTCTTCTTGCATCTAAGAGATTTAGATTGCAAATTTACAAATTCAAAAGAAACCAAACACTAAATCCAATTAAGAATATAATTCCGGAATAACTTAATATTTTCATGCCAATTGAAGGATGCCATTTTTTTGGAGTATGTTTTCCAGAAATTAAGATAAAGTTTATAATCGCATAAAAAGGAGCAGTTAAGAAAGATAAAATTGTTGCAATCTGTATAAGTAAACCCATTTCTGAAGCAAAAAAGAAAAAGATGCATATAGTTCCTATAGCAAGTAAGGCAATCCAAAATTTATAATCAAAAAACAAATTCTCATTAAAAAGCAGCTGCGTAGTTTTTGCCATGGCTCTTGGAGAAGCATCGAGGGTTGTAAGCGTCGTACTGAACATAGTTGTGAACGCTGCAATAGCTATAATAATATAAGCCCAATTCCCTAAACTATTGGTATACATATTAATTAATTGATTTGAAAATTCTTCAGCTTTTGGGCTAAATGATTCTCCACTATTAAACATAATTAAATAGCCAAGAAGCACAAACCCAATACCTAAAACAATAGTTGTTATAAAACCAATGTTAAAATCTAAAATAGCAGATTTTGTCTTAAAGTTTTTTGTGGTTTTCTTTTTTTCTACGACCCAGAGAGATTGAAACACCGAAAGATCAAGAGGTGAAGGCATCCAACCCATAAAGGCTATTAAAAATGCAATTTCGATACTATTATCGGGTAGTACTTGACGAAATGAAATAGGTTGTGAATTGTTTTGTAATGCTAATAATACTGCGGCAATAGTACTAATTGTTAGAACGATAATAATCACTTTCATTAAGTTGTCCAATAATTTATACTTACCAATAACTAAAAGGGTAAGACATACAAGCGTTATAATGACAGTCCAAGCTTCAATGCCAACAAAGTTGCCAAATAATGAAGAAGCCAAACCCGCCGTAACAATAGTCACTGCAGTTTGAATAGTAAACATTGACGCAAGTGTAATTATATAATACGCCGTCAGAACACCAGTACCCAA
>Ga0316189_10002631_pt1 | contig 17582 bp, 17 predicted proteins | sample LowCovwburrow_MG_FD_204930 | JGI IMG/M metagenome (GOLD analysis project Ga0316189, IMG submission 204930) | Coastal sediment microbial communities from Maine, United States - Lowes Cove worm burrow | ecosystem: Environmental > Aquatic > Marine > Coastal > Sediment | place: USA: Maine...
GTCGACAACGCAGCCACGATGATTGATGGATTCAACCCCGTGATCCTGCTTCGGTCGGACAACGCCGGTGACATCAGCCTCTCGCCGTACAACCTCGTCGGATCCTGGTACTGGGCCCACGGCAACGGAGATGCCGAGCGGCCTGTGCGATCAGTGGACCTCGAGGCGGCCTATCTCGATGGTTCGGGCGGATACGACCCCGCAATCGTCGCCGCGTTCGACGCCGACGGCAACGGCACCGTCTCCGAGTCCGAACTGGCCGTCGACACCAGCGAGAAGCAAGCCGTCGTGGCGGCGCGGCTCGAAGCCCTCTCCCTCACGAACCCGCATATCATCGGCGAGGTGCAGCCGTACAGCGTTGCCCACGGTGTTGCCGGCGGCGACTGGGCGATCAGCGACTGCACGGCCTGCCACTCGACAAGCTCACGCCTCAGCGCTGGTATGCGCATCGGCACCTATGTGCCTGGGGGCGTCCTCCCAACCTTCGTCGCAGACAGCAACACTGAGACGACCGGCGTGATGACGGTCGCCGACGACGGCTCTCTCGTCTACCTGCCGGAGACCACGTCCGGCGAGATCGAGGTTCTCGGGAGCGAGACCGCCGACTGGTCAGACTGGATCGGCCTCGCCGCGGTCCTGATCGTGCTGATCGGCATCATCGTCCACGGATTCCTTCGGTTCTGCGCCCGTCGCTGCTGGAACCGCGGCTCGGCGGTGCGACATCCCGACACCGAAGAGGTCTACATCTACACGAAGTACGAGCGCTTCTGGCACTGGATGCAAGCGACCGTGATCGGGGTCCTGATCGTCACCGGCATCGTCATCCACTGGCCCAGCAACGCCACTGCGTTCGGCTGGATGATCATGGCGCACAATGTGGCGGCCGCCATCCTGGTCATCAATGCCGTGATCGCCCTCGTTGATGCCCTGGCCACCGGATCGGTGAAGCGGTTCATCCCCCACCCGCAAGGATTCTTCAGTCAGGCGATCGACCAGACCGTCTACTACGCCAAAGGCATCTTCCTCGGAGAGCCACACCCGCACGAGAAGCGCGTTGGCGCCCGACTCAACCCGCTCCAGCAGGCCACCTACCTCGTGATTCTCAACATCCTCCTACCGGGCCAAATCATCACCGGCATCCTGATCTGGGGGGCGCAACGCTGGCCCGAATTCACCTCCCGCCTGGGCGGACTCGGATTCCTCCTGCCGATCCACAACCTGATCGCATGGTTCTTCGCAGCGTTCCTCATCCTCCACATCTACCTGACAACCACCGGTGTCACACCCGTGGCCAGCCTCAAGGGCATGGTGACGGGCTGGGAGGAAGTCGAAGTCTCGTCTGTCGTCGAGGAGGTGAAGCCCTCGTGACCATCAAGCCGGTCGGTCCGTCGGTTCGGAAGGACAAGGAGCCCAACCCGCGGCCGTTCCCAAACCCCTACCTCGTCGGTGTCGGCCTCGGCACCGTCCTGTTTCTCTCGGTCCTCATCACCGGTGACGGCCTTGGTGCATCCGGCGCCGTGCAACGCATCTGGGCCTGGTTCGAGAGCTTGATCGTCCCGCAACATGTCGACAACAACATCTACCTCGTCACCTATGCCGGCGGCGACGCGCAACCGCTCAACCACTGGATCGTGATGCTCGCCATCGGAGTTCTCATCGGCGGATTCATCTCAGGCCTGATCGGTCGCCGTGTCTACACCGAGATTGTGAAAGGCCCCGCGATCTCGAACGGAACGCGGCTGTTGTTCGCCCTGCTCGGTGGCTCGTTCGTCGGCTTCGGCGCCCGCTTCGCCAGGGGTTGCACATCAAGCCAGGGACTCTCCGGCTCGGCGCTGCTGTCGGTCGGTAGCTGGGTCTTCATGATGGCGTTCTTCGCCGGTGCCCTCGCTGCGGCGCCGTTCTTCAAGAAGCTGTGGAACGACTGATGCCCTTCCCCCTCGACCTCCACGAACTCGGCACTCCCGTCACCTACACGATCTTCGTGTTCATCGGCATCGGGTTCGGCTTCATGCTCGAGCAAGCCGGCTTCGGACGCAGCACAAAGCTCGCAGCGCAATTCTACTTCAAGGACTTCGCCATGTTCCGGGTCATGTTCACCGCGGTGATCACCGCCATGGTGCTGATCTACGGAGCGGTGGCCATCGGCATCCTCGACTTGCGCAAGGTCTACGTCCCGGGAACCTTTCTGTGGCCGGTCGCCATCGGCGGGTTCATCCTCGGCGTCGGCTTCCTCATCGGCGGTCTCTGCCCGGGCACATCGATCGCCGGCGCTGCAACGCTGAAGCTCGATGCGATGGTGTTCCTCGTCGGCGTCGTCATCGGCGTCTTCATCTTCGGCGAGACCGTGCCATTCTTCATGGGGTTCTGGACGTCCTCGGATCTCGGACGGTTCACCCTTCCTGAATGGCTGGGCATCCCGGCCGGTGTCATCATCCTCTTCATCGTGGTGCTCGCGCTGCTCCTGTTCTGGGGCTCCGAGCAGCTCGAGAAGAAGATGGGCGGCGCCGACCCGGCCGAGGCACCGAAGGCTCGCTACTACGGCGCAGCGGCGATCGTCCTCGTTGCCGTGATCGTGCTGTTCCTCGGAAGCCCGGGCACCAGCGACTACTGGGAGGCCGTGGCCGCGGACGAGCAGGTCCGCATCGACAACCGTGAGCTGCAGATCCACCCGGCTGAGCTGCTCGGCCTAATGAACGACACCTACGTGAACCTCGTCATGCTCGACGTGCGCGATGAACGCGACTACAACCAGTTCCACCTGCGGGCCGCCCAACAGGTCGATCCGACGCTCGAGTCCGTCGAGGACGCCGCGCCGGACCTCATTGGGCTTCACCCGCGCACTGTGATCGTCACGATGAGCAACGACGAGAGGGACGCGACCGAGGCGTGGAAGACCCTCACGGCGAACAACGTCATCAATGTCTACATCCTCGAAGGTGGCGTCAACGAGTGGCTCAACATCTTCGGTGAAGATGCCGAACCGAAACCGACGGCGTACCCCGATCAGTCCGCGTTCGTCTTCACGTCAGCCCTCGGTGGCCGCTGCGTCGCTTCTGACCCCGACAGCGACGACCTCGAACTCGTCTTCGAACCAAAGGTCGTCATCGCCGGTCCCACCGCCGTCGTCGGCGGCGGGTGTGGTTGAGTCGCCGCCTCTCCGACGGAGTCGGAGAGGTTGCGCCTGCTGCGCAGGCGCCAGTCCGCCCCAGTGCGTGGGCGGAGTCCATATTGATGGGGCATTCGCGACGCGTTGAAGGGTGCCTGCGTTTCGCGGGCACCCCTCGTCTCTGTCTCTGTTGTTCTGTGGGCGGTTGCTAGCGGCGGCGGCTGACTCGACGTGCGGTACGGCGTCCTGTGCGTCGCACAACTCTGCGTGGTCTTGGCATGGTGCTTCCCTTTCTCCGGGGATTGTCTGTGAATCTGCGTCCTAGATAGCGTTCGCGAGCGCCTCGTACGCCTCGGCTTCATCGGCGGCCACAAGGCCGACGGCGATGAGGTCGATCGGGTCGATGAAGCCGTCGCTGCTTCGTACCCCGCCCGCAGCGGCGAAAGCGTCACGAAGCCCCACGGCCCACTGGTGCTCAACGAGCACGAGCGCCGCGGCGGAGTCGTTCGGGATCTCGTCGATGACGTCCCAGGCATCCTCGTCGGAGAACACCTCGAGCCCTTCGGCACCGGCCTCGGCGCCAAGAACCGCTCCGATCTCCAAGCCATCCTCGCCTTCGATCCCGAGGCCGACGAGCGCTCCGACGACGCTCCCGATCTCGATGGCCTCTTCCATGGTGAGATTGCTGAGATGCGCGATCTCGATCTCTCCGTCGGCGTCCTTGTGGACCCCCAATGCGTCAATCACTCGGATCGTGCCACCGTCTTTGAGGCGCTCGAGTTCGTCGATGATCTGACCGGGGAAGTCGGGACGATCAAAGCCGAGTACGAAGAGTTGAACTGGACCTATCGCCATGATGTCTCCATTCGGCAGCGTTGCAGAGAACGTGTGTGTCCGCCGCCTCATGCAAGCGTGCCGCCTGGCTCCTGATTGCGAGACGCCGCGAACTACAAGCGACCACACTCGCCTCTGTGGGCGCAAGGATGCGCGAGGAGAGCGATTCAGGTCTTGCTGGTAGCTGGCAGTTGGTAGCCGGCAGCTAGGAGCTATCCCGCCAACGCTTCATTGACCAGGCGGGCTACGAGGGAGCCGTCAAGGTCCTCACCGGATCGCATGACGGCACCGATGACCTGGCCGGTCATCTTCGGGTCGGTGGCACCGACGTCGGCGATCGCCTGGTCGACGAGGGCACGCGTTGCCGCCTCGTCCAGCTTCTGCGGCAGGAACGCCGACAGGTAGTCGATCTCGAAAGTGAGCTTGTCGGCTTGCTCACGACCACGCTCCCCCAGGCCCTCGTACTCGGTACGCGCCTTCGTCATCCGCTTGACGTAGGTGGCAATGGTCGCGAGGTAGAGATCGTCGTCGACCTCGCCGGAGAAACCGGGAGCGGCTTTGGCGACCGAGATCTCCGATTGGACCTGCCTGATCGCGTTGAGCGTCTGCCGGTCGCCGCCTTTCATGGCGGTCTTCTGGGCTGCGGCAAGCTGTTCCTGGATTGTCATCTGCTCCAACTCCGGTGGCTTGGTTTGGAAGGCTACCGGGTCCAAAGACCCTTATTTACAAATCGTTTGCGTCCTTCCAGGTCGTGGCAATACACTATGTCTCACCCCGTCGACATATGTTCGTATGACCGGGCACCTTGTGAAGTATTTCACATTCACGAGGACATATCGGAATCCGCTTCGAGGAGAAACCACCGTGCTAACCGTCACCGACTGGCGAGAACTGGCCGCTTGTCGCGACTCTGATCCAGACCTGTTCTTCCCCATCGGAACGACGGGTCCCGCCACCGACATGATCCGCCAGTCGGTGGCCATCTGCTCGGCCTGCTCCATGCAGGAAGAATGCCTCCAGTACGCCCTGGAAACGAACCAGGAAGCCGGCGTCTGGGGTGCCTACCCCGAAGACGATCGCCGTCGCCTCCGGAAGCGCTGGCTGGCCGAGCGGCGCCGCCAACGCCAGGCAGCGAGCTAGACCCTCTCGAAGCGCCCTCTGGGTCCAATCGGACCCGCCGATCGTGCCAACTAGGACTCCACCGAGAACCCTACGTCGCGCCTCATTGCCGCCTCGATCTCCACGAACGCGACCTTCTCCAGGACGATGCCGTGCCGGTGACCTCGCGTGTCGGGGATCCAGAGAAGCGCCGCCCCGCTGTTGAGTGCCGCTTCGAACTCGTTCGCGATGTTGTGACCGGGTTCGACTTCGATTTCGAGTTCGCGCGTCGCTGCCATCCCGAATCGGACCTTGACGGTCTCGTTGATCATCTTGCTCATTTCCCCATGTCTCCTCAGTAGCCCTGTTCTCGTTGATCAGTTGTTGACGATGAGTTCCGGGTGACTCCGGGCCATCGGCTTGCGATCCTCGACCGCTTGCGCGAGGCGAGCGAATGCCGCAACAGCTTCGCCGTCGGGATCGACGGCCACGGCCGGGAGTCCACGATCCGCACCCTCCCGAACAGCAGGAACCAACGGCACCTGTACGAGGAGGTCGGTCGAGAGGTACTCGGCCAGGCTGGCACCGCCGCCCTCCCCGAAAATGGTGTAGCGCTTTCCATCGTCGCCGGTGAACCACGCCATATTCTCGACGATACCGAGGACTTCCTGGTTGACCTTCTCGGCCATCAGACCGGCCTTGACCGCCACGCGACCCGCGGTCGGCTGCGGCGTCGTAACCACGATGGTCTCTGACCGGGGCAGGAACTGGCTCAGCGATATAGCCACGTCACCGGTGCCCGGCGGCATATCGATGAGCAGGAAGTCCGGGTCGTCCCAGAGCACGTCGACGAGGAACTGTTCGAGGGCCTTGTGCAGCATCGGGCCGCGCCAGATGACCGCCTGGTCGGGGGCAATGAAGAAGTCCATCGACATCACCGCCACGCCGTAGGCCTCCGGCGGGATGAGCATCTCGTCGATGACAACGGGCTGGCGATCGATGCCGAGCATCTTCGGAATCGAGTAGCCCCACACGTCGGCATCGATCAGTCCGACCCGGTTCCCCCTGGCGGCGAGCGCAACAGCGAGGTTGGCGGCAACCGAGGACTTGCCGACACCGCCCTTGCCTGACGAGATACCAATCACCCGGGTCTTCGACCCGGCCTTCCCGATGGTGACCTCGCGCGTCGGCTCACCACGAACCGTCTCAACGACACCGGCCCGATCTTCGTCACTCATGGTGCCGAAATCGACGCTCACACCGGTCACCCCTTCGACCGTCATCGCAGCGGCCGTGACATCGGCCGTGATCTTGTCCTTCAACGGACAGCCGGGAACCGTGAGAGCGATCGTTGCGTGGACGCTGTTGTCGGGCCCGATCATCACATCGCGGAGCATCCCCAACTCTTCCAGGCTTCGATGCAATTCGGGGTCCTGGACCGCACCGATGGCGGCCCGAAGCGCGTCAACATCAACCACGAACAACTCCTATCGAGATAGTGGATAGAAACTATAGTGAGGACCGGTCATCCAGAATCTCAACGGGAACGGCATGGACACCGAAGCATTCGACCAACAGGTATCGGATCTCGCCGCCACACTTGGCGACGCGACTCGGCGCGGCATCTACGTCACCGTTCGGGAATCCCTGGAACCGCTCACCGCCTCCCAGATCGCCGTGTTGTTCGATATTCACTCGAACGTGGCCCGCCACCATCTCGACCGACTCGTCGCAGACGGCTACCTCCAGGTGACCCGAAAACGACCGGCGGGACGCACGGGTCCGGGTGCGGGTCGGCCTGCGAAGCACTACGAGCCGACCCGGAAGAACGTCTCCGTCCAGTTCCCCGCACGCCGCTACGACCTCCTCACCGAACTCCTCCTCCGCGTCATCGAGCGGGTGGCACCCGACAATGCTGCGGAGATCGCGGAGGAGATCGGTCGGGAGTACGGCCGCGAACTCGCCGCAGAGATCGGATTCCCGGACCAGTCTGGCTACGAGGTCGCCACAATCGCCGTCGCCAAGGCGCTCGTTGGTGTCGGCTTCGAGGTCGAGGCCCATCCGGGCGAGCACCAACTCGTCACCCGCTTCTGTCCCTTCGGGGAATCGGCGAAGAACCACCCCGCCATCGTCTGCCAGTTGGACCAGGGTCTCGTGTCCGGTCTCCTCGAAGGCACCGCCCAGATCCCCGTAGCCATCGTCAACCCACACGGGAATGCCGAAGGCGACTGTGTGACGACGTTCGAGTAGCGGAGGAGCGGAGTAGCACCTTGTCCGCCTCTCCCACGGAGTGGGGGAGGCGCGAGCACCGGCCGCTAGGCCGGAGCGCAGCGGAGGGGGCTTTGGGGCCCTGGATCGCGCAGATGAGGTCGACCACGAAACCTGAAGGGCCCCGACGAACGCGTCGATCTCGGGCTGCGACGTCAGGCGCACCAACGCCAATTCGGACCATTGGGCGTCGTTGAAGCGGTTCCCGTCTTGGGTACGAACGCGGGCATGACGGGTCCAGGACCAGAGGATCGCGTTGTTCTCGGGCTTCAGATCGACGACGTTCAGCCAACCTTCCTCGTACCCGTTCCAGAGTTGCTCACTACGGACGCCCGACGAAGCGTTCGGTCCACGACGCGCCGCGTCGTCTCGGCGCGCGGTAGATCAAGCCACACCACCGTGTCGGCTCGTAGCCAGACGAGATCGGCGATTCCCCGGCTGGTGGGACACCGAATCCAGTTCGAGGTGCGGGATCCCGAGGGCGGACGACATGGCTCGCGCCGTCGTCGTCTTCCCCGAACCCGAACTGCCGACCACAGCGATGCGTTGCATGGGACGACTCTCACCGACCTGTGACCGGTAAGGTCGCCGCATGGGTTGGATCGACACCATCGACGACAACGAGTGGGGCGGCGACCTCGGCGGGATGCGGGGACGGGTAGCCGATCCGAAGACCGGGAAGGTCGATCACATCATGTCGATCCACTCGCTGAACCCCCAGTCGCTCGCGGCGCACGACGCGTTGTACCGATCGGCGATGAGCGGAACGGCGACGCTGCGCACGGTCGACCGCGAGATGATCGCCCTCGTCGTCAGTTCGATCAACGAGTGCCACTACTGACTGACCCACCATCGGCGCGGTCTGCGCCGACTCCTCAAGGACGACGACCTCCTTGCCGCAATCGAGGATGACTGGGCGACGGCAGGACTCGACGAGCGACGGACCGCGATGCTGGGCTTCGCAGCGCGTCTCACCCGGTCGCCCGCAGAGATGAGGCCGGACGACATCGGGGCCCTCCGGACCGTCGGTTTCTCCGACCGTGATGTGCTCGACATCGTGGAGGTGACCGCCTACTACGCGTATGTCAACCGGATCGCGGACGGTCTCGGTGTGACGCCAGAACCGTGGATCTCCGATGACTGATCCGGTGCAGCAGGCGCAGCAGATCCACGCGAGCCTCCCGGTCATCGATGGGCACAACGATCTTCCGTGGGCGCTGCGGGTCCGGGCCGGATCGGACATCGACAAGGCCGATCCGTGTGTCGCCCTCGACGGATACCACACGGATGTTCCCCGCCTCGCTAAGGGCGGCGTCGGTGCGCTGTTCTGGTCGGTCTTCGTCCCGGCTTGGGATCCAACTCCGTTTCTCACGACGATTGAGCAGGTCGACCTGGTCCATCGCGTCACCGACCGATGCGATCGACTGGCCTCAGCTGACTCGGCGACCGACGTTGGCACCGCCCGGAGCCGCGGGCTCACGGCGTCGCTCATGGGGGCGGAAGGCGGCCACTCGATCGAGAACTCCCTGCCGGCGCTCCGGACGCTTCGGCGCCTCGGTGTCCGCTACATGACGCTCACACACGCCGACACCCTCGACTGGGCCGACTCCGCCACCGACGAACCGCGCCACGGCGGCCTGACCGCATTCGGCGAGGATGTTGTGCGCGAGATGAACCGCATCGGCATGATCATCGACATCTCACACGTCTCCGCCGACACGATGCGCCACGCCCTCGCTGTGACGGATCGACCGCTGCTGGCATCCCACTCGAGTGCCTTCTCGATCGCACCGCATCCGCGCAACGTCCCAGACGACGTTCTCGAGTTGGTCCGAGACAACGACGGCGTCGTGATGGTCAACTTCTACCCACCGTTCGTGGACAAGGCGGCCGCCGAGCAGTCCCTCGGCCGCTTCGCCGTGGCTCGCGAATTGATGGCGACGCTGGGCGACGACCGGGCGGTCGAAGCCGAGCTCGAGCGGATGCTCGAAGCCGATCCGTATCCGGATGTCACCGTCTCCGATGTCGTCGACCACATCGAGCACATCGCGGGAATCGCAGGCGTCGGACACGTCGGAATCGGCTCCGACTACGACGGCGTCGACGCGATGCCGCTCGGCCTCGAAGATGTCAGCACCTACCCCGCCATCACCGTCGAACTCCTGACCCGTGGCTGGCCAGAGCCCGACATCCGCGCGGTCCTGGGCGAGAACGCGTTGCGCGTCCTCGCCGCGAACGACGCTGGCTGAGTAGCCGAGTAGCGACCGTCGACTGGCGACTGGCGACTGGCGACGCCTACCTGGTAGCGCTTCTCAGCTCTGCTTTGTTCGCATCTTCGCGAGAGCGGCGTGGGCGGCGTTGATCAGGGGGTGGACGGTTGGGGCTGGACCCAACAGGGGGTGGGTCGCGATCTGCATCATGTCGAGTTCCCGCACCGTCGTCTTCTTCTGAATTGCGACCGCAATCACGTTGATCAACTCGCCGACCGACGGACCGCCGGACGCCTGACCGCCGAGAAGGATCCCCGACTGATCAGCAAAGACCAGTTTCACCTTCATCGGCATCGCACCGGGCAGGACTCCCGGATGTCGATCCGGCGCCTCGGCGGTGGCACACACGTACCGGAAGCCCTCTGCCTCCGACGCGCGGCAGGTCATGCCGGCGCTCGCGTATGAGACACCGTTGATCTGAGTTGAGAACGCAGCGATCGTTCCCGGGATCTGCCGGAGCACCCGTATCCCGAACAGGTTCGTCCCGGCGACCCTCGCTTCCGCCGTCGCCGTCGAGGCGAGCCAGACCGGTACGGCCTTGCGAGTGAAGAAGTCACGCTTCTCGGCGCAGTCGCCGACGGCGAAGACTCCATCGGCGCTGGTTCGCATGTAGTCATCCACCCAGATCGACCCGTTGCCGGCAAGACGCAGACCGCCCCTCACCGCCAGGTCAACCGCCGGCTTGGCACCGATACTCACCAGCACCGCATCAGCAGCAAGTCTGTCGCCGGTATCGAGAACGACAGAATCCACCGGACCGTCGCCTTCGATGGCCGCCACGCCAACTCCCGTGTGCACGATCACGCCTTTGGCTTCGAGACGCTCTCGCACGTCCTGACAGAACTCAGCATCGAACGCAGCCGGCAGGAGATCGGGCATCAACTCCACGAGGTGGACTTGGAGGTCGTCCATGTCCCCGAGTTCATCCGCGAACTCCGCCCCGATGAACCCGCCGCCGACAATCACAACGTCACGGGACTTCTGGAACGTCTCTCGGAGGGCAACCGTGTCCTTCATGCTCTTGCGGACTGTGTACACACCATCCCGGTCGATGCCGGGAATGGGCGGCAGCACAGCGTCGGTTCCGGTGGCCAGGACCAGCTTGTCGAATGTGTAGGTCTCGCCGCTTCCGGTGGTGAGCGTCCGGGCCTCCGTATCGAGGTCGACCACCTTGTCGACGACGATGTCGACCCCGGCTTTTTCGAGCGGCAAATTGCCCATGATGTTGTTGGTGGGGTCATCCATGGTGTCGACCATGTAGGGGATGGCGCACGGGATCACGCCGTCGCCGATCTCCTTGATGAGGCACACGGCCTTGTCGGGATACACACTCTTGGCGGTCACGGCCGTGATCAGGCCTGCGGGTCCTCCACCGACTACGACTACGTCCTTGTACATGTCACGTTCCTTCCTGGCGCGTTGACCGAATCGATGGCTCGCTTGGATCGGAGCCATGGGGCCACGCTGCTGCGTTGAAGGACCCCTCGATCGCGGTCATCTCGCCGCTCAGGCTACGACGCCGGATCGAGGGTCAATCCGTGCTGTGCTTGGACTAGGGGCCTTCGGCCCGGGTTATGTCAGCTTGCCATGTCGCGGAGGACCATGTGCAGGATCCCGCCGTGGCGGAGGTAGTCGACCTCGATGGGCGTGTCGCAACGAGCGGTGGTCGTGAATGTGACCGATGTGCCATCGGCCTTCGTGGCGGTCACCTCCACAGACTGACGCGGCGTCAAGGTGTCGTCGACATCGAATGAGAAGATCTCGGTCCCGTCGAGTCCAAGTTGCTCGGCGCTCTCTCCATCAGCGTAGGTCAGCGGGAGTACCCCCATCATCACCAGGTTCGAACGGTGGATCCGCTCGTAGCTCTCGGCGATCACAGCCTTGACGCCGAGGAGGAATGTCCCCTTCGCTGCCCAGTCCCGTGACGAACCCATGCCGTAGTCCTTGCCGGCAAGGACGACAAGCGGAACGCCTTCAGCCTGGTAGTGCATCGACGCGTCATAGACGGGCTTGACCTCACCGTCGAGGAAGTCGAGCGTCCATCCGCCCTCGGTCCCAGGAGCGAGCTGATTGCGAACCCGAACGTTCGCGAACGTGCCCCGTGTCATCACACGGTCATTGCCGCGACGAGACCCGTAGCTGTTGAACATCGCCGGCTCGACGCCCTGGTCGATCAGGTAGCGGCCGGCAGGTGTATCGACGGCAATGGCGCCCGCAGGGCTGATGTGGTCGGTCGTGACCGAATCGCCCAGCTTCAGCAGCACCCGGGCATCATCGATGGGAACGATCGGCTTCGGCTCCGGCGCAAGATCGACGAAGAACGGTGGTTCCTGCACGTACGTCGAGTCGGGATCCCACGCGTAGATCTCGCCGACTTCCGTGTTGACGTCCTGCCACTCTGCAGACCCATCGAAGACGGCCCCGTATTCGGTGATGAACTGCTCACGATTGACCGACGCGGCGACGACCTCCGCGACCTCTGCCTGGGTTGGCCAGATGTCGGCGAGGTAGACGTCGTTGCCACCCTGGTCCGTGCCGAGAGGTTCAGTCGAGAGGTCGATGTCGACCGTCCCGGCGATTGCGTACGCCACAACGAGTGGCGGGGACGCGAGGTAGTTGGCGCGAACGTGAGGGCTGATGCGACCCTCGAAATTGCGGTTGCCGGAAAGCACCGAGGTCACAACCAGGTTGGCTTCCTCGACGCCGGCAGCGACCGGAGCCGGGAGCGGACCCGAGTTCCCGATGCAGGTCGTGCAGCCGTATCCGACGATCCAGAACCCGACGGCCTCGAGGTCCCCGAGCAGGTCGGCTGCGACCAGGTAGTCCGTGACGACCTTGGAGCCCGGCGCCAGCGATGTCTTCACCCACGGCTTGCGCTTCAGCCCCCGCTCGTTCGCCTTGCGGGCGACCAGACCGGCGCCGATCATAACGTCGGGGTTCGACGTGTTGGTGCACGAGGTGATCGCGGCGATCACCACGTCGCCGTCTCCGAGGTCGAACGTCTCATCTTCCGATGTCACCGATGCGGTGGTTCCGGCGACCGATCCCTCAGGTCTGAGGCCGCCTTCAAGATCGGTGTGCCACTGGGACTTCATGTGGTCGAGTTCGATGCGATCCTGTGGGCGCTTCGGTCCGGCGAGAGCGGGAACAATGGTCCCCAGATCGAGATCGAGGTGGGAGCTATATGCGATGGAGCGACGCTCGTCGCGCCACATGCCCTGTTGCTTGTAGTACTGCTCGACGGTGGCGATCAACGCCTCGTCCCGACCGGAGAGACGCATGTAGTCAAGGACCTGGTCATCGACCGGGAAGAACCCGACCGTCGCTCCGTACTCCGGTGCCATGTTTGCGATCGTTGCCCGGTTCGCCACCGGCATCGCATCGAGTGCCGGGCCGAAGTACTCGACGAACTTGCCGACCACCCCGTGCTCACGAAGCATCTCGGTGACCCGCAGAACGAGATCCGTTGCGGTCGCCCCGTCCGGCAACGTGCCGGTGAGGCGGAATCCGACGACCTCGGGGAGCAGCATGTAGATCGGCTGTCCGACCATCACCGCCTCGGCCTCAATCCCTCCGACACCCCACCCGACGACACCAAGACCGTTGATCATCGTCGTATGCGAGTCGGTGCCGACCAGCGAGTCCGGGTAGAGCGTGCCGCCGTGATCCCACACGACCTTGGCGAGGTACTCGAGATTGACCTGGTGGACGATGCCGGTTGCCGGAGGCACGACCCGGAAGTCATTGAACGCCGACTGCCCCCATTTGAGGAACTCGTATCGCTCCATGTTCCGCTGAAACTCGATCTCCGAGTTGATCTGCAGGGCATTGGGTGAGTTGAACACGTCGACCTGCACGGAGTGATCGACGACGAGGTCGGCGGGGACCTGGGGATTGACCTTCGCAGCCGACGTCTCATCGCCCGTCATCTGCACTACGGCCGACCGCATGGCGGCGAGGTCGACAACGGCAGGCACGCCGGTGAAGTCCTGAAGCACGACCCGTGCGGGCTTGTACGCGATCTCCGTCTCACCGACATTGGTCGCATTGAACTGGGCGACCGATTCCACGTCGGTGTCCCTCACCACGCGTCCGTCATGGTTGCGCAACGCCGACTCGAGGAGAACCTTGATCGAATACGGAAGGTTCTCGATGTCGCCGAGTCCCGCCAGCGAGTCGAGGCGGTAGATGACCCGCTCTCCGAGTGGCGTGTCGATCGTGTGGCGTGCGCCGAAGGGGTCGTGGATCTCAGTCATATTGTGTCCTCGCAGACGTGTGGCGTCGTGATGTCGGAACGCGGCCATGATATCCGGAAGCCGTCCCGACGTTCCTGAAGCGTCGATGCCGTGGGCCCCGTCGCTCCCGGGCCGTCCGGCCGCCTCGATATCGGTGCCCTGGAGGTATCGTCCGGCCATGGTCACCGACCTGCACTCCAATCGACTCCGCCTTGGGCTCATAGCCTTGTTCGCTGCACTCGCTCTGGTGGGCGCGGCATGCTCAGACTCAGGTTCGGAGGAACCTGCGTCCGCGGCGAACGCTCCCCAGGGAGACGTGGCGGCCGACTTCACGGTGATGACGCTCGACGGCGGCGGATTCACCTTGTCCGAGCACCTGGCAGACGACGGACGACCGGTATTCCTCAACATGTGGGCCTCGTGGTGCCCTCCGTGCAAGGCAGAAATGCCGGACATCAACGCCGCGTCGGAGTCACACGGAGACGTGAAGTTCGTCGGGGTCGCCGTCAACGACGACCCGGCGGCATCCGCTGACTTCGCTACCTCAACCGGCATTGCCTACACCATCGGCTTCGATGCAGATGGCACGGTCGCCGACGAGTATCAGGTTCGCGGCCTCCCCGCGACGTACATCATCTCCGCCGACGGGATCATCCTCGAACGCATCTTCGGGGCGGTCAGCGAAGCCGACATCGACGAAAAACTCGCCCACTGGTTCTCGTAGGTCAGCGTCCGCGCCACCGGGGATCGCGTTTGTCGAGGAACGCCTTGACCCCTTCCTGAGCATCCTCCGTCGTTGCCACCGCCGTCAGGCCAACATGAAGATGGTCGAGGGCGGTATCGAGATCCATATCCTCCACGGCGTAGAACGCCGACTTGCCGAGGGCAAGGACCGCGGGGCTCTGTGCGGCGAGCGCATCCACGGTCTCTCGGATCGCCTGGTCGAGATCTGCTGCCGGTACCGCCCGATTGATGACACCAAGCTCGGCCGCCTCTGCTGCCCCGAAGCGACGTCCGGTAAGCATCAACTCGAGCAGCGGCCGACGAGGGACCAGCGGCCGAAGGACGGCAGTGATCATCATCGGCCACAGGCCGACCGAGATCTCCGGAGTACCGAAGATGGCGTCATCCGATGCGATTGCGATGTCGCAGCCGCCGACAACACCGAGACCGCCGCCGAGGGCGTAGCCGTTCACGCGAGCGACAATCGGTTGGGGACATCGCCGCATCGCGCGAATCAGGTCGGCGAGCGCTCCGCGTTCCCCGTGACCGGCAATCGGCTCATCGACGAATCCCTCTGCAAGATCGCCTCCGGCCGAGAACGCCCGATCCCCCGCGCCGGTGATGACGATGACACGTACCGTTTCGTCTGAGCATGCAGACCGCACCGCGTCCGCCAACTCCCCCATCGCCGCGTTTGAGAGTGCATTCGCCTTGTCTGGATCGTCAATGGTGATGGTGGCGGTGAAACCGAGAATCTCAGAGCGGATCATGGGAAGAAGCTACCAGCCAGAAGGTCGCCAGTCACCAGTCGACGGTCGGCTACTCAGCTACCCACTCCCCCGCATCCGCCCGCACTTCTCACGACCCCACGAACGCTTCAGCGGCACTACCGTTGGTGTGTGCTTTGGATGCTGCTCGTGCTCGTCATTGCGATCGCGGTCGGGCTGGCTCGAGGGGGGAAGCTCTCGAACCTGACCGAGATCGGTGTGCGCGCGTGGTGGCTCCTCTTCATCGGCTTCGGCCTTCAACTCGGCGCTACTTTCCTGCCTCTCTCGATGCACGATCTCGCCGTCGGATTGATCCTTGCCTCGTACGTCCCGCTGCTGCTGTTCGTGCTCCTCAACCGTCAGATGGCGGGCCTCTGGGTCGCCGGCATCGGGGTGCTGATGAACTTCACGGTTATCGCAGCCAACAGCGGAATGCCGGTAATGCTCGAAGCGGTGATCCTCGCCGGCGGCTCGGCAGACGTCGCCCTCGGTGCGAAACACGTGGTCCTGACCGAGTCCACCCACCTCGCGTTCCTGTCCGACATCATTCCACTGCCGGGAAGCGTCATCTCGCTGGGTGACGTGTTCGTCGCGATCGGTGTCGGAGTGTTCCTGGAGGATCAGGTCCGTCGCCCCGTGCGACTCTTCGCCCACCGGGTACAGGGGACGCCGGGGAGTGCCGCGGAACGATGAACGCCACCACTCGATGAGCCTCGCCTGAGCCGGGGAGCCGAGTAGCTGAGGCAGGCCGCTCTTAGGCCGCGATTACGCCGCGCTGGACCAGGACTCTGCGGAGTGAGCCCGAGACTTCGGGGTCGAAGTCGTAGGCGGATCCACGATGGATGCGCTCGAGGGCTTCGAGTGGTGAGAGGTGCATCTCATGGACCGACTGGTCGTAGGCGCTGGCGACCTTGATGATCTTCGAGATCATCGGCACGTCCGGATCCTTCGCTTCACCGGGACGCCGGTACGGGTTGTGCTGCACCCGGACGTACTGCGAGACCTCCTGGAGATACGGGGCCTCGGCAATGATCTGTGCGCCCCACCGGGCGATGTCCTCGTCGGTGTATCCGGCCTTCAGGATTGCCGGTTCGGTCAACGTGATCCGACCGACATCGTGCATGAGCGCTGAGTATTCGAGTTCGGTGACCTGGTTCGGATGGAGGCCGATCTCTCTCGCCATCGAGACGGCCAAGTCGGCTGTTCGTGAGGAGTGTCCTCTCGGGGCGAGGTCGGCAACCTCAGGAATCTGGGCGAGGGCCCGGATCATCTGCCCGTACGTGATCCGCGTCGAGTGATACCGGACGAATGCGAGATGGCTGAACGCGTACGGAAGGATCGCAACGGGGAACGCCCAGAGTCCCATCTCCGTCCACGTCATCCCGAAGAGCGCACCACCCGTGAAGATCGAGAGTGCAACGGTCCAGTCCTCGAGAGCGAGCAGCCACAGGTAGCGGGAGGCGAGATCCTCACGTTCCGTGCCAACCCATGCCGAGATGAGGGCGCGAACCACGAACCACACGACGGCCCCCGACGTGATGGAGATCAACTGCTCCCACGCGAGCGGAAGCGCGGTATCGGCAAGCGCGGCAAGGATGCCCGAGGCGACCAGACCGAACGCGACCATCGATACCGACTCGGCGATGTAATCCGAATCGGCATCGCGGTCCGTCTTCGAGCGCCGGCGGAGCACGATCCATCCGCCGAAGAGCCCGACCGAGATCGCGGTCATCACGGCGAGCACGTTCGGCAGCAGGATGACGGCGGCCACAGCGGGGCCGATCGCAAGATTGATGCGCTTGCCAGACGGCGTCGGCACGGAGAGAGCGTGGGAAGCGGCAATCGTGACCGCCCACAGCGCCACGTTCAACCAGGGATCGCCCTCCTGGAAGAGCAGAATGGTCGAGGCGGTGGCGAGTGCCGTGACCAAGAAGAACAGCACAACCGAAAGTCGATGGAGGCGGTTCTCAGCCATCGGAGGCACCCTCCCCCATCGGTGCGAGCGGGAAGTCGCGGCCGTGTACCTGATCGGCCTTCCGCATTGCGTCGAGGCCCTCTTCAGCGATGCTGCGGGCCTCGTCGTCGGTGAGTTCGATCGTCGATCCGTAGCTGTTGCCCGACTTCTCCATCGATGCGATGAACGCCTCGACCACCTCGGGATCGAACTGGGTTCCAGCGTGCCGTCGGAGTTCGGCGTAGGCGTATGGCTGGGTCAGGGCGACGCGATAGGACCGGGTCGAGGTGATGGCATCGAACGTGTCGGCCACGGCGAGGATGCAGG
>Ga0316189_10002632_pt1 | contig 17575 bp, 12 predicted proteins | sample LowCovwburrow_MG_FD_204930 | JGI IMG/M metagenome (GOLD analysis project Ga0316189, IMG submission 204930) | Coastal sediment microbial communities from Maine, United States - Lowes Cove worm burrow | ecosystem: Environmental > Aquatic > Marine > Coastal > Sediment | place: USA: Maine...
CCCCCCCCGACCGACCTCGGCTCGTTCCACCGGATATGCGCAATGGGCGTCCGAGGGTATGTCCACACGATAGGATGGAGTGCGCGCGGGAGATCTACTTCGAAGGCCGAGGTGAACCCGAGCCTGACAACGCTCCCGACAAGCGCTCAAGAACCAAGGCCCGTTCACGCGATCCACGCTCCGCGGTCAAGCCGCGGCCCAGCCCTTCTCGTTGTTTCATCCCCACGGGTCGACGCTCGCCGGTGAAACACCCTCGACAACGTCGCTCGACGAACGAAGTCCAGGGATCGACGTCCTCCCCCCGCGGGTCGGCGCTCGCCGGCGGGGCGCTCGCTCGCAAGCGTCGTCGAGCGCCAAGCTCTCCGGGACGCCGTCGTGCTCCCCACGTCTTGGTCACCGTCGACCGCGACTTGTCGACCCGGAGCCCTCCGCCATAGACCGCGACCGCAGGGCGCGCTAGCCTCAACCGCCAATGTCGCCCATCGCCCTCTTCGTCGTCGCAACCTTCGTCGCTGCTCCGCAGGTCGAGACCGGCGACGACGCCCGCCCTGCAGAGGTCAGCGATACGCCGGCAGCGGCGGCCGACGAGCGAGAGGCGCAGATCGACGCAGACATGGCCCAGGACACCGCCGCGGCCCCGACGAGCAGCGCCGACGCAGAGCCTGGCAAAGCGCCCCTGCCCCACAGGCCATCCGCCGAGCTGGTCAAGCGTCGACGTGCGGAGGCCCGTCGCGGACGCGCCCTGACGATCGCGGGCGCCACCCTGACCGGGCTCGGTCTCGCCGGACGGATCGGCTTTGACGTCTTCCTCGCGACCGTCGCCGACCTCGCCCCGCGCGAGCCCTTCGGCCAGTGGAGCATCGGCCCTATCTTCATGGCGACGACCTTCACGAACGTCCCGACCCTGACCGGCATCGGCCTCCTCGGCGGCGGGTCCTACTACCAGGCGCGCGCCCATGGGCGCCGTTTCGACCACCCCTCGAGCCGCAGGACCAAGCGCACCGCCTGGGGGCTGCTCGGCGGCGGGCTCGGCCTCTGGGCGGTCTCGCGAGCCCTCTTTGTCCCCTGGACCCGCGCCTGCGAGAGCAACGCCTGCGCCTACGGCTACCTCGAGCCGACCTACTTCGTCAGCGCAGGGCTCGTGATCACAGGGGTTGTCCTCCTCGCCCGCGAGTCCGGCTTCGCCCGAGCCGAGGCCGAAGAGACGGCCGACTACATCAAGATCCGCGCCCGCCGACCGACGCCGACCCTGAGCCCGATCGTCACCCCGGGCTTCCAGGGGCTCAGCCTCAGCGGGCGTTTCTGAGCCGCAGGGTCGTCCCGACCGCGTAGTGGTCGGAGAGCTCGACCTCGACATCGCCGAGCATCTCTCGCTCGGTGTAGTAGAGCCCCGCGTCGAGCACCCGGACATCGTCGCCGAGATCGCGGACGAACACATAGTCGATCCGGGCCGCGTATTCGCTCGCCCCGCCGTAGTTGTCGAACCCCAGGGTGTTGCACCAATCCCAGGAGAGCGTGAACTTCTCGCCGTCGCAGAGGCTTCGATCGCCGTAGGGCTCGCGGTCCCAGGCGATCGGATCGTAGTCCGGCAGGCCGAGGAGCGCGTCGATATCGTCAGCGGCGCCCGTCGCCGCCATCGTGTCGATGAGCCAGCCGCCGGCGTAGTGGAGGAGCACCGGGTACATGATGGTGTTCGCGAACCACTCGCCGACTGGCTCCCCGTCGTCGACGCCAAAGACGTCCTCGGGGTAGTAGGGCGCAGCGTTGAAGTCGCCGCCGATGACGACGACCTCCTCGGCCCGCCGAGAGCGAACATAGAGTCCGAGCTCCCGGGCCTGAAACGCCCGAACCCGCCAACGAGCAGCGAACGATGAGGTGTGGGTGTCGATGACGATCACCCGGCGCCCCGTCGGCGCGTGGACAAAGCTCCAGTCGATAAAGCCGCGCGCGACCCCCGGCCCCGGGAAAGTCTCGCTGTCGTACTGCTGCTCGTAGATCTGCTCATGGGTGAACTCGTCGGCGCTGTCGTCGATCAGCGCCTCGCGGACCGCGATCACGAGGCCATGCGCCTCGTGGTACTTGCTGGTCCCAGCGTAGATCCGATAGCCACGATCCTCCGCGGCGACCCGGATCCGCTCGACGTCGATCGTCTCAAAGACCTCCTGAAAGCAGAGCACGTCCCAGCCCTCGGAGAGGAGGAGCGGCGGCACATGCTCGCGTCGAAGATCGACCTCCGGGACAAAGGCGGTCGTGAAGGGATACCAACGATCCAAGAGCCCGAGGTTGAAGGTGAGCACCCGGAGGTCGGCGCCCTCCTCGATCGGCAGGAGGGCCGCCTGCTCCATCGCCTGGCGGTCGAGGAGCGCCCGCGGATCCGGGGGAGCGGTGAAGAGCGGAGCAGGATCCTCCAGCAGCTCACCTATCGTCCGGCTCCCCCCCCCCTGATAGGCCTCGCCGAGGTGCGCGAGCACAGAGCTCCTCTCGATGACGACGGCGTCGCGCGGGTTGTCCCCGAGATCACGCGGCACCTCCGGCGTGCATCCGACGACGACGAGCGCCGACGCGAGGAGGCAGCCGGGGACCGAAGCGCACGCAGAGCCAGAGGAGCGGATCATCGCCGCGAGTGTACCAAGACGGGAGACCGTCGACCCGCGGTCCTCCGCCCGCCATCCCACGTCCATCCCACGTCCGTCGCCCGACCGTCGCCCGACCTTCGCCCGACCTTCGCCCGACCTTCGCCCGACCTTCCCGCGTCCATCGCCCGTCCATCCCAAACCGCAGCCGGTGATGACAGCGCGCCGCTCAGCCCTCGAAGCGATAGCCGGCGCGGAGGAGCGGCTCTTCCGAGGCGCTGTCGACCGCCTCCGCGAACGCCCCGGCAGGCGCGACCGTCTGCGGCCGGGCGAGAATCCGTTGGAGCGCGGCGACAAAGGGGGCGCGGAGCTGCTCGTCGCTCGCCCCCTCGAGGAGCATCGCCGCGGTGAAGAGCCGCCACAGCCCTTCGACCAGCCCACGAGCGCGACGCTGCTGCTCCGCCGGCGAGGCATCGACCAGCCCCGTGAGGCTCTTCGTCAGGATCCCGCGGCGATGCTCGATCACCGCCGCCAGCTCGGGATGCTCGGCCCGCCCCCCCTCGATCGCCCGCACCACCCGGGCGAAGAGCGCCTCGAGAGCACGATCGCGACCGATCACCCGCAGGAGATCGAGGCTCAGGACATTGGTGGTCCCCTCCCAGATCGGCAGGACCTGGGCGTCCCGGAGCAGCCGCGGCAGCGGGCTCCACTCGATGTAGGCGTTGGCGCCGATCGCCTCCATCGACTCGCTCACCGACCAGATCGCCTGCTTCGCCGTCACCGCCTTGGCGATCGGCGTCAAGGCCCGGCTGAGCGCCGCCGCGGAGGCGTCACCGGCCTCGGCCCGATCGAGGGCCTCGATCATCGACACGACGCCGACGAGCGAGGCGAGGTGTTCGGCGACCAGATCGGCGACCGTCGCCCGCCACAGCGGCAGCTCCCGCAGGCGCGCGCCGAAGGCCCGACGCTCCGCCCCGTAGGCCAGCGCCTCCAGGATCCCGCGACGGACAAGCGAGAGGCTGGCGACCGCGTTGTAGGTGCGGGAGAGGTTGATCATCTCCGCCATCGCCTTGAACCCCTCGCCGGCCCCGGCGATCAATGTCGCCTCGACGTCCTCGAGGGTCACCTCGCCGGTCGCCATCGACCGCGTGCCGAACTTGTCCTTGAGCCGCTCGATCTGGATCCGCCCGCCGTTGCCCGCTGGCCGCTCACGGAGGACCAGGAAGAGTCCGAGCCCGCGGGTCCCGCGGCCCCCCTCAGGCATCCGCGCGAGGACCAGGATCGCCTGGGCCATGACGTTGGAGCAGAACCATTTGTGGCCGCGCAGGCGCCAGCCTTCGCCGTCACGGATCGCCTCGACCGAGTTCGCGCCGACGTCCGATCCCCCCACTCGCTCGGTCAGGAACATCGCCCCCTGCCACAGCTCGCCGAGGTCCTTGGTCGTCAGATGGGCGAGGGTCTCCTGGACTATCGGCAGGTCGCCCGCCCGGCGCTCGAGCACCCAGGCCGCGCCGTCGGTCATGCAGATCGGGCAAAAGAGGCCCGACTCGCTCTGGGCAAAGTAGTAGCCGCCGGCAAAGCCCGCCCGATGGCGAAAGCCGGGCAGCGCCGCGAGGAAGGCCGGATCGTACTTGAGGTTGACGATCCCCTGACCGTACGAGAGGGCCTCGAGCTCACCGTAGGCCGGGTGAAACTCGACCCTCGACGCCGGCTCGCCGCGGACATCATGGGTCGCGAGGGTCGGCGGGTGACGATCGGCGAGCACGGAGTGTCGCTCCGCCAACGCGCCGCTTCGGCCCATCGTCTCGAGGTGGGGCCGGACCACCGCGTAGCCCTCGCCGAAGACCCGGGACCACAGCGCCTCCGCCAGCGGATCGGCGGTGAAGAAGTTGTCCTGCTCGGGGCTCGGGATGTTGTGATTGTCGAGGTTCGGCGCGCTCACGGCCTGCCCAGGAGAGCCGAGCCAGCCGCGAAGTTCAAGCCCGATCCGCCTCGGAGCCCACGCCACGACGCCACCGCGCCGCGCCGCCAACCCACCAGATGGCCAAAGACGCTGGCCGGCCAAGACGCCGCACGACAGGTCGTCGTACGGACTCTAGACCGACCAGCGCCCTTGAGACCGCGAGCGCGGCCGTGGGTGAGGCCGCAGGCTAGACGCTGAGAACGCCGCCGCGGATCAGCGTCGCGAGCTTGCGCCGCTGGCCCTCGTTCAGGATCCCGTGGACCTCCTTGAGCGCGCCCGTCAGGGACTCGACCAGGGTCTGCGCCGAGGCGACGCGGGCCTCGACGACCGCCGCTGCGGCCTCGTCCGAGAACTCCTCCGCGGTCAGGAGATCAGCGATGGCGGAGGAGCTGCGACGCTCATCGACGGCGGCCTGGGCCCGCTCCGTCTTGAGACCGTCGAGGATCCGCGCGAGGCTTCCGATCTGCTCGTCGTCGAGCCCGAGACGATGGCCGAGGAAGCGGAGCGGTCGACGGACGCCGAAGCCCCCGTGACCCTGGCTGAAGAATCCGTGACCCCGCCCCCGGTGGGGACCGTGGCCGTGCCGATGTCGGGGGCCGCAGCCGTCGCGCGGACCACGGGGACCGCACTCCTGAGCCCTAGAATTGCTGAGAGAACGCAACCAATGCGTGATTTTCGGTACCATTTTGTCTTCTCCGTCGCCGGGGCTGATTCGCTCCCGGCGGGTGTCATCAACGCGGGCCAAATGCCTCGCGCCGTCGAAAACTCTGGGTCGCCCGCCCCCCCGGGTCAAGGGCGATGTGGCAGATTCTCGGCGCTAACGATCCGGTCGCGGCGCAAAGCGCTCCCCCTGCCCGGGGATCAACGTTCTCGCCCGGCGATCGTCGGTCCTCGAGGCTCCGACGCGACGCAGCATCGCCCGTAGCGCAAGCTTCGCCACAGCCTCCTAGGCCGACTCGGGCGCCGCGGCGCCGCCCTCGAGGGCAGCCGCCCGCTCCTCGCGGACAAAACCAGCAGCTCGATAGGCGATCATCATCGACGGCGCGTTGAGGGCCGAGACCGGGATCTCCGGCATCACCGAAGCGTCGGCGATCCGCAGGCCACGGACCCCGCGGACCCTCAGGCGCTCGTCCACCACAGCCCCGCCATCGCTCCCCATCCGACACGACGAGGCGAAGTGGTAGGTCGTCATCGCGTTCTTGCGGATAAAGGCCCGGATCGACCGCTGCGAACGACAGCCCCTGCCCGGCATCAGCTCGCGGTTGCCCCAACGCCGCAGCGGCTCGGCGCCGGCGATCCGTCGCGCGTACTCGACCCCGCCGACCATCGTCTCGAGATCCTCGGAGTCGGTCAGGTAGCCCGGGTCGACCAGCGCCGGGGCCAGCGGATCGGCGGAGGCGAGGCGGACCGAGCCGCGGCTCTGCGGGCGCCCGAGGATCACCGTGATCCCGTAGACCTGGGCGACGAAGCGACGCACGCGGGCCGAGCGGAAGGCGGCCTTGACCCCGCCGCGCAGGAGCGCCGGCGTCACCCGACCGTCGCGCAGACGCGGCGGCAGGACCATCGCCGGCAGGAGGCGGATCATCGCCTCACGCAGGGAGGACCGCGCCGGGTAGAAGACAAAGCAGGTGTCCGCCTGCTCCCGCGCGAGGCCGATCCCGCGGCCGACCTGGTCAAAGCCGTAGAGCTGAGGATAGTGACAGTCGACCTCCCGATCGCCGCGGAAGAAGAGGGTGACGTTCGGATGGTCGCGCAGCCCCTCCCCGACCCCGGGCAGATCATGGACGACCGGGAGGCCGTGACGATCGAGCGCCGCCGCCGGGCCGATGCCGGAGAGGAGGAGGAGGCGCGGGGTCTCGAGGGCGCCAGCGCAGAGGATCACCTCGCGGCCCGCCTTCACGCGATGGATCGTCCCGCTGCCGAGCTGGTACTCGACCCCCGACGCTCGCCCTTCGTTGAAGATCAATCGCCGCGCCCGGGCCCCTGTCTCGACGACCAGGTTGGTCCGGAGGAGGTGGGGCGCGAGGAAGGCGACGTAGGACGAGCGCCGACGATCCCCGGCGTAGTTCATCCACTCGTAGCCGAGCCGCCCGAGCAGATCGCCGTCGTTGAGGTCCTCGCCGCGGCGCATCCCCGCCTGTTCGGCCGCGTAGATCGCCGTCTCGGTGAAGTCGGTCGGCGCTCGCCGGTGGACGTCGAGCACCTCCTCGATCGCCTCGAAGGCCGGACGCACGTCGTCCCAGCCCCATCCCGGGACCCCCCAGCCGTCAAAGTCCGCGCGCGAGCCCCGGAGGTAGACCATCGCGTTGACCGAGCCCGAGCCGCCGAGGCCACGGCCGGTGCCGACGAAGATCGAGCGACCCTTGCAGCCGACCTGCGCCGTCGAGTGACGGTCGAAGAGCAGGCGTGGATTTACAAAGGTGTCCTTGTAGCCCTCGGCGTCGAGGGTCTCCGGGTTCCGATCGACCGGGTCGCCGGCCTCGAGCAAGAGGACACGGTTCGAAGGATCAGCAGAGAGCTCCGCAGCGAGGATGCAACCGGCCGAGCCGCCGCCGATGATTACGTAGTCGAAGGAGGCCATGGCGTTGTGTGCAGATGATTTCGACCTAGTCCGAGCCGGTCAAGCCGGGCCATCATGCTTTGCGAGCCTGATCACAGACCGTGCCCCCAGCAGTCGTTGACAGCCCCCAATTTGGAGGCTACTCCAGCCCCGCCGCAAACGCGGTAACGGAGTCAAGCTCATGAACCTTCGCTCGTCCCTCCTCGCAATTTCGACTCTCCTCGGACTCGGCGGCTGTGCACCTCAGCCCGGCGAGTACGTGGTCATCCGCCTCGCCAACGCCGAGGTTTCCCGGTCGTCGAGCTGCTACCCCGACAACATCTTCCCGGAGTACACCCAGGACGATAGCAACACCTTCACCGCCGGTTCGACCGTCGCGCTCTTTGCGGTCGACGCCGATACCTACATCGCCGAGCTCGACGACGGCAGCGGCGTCGAGGGCACCCGCGACGGCAAAGAGTACTCCTTTTCCGCCGAGACTGTCGACGTCGAGGAGACCCAGACCAACAGCACAGAGGTCCTCATCGAGTTCACGATGGACAACAAGTACGTCTCCGGTCGGTCGATCTTGACCACGACCTGCACCGGCGACAACTGTGCGCTCGCCTCCTGCAAGACGACCACCGACTTCGTCGGCAGCGTGATCAAGGGCGTCGACATCGAGCGCGCCATCTAGACCCCGCCCGAGCAACCCCGAGAACGCCGCATCCCCCCGGGGATCGCGGCGTTTTCGCATGTTCGGCCCCAGGCCGGGAGCTCGGCCCTCAGCGGGTCCTCAGCGCTGGAAAGCGCGCCGACCGTGACGACCCTCGCCGGAGGCTGCTAGGGTTGGCGCTACAACGCGCCCCCCAGGGCCGCCAAGCTCCCATGACCTTCACCCCGAAGTTTAAAACCCTCGTCGAGATCTACAGGCACAGCACCAAGGCCTACGCCGACCGGCCCCTCTTCGGGGTCAAGCAGGGCGATACCTGGCAATGGCTGACCTACGGCGAATTCGGCGATCGGGTCGAGGCGATGCGCGCGGCCCTGGCGCTCCTCGGCATAGACAAGGGCGACCGGGTCGCGATCATCGCCAACAATCGGGTCGAGTGGGCCGTCGCCGCCTACGCGACCTACGGCCGCGCCGCCGCCTTCGTGCCGATGTACGAGGCCCAGCACGACAGCGACTGGATCCACATCCTCCGGGACTGCGGCGCCAAGGTCGTCTTCACCGCCGACGAGACCATCCGCGACCGGATCAAAGGAATCCGGACCGAGCTCCCCGAGCTCGCCCACATCGTCGTCATCGACGGCACCGGCGACGCCGGCTCGGTCTCCTACGAGGAGCTGATCGAGCGCGGTCGCGGAAAGACGTCGCCTATCGTCGAGCCCGACGCCGAGGACGTCGCCGGCTACATCTACACCTCCGGGACCACCGGCCTGCCGAAGGGCGTCCTCCTCCGTCACCGCAACTTCGCCTACAACGTCTCGGCGATCCACGCGATCTTCCCGCTCAGCCCCGATGATCGCTCGCTCTCCTTCCTCCCCTGGGCCCACTCCTTCGGCCAGGTGATCGAGCTGCACACCCTCCTGTCGATGGGCTCGTCGATGGCGATCGCCGAGTCGGTGCCGCAGATCATCCCGAACCTGGCGGAGGTCCACCCGACGATGCTGATCGCCGTCCCCCGGATCTTCAACCGGATCTACGACGGGCTCCACAAGAAGATGGCCCAGGAGAGCCCCTTTCGCCGTCGCCTCTTCGCCGCCGCCGTCTCCACCGCAGCCGAGCGCAAGGCCCTCGCCGCCCGCGGCGAGTCGAGCGGCTGGCTCGACCTCAAGTTCAAGATCCTCGACAAGCTGGTCGGCGCCAAGGTCCGCGCACGCTTCGGCGGCCGCCTCAAGTACGCCATCAGCGGCGGCGCGGCGATCTCGAAGGCCGTCGCCGACTTCATCGACGACCTCGGGATCCAGGTCTACGAGGGCTACGGCCTGACCGAGACCTCACCGATGGCGACCGCCAACGCCCCCGGCCACCGCAAGATCGGCTCCGTCGGTCGGGCAGTCCCGGGGACCCGGATCGAGATCGACATCTCCGCGACCGATGATCCGACCCAGGGCGAGATCATCGTCCACGGCCACAACGTAATGATGGGCTACAACGCCCTCCCCGACGAGGACGCCAAGGTCTTCACCGCCGACGGAGGGCTGCGCACCGGCGACATGGGCCGCCTCGACGAGGACGGCTACCTCTACATCACCGGCCGGATCAAGGAGCAGTACAAGCTCGAGAACGGCAAATACGTGGTCCCCTCGCCGCTCGAGGAGCTGCTCAAGCTCTCGCCCTTCATCATCAACGTGATGATCTTCGGCGCCAATCGTCCCTTTAATGTCGGCCTCATCGTCCCCGACCGCGAGGCCCTCGAGGCCTGGGCCAAGGGCCAGGGCCTTCAGACCGAAGACTACGCCGCCCTGCTCGCGGATCCGCGGGTCCACGCCCTGATCGAGGCGGAGCTCGCCGAGCGCTCCGAGGACTTCCGCTCGTTTGAGCGGATCAAGAAGTTCCGCCTCCTCGCCGAGGACTTCACCCTCGAAAACGAGATGTTGACCCCGTCGATGAAGCTCAAGCGACGGGTCGTGATCAAGGCCTATGGCGACGATCTTGCCGAGCTCTACGAGGGCTCGAAGTAGCTGCACACGCCGCTGCAGCGACGCGCCGCGGCCCTCGCTGCTCGTGACGAGGGCCGCGCGCTCTCATCTCATCAGCCCTCCCTCCCCTCATCGGCCGGCGCGACCGCCAAGACCGGCACGAGGGCCCTCTGTAGCGTCGTTCTTGGCGACCTCTGAGCGTCCGACGGGCACCGCGAGGGGCGCTCGCCACGTTCGTCGCGGGCAGGCGGCGGGTCCACGAGGTCCTCGCTCGCCACGTACCAACGCAGGCCGCGCGGGGTCTCTCGGCGGCGCTGCGACGAGCGCTTCGCGGTCGCCGAGGAGCACATCGTTCGCGTAGTCTCGAGAGCGAGCCCTCTCGCGCAGCGTCACCGCCTATGTCCCAGCTCCTCCGCAAGTCCCTCGCCTTCGTCACCCCGGTAGCTCTGGGCGCGCTCGCCCTCTTCATCATGACCAAGGCTCGGACCCAGCCGAACCGAAGACCGCCAGAGGAGCAAGGACGCGCGGTCAGGGTGCTGACGATCGCCGAGCACACGGCGACGCCGCGGGCGACCGGCTACGGCGTGGTCCGCTCGCAGCGGGAGTGGAAGCTCGTCGCCGAGGTCTCGGGTCGGGTCGTCGAGTTCAACGAGGAGCTCGAGACCGGCCGGATCCTCCGCAAGGGGGAGAAGCTGCTAAAGATCGATCCGCAGGCCTATCGGATCACCGCGGCCCAGCAAAAGGCGACCGTCGCCAACGCCAACGCCCAGCTCTCCGAGCTGACGGCGAAGGAGCGGAACACCAAGGCGAGCCTGAAGATCACCCAACGCTCGCTCGAGCTCTCGACGAAGGACTATGAGCGGGCAAAGCAGCTCTTCGCCAGCGGGACGGTCTCCGAGACCGAGGTCGACAACGCGGAGCGGAAGATGCTCAGCGATCAGACCTCCGTACAGAATCTGAAGAACACCCTCGCCGAGCTCCCGGCGAACCGACGGGCGCTCAAGGCCCAGGCCGATCAGTACCGGGCCGGGGTCGCCGGGGCTGAGCTCGACATCTCGCGGACCGACCTCCTCGTCCCCTTTGACCTGAGGATCCGCTCGGTCAACGTCACCCCCAGCGAGCTCGTCACGGTCGGCACCACCCTCGCCGAGGGCGACGGGATCGGCGTCGCAGAGATCCCGGCCCAGCTCTCCATCGGCTCGATCGCCCCGCTGATCCAGGGGGTCCGTCCGCCGAGCGCCGTCTCCGCCCAGTCGATGAGCCGCCTCCCCGCCTCCGACCTCCTCGACGCGACGGTCCGCCTAGAGAGCGGCTCTATCGCCGCCCAGTGGGAGGCCGAGGTCGACCGCTTCGAGAGCGTCGACTCGGAGACCCGGACCGTCGGCGTCGTCGTCACCGTCGACAAGCCCTTCGACCGCGCCCGCCCCGGCGAGCAACCGCCGCTCATCCGCGGCATGTACGTCGAGGTCGAGCTCCGCGGAAAACCGCGGCCGGGCTGCAAGGCGGTCCCGAGGGCCGCGCTCCACGGCAAGAACGTCCACCTCGTCAACGCCGAGAAGCGTCTGGAGATCCGCCCGGTCGAGCTCGCCTTTGTCCAAGACACCTACGCCTGCATCAGCTCCGGGGTCGAGCCCGGCGACGAGCTCGTCCTCACCCGCCTGGTCCCGGCGATCGACGGCATGCTCCTCGCGCCGGTGGTCGACGAGGCGGCGAGCGAGGCCCTGACCGTCAAAGTCGAGGGCACCAGCGCCGTGCTCGACGGGGAGCGGAGCCGATGATCCGCTTCTTCGCCAAGCACCCGACGGCCGCGAACCTCGTGATGCTGACGTTCGTCCTCTTGGGCGTGCTCGGGGTCATGGATCTGCGCCGCGAGACCTTCCCGGAGTTCACGGCCGACAAGGTGACGGTCACCGTCGCCTACCCCGGCGCGAGCGCCCAGACGATCGACGAGTCGATCATCCAGCGGATCGAGGACGCGGTCGACGGCACCGAATACCTCGACCGGATGACCTCCTCCGCCAAGGAGGGGATCGCCACCGTGACCCTGGCGATGGAGGACAAGGGCGACATCCAGTCGTTTAAGGCGGACATCGTCAGCGCCGTCGACGCGATCAAGGACTTCCCCGACGAGGCCGAAGATCCGAGCGTCCGCGAGCTGAGCGGCGACTCCCCGGTCGCCTCGATCGCGATCACCGGGCCGATGTCGGCGCCGGACCTCAAGCTCTACAGCGAGGCGCTCAAGCGGGAGCTGAGGCTCTACGAAGAGGTCTCCCAGGTCGAGGTCGCGGGCTTCTCGACCCATCAGCTCCAGATCCGCCTCAAACAGGCCGCCGCCGCCCAATACGGGCTCAGCGTCGCCGACCTCAGTGATCTGATCAAGGCCCAGAGCCTCGACCTCCCGGTCGGCTCCCTCGAGACCGGCGACGGCGAGATCCGGATCCGCTTCGCCGAGCAGCGCTTCACCGCCGAAGAGTTCGCCGAGCTGCCGGTGGTCGCCAACAGAATCGGCGGCGAGGTCCCGCTCGGCGACGTCGCCGAGGTCACCGACTCCTTTGAGCTCGAGGAGGAGAAGCTCCTCTTCAACGGCGAGCGGGCCGGCCTCCTGCGGGTGAGCAAGACCGGCAGCCAAGACGCCCTGCGGATCCTCGCGGCGATGCAGGAGTTCGTCGAGCTCCGCTCCGCCTCGGCCCCGCCCGGGGTGACGCTGACGATCACCGAAGACGCCGCCTCGGCGATCCGCGAGCGCCTCTCGCTGCTGACGACCAACGGCGTCCAGGGCCTCATCCTGGTCTTCGTCACCCTCTGGCTCTTCTTCAACACGCGGCTGGCGATGTGGGTCACCGCCGGTCTCCCGGTCTCGTTCCTCGGCGGCCTCTGGATCATGGCTCAGATCGGCTACACGCTGAACATGATGACCATGATGGCGCTGCTCATGGCGCTCGGTCTCTTGATGGACGACGGCATCGTCCTCGCCGACAACATCGCCGCCCACCTCCGCCGCGGCAAGTCGGCGCTCGACTCCGCGGTCGACGGCGTCATCGAGGTCTGGCCTGGGGTCTTCGCCTCGTTCCTGACGACGATCTGCGTGTTTGCCCCGCTGACCATGCTCGACGGCCAGATCGGCCGGGTGCTGCTCGTGATCCCGGTGGTCCTGATCGCGGTGATGGCCGTCAGCCTGGTCGAAGCCTTCTGCATCCTCCCCAACCATCTCGGCCACTCGCTGCGCGACTACGACGTCGACGCCCGATCCAGCCTCCGCAAGCGCTTTGACGCGTGGTTTGAGTCGCTCCGCGAGCGCTACGTCGGCCGGGCCGCGGACCTCGCCGTCCGCCACCGCTATATCACCCTCGGCGCCGCGATCGGCCTCTTCCTCCTCTCGCTGGGGCTCCTCGCCGGCGGCACGCTCAAGTTCGAGGGCTTCCCCGCGACCGACGGCGACCTCGTCGAGTTCCGCCTGCGGATGCCCGCCGGGACCCCGCTCGCGACGACGGAGGCCGAGGTCAAGCGGGCCGTCGACGCCCTGGACCGGGTCAACGCCGCGCTCTCGCCCGAGCAACCCGAGGGTCAGGAGCTCGTCCGCAACATCACCGTCCGCCACAACTTCAACGCCGACTCGCCCGACTCCGGGCCCCACATCGCGACCGTCCAGGTCGACCTCCTCACCGTCGAGCGCCGGACGACCAGCGTCAACGAATTCACCCAGGCCTGGCGGGCCGAGACCGGGCCCCTCTCAGACGCCACCACAGCCCGCTTCACCGCCCCCTCGCGGGGCCCTGGCGGCGCCGCGATCGAGCTCCGCGTCCAGGGCAACGAGCTCGACCACCTCGCCGACGCCGGCCAGGAGATCCGCCGCTGGATGAGCGAGTTCGACGGGGTCTTTGACCTCAGCCTTGACCTCGAGGCCGGGACCCCGCAGGTCCGGGTGCAGATGCGCCAAGGCGCCCTCGGAGCCTCGGCCCAGGGGACCGTCGTCGCCAGCCAGCTCCGCGGCGCCTTCGCGGGCCTCGCGACCCAAGAGGTCCAGGCCGGGAGCGAGGACTACGAGGTCGCCGTCATGCTCTCGAAGACCGGCCGCGACACCCTCGCCGACCTCGAGTACTTCGAGCTCCAGCTCGGCAAGGTGCGGGTCCCGCTCGGCTCGGTCGCGGACATCAGCTCCGACCGGACCTACGCCAAGATCGGCCGCGTCGACGGCCTCCGCACCGTCACCGTCAGCGGCGACCTCGACCCCGAGATCGCCAACGCCAGCGAGCTGATGCGCCGCTTTGAGGCCGACCTCGCGCCCAAGCTCGCCGAGGCCTACCCCGGCCTGCGCTTTGAGGTCGGCGGCCAGACCGAGGAGTCGGCCAAGACCGCCAAGTCGATGCTCTCGGCCCTCGGGATCGGCCTCTTCGGGGTCTTCGCCCTCCTGAGCTTCGAGTTCCGCTCCTACGTCGAGCCGGTCGTCGTGATGATCGCGATCCCGCTGGCGCTGATCGGCGTGCTCTGGGGCAACGTCCTCCTCGGCGACCCGCTGACGCTGCCGGGGATCCTCGGCTTCATCTCCCTCGCCGGGGTCGTCGTCAACGACTCGATCCTGCTGATGGTCTTCATCAAGAACGGCGTCGCCGCCGGGCAGTCCCCGGCCGACGCCGCGCGGATGGCGAGCCGCGCCCGCTTCCGCGCCGTCCTCCTGACCTCCGCGACCACCGCGGCCGGCCTCACCCCGCTCCTCTTCGAGCGCTCCCCCCAGGCCGCGACCCTGGTCCCGGTGGCGACCAGCATCGTCTTCGGCATCGCCGCCTCGACGCTCCTCCTGCTGATCGTTCTCCCGGCGATGTACGCGATCCTCGGCGACATGGGCCTGACCGTCGCGGTAGAGCCCCACGGCGAGGAGCCTCCGGGAGGCCCCGCCCAGACAACCGCGACAGAGGCCACGAGCGACCCCTCGGAGGTCTGACCTGCGCCGCTCTGGAGCGGTCTGGGCCGGTCGCGACCGCTCGCGTCCGCTCGCGTCCGGTCACGTCCGCTCGCGGCCGCTCGCGTCCGGACAGCTCGACGACCTCCGCGGCGAGCCTACGACGAGTCGCTCGCTCGATCCGCGACCACCTGCGCCGCGAGGACGAGGAGCGCGAGGGGGACGCTCGCGCCGATGACCGGCCACCAGATCCCCCGCGCCAGCTCCGAGCCACACTCGGCCAGGAGCCCGCCCCAGCTCGGCAGCTCCTGCGAGCTTTGGCCGAAGAAGGCGAGCAGCGCCTCGACCTTGATCGCGTGGACAAAGTAGAGCACCGCAGAGGTCAGGAGGAGCGGCCCGAGGTGGGGCAGGAGATGGACCCGAAGCTGATGGAGAGGGCCTGCCCCCATCGCCTCCGCGGCCAGGACAAAGTCGGCCGCCGCCAGCCGCCGAGCCTCGGCGCGGACGCTGCGAAAGAGGCCTGTCCACTGGCTAAGGCCGATGACGACGATCACCGAGGCGACCCCGGGGCCGAGGAGGAGCGCCCCGCCCAGGAGCGCGACCAAGGGGGGTATCGCCGCGACCGCGTCGGTCAGGGCGACGAGGAGGCGGTCGACGATACCGCCGCGAAAGCCGGCCAAGGCCCCCAGAACGCCGCCTGTAACTAAGGTCAGAAGCGCCCCGCCAAGGCCGACCACCAGGCTGACCTGCGCGCCCTGGAGCACCCGTGCGCCGAGATCACGGCCGAGGGCGTCGGCGCCGAGCCAGAGACCTGCGCCCGGCGGCGCGTAGGGATCCGCGACGAACCCGTGGTAGTCCGCGCCCCAAAGGCCGACGCTCGCCCCCAGGGCGATGACGACGAACGCCCCGAGGACGGCGAGGCTGAGCCCCCCGGCGAGGCCCAGGCGCTGGCGTGCTCCGCTGCTCCCGCGGCTCATCGCCGCCCCCTGCTGCTCATCGCCGACCCCCAACGCGCAGCCGCGGATCGATCGCCGCCGCCGCGAGGTCGAGGAGGAGCTGCCCTGCGATCGTGATGATCGCGAGGACCACCGCGAGCCCCTCGACGAGCGCGAGGTCGCCGGTCCGCAGGGCCGTGATCGCCAGGCCGCCGACGCCTGGGATGTTGAAGACCTGATCGATCACCAAGGAGCCGACGACGAGGTGCGGCAGGCGTCCGGCGATCCGCGCGAGGATCGGCGCGCTCGCCCCCCGCACCGCGTGCCTCAGCACCCTCCCCTCGCCGATACCCCGACTACGCAGACCGTCGAGGTAGGGCTCGCCGAGCTCGCGGACGAAGACCGACCGGTAGTGGCGAAGATCCGGGCCGACCTGGACCAGCGCCCAGAGCAGCGCCGGCAGGAGGGCGAGCCCGACCAGCGCCCAGAGCCCGCTCTCCGCCCCCGCGAGGGGCCAGCCGACGAGCGGAGAGAGGCCCCACCGGTGGGCGAAGAGCTGATGCCCGACGATCACCAAGATCAGGCTCGAGGTGCTCATCAGCGCGGTCGCGATGCCCGTCAGCAGGCGGTCGACGGCGCTGCCGACCCGCCGCGCCGCCGCGAGGCCGCCGCCTATCCCGAGCAGCGTCGCCAGGAGCATCCCCGGCAGCGCGTAGGCGAGGGTCGGCGCGAAAGCGCGGCCGATCAGGGTCGAGACCGGCACCTGCTGGACCCGGCTGACCCCGAGATCGAAGCTCGCGAGCGCCGCGAGGAGCTCGCCTAGCCGGCTCGTCCACGGCCGGTCAAGACCCCACGCAGCGCGCAGACGCGCGACCTCCTCCGGAGCCGCTCCCTGGCCCAGGGCGACCGCCGCCGGATCGACCAGCGCGTCGACGATCCCGAAGACGATCACCACCACCAGCAGCACGGTGACGAGCGCGCTGAGGAGGCGACCCAGAGGCGCGGAGCGACCCACGGAGGCAGGGTACCGCGGATCCCTGCTCCTCCTGCGTTTCTCGCTCCTTCACCCACCAGGCGAGGCCCAGAGCCCGGACAGCTCTCGGTCGACGACCGCCTCTGGCCGACACCGCAACCGCAACCGAGGTCCATTGAAATTCCGGATCACCTCGCCTCAGCGCTCCGGTCTGCCTCCCCCGGGCGGCGGAGACGGGCATCGAGCCGATCATCGACGACTTCGAGCCATGTCGCTCGGACCCAGACTCTGCGTCGGCCCTAGCCGCGGCGCCGGGCGATCAACTCGTAGGTCGAGGGCTTGCGGGCTCGCTCCTGGCGTTGGCGAAAGAGCTCGAGGGCGCCGAGTACGTCTCGTCGCGTCACGATGCCGATGAGCTTGCCCTCTTCATCGGCCACAGGAAAACGCCGGTGCGTGCCGCCGGTGAACCGAGAGACCAGTCCGAAGACGTCATCGTCGGGCGAGATGCAGTCCGTCGCTCCGCGGATATGCGCGCCCACCGTTCCCTCCGGCCAGCCCTCATAGGCGGCCTCGGAGAGGAGGCGCATGCAGTCGAGCTCAGACAGGACACCCACCACACGTCGATTCTCATCCACGACGGGCGCGCCAGAGAAACCACGTTTGACGAGGGTCTCGATCGCTTCGGAGATATCGTCGGACTCGCCGAAGGCCAGCACAGGGGTGTTCATGAACTGTCGCGTGCGTGCCGGTCCAAACATCGCCCTCGGCAACGAACTCGCCCACCTCGTCGCGGTCGCTCCCGCCGAGAAGGGTCCCGTCCGTGAGGTCGTTCCAGGAGTCGGCGACGATCGTCTCCCCGCCGAGGAGCACGTAGCGGCCCTCCGAGTGGGTCATCCTGCTCGCGGGTGAGTGTCCCTCCCCACTCAACCAGGCCTTGAAGTTCCCCGCGTTGGCAACGCCCGCCTCGAGCGCGAGCGCATTGCACTCTGCGTCCCCGCCCGCGAGGCCGCCGAGATCGCCGTTGTAGAGCTTGCTCGTGACGAAGATGA
>Ga0316189_10002633_pt1 | contig 17568 bp, 12 predicted proteins | sample LowCovwburrow_MG_FD_204930 | JGI IMG/M metagenome (GOLD analysis project Ga0316189, IMG submission 204930) | Coastal sediment microbial communities from Maine, United States - Lowes Cove worm burrow | ecosystem: Environmental > Aquatic > Marine > Coastal > Sediment | place: USA: Maine...
GCAAGATCACCGCGCCGATCAAGGACATCAACATCATCGGCAACGGCCCCGAGGCCCTGCGCAACGTGACGATGGTCGCCGACGACACCAAGCTCGACTTCGGCGGCTGGACCTGCGGCAAGGACGGTCAGAGCGTCCCGGTCTCCCAGGGGATGCCGACCACCTTGGTCTCCAAGCTCGTCGTCGGAGGTGAAAATGTCTGATCTGCTCCACTCCGCCGAAGCCGCGGTCAAGATCGCCAAGAAGGCCGGGGCCGACGATGCCTGGGCCGCGGTCTCCCGCAATCGCTCGGTCTCCCACTCCTTCCGCGACGGCAAGCTCGAGAGCGTCGAGGAGAGCACCTCCCGCGGCCTCGGGATCTCGATCTACGCCGACGGTCGCTACTCGTCGCACTCGACGACGGACCTCCGCGACGATCGCCTCGAGTCCTTCATCACCGAGGCCGTCGCCCTCACCCGCGCGCTCCAGCCCGACCCCTTCCGCAAGATCCCGGATCCAGAGCTCTTCGCCGGCCGCCCCGACGTCGAGCTCGAGCGCCTCGACCCCGCCCTCGCGGGCGTCAGCGCCGACGATCGCCTGGGCTGGTGCCGCGAGCTCGACGCCCGAGCCCACGCCGACAAGCGCGTGATCTCGGCGACCTCCGGGGTCTTCTCCGGCGAGTCCGCCGGCGCCTCCGCCTCCTCCAACGGCTTTCGCGGCGACTGGGAGGGCGGCTATCTCGGCTACTCCGCGACCGCGACTGTCCGCGAGGGCGAGGACAAGCGCCCCGAGGGCTCCTATGTCGCCTACGGCCGCTTCCTCGACAGCCTGCCGACCCCGACCGAGGTCGCCGCAGAGGCCCTCAAGCGCACCCTCGACCGGCTCGGCTCGACCAAGGGCCCGACCGGCAAGGCGACGATGGTCGTCGACCAACAGGCCGCGGTCTCGCTGCTCTCACGCCTGATGGGACCGGCCAGCGCCTCGTCGATCCAGCAGGGTCGCTCCTTCTGGGCCGGCAAGGCCGGGCAGAAGCTCTTCGCCGACCACCTGACGGTCGTCGACGATCCGCTGATCCCCCGGGGTATCGCCTCCCGCCACTTCGACAGTGAGGGCATCTCCGCCAAGAAGATGCCGCTCATCGAAGCCGGCGTCATCCGCAACTACTACGTCGACACCTACTACGGGCGAAAGCTCAAGCTCGCGCCGACCACCGGCTCGGCCTCCAACCGGCTCGTCACCCTCGGCGACAAGAGCCTGGAGCAGCTGCTCCGTGCGGTCGACAAGGGGATCTACGTGACGACCTGGCTCGGCGGAAACAGCGACGCGACCACCGGCGACTTCTCCCTGGGCCTGCGCGGCCACCTGATCGAAAACGGGACGATCGGCGCGCCGATCTCGGAGATGAACGTCACCGGAAACCTCGCGGATCTCTTCTCCCGCCTGGTCATGCTCGGCAACGATCCCTACCCGTACTCGAGCCTGCGGGCGCCGTCGATGGTCTTCGAGGGCGTCGACTTCAGCGGCGCCTAGCCGCTTGCTCCGGGCGACCGGCGCACATGCTCCTGACGAGCAGCTCAGGTGACGAGAACGAAGGCGAGGCCCTGTCGATGGCAGGGCCTCGTCGTCTTGGTTGGCCGCTCTGCGCCCTCGCCTCGTCGACCGCAGCGTTTGCCTGGGACCCGCTCTGAGCGCTCGACCACCCTCACCAGCCGAGCACGCTGGCGAAGATCAGCGGCGCGACGATCGTCGCGTCAGACTCGATGATGAAGCCCGGCGTGTCCTCGCCGAGCTTGCCCCAGGTGATCTTCTCGCCGGGGGTCGCCCCGGAGTAGGAGCCGTACGAGGTCGTAGAGTCCGAGATCTGGCAGAAGTAGCCCCACAGCGGCGTCTCGGCCCAGCTCAGGTCCTGCGCGAGCATCGGCACCACGCAGATCGGGAAGTCACCCGCGATCCCGCCGCCTACCTGGAAAAAGCCCCACGAGGACTTCGGCGCGGACTCGCGATAGAGGCGAGCGAGCTCGATCATCGACTCGACGCCGCCGCGGACAGTGTGCACGTCCTTGATCGCCCCCCGGATCACGTGCGAGGCGTAGATATTGCCCAGGGTCGAGTCCTCCCAGCCCGGGACGACGATCGGCAGATCGAGCTCAGCCGCGGCGACGAGCCATGAGTCGGTGGGATCGATCTCGTAGTGCTCCGCGAGCACGCCGGAGCGGACAAGCTCGTAGACGAACTCGTGGGGGAAGTAGCGCTCGCCGGCCCCATCGGCCCTCTTCCACAGCTCCAAGATCGCCCGCTCGATCCGCCGCATGGCCTCCTGTTCTGGGATACATGTGTCGGTGACGCGGTTGAGGCCACGGTCGAGGAGCGCCCGCTCGTCCGCGGGGCTGAGCGTCCGGTACTCGGGCACCCGGACGTAGCTCGAGTGGGCGACGAGGTTGAAGAGATCCTCCTCCAGGTTCGCCCCCGTGCAGGAGATCGCGTGGACCTTGCCGGCGCGGATCATCGCCGCCAGGCTGATCCCCAGCTCCGCCGTGCTCATCGCCCCGCCGAGGGAGACCAGCATCGAGCCACCTCCCTCGAGATGCGCGCAGTAGGCATCTGCCGCATCGACCAACGTCGCCGCGTTGAAGTGGCGAAAGTGACGGCGCAGAAATTCGGAGATCGGAGCTGACGACATGGATTTTAGGGCCACAACCTCCGCCAGGGTCCCCCCTCGGGTCTGAGTAGGCAACCCCAAGGGGGATGCTTGCACGCCAACGCCCTGGCGGCCATCCTCTCCCCGAGCGCCGCGCGATGACCGTCCTCCGCCCCTATTTCGTCGCCTCTCGCCCCTACGGATTCGCCCACCGAGGGGGGGTGGCTGTCGCCCCAGAGAACACCCTCGTCGCCTTCAAGCGGGCGATCGACGCCGGCTTTCACCACCTCGAGACCGACGTCCATCTGACCCGCGACGGCGAGCTGGTGACGCTCCACGACCCGACCCTAGAGCGGACGACGGACGGGGTCGGCCTGGTCCGCGGCCTGACCCTCGCCGAGGTACGCCGCCTCGACGCCGGCCACCGCTTCACCGACGACGGCGTGACCTTCCCCTACCGCGGCATGGGCGTCCAGATCCCAACGCTCGCGGAGGTGCTCGCGCTCGACCCGGAGGTCCGCGTCAACATCGAGCTCAAGGAGCGCGACCCGGCGGCGCTGCGGGCCGTGTGGGGCTTCATCCAGCATCACCGGGTCTACGATCGAGTGCTCGTCGCCTCTGAGCACGCGCCGGTGGTCAAGGCCTTCCGCGAGCTCTCCCGCGGACGCGTCGCGACCTCCGCCGGGAGCAGCGAGATCCTCCGCTTTTGGTTGGCCACCCGCCTCCGCCTCGGTCCCCGACGACGGCCGGCTTTCGACGCCCTGCAAGTGCCCGCCCGTCACGGACCCCTCACGGTCGTCGACCCGGCCTTCGTCGCCAACGCCCACCGTCACGGGCTTCAGGTCCACGTCTGGACGATCAACAAAGAGGCCGAGATGCGCCGCCTCCTCGCCCTCGGGGTCGACGCGGTGATGAGCGACTACCCCGAGCGCCTCGCGGACGTCCTAAGGGACACTCTAAAGGCATCGCCCTCGGACTAGGTCGACAACGACGGAGGCCGTGACAGATCTGCCACGGCCTCCGAGACGCCTCGGCGCGGTCCTAGCCGGCGTCCTCGACACACTGGACCGGGGTCCAGGGCGCCGCGAGGTTGTCGCAGGAGGCTCCATTGTTGTCGAAGTTCATCGGCCCGAGGTTCGTCACGGTCCCGTTCACCTCGTCGACGGTGAAGAGCTCCGCTGAGTTCGAGCAAGCGTAGAGCCTGGTCGTCGTCGGATGCCACTCGATCCCGACGCTGCCGAAGTTGTAGTCGGTCTTGGCGACAAGGCTCGCCTTCCCGGTGACGTGGTCGATGATGTAGAGCGAGTCGTCGCTGCCGTTGATCGCGTAGGTGTCCTTGAGTTCGTCGGACCAGGTCAGCCCGCCGGTCCCCCAGTTGATCCCGAGCGGGCCGATCACCGTCGCGTTGCCGTTGATCGTGCTGATATCGACGAGCTGGTCGATGCTGGTCTCGAGGCCATAGAGACCGAGCCCCTGATCCGCGGTGATCCCGGGCAGAGCGTTGACCTTGGTCGGGCCGACGATCGTCCGCTTGCAGGAGCAGGGATCGACGATCTCGAGGTTCTTGGTGTTGGCGTTGGCGGCGTAGAGGTTGCCGTTCCGGCCGAACGTGCTCGTATTGTAGTTGTTGCTGGTGTCGAGCTCGCAGAGGAGGGTCGAGTGTCCGTCGTTGATGTCGATCTTGTAGAGACGCGTCGGGCTCGACTGATCCTCAAACGTGACCAGCCACTGGCCGACGTCGATATCGCCGGTGTCGCCGGTCGTATCGCCGGTCGTGTCACCGGTCGTCCCCTCCGTATCATCACCGGTGACACCTCCGGTCATGACGTCGCCGGTCGTCCCGCTCGTCGTCCCCTCCGTGAGCACACCGGTGTCGGTGCCCTCGCTCTCACCGGCGGAGGTCGTCGCGAGGGTCGTCGTCCCGTCCGTCGCCGTCCCGTCCGTCGCCGTCCCGTCCGTCGCCGTCCCGTCCGTCGCCGTCCCGTCCGTCGCCGTCCCGTCCGTCCCGTCCGTGTCGGGGCCGGTACCGGTCGCGCTATTGGAGGCTGAGCCGCTCGCGCTCGCCGACTCGGTCGCGCTCGCCGAACCGCTCACCGTCGCCGACGCCGACGCACTCGCCGACGCGCTCTCGCTCGACGCGGTCGACGACGAATCGCTCGCGCCCTCGGATCCTGAGGAGACTCCATCATCCCCGCACCCGACGGCCAAGAAGAGACCAAGGATCCACCCATGTTTCCGCATCCACGCCCTAGACATGGACCCATGATCGCGGATCAAGCCGGCCAATGCGACACATGGGGTGTAAAAGCCCCAAGGCCGAAACGTCGATTTGAACCACCAGTAGGGGCAAATCCTACTATTCCCTTGAATCACGGGGAGTGCTGTCGCCCCCTGCCCCCAAACCTCCTAGTCGCCACCGCGACGGTAGCGGGCGAAGTAGCTCCGCATCAGGAAGCGACGAAACCAGGTGTTCACCCCGGCGACGTCGACCATCGCTCGTCCGTAGACCACCAGCGATCGGCCGCCGAGGCTGATGCCATGAAAGAAGTCCGGACGCAGGCGATGAGGCATCAGCGGCGGCACACCGGAGGGATAGTCAGGGGGCTCCGCGGCGAGGGTGAGGATGTTCTGGGCGAGGACGCGCGCCTGCCAGAGACACTCGATCGCCCGCTGCATCGTCGGCCACTCGCCCTCGCCGCCGATCACCCGCGCCGCATCGCCGCCCGCGAAGATGTCCGGCTGGCTCGGGATCGGCGTCGGATAGCACTGGAGGGTCGGGCCGACGGCGAGCCACCCCGCGCGAGTCCGAGGGAGATCGCTCTCGGCGATGAGCGGCGCCGGACGGATCCCACCAGACCAAAGGGTCATGTCCGAAGACAACCACTCCTCGTCGCCTCCGCCCTCGCGCAGGCGAACACGCCCCGCCTCGGCGGCGACGAGCCGAGCCCCGAGGCGAAGCTCGACCCCCTGCGACTCGAGATAGCGCCTCGTTCGCCGGGCGACCCGGGCGGCGAAGCCCGGCAAGAGACGCTCGCCACCATGGACGAGGACGACCTTCGGCGCTCTCCAGCCAGACGGGCGCACCTTCGCGAGGTGAGCGAGCTCCCCCGCGAGCTCGACCCCGCTGATCCCACCGCCGACGACCACGAGCGTCGGCGCGGACGTCCCCTCCCCGACCGCCCCGCCGAGGAGCTCCGCGAGCCTCTGCGCGGCGAGGACCTGCTCGTCGGCGAGCTTGTAGCGGAGGAGGTTCTCCCTCCCCTCGATCGCCGGCGGAGGCTCGAGCACCGAGCCCAGGGCGACGACAAGAAAACGCCCGCGAAGCCGACGCCCACCGGCGAGCTCGACCTCTTTGGCGGCCGGATCGACCGCGACGATCTCTCCCTGAACAAAGCTCGCGTCGACATCGGCGTCGATCTCTGCGGCTGTGTGGATCTCGCTCTCGCCGGGCGCTAGCCGACCGCAGAGGCGCTCGTGGACCAGCGGCAGATAGCCGTGCCGACGGTGACGATCGACGAGGGTGACCCGAAGACTGCGCCCCGCAGGCCGCCGCCGCAGCTGGTAGAGGAGCTCGAGGCCGGTAAAGCTCGCCCCCAGGATCAGCACGTCGGAGCTCTCGACCTCGCCCGCGCCCGCGCCCGCGCCCGCGCCCGCGCCTGCGCCCGCGCCTGCGCCCGCGCCCGTACCTCGCCCCCCGACGTCTGCCGCCTCCGATGGGAGGGACTCGCCCCCTCGCTCAGCGACCGAAGACATGGACCCGCTCCCGGAGCGCCGCGGGAAAGCGCTCCCGGACCAGGCGATCCGCCTCTGCCCGGCTATGCCGCATCGACCGATGGACCAGGACCAGCGCCTCTCCAGAGAAGTGTCGTTCGGCGTGATCGATCATCTCGTCGAGGTGGGTATGGCCCCAACGCCGGGTCGCCGCAACATCACGGCGGTCATCCCAGCCGGTGACCTCGTGGACGAGGACGCGCGCGCTGCCGACCAAGGGGTCGTCGCGCAACAGCTCGATCTGGGTGTCCCCCGTGACACAGAGCGCTATCTCGCGATGCGGCTGGGTGATCTCGACCCCCTCACGCCGCAGCGCCGCGAGCTCGACATGCGAGCGACCGACATGCTCTGCCCGCAAGCGCCGAGACTCGCGCTCGATCACCCAGGCGAGCGAGGGCACCCGGTGGGTCGAACGGCGAGCGAACGCCCGAAGGCCGCGCCCGAGCTCGACCCGAGCCCCCGGCCCGTGGCCGTGCAGCTCGACCTCGAGCGGACGCCCGGCGATCTCTCCCCAGGCGGCGAAGATCCTCCGCAACGGCTCGACGATCTCCTCCGGGGCGTGGACCTTCGGCGGCTTCAGGCCGGTCATCCGCCGCTGCGCGAGGAAGTAGGCGATCCCCCCGAGATGATCCGCGTGGCCGTGGGAGACCAGGATCGTCCCGTAGCCGAGGGCGCCGCCGGGGACCATGCCGACGTCGAACATCAGCTTGAGCTCTGGGACCATCAGGCAGGTCTCGACGCCGCCGCGGGTGACCCCATGGAGCGTCAGGCCGCCGACCTTGAGCTCGTCGATCCCGGCGTCGCGGCTGTGCTTGGGCTTTTTCATCGGCGCAGCCTCGATCTGGAGCTCGGCCCCCTGAGAGACTGTAGTGAACATCCCGCCGAGCCGAGCAGGCCGTGACGAAAATCCCGCGCCCTGCCGCTTGCCCTCGCCGACCCGAGCGGCCCCGCCGGAGCTTGCGGTACGGCCCGGTACAGCGGCGCTCTGTCGGAGCCGCGAGGACCTACGAGCGCTGCGTGAGAGCCCGCGGGACTTTCACCGCAGCTTGCGAGGAGGCCACGCGCGAGCTCGCCGAACTCTTCCCGCGGTGAACGTCCCTGCCCCCCTCGCCTCGACCTCCGCTCCGACGAAACGCGACGAGTCGGAGCGCGACCGCAGACCAGGGCTGAGTGGCCAAGGCCGACGAGGCCGAGCGAGCGGGTGCTGGATCTCGCCACGGCCTCCTAGGCGACGAAGTAGCGGTTGGGCGTCCAGAGGATCGACGAGCGAGCGGCGCTCGCCGGCGCCTCCGCGCCCTGCCCCCGCGGGGCCCGGACGGCTAACACCTCGCGGGCGGCGGCGACGACCTTCTCCGGCGAGACGACGATCTTCTCCTCTAGGTGGATGTTCTGCGGGATCCCGGGGACGGCGTCCTGGCCGAGCACTCGGGTGACGACGGGCTCCCCCGCCATCGCCTCGATCACCGCGCCCTGGATCTCCCGGCCGATGCTCGAGAAGACCCGGTCCTCATGGACGACCAGGAGACGACCGGTCTTGCCGACGCTCGCGAGGACGGTCTCCATGTCCGGCGGGACGATCGTCCGAAGATCGATCAGCTCAGGGTCGACGCCGGCCGCCGCCAGCTCGGCGACCGCCTTCTGGCAGAAGAGGGTGCAGCGTCCCCAGGTGACGATCGTCAGGTCGTTGCCTGGGCGACGGATCGCCGCCTTGCCGAGCGGCACGCGGAAGTCGTCCGGCAGCGCGGGGATATGCCCCTGGAAGCCGATGCTCCGCTTGAGCGCGGCGATCTCCTTGGGATCGGTCGGCTCGCCGGGGAAGGCGTCGCCGAGGGTCATCCGGTAGAGCCCCTTCGACTCGAAGAAGACCACCGGCCCCTCGTACTCCGCCGCCGAGCGCATCAGCCCGTAGACGTCGCGGGAGGTCGTCGGGGCGACGATCGTCAGGCCGGGGATCGCCCCGTAAAAGCCCTCCATGCACATCGAGTGGTAGACCGCGCCGCCGTGGAGCGGCTCGACCGGGAGGCGGAGGATCACGTTGACGTTGGTCGTCCCGCCGGAGGTCCAGAGCATGTTCCCCATCAACACCAGCCAGTGCAGGGTGTTGAGCGAGTAGTCGGAGAACTGGATCTCGGGGATCGCCGTCGCGCCGCTGTGCAGGGCGAAGCCCAGGGCCGATCCGAGGATCAAGGGCTCGTTGATCGGCGCGTCGCGGACCTGCTCAGGGAAGCGCTCCCAGAGCCCCTTGGTCGCGACCATCACCCCGCCCTTCTTGGCGACGTCCTGCCCGTAGAGCCAGGTCATCCGGTTGTTGGAGAGGATCGCCTGCATCGCCGAGCGGATCGCGCCGTTCAGCGAGATCGAGGTCGTCCGACCTTCCAGCGGGGCCTCGACCGCCTCCGGGAAGGGCGCGCGGATATGCTCGTAGACCGACTCGTAGGTCGGCTCGGGCTCGCCGGCGGAGATCGCCATCGTCTCTAGGATGTAGTCGTCGGCCGCCTTGGCGATCGTCCCGAAGTCGTGGCGCCGGAAGTAGTCCTTGCCCTCGGTCACGCCGTTGCGCCTCAGGATCTCCCCCTCCTCGCAGATCCCAGCCTTGACCAGCGCGTGGCCGAAGTCGGGCAGCGGATCGTAGGAGTCAAACTCGAAGGTGAAGTCGGCGGCCGAGGAGTGGTTGTTCAGGCGCGAGAGGTTCTTGACCCACATCAGCGCCGGCTTCTGCTCCTCTTTGCAGTAGGTCGCGGCCGCCTTCGAGGTCTCGTAGACCCCGAGGAAGTCGTTGCCGTCGCACTCGAAGAAGCGGAAGCCGAAGGCCTCGGCGTAGGCCTTGAAGTCCTTGATCCCGCGGCCGTCGCTCGGGTCGACGCTGATCGCGATGTTGTTGTCGGTGATCGTCAGGAGGAGCGGGAGCTCTAGGATCGACGCCCCGTGCATGCCCTCGTGGAGGTCGCTCTCGGCGGTCGTCCCGTCGCCGATCACCGCGACCACGACCCCGTCCTTGTGGCCCGCCTGGCGCAGCCCATAGGCGTAGCCGACCGCCTTGCCGAGCTGCATCCCGAGGGCGCTCTGGACCGGCAGGACGTTGTTGGGGATGTCGTTGAAGTGGGCCGTCATCTGCCGCCCGTGGCTCCACGGGTCGGTGACCTTCGACAGCTGCTGGCGCATGTGGTCGAGGTGGAAGTCCTCATAGCCCTTGAGGCGGCACCAGAGCGAGAGGAGCCCGGCCGAGCGGTAGTGGGCGCAGATCCCGAAGGCGTCGGGGTTGACCACCTCGCTGTAGGCGAGCGCCTCGGCGGCGCCATGGACCTCTTCGCCGGAGCCCCAGATCGAGAACTTGATCGCCCCCTTCGCACACTCCTGGACCACCCGCTCGACGTGGGAGCGGGCCATGCACATCTCGCGATAGGCGTGGCGCAGGCGCTCGGAGGTGAGGGTCGGGAAGCGGTCGAGTGCGCTCAGGTCAAAGCGCGGCGTCGAGGTCGTCATCGGCGTATCCATGGCTGTTTGGGGACGATCCGCGGGCGGATCGCGGTGAGCCTATGCGATCGCCCCCCGGCGGTAAACCGACCGCATCGGCGAGAACGCCCAGACCCGCCTAGAACGACCCTCAGGGGCGTCTCTGCGAGCTTTGAAGGCGCCCGCGGAGGCGTGACTTGGCCAACATCGAGACGATTCCCCGGCGAGCCGGGGATCGACACCTCGCCGAGCCGAGGATGAGCGAGGTGCGGCGCCCCTCGCCGCCCCTCGCCGCCGCCTGTCTAGGCCACCTCGCCTGTCTCTTCGGGCAGGGCTACGGCGGTAGCGATGAGCATCTGCATCGCCGCGACCTCAGGCTCGCCGCCCTCAAAGCGGCGACGGATCCTGAAGTAGAGCAGGATCGACAGGACGATCATGAAGGGGGTCACGACCGCCATCACAGCCGCTTGGAGGACGCCCGCGAGGATCGCACCGACCCAGGGGATAAGCCCGAGGATCCACGCCGGGACCATCAGGCCGATGCCGACCGCGAGGGCGACGACGATAAAGGCCACGATCGGCAGGAGCGGATCCTGCTTGGTGATCTCGAGGTTGCGGAGGTTGATGTCGACCATCCGCTTGCCCTCACAGAAGTAGATCACGCCGATGAAGGAGCCGAGGAGGATCCCGGGGATGATCAGGAAGAGAACGCCGATCCCGGCGATCAGGCCGGCGACGAAGAAGCTCAGCCAGACCATCTTCGCGTTGGCGAGCTGCTGCTTCCAGGCGGTCATCCAATCGACCGGATGGTTGAGGTAGACGCCGAGGAGGAAGCGGGTCAGGGCCGCGATCGCGAGCGGCATCAGGACCGCCTGGGCGAGGCCGAGGAGAACGCTGAGGATCGGTCCGAGCACCGGGATAAGCCCGAGGATCCCCGAGGCGAGCGCGATCGGGACGGTGATCCCGCCGACGATCAGCGCCGACGGCACGAGCACCGGCTTGAGGAACTCCCAGGCCTGCTTGTAGAGGGTCGCGAAGTCGTCGCTGCTGATCGCAGCGGGGGCCCCAGCCGGCGGCGGAGCGACCTCGGGGGCCGTGATCGCGGGGTTTGTCGGCACTCCCTCGAGCTCGTCGAGGATCTCTGGGACCGGCACAGGCGGCGGCGGCGGCGGGAAGCCGGGGGGCGGCGCGCCCGGAGGTTGCGCGACCGGCTGCGCGAAGCCGCTCGGCATCGCGGCTGGCATCGCCGAGGTCGGGGCGTAGGCGATCTCCTGGTTTTGCTCGTCGCCGTTGAGGGTGCCCCCCCTCGCGGATGCCTCAAACGAAGACCCTTCGGCCGGTGCTCCGGGCGCTGGCATCCCTGGCGCCGGGATCTCCGGCGCTGGCATCCCTGGCGCTGGCATCCCTGGCGCTGGCATCCCAAAGGGCACCCCTCCACCGGCGATCATCGTCCGCCCCTTGCCGGCCAAGGGTGAGTCGATCATCTGCACCGTGAGGAGGGAATTTCCCACCCGAATCGCCATCCCGGGGGTCATCTCGATGGTCGAGAGTCGCCGCCCGTCGAGGAGGAACGAGCCGTTGGTCGAGCCTAGGTCGACAAAACGGAGCACCCCTCCCTGAAAGGTGATCTCGCCGTGTCGGCCCGAGACCTGGGAGTCGCGGAGGGCGATGTCGCCGATGTCACGACCGATGGTGATCCGGTCGCGGTTGGCGAAGGTCCGGGTCTCAGGCGGCCGGTCGACATATTGGATGTGCAGCGTGAAGGAAGCCATCGTCTCTCCGAGTCGCGCTAGGCTGGGGGGCAGTGTCACAAATGCACGCTGCCAGGCGCAATACTCCCGCCGATCCGACTGATGAGCAATCCCCCCTGACCCCATGGGGGGCCAGCGAGCGTCGTCGGCTCATCGAATCGCTCCGCCCGGGGAACGATGACGGGCATCCCGGGTGGGATCTCGTGGTCGTCGGCGCGGGGATCACGGGCGCCGGGATCGCGCGAGATGCCGCCATGCGCGGCCTTCGGGTCCTCGTCGTCGACGCCAACGACCTCTCCTACGGGACCTCCTCGCGCTCCTCGCGGCTGATCCATGGGGGGGTCCGCTACCTCGAGCAGGGCCAAGTAGGGCTGGTCTACGAGGCCCTGCGTGAACGCACGCGCCTCTACAAGACCGCGTCGCACCTCGTCCAACCGGCGGATTTTCTCTTCCCGGCCTACGCTGGCGACCGCTTGCCGCTGTGGAAGCTCCGGGTCGGGCTCGCGCTTTATGACGCGCTCAGCCTCTTCCGGACCCATCATCGCTCGGTCGGCCCCGAGCAGGCGCACCGGCGCGAACCGCTCCTCGCCGAGGAGGGGCTGCGCGGCGCGGTGATCTACGAGGACGCGGTCACCGATGACGCCCGCCTCACCCTGACCACCCTCCAGAGCGCCCGCCGCTCCGGCGCCGAGGTGCTGACCCACGCCGAGGTCGTCGCCCTCGGCCGAGATCACGAGGGACAGTGGGTCCAGCTCCGCGACGGCCTGAGGATCCGCGCGACTCGGGTGGTGGTCGCCGCCGGGCCCTGGACCAGCGAGCGCCTGCTCGGAGAGACAGGTAAACATCTACTCGCCCTCTCCAAGGGGATCCACGTCGTCATGCGCGCGAGCGATGTGCCGATCCGTCAGCCCCTCGTCGTCCAGGTCCGCCGCTCGAAGCGGATCATCTTCGTCATCCCCTGGGGAAATCGCACCTACCTCGGCACCACCGACACCGCCTACGAGGGCGACCCTGGGGCGAGCGGGGTCACAGAAGAGGACTACGCCGAGCTCTTCCCGCTGATCCGGAGGATCCTCCCGACCGCGCCGCTGACCCGCGATCGCGTGGTCTCAGCCTGGTCCGGGGTCCGCCCGCTCGTCCGCAGCGGCCCTCCTACCGCCGGCTCCTCGACGGTCAACATCTCGCGAAAACACCGCCTGGTCGAGAACAGCGACGGGATCATCGGCCTCGTCGGCGGCAAGCTGACGACCTACCGGGCGATGGCCAAGGAGGCGGTCGATCACGTGGTTCGGGCGATCCGCGCGGCCGAGCCCGAGCGGGAGATCCCGCGCTGCACGACCCACCTCCACCCGCTGGTCCCTGGAGACGAGCTCAGCGAGGAGGAGCTCCGCGAGCCGCGGATCGCCGATCTGGCGCCGCGCCACGGGCCCTACGCGCGCACGCTCGCCGAGCGCGTCCGGGCGGAGCCCTCGCTCGACGGGCGCCTGGTCGAGGACCTGCCCTATCGCTGGGTCGAGGTCGATCAAGCGATCCGCTACGAGGGCGCGTGGCACCTCGACGATATCCTCCGTCGCCGCATCCCGCTCGCCCTCACCGATCACCGGCACGGAGGGGAGGTCGCCCGCAGGATCGCGACCCGCCTGGTCGACGCCCGCGGCGGCAGCGGTGCCGATGTTGAGGAGGAGATCCTGCGCTACCGCGAGAGCCTGCTCCGAGAGACAGGCTACGATCTGAGCCCGAGCAGCGCCGACTCCGGCGTCCGCCCGTAGGCCGCGGGGGCTAGCCGTCGCCTCCTAGCCGAAGAGCCACATCACGGCGCGGGTCATCCAGTTCTCCTCCAAGTTGGCGCCTACATAGACGCCGCCGAGGAAGATCGCCCCGAGGATAAGCCCCGGAGCGACGACCCAGCCGAGGATCCAGCCGACCCTGGAGGTCGACTGGTCCGGCGCCTCGGCCTCGGGGTTGGCTTTCATCGCTGTCTCTTTGGCGGCCATGGCTAGTTCTCCTCCTCGGGCGCTGCGGTGTCGGTCGGCGCCGAGGAGCCGGGCTGCGCGGCCCCTCGATCCCAGGGCGCGGCCTGCTTGCCGCGGAGCATCGCCTCACGGCTCTCGGCGTCGATCCACAGGGGAACGCTGTCGTCGGCGAGGGCGTCGCCCATCCACGATCCGCGGCGCCAGGCCTCGCTGCCCGGGTCGGCGATCCGCTCGGCGCCGAGGAGCCGACCTATCACAAAGAGCAGGCTGCGCAGGTGCGGAGCCTGCCGCGAGCGCGGGCTTTGGGGGATCACCGCACAGCTCGGGTCGGCGAAGGAGTCGTCGCCCGTGAAGGCCTCGCCAGCGAAGGCGAGGAGGATCTGCGCGCCCTCTCGGGGTCGGTCACAGAGCGCCCCGAGCTTGGGCGCGAGCCCGGTCGGCGCCCCATCCCAGAGGGCGATCGACTGGAGCTGGAGGCGAAGGCCGACCTGGGTCTCGTAGACCGAGGAGGCCCACTCGACGGTCTGGTTGACGTAGCCGAAGGGATCCGCGGCCTTCTCCGCCCAAGCGCTGTCGACGAGGACCTTGACCTTGACCGTCGCGATCTCACGAGCGACCGACTGGAGCGCCGGCGTCAGGCGCTCCGGGAGCGTCACGGTCATGGGCATCGCCGGTCGCAGGGGCGGATCCAAGAGCGATGCTGGCAGCTCCGTGCCCGTCGGGGTTGTCGGCGGCGCTGTCGTCGGAGGGGTTGTCGTCGGAGGCGGAGGCGTCGCCCCGGGAGCGGCCGGCTTGACGTCGGTGCCCGGAGTCTCGGGATCTGGGCTCGCGGGATCTGGGCTCACGGGATCCGGGCTCGCGGGATCCGGGCTCGCGGGATCCGGAGCGCCCGGCTCTGCGGTCCCCGGCGTCGCCTTGATGTCCCTCCTCCCCTCCTTGGCCGCCGCGATCTGGAGGCCAAGCCATCCCTTGTCGCCTGCCCCTTCGGCGACGGTCGATGGCAGGACCGGGACCTCGACGTCCATGCCGAGCCAATCCTTCTCGATGCCGAGGATCGTCGCTCGATGGGTCGCCCCGACGTATATTCCCCCCCCGAAGAGCCCTGCGAGGAGGCCTACCGGGAGACCCAGCAAGAGAAAGAGCTTGGCCAGAGCCTTGATGCGTGCGCGCGACATGGAGTGCGGCGGAGTATACTGCCCGGCCCACGCCGCCGCTCCCCGGAGCCGAAGATTCCCCGCCAAGACGGCCCTGCGGCCTCTTTTCTGCGATTTTCCCGATGACGCGCGCCGTCACCACCCGGAGGATCGGCGACGGCGCGGTCAAACGACGAGGGTGCCACGAAGGCTCTGGTGGAAGTCCCGTGTGCTCCCGCGCAGCAATCGTCGGCCCTCGTCGGTCCTCGTCGGTCCTCGTCGGTCCTCGTCGGCCCTCGTCGGTCCTCGTCGGCCCGCAATTTTCGGCGGAGCCGAGAGGGCCGACGAGGACCGACGATTGCTGCGCGAGAGCTGGAGAGCGCGGGAATTCTGCCACGGCCGCCGAAGAGGCGCGCGGGACGTTCTCGTCGCGGCCTCCGAGAGGTCCTAGAGGGGGAGCGCCTCGACCCCGAGAACGCAGGAGGCCTCGTCGCCGAAGTTGTAGTCGGGCACCTCGTCGACGTAGGTGTCGCCTATCTGGCGCCAGCTCAGGTAGCCGTCGGCGACGAAGCACTCGTCGATGACAAGGTCGCCGTGCTTGAGGTCGCCGATGCCGTCGATCTCGAGGATCTGACCGCGGGCGCGGCCCTCCCCCTTCTCGGTCCAGGCCATGTCGAGGACAAACTTCTCGGTCTCGGGGCCGCTCCAGCCCCAGTCGTCCCACTGACCGTAGACCGCGAGGTGAAAGTCGCCGGTGCCCTCATCGGTGGAGCGATAGATGTAGCTCTCGTCGCTGAAGAAGGTGTCGTCGTCGAGGTAGCCCTGGTAGAGGACCTGGAAGTCCTCGAACTTGACCTCGATCTCCTTGCGCTCGGTCGTCACGTCGCGCTCGAAGCTGACGGCGATCGCCCCGGCGAACGTGTGAAGGCTGTCCTTCTCGTCCTTCATCTCCGGGTAGGCCTCGATGGTGTCAAAGTGAAGGCCAAAGCCGCCGCTGCGGGTGTCGCCGTCGACGTTGAGCTCGCCGTCCATCAGCAAGACGACGTCGTCGATGTCCTTGGCGTCGCGGGGACCGACGTAGAACTCAAACTTCTTGCTCCCGTCGACCTCGTCGAGGCGGGCGAGCCACGAGAGGTCGCGCCCGTCGTCGTCCTCATAGGGGCCGTAGACCCTCCAGTTGCCGTCCCGCGAGGTTTCACGGACACGATCGAGCGCCTCGTAGATCCGGGCGATCCCCTCGACGCCGCCGGTCACCCAACCGTTGGTGTCGGTGATCGTCCGGTCGACGATGTCGTAGACGTCGCCGCGGATCTCCCCCTCACCGGCGCGGGTGCTGACCTCGGCGGGGATCGAGAGGCGCACATCATCGCCCTCGAGGAACGCACCGTCGCCGCCGCCCCCGAAGAGGAGCCCGCAGCCGCCGTTGAGGGTACAAAGGCCAGCCGCAGCGGCCGCCAGGAGGGAGGAACGGAGGGTGGCCTTGTGTGTCGTCATGCTCGGTCTACATTGCGAAGGAGGATCCAGTTAATGATGGATCTTTTATCGAATGATCTCAAAAACATCTGTAGCGATGGGCGGTCTTGACCGCTGTCCTATGCTCGTGTGTGGTGATCTGCGACGCTGCGCATTGCGACGTCCCTCCGGCCGGCCCACGAGAGCGCGGGCGCTGCCCGTGGGCGAACCCCTTCTGGCCCCAGGGCGGCTCGCAGGCCCCCTCACTCTTCGCGCACTTCCGCCGGGAGTTCGTCGAGAACGTCCCTGCGCGAGGAGCAGCTCCTGCGCTCGCGCAGACCCTGCGCGAGGAGCAGCCCCTGCGCTCGCGCAGACCCTCGACGAACGAAGTTCAGGGAGCATCCCTCGTCCCCCCATCGCTCAGAGCCAGCCGGCGGGTGACTCCGTCGTCGACCCTTGCGGCCGGCGAACCTGAACACATATTAATATTATGACAAGAAGATTGCCCGCCACGTCAGCCCTCCTGACCAGCCTGGTCGTGCTCGGCCTCGCAGCCTGTGCGGACGGCTCCGCGAGCAGCGACAGTGCAGACTCCGCAGGCGAACGTGCCGACAGCGGGTCGCTCAAGCTTGGCGAGCAGGGAGACCCCGACGGAGACGACGACACCGGCGACACCGGCGACACCGGCGACACCGGCGACACCGGTGACACCGGCGACACCGGCGACACCGGGACCCCCGGCGACACCGGGGGGGATGACGCGGACACTGGCGAGGAGCCCGATCTCGGACCCCTCGCGCTCTGCATCGAGCACGCAAACGCGGCCTGTCCAGGCAGCGACGAGAGCGGCCTGATCCGCCACCAAGGCCTCGTCCCCTGGGCCCCGTGCCGCTTTGAGCTCGCCGATCAAGGGAGCTGGACGAGCCGCGACCTCCTCCTCGACAAGCTCGGCGAGAGCGTCCCCGAGCTCCCCGTCAGCAAGCTGACCTTCAACCATCTCGGACCTCCGGTCGGAGCAGAGCAGAGCAAGCTCGCCAAGGTCGAGCACCTTGACCGCGCATTTCGCTGGGATAGCGGCGACTTCGCCGACGGACGATGGATGCCGCAGGGGCTGAGCGGGACCTACGACGCCTACGAAAACGGCAAGGTCGACGGCCGCGAGCTGGTCGCGGTGAGCTGGTACCACAACGCCAAGGTCAGCGACCTAGGCCTCCCCAACGAGGTCGTCCGGGTGAGCTTCGCCGACGTCACGGCCCTCGGGGCAGGTGGCGACGTCCCCTACCGCCACGTGCTCCTGGTCGAGCCCTTCGCCGAGAACGGCGCGGTCAACCTCCGGGCGCCGCGGCTCCACGCCGGCGGGATCGCCTGGGTCGGCCGCTACCTCTACGTCGCCGACACCGCCAAGGGGCTGCGGGTCT
>Ga0316189_10002634_pt1 | contig 17568 bp, 15 predicted proteins | sample LowCovwburrow_MG_FD_204930 | JGI IMG/M metagenome (GOLD analysis project Ga0316189, IMG submission 204930) | Coastal sediment microbial communities from Maine, United States - Lowes Cove worm burrow | ecosystem: Environmental > Aquatic > Marine > Coastal > Sediment | place: USA: Maine...
GCGGGTCAGTCCCGTTGCAACGCGCCTGAAGCAGGGCACCTACCTGGAACAGCCGGGGCAGATCCTGCTCGGCCAGCAGCTCGCAGAAGAGCTGGAGGTCACGCTGGGCGAGGAGATCGTCGTGGTCACTCAGGCGGCGGACGGCACCACCGGCAACGCCCTGTTCACGGTCTCGGGCACCTACAAGAGCGGCGACGCCCAGATGGACCGCGCCGGCGCGTACCTGCACCTGGATGAGCTGCAGGATCTGCTGGTCCAGGAGGACCAGCTGCACGGGGTCACCGTCCTCGCGAACGACCCGGACGACCTCAACGCCTACGCGGCCAGCCTCACGTCGGTGTTCGGCACCCCCAAGGTGCAGGTCCAGACCTGGCAGCAGGCGAGCCCGCAGACCGCCCAGATGATGGGCATGCGCGACATCGGCTCCGCCATCATCCTCGGCATCGTGTTCGGCGCCGCCGCCTTCGGCATCCTCAACACCATGATGATGTCGGTGTTCGAGCGCACCCGGGAGCTCGGCGTGCTCCGCGCTCTCGGGATCCGACCGGGTCGCCTGGTGACGCTGATCGTCGTCGAGAGCGTCTTCCTCGCCGCCCTCGCCTCCGCCATCGGGCTGGTGCTCGGCGGCCTGCTCGACGCCTACCTGGTGATCTACGGCTTCGACATGAGCGGTGCCGCCGAGGACGGCTTCTCGTTCCAGGGGGTCACCCTGGAGCCGATCATCTACGGCATCGTCCGCCCCTCCGCGGTCGTCGCCGTCATCGGTTCGGTGTTCGTGGTGAGCATGCTCGCGTCTCTGTGGCCCGCCCTGCGCGCCGCGCGCCTGCGCCCCGTCGAAGCCATCCGGTCGGAGTGAGATCATGTGGACCCTGACCCAGCTGGCAGCGCGCAACCTGTGGCGCAACGCGCGCCGCACCGTGATCACCCTGATGGCCCTCGTCTTCGGGCTGGTGTTCGTCCACGTCGCCGTGGTCATGCAGACCGGCCAATACGAAGAGATGATCCGCGTCGGCGTCGGCTCGCTCGCCGGTCACGTCGTGGTCCAGGCGGACGGCTACCAGGACAACAAGGACACCGATCTGGTGCTCGAGGGCGCGGACCGGGTCCGCGACACCCTCACCGCCCAGTTCCCCGAGGCCACCGTGGCGCCTCGGATGTTCCTGGGCGGCCTGCTCACGTCGACCACCGGCTCGGTCGGCGCGGGCCTGTCGGGGATCGACCCGGGGGCCGAGGCCAAGGTGCAGGACCTCCCCGAGAAGATCATCGAAGGCGACTGGCTCGATGACGACCGCGGCGTGGTCATCGGCGCCAAGATGGCGGAGTCGCTCAGCGTCACTGTCGGTGACAAGGTGGTGTGGATGGGCCAGTACGGGGACAACCCGGACATGGTCAGCCGCCTGTTCCGGGTCAAGGGCGTCTTCCAGACCGGCGCTGCGGAGCTCGACGGCTTCCTCGCCTTGGCGCACATCGACGCCACCCGCGCGCTGTTCGGCGGCGGCGACGTCGCGCATCAGGTGACCCTGCACATCGCCGACCCGGGCCGATCGCGCGCCGCCACCGACCAGGCGCAGCTCGCGCTCGCCGCGGCCCCCGGGCTGGAGGTGCTCTCGTGGAGCGAAGCGCTACCGAGCATCTACGGCCTGATCCAGCTCGACCGGAAGTCCGGCGACGCCATGCTGATCATCATCCTGATCATCGTCACCATGGGCGTGCTCAACACCGTGCTGATGAGCGCGCTCGAGCGCACCCGGGAGTTCGGCGTCATGCTCGCGCTCGGGATGAAGCCTCGGAGGCTTGCAGGTGTGATCCTGATGGAGGGCCTGCTGCTGGGAATCATCGGCAGCCTGCTCGGTCTGGCCGCCGGCGTCGCCGTCTCGACGCCGATCGTGGCCTACGGCATCGACTACAGCGGCATGATGGGCGCCGAGACCATCGAGAGCGGCGGGATCGCCATCTCAGCGCTGATGAAGGGTGCGTGGAATCCCTGGCGCATGGGCATCTACACCGTCGGCGCGATGATGTTCACCACCCTCGCCGCCGTCTACCCCGCCATCCACGTCGCCCGGCTGATGCCGGTCGATGCGATGCGACACGTCTAAGCAGGAGGGACACATGGCCATTGTCGAAGTGCGTGGGCTGACCCGCGAGTACCAACAAGGAACCATCACCGTCAAGGCGCTCCAGGGGGTCGACCTCGACATCGAGCCCGGCGAGTTCACCGCCCTGATGGGTCCATCGGGATCGGGCAAGACCACGCTGCTCAACCAGATCGGCGCGCTCGACGAGCCGACTGGCGGCACCGTCACTGTCGACGGCAGCCGCCTGAACAGCCTCACGCGCGGCCAGCTCTCCGACCTGCGGCTCCACCGGCTCGGGTTCATCTTCCAGAGCTACAACCTCATCCCTGTGCTGAGCGCCTACGAGAACGCCGAGTTCGTGCTCAGCCTGCGCGGCATGGACGCAGCGGAGCGCAAGCGGACCGTGATGGACACACTGGCCTCCGTCGGTCTCAGCGGCATGGAGAACCGGCGCCCGAACGAGCTGTCCGGGGGCCAGCAGCAGCGCGTCGCCGTGGCGCGCGCGATCGCCGGCAAGCCTGCACTCGTGCTCGCGGACGAGCCCACCGCCAATCTCGACAGCAAGACCGGCGCCGAGCTGATCGAGCTCATGTCGAGGCTGAACGCGGACAACGGGGTCACCTTCGTCTTCGCGACCCACGATCCCAAGGTCATGGATGCGGCGCGCCGGGTGGTCTGGCTCGAGGACGGCGTGGTCGTCCGGGACGAGCGCAAGTGATCCTCGCCATCGCCGCGGCCGCGCTTGGCGCCGACGCCGACCTGCACGGGGACGTCAAGACGTTCTTCGTGACCTCCGTGCCGGTCCCGTTCTTCGAGACCGAACTGCCCGGGTTCGACGCCGTCGACGACCCCACCGGCCAGGGCACGCTCGACGTCCGCCTCAAGGGGTCACTTCGCCTCGGCGAGCACTGGCGCTTCGAGGCACACCACGCGGTCTCCGCGTTCAACGTCCCCACGGCCGTGGGCCTGGGAGGCACGTCCTCCGGGGTCGCACTCACGGCTCCCGAGCTCATCCCGCTGACCTGGGAGCCCGACACCGGCGCGGGCCTGACCATCCGGGGTCGCACCGACCGGCTCACCGCCAAGCTGTCGGTTCCCGGAGTCGACCTCACCCTGGGACGCCAGCCCGTGACCTTCGGCACCGGGCTGATCTTCACACCGATGGACGTGGTCAACCCGTTCTCGGCCGCCACGATCGACACCGAGTACAAGCCGGGCATCGATGCAGTTCGGCTCGACGGGTACACCGGCACCGCGGGGCGCCTCAGCGGCGTCGTTGCCTGGGCGAGCGCATCAGACCTGACCGAGGCGCGCGACAGGGTCACCGCCGACGACCTCATCCTGGCGCTCAACGGGCAGACCACCGTGGGCGTCACCGACGTCCAGCTCCTCGCGGGGGCGGTGCGCGGCGAGGGCGTGTTCGGCGCCGGCCTGGTCAGCGCGATCGGCCCGATCGGCGTGCACGGCGACGCGACGTTGACCCTGCCCGGGCTCGACGCCCGACAGGACGACCCGTTCGTGCGCGCGATGATCGGCGCGGACGGCCGCCCGACCGGGACCACCGGCGTGTCGCTCGAGGCGTACTACCAGGGCCTCGGCGCGGCGAGCCCAGCGGGGTACCTCGACGTGCTCGGTGGACCCCGCGCCGCGCGCGCTGAGATCTGGCAGGCCGGGCGCTGGTACGGCGCACTGGCGGTCTCGCAGGAGGTCACGCCGCTCGTCGCGGCGAGCGCAGCGCTGATCGCCAACCTGGCGGACCCGTCCGCGCTGCTCACGGGCTCGCTGTCGTGGTCGTCGAGCGACAGCACCACCGTCGCGCTGGGCGCGTTTGCCGGTCTCGGCGCGCGCCCGCAGGTGCAGCCGCTCGCCCTCGACCCGGACACCCAGCAGGTCGTCCTGCCCCCGCCAGCGGAGCTCTCGGAGGCCGTACGCTCGGAGTACGGCCTGTTCCCCCCAGCGTTCTTTGCAAGCATGAAGGCCTACTTCTAGCCCTCGTTGCCCACGAACAACCCCGCGCCGCGATCCAAGGATACCTCCCCGACATGAGTCGTGCCGCGCTGCAGCTCGTCGGAGACTGGACCAGCGGCCGGCTGTTGGGCCGGATCCTGGGCGCCATCGACAGTCCCTGGGAGCCCGCGCCCGCCGGACTGACCCACCGCGACACGCACGAGACCTGCATCGTGCGACTCCATCCACCGGACACGACGCTTCCGGAGGCCTTCGCGGCCGGTGACAGCGCGACCTTGCCCTCCCTCACCAAGGAGACCCGCGACGCGATCGCGACCCACCGAACCGTCCTGAGTGTTCAGCCCGCCCCCGCGCTCGTGGGCTGGGACGGCGCGCGCGCGGCGCTGCGGTGTGGCGCGGACATGGTGGACGCGGGGGCCATCGCCGTGCTGTCCGCGGGGACCGGTCGCGCCCACTCGGCGGATCGCTGGCAGGCGCTGGAGCGAATGGCCCAGACCGCCGAGCAAGAAGGAGACCGGGCGATGCTCGCCGAGGTGCTGTACCTGGCCTTCGTACACCCGCTGCGAGCCGCGGCAGGCACCTGGCGGAGCCAGGGGATGGCGCTGCTCGAGGCACCCGACGTCCAGGTCCCCTCGTCGGTCCCACAGACTGCCGCACGCGACGCGATCGAAGGCGTCTGTCTGCGAACGCTCGCGGGGCGGGCACCGGTCGAAGACAGCCGGGTGCGAGCCAACCCAGGCAGCCCGACCTTCCGGGTCCAGCGCGGCCCCGACCCGCTCCCCCCGACCGTCGCGGCGCACAACCCATACGGCCTGTGGCGCCTCACGCAGTAGCGCAAGGCCACACCACACACGCAATTTGCTTGTCAGATTGGACGGCGCCGAGTCCATCGGTCATGGTGACTCCGCCCAACGCATGGAGGTAAGATGTCTCTGGCCCTGGCAGTGCTCGGGGGATGTTCGCTCGGCGAACCACCTCCGCTGGAGGCGCCACCGCCTACGGCGCCACCGGTCCAGCACCTGCTCAAGGCCCCCGGCGGTCCGCCCGACTGGACCGTCGACTGCAGCGGCGGCGGCGACTTCACCACCATCGGGGCCGCGATCGCGGCCGCCACGCCGCGGCAGTTCATCGAGGTATGGCCCTGCACCTACAACGAGGACATCGACTACAGCGGCAAGGCACTGTGGATCGCCGGTCGCGACGGGTCGGCCACGACGATCATCGACGGCGGTCCGGGCACGGTCGTCGCGGTCGAGAGCGGCGAGTCCGTGGGCACCGCGCTCGTCGGCTTCACCGTCACCGGCGGAACCAGCCAGGCGATCGACATCCTGATGTCGGCCCTGTACCTGCAGGACATCGTGCTCACCGGCAACAGCGGCACCAGCGCCATCCGCTCGCTGTCGGGCGACCTGAAGATGGCCGACGTGACGATCGACGCCAGCAACACCTCCACGCTGGCGGCCGTGTACTCCGACAAGGGCGGGGTCGTCATGACCCGCAGCACGGTCGAGTGCGGCAGCGGGGCGGCAGTCCAGGCCGGGCACGGCGCCTACTTGATCGACTGGTCGACGCTCACATGCCTCGGAAACGACCCGGTGTTCGAGACCGAGAACGGCGTCGGGCGCATCATGCGGTCCAACCTGCACGGCAACGTCGAGATCGTGCAGGAGGACGACCACCCGGACGACCTGCTCGTCGTGTCCAACTCGCTCGTCCGCGGCGACATCGACTTCCACTACGGCACGTTCGAGCTGCGCAACGCGGTCGTCACAGGAACCGTCACCGTCACCGACACCGGCGGTGGCGAGATCATTGAGAACACGGCGTTCATCGGGTCGGTCGCGTGCGCCATCGACGGCGCCACCGCACCCGCCACGGTGCGAAACAACGACTTCTGGGGCCCGACGACCGCACGGTGCGACGGCGCGGTCGTGATCGGCAACAACGGCAACATCGCGGTCGACCCACAGTTCGTCGACCTGTTCGGTGGCGACCTGCACCTGACCGCGGGATCCGCGCTCATCGACGCGGGCGTCGGCACAGCGCGCCACAACGATGTAGACGGGACGCGAAACGACATCGGCCTGTTCGGCGGCCGCTTCTCACAAGACGGGGGCTGGTGATGCGCAACGTTCTCTTGGGCCCGGCCCTCTTCTTGCTCGCGGCGTGTCCTTCCTCGGACCCCGGCGAGGACATCATCGGAACCAACAGCTCGGGAGGAACCAGCAGCTCGGGCGGAAACAGCAGCTCGGGAGGAAACAGCAGCTCGGGAGGAAACAGCAGCTCGGGAGGAAACAGCAGCTCGGGCGGCGGAACCGGCGACACTTCGGCGCCGGCCACGGGCGACACCGGCGGACCGCCCGGGCTCCTCGACCCGCCCGATCATCTCGTGGACTGCACGGGCGCCGGCGACTTCAACACCATCCAGGACGCTCTGGATGCGGCCGTCTCGGGGGAGCGAATTGGCGTGCAGCCCTGCACCTACGTCGAGCGCATCGACTTGCTGGGCAAGACACTCGAGCTGTACTCCATCGGCGGCTCCGCCGTGACCACGATCGACGGCGCCGGCGGCGGCACCGTGGTCAACGTCGAGACCGGTGAGTCGCTCGGCACGCGGATGGCCGGGTTCACGGTCACGGGCGGCGACGACGACAACGATGGCTCGGCGTTCCAGATCGAGTACGCGGCGATCGAACTGCAAGACATCGTGATGACCGGGAACGGCGTCAGCTACGCGGTGCTGTGGGCCAACGTCGCCTTCGTCACGCTGGACGACGTCACCATCACCGGCAACGCGGTGATGAGCAGCGGCCAGGCCATCTGGTCCGACGGCGGCACGCTCACGGCGAACAACGTGACCGCCACGTGCGACGGCGGCGAGCAGACGCTGTACCACCACAACACGCTCATCTTGTCCAACTCGACGCTCGACTGCGCCGGCGGCCACGGGCTGTACGACTACCACGGTGAAGACGCGATCTCGCGGTCGGTGCTCTCGGGCGACGAAGCCGCGCTGTTCGCGCACGACACGCAGAGCACCGAGGAGGAGCCCGACAACCCCAACGAGCGCCTGTGGGTCACCAACAGCGTGCTCATTGGCGGTCGGGTGGGCATCGACGTCCGCTACATGAACATGACCCTGGTGAACTCGGTGCTGACCGGCACCGACCACGCGCTGTCCATGGAAGAGTGCATGCTCTCGTCCAACGCCACCAACACTGTGTACGTGGGTGCAGACTGCGGAATCACTGGAGACCAGCCGTTCTCCTCCCCGTACAGCGCGTTCTACGCCAACGCAGACGACGGCTGCGGCGTCAGCGTCTCCCCAGCGGTGACCACCGACCCGATGTTCGTCGCACCGCCGATCGACGTCACCCTGCAGGCGGGCAGCCCGCTGATCGACGCGGGCGACCCCGGCATCAGGCACAACGATCGCAACGGCAGCCGCAACGACATCGGCGCCTACGGCGGGCCGCTGGCCCCCTAGCAGTGCTCGGGGCGAGGACACCCCGGTCAAGAACTCGCGGGGCCTCCGATTCGGGCCGATAGAAGGCGTTGGCTCATGGCTCAACCTCCTCTTCGGGTGCCACTGCGCCATCCGGCGCGCCCCCAAGGAGGCGTCGACCGCTGCTAGGGATACGCGACGGCCGAGAAATCGTACAGGTCCGGGATGAACTGCACGCGGCTGGTGACGCCACCCTGCACGCCGGCCACTTCCCAGACGATCTCACCCTCGCGTGTCATCTCGACGATGCGGGCCTGCTGGCTGTAGCTGATCAGGACGTTGTCACAGCCCTCGACCGGCATCCGGCGCACGTCGCCGAGGATGGTCTCCAGGCGCTCGGTCTCGAACGACCAGTCCAACGAGAACGTGCCCGCGCCCTCATCGAGCGAGAATTCCTTGAGGATCGATGGGCCCGGGTCGTGGTTGTCGAAGATCAGGACCTTGTCGTCCCAGGCCTCCGAGAAGTGGCTGTGTACGAACCGATCTTCCTCGACGGTGGGGGCGGCCGGCGTGAAGTCGCCCGGCGTGCCGGGGAGGTTGCCCCAGGTCCACAGCAGGTCGCCGGACGCGGCATCCACCTTCACCATGGTGTCGAGCCATCGAAACGACATCAGGAAGGCGCCGTCCGCTTGATGGTAGACGAGGCTGTTGGCGTGCGAGTACTCGTAGTCCGCGATGCAGCGCAGGAACTCGGTGTCGGTGTTGACCCGCTGCGACACATCGTAGATGTCGGGGCCAAAGGTGTCGTAGAAGCTGAACAGGGTCTGGCCGTCCACCACGATGGTGTCGGTCGCCACGCTGACAACGCCGGCGTCCGGGTCGTCGTCGACCAGATCGACGTCGTTGAACTCGAAGCCCAGCCACGCGATGCGGCCATCGGGCAGCTCGATGAAGTCGTGGTGCCCTTGCTCGGTGGACGTGGTGGTCACCGTCTCGCCGTCCATGCTGATGGTCCGCACCGTAGCGAGGTCCTCGCAGCGATCCGCGTCCGCGTCCGCGAACCAGATGGAGCTGCCGTCGCGCCCCAGCCGGGCCCGCGAGATCAGCGTCTCCTCGACCTCGTTCTTGAGACCCCAGACGTACTTGCCCTCGCGATCGAGGATGCCGATGCCGCTCGCGTTCTGTCCAAGCCAGCTGAACATGACGTAGCCACCGTCCATGCATGACTTCTCGGGCTGCCACACCGACTGCTGGAACTGGATGGACCCCTGCCCTGGCGGCACGACCGTCACCTCCACCTCCTCCGAGGTGCCCGTCTCGCCGTCGGTGGTCTCGTAGTCCACGACGATCTTGTACTCGCGACCCACCTGGGGTTCGAGGAGGAGCACAGCGTGCTCGGTGCCGACCGCGGAGGGCGCTGAGGACTGCTCATCGGGAGCCTCCTGCCCAAACTGAACCGTGCCCGTGCCTTGCTCTGGGCTCGACCAGCGGACCCAGACCGTGCCCGGCACGGCACCGGGCTCCGCGACCAGCTCGGTCACCAGATCGGAGCCGCCCCCGTTGCCGGGTCCCCCTCCACCGTTGCACGCTGCCAAGAGCGTGATGAATGTGAGCATCTGAGCGCCTCCTCTGCGTAGGAGGGTAGCCGACCGCACATCCGATCGCTCGCGCGCTACAGTTGCGCATGAGTTTCGTGATGCTCACTGCTTGGGCCGGGTGCTCAGGTCCCTTCCCCGATCGACTCCAAGACATCGACTGGGGGGACGCCCAGACCAACACCGTTCCCGCGTTCCGCGGTCGCGTCCCGACGAATCTGGTGATGATCTCGGTCGACACGCTCCGCAAGGACCACCTGGACCGCTACGGCGATCAGGGCGCGACGCCGTTCCTCTCGGTGCTCGCGGAGCAGGGCGTCGTGCTCGACAACTTCGTGCAGTGCTCCAACTGGACCTTCGCGTCTGTGAGCTGCACCCTCGCCGGTCGCGACAACTGGCAGGCCGGGCTCGCGCCGCTGTTGACCGACGACAGCGTGCCTTGGCCCCCGGGGACCCCGTTCCTCGCCCGCTACCTCTCGGAGGCGGGGTTCTGGTCGGTCCTCTCCAGCACCAACGCCTGGTTCGCGCCCGACCGCGGCAACACGTCCGGCTACACCACGGCGTTCATCGCGCGCGACGGCGACGCGTTCGAGGCCTATTCCGAGGCGCGGCTGTCGCTGCAGGTGGCCCGGCTCAACGGCTTGGCCGGCCGGTTCTTCCTTCACACTCATGTGATCGAGCCGCACATCCCCTACATCCCGCCCCCGGAATACCTCGTCGGGATCGAGGATCTGCCGCCGCTCGACGTGCCTATCTTCACCAGCAAGACCCACTACGCAGCCAGCGCCAGCTACCCGTCCCTGTCTCCCGAAGAGCAGGAGGTCCTCCAGCAGCACCTCCAGTTCCGATACCGCGCCGAGGTCGCCCACACCGACCACCAGATCGCGCGCATCTTCCAGGACCTCGAGACCGACGACCTGCTGGACGACGCGCTGGTCGTGATCTGGTCCGACCACGGCGAGGCGTTCTGGGAGCGCGGCTTTCAGTCCCACGCGCACACCCTGCACGCGGAGGAGACCGACGCCGTCGCGCTGCTGTGGTCCAAGAACATTGTCTCTGGCGCCATCGCGCAGCCGGTCTCTTCAATCGACCTCGCGCCCACCCTGCTCGAGCTGTACGGCCTGCCGCCCGGCGAGACCACCGGCATCCCGCTCTCCGCCGCGACCACCGACCGCACGCGACTGCAGTGGTCCGTGGCCCGCGCCGGCAGCGTCCAGGCCGCCGAGCGCGACGGCTACAAGCTCATCTTCTCCTGGTCGGGCCGGGTGCAGCTGTACGACCTGAACAGCGATCCGGGCGCGAACAACAACCTGTTCGACGCCGACGACGTGCACCCGATGGCCACTTCACTGTGGGCCGACCTGGAGCCGGCGGTCCGCGCCGCCTCCGCACTGCACCCGCAGCAACCCGTGTTCTGGCCTCCGGCGCTGCTTTGACGCTCCCCCCGTCCTTCTTCGCCCGCGACAGCGACAGATGGATCCCGAGCGTCCTGACCCGGGGGCCCTGGGACGACCGCTTCCAGCACGGCGGTCCCCCCTGCTCATTGCTCGCCGGCGCGCTGGCCGCATTCGGGGGGCCCGACGCCCCGCCGGTGAGTCGGCTGTGGTTCGAGCTGCTGCGCCCCGTGCCCATCGCACCGCTCACCGTGGAGGTCGCGGTGGAGCGCGCCGGGTCCACCGTGCAGCGCCTCCGGGGGACCCTGTCTGCCGCCGGAACACCTCACATCGTCGCCCGCGCGCTCCGGATCCACCGCAGGGCGCTCACGATCCCCGCCGCGCCCACGCCCACGCCGTGGCCCGACCCAGAGACGCTCCCGCCGTTCGAGATCCCGTTCTTCCCGAACCCGGTCGGCTACCACCGCGCCGTCGAGCTCCGCGTGGCGCGCGGCAACTGGGGCACCACCCCCATCCGCGTCTGGGCCCGACCCCGGGTCCCCCTGATCGCAAAGGAGCGGACCACACCGCTGCAGGCCCTGGTGCTGCTCGCCGACGCCCAGAGTGGCATGGGACCGCCCCTGGACCCCAGCGAGTTCTCGTTCGTGAACCCCGATCTGGCCGTCGCCCTCGAGCGCCCCCCCGAGGGGAGCTGGTTTGGGTTCGACGTGCGCTCGGTCGCCGGCGCGCACGGAGCGGGGCTGTCCCAGAGCGCCGTGCGAGATGCGCGCGGGGAGGTCGCGCGCTGCTCCCAGAGTCTGGTGATCGCGCCGCGCACCTCGGCAGCGCCATGAAGGACAATGCCCCCCACGAGGTCTTGGGCGTCCCGCGCAACGCCACCACAGAGCAGATCCGCAAGGCCTTCCGCAAGCGTGCCCGCGTCCTACATCCCGACATCGATCCCACCCCGGGGGCCGCCGAGCGCTTCATGGCGCTCAAGGCGGCGCACGACGAGATGCAGCGCCTGGTGGAGCGCGGCGAGCAGCCCTGGGACGTCATCTCGGCGCCGCGCGAGCAGCAGGCGAAGGTGGACTTCGACTACGAGTCGCTCTACGACAACGCGCCCTCCTGGCGCACGTACGTGCGCCCGATCGGCTACGCCGGGGCCACGCTGTTCTGGGTGATGCTGTTCTGCGCGTGGATGGCCTGGCTCGACGGGGCGGCCAGCCGCTGCAACGAGCCCCGGCAGGAGACGCCCCGAGTCCACATCATCCAGCCCGCGCCGATGGTGCCACCTGCCAGCAAGTGACCCGTCAGGCCCCCTGCGCCCTCACCCCGCACGACGTCCCGCAGCCCGCCCCGCGCTCCACCTGAAGCGTCGCGTGCTGCAGGTGGAATCGATCCGCCAGCAGCGCATGCCCAGCGATGCTGACATCCTGCGCATCCGCGCTCTCATCGACCACGACATGCCCCGACAGGATGGCGTGCTTTCCGTCCAGGCTCCACACGTGCACGTCATGGACTGCGACCACTCCGGGCAGCGCGCACAGGCCCAGGCACACCGCCTGCACGTCGAGCGCCCGGGGCGGGAGCTGCAGGAGGACCCGGCCCGCGTCGCGGAGCAGCGACCAGGACCCCCACGCCACCAACACACCGACCCCCAACGAGACCACCGCGTCCGCCGCTGGCACCCCGACCAGCATGAGCAGCGCGGCGGCGATGGCGCCGACCGAGCCGACCGCGTCGGCCAGCATGTGCGCCAGCGCTGCCCGCACGTTGAGGTTGTCCGACCCTGCGCGGTACAGCGCCCACGCGCTGCCCAGGTTGATCGCCAGCCCGATGATGCCCACAACGAGCACCGGAACGCCTGCGACCTCGGGGGCGCCGGCCCCCAGGCGACCGATGGCCTCCCACGCGATCCATCCGCACGCGGCGAGCAGCCCGAGCCCATTGAGGAAGGCGCCCAGGACCTCGGCACGCGCGAGCCCGAACGTCATCGCCATGTTGGCGCCCTTGCGCGCGAGCTGAGCGGCGGCGAGCGCGAGCACCAGTGCCCCGACATCGGACAGCATGTGCGCGGCGTCGGACAGCAGCGCGAGCGACCCGGTCCACCAGCCCACAGCCGCCTCGATGACCAGGAACGACCCATTGAGCAGCAGCGCCCAGGACAGCGCGGCGCGCGTGCCGTGGTTGTGGTGGTCATGGTGATGCCGGCCCATCGACGCAGCGTACCCCGCAAGAGCAGACTAAGCTGACAGGGTCGACCCGGAAGAACCGTGACACTGGCCGCCCTCATCGCCTGTACGACCCCGGCGCCGGTGGGGCTACCGCCCGTGCCCGCCGGGCCCAGCACGCCGCGCTTCACTCGACGCGACCTGCCGGGCACCGGCGTCGACCGACACCGCTTCCTGGGCGCGGGGGTCGCCGTCGCCGACTTCGACGACGATGGGCACCTCGACTTGCTGCTGCCGGGGCCCCACGACGTGCGCCTGCTGCGAGGTCCCGGGCTCGAGGCGGACCCGGACGCCATCCCGGCCCGTGACTGGGCACAGACGGTCGGTGCGGCGGCCGCCGATGCCGACGGCGACGGCGACCTGGACGTGATCGTCACGCGGTTCGGTCCCCCCGACGTCCTGCTGCGGAACCGAGGCGACGGTACCTTCGAGGACGCGGCACCGCCCGCACTCGACGTGTCGAACTACAGCCAGTCGGCGGCGTGGGCGGACATCGACGGCGACGGGGACCTCGATCTGGCGATCGCCGGGCACGGTCCGGTCGAGGGCGGCGAACAGGTGCTGATCCCGGGCCCGGCCGACCCCACGCGCCTGCTCCTCAACGACGGCAAGGGCGGCTTCACCGACGCCACCGACCGGATTCCCCCCCGGATGCAGGACGCCTACACCTTCGTCGTGACGTTCTCGGACCTCGACGGAGACGGCGCTCCCGACCTGTACCAGGGCAACGACTTCCCCATCTTCGAGGAGGGCCTCGCGGCGGTCCAGCGCGGCGACCGCTTTGCGCTCGCACCCGAGCTCGGGCTGCAGCTGCACGCGGCGGGAATGGGCATGGGCGTCGCCGACGTCGACGCCGACGGCGGCGACGACTTCCTGATCCCGGTGTGGAACCGGGTGGTCTACCTGCGCAGCCGCGACGGGATCTGGGTCAACCACGCCCAAGCTGCGGGCATGGCCCCGGCCGCAGACCGCGACGAGCCCTACGTCGGCTGGGGCGCCGACTGGGGCGACCTCGACAACGACGGCCAGCTCGACGCAGTGGTCGTGTTCGGGCACCTCGACCCGGTCTCCGCGGTCAGCCCCTCGGGCACCACGACCGACAACGCGCTCCGGCAGCGCGACGCGGTGTTCGCCCGCCAGGGCGCCGGCCAGTACGAGGAGACCTCCGCGCTGTGGGGCCTCGAGGAGGACGGCGCCGGGCGCGGCGTGGTGGTCGCCGATCTCAACGGCGACGGCGGCCTGGACGTGGTCCGCCGCGATCTCAACGGCCCCACGGTGGTCCATCTCTCAGACTACGGGCCGGCGCAGTGGCTGGTCGTCCGGCCGCGACCCATGGTGCGCGCGGTGGGCGCGAAGGTCGCGGTGCACCACGACGGCGCGGTCCAGATCCGAACCATCCGCGCCGGCGGGACCGGGCTGGCATGCTCGGGACCCCCGGAGGCCCACTTCGGCTTGGGCGCGACCGACACCGTCGACCGGGTGGTGATCACCTGGCCCGACGGCACACTCACCGAGCGGACCCAGGTGTCGTCGGGGCAGGTGCTGACGCTGCGCTGAGCCGTGCCGCGAACGCCAGGGCGGCGCGCATCGAGCTCGGGTCGGCGACGCCGCGGCCCGCGATGTCGTCGGCGGTCCCGTGGTCCACACCACAGCGGAGGATCGGAAGCCCCAGGGTCCAGTTGACCGACCGATCCGGACCCCCGAGCGCCGCCTGCAGTGCCTTGAGCGGCGCCAGGCCTTGGTCGTGGTACATCGCGACGACCGCATCGGCCCGGCCGGCGAGCGCGTCGGCGAACGCGGTCTCCGCGCTCACCGGTCCGCGCGCAGCAAGGCCCTCGCCCTGCGCGATCGCGACCGCGGGCGCCACGACGTCCGCATCCTCGCTGCCGAGCAGCCCGGCGTCGCCCGCGTGCGGGTTCAGGCCGCACACCACCAGGCGCGGCGTCGGCAGGCCGAGCTGAGACCGCAGTGCAGCGGCGGTGGTTCGGATGGTGTGCGCGACCGCTGCGATGGTCAGCGCCGCGCTCACGGCCTGCAGGGGGATGTGCACCGTCACCAGCGAGACCCGAACCCTCCCGCCGACGAAGGCCATCACCGGGTCGGAGACCCCGCTCAACGCGGCGAGGAAGCCGGTGTGGCCCGCGTGCGGGAACCCGCGTGCCGCCAGGCGGGCCTTGTGGATGGGCCCGGTCACCACCGCGGCGCCGCGGCCTGAGAGACAGGCCTCGACCGCGTAGCGCAGCGCCGCGACCTCGACGGGCTCGTCGTCGTCTCCGGGGTCGACCACCCGGATGCGGTCCGGCAGGCCCCATCGACGTACCGCCGCCTCGTCGCCGACAACGACCACGGGGCGTTCCCTGAACGTGGCGAGCGCCGCCGCCGTCACCTCGGGACCGATGCCGCGGGGGTCGCCCGGAGTCACCAGCAGCGGGGTCACGGGACCGCGAGCTTGACGTCGATCGCCGCCTCGCGCCGCGCGCGCTGGTACCACTCTTCCTCGGCCTCGATGAGCTTCTCCTGGAACAGCTGCTCGGTCAGCTGCTCCTTGATCTCTTCGATGGGCGCGACCTCGGACACCTCGTCGAACGACGCGACCCGCACCACGAACAGCACATCGCCGATGCGGCGCGGCTGCTGGACCACGCCGGCCTCTGCCGCGAACACCACCTGATCGATCTCCGCCAGCAGCTCGCCCGGCGAGAACGCCTTGCCCGTCAACATCCGGGAGACGCCGGCGCCATCATGTTTCTCGACCGCTTCTTCCCACGAGATGGCGCCGGTGTTGATCTGATCGACCAGCCGGCTCGCCTGCAGCGTGAGCGCCGCCATGTCCTCGACCGCCAACCCGTCGGGCACCGGAATTCCGAGGCCGTGGACATTCGCAACCCGTGTCAGCACCTTGCGGGCGGCGCGCTGGTAGAAGTCGCGCACCTCGTCGTCGTTGACGGTGATCCGCGGTGCGAGCACGCGCCCCTGGAAGGCGTTGGTGCGCATCACCTCGAGCAGCTCCTGGCGGTACTGATCCCAGCGCTTGCCGGTGGCCTCGACCTCGGAGCGCAGCGCCGCACGGTCGGCGAGCTGGTATTGCTGCACCGTGCGGTCGATGGCCTTGTCGACGTCCGCCGCGGTGACCTGGATCTCCAGCCGGGTGAGCTCCTGGCTGATCAGCGAGCGACGGATCAGGGCGTCGAGCACCTCGAGCTCGGCGGGGGCCACGCAGGCCGCGTCGCGGTCAGGGCACCGCTTGACCAGGAAGTCTTCGCCCAGCTGGTAGACCTCGGACAGCGTCAGCACGTCGTCGTTGACCACCGCCGCGACTCGGTCCACCACGCCGGCTTGCGCCGCGAGAGCGATCTGCAGAAACCACATCAAGGCTGCCCCTCGGTCGGGTCGATCAGGGTGGGTTTGGCCGCCTCGAGGCCGTCGAGCAGGTCGCCCGGGCTGGGAGCCGGGCCCCTGGGGCGCGCCTGCACGTCCGCCGCCATCAGCGCGGACTCGTGGATGTCGACCGCGTAGCGCGACTTGATCTGCTCGATGTACTCGGCGGTCAGTGCCTGGAAGCGATCGTTCTTGAGGCGACGGGTGACCGATGCCTTCATCTGTTCGAACGTGCGGTCGAGCGCCTCGCGCTTGGTAAGCGTGAGCACCAGGTTCAGCCCCCCGCCCGCGTCGAAGGCCCTGGACAGCCGACCCGGGACCAGCCCGAACGCCACGTCGACCACCTCTTTGGGAATGCCAGGCTTGCCCTCCCGAGTGATGAACCCGAGGTCGCCGCCACGCCGCTTGTATGGGTCCTCGCTGTGCACCTGCGCCAGGTCGCCGAAGTTGGAGGGATCGCGCAGGATCTGCCGCCGCAGGTTGTTGATGAGCGCCGTGGCCTCGTCGATGTCGCGGTCGGTGGTGCTGATGAACAGCCGGCGCACCTGCGCCTTCTCCGGGACCGTGAACTCGCTCCGGTGGTCGTCGTAGTAGGCGCGGATCTCTTCGTCGGTGAAGTCGGTGACCCGGACCTGGTCGTAGACGGCCTGGCGCACCAACAAGCTGACCATGATCTTGCGGACCTTGGGGTCGCGGTACAGCCCGCGGGCGATTGCCTCCTGGAACATCATCTCGTCGGTGACGACCTCCTCGAGGATCAGCTTCCGCTGCTCGAGATCGAGGGGGCCCGAGGCCGCTAGCGAGGAGCGACTGGCAGCGAGCAGGAAGTCAGACTCCTGCACGAAGCCCTGGCCGACCGACGCGACCACAGGGCCGCTGGGCGTCTGAACCGGCGGCGTTGTGCCGGACGCCACGCCCCCTGCTTCCTCAGACGGGCCGAAGCAGCCGACGAGGACGAGCACGAACCACAGCATGCGCACCGCTCCCGATGAAGGCTCGGCGGTATCCCAGCCCCCCCCTCGATGCAAGCGCGGGCCAGCCTGCTTGACCCGTCCCATGGTCATCTCCGCCCTCTTCGCGACCGATCAGCCGCCCAACGGGCGAAACGCGACACCCTGCTCGGCCCGGCGCGGCAGGTGGCGGCGAAGCCGGGGCTCGAACTCGCGCCACGTGCGACCGTTCGGCGACGACCACGCCACCTCGGCGAACGCCGCTGCGCGGGGCCAGGTCAGGTAGTCGGCGGCTGCTTCGTCGGCGATCCGCTCCGCCCACAGACAGACATGCAGACCGAGCACCCGCACCCCGGGTGCTGCCGGGACGGTCCCCGACGCGATCCCACCGACACCAGCGCGGGGTAGCCTGCGATCTCGATCCGCCACCCCTCATCGTCGGTGAGGTGCCAGTGGAGGACGTTGCGCTTGTGTTGAGCCATGAGTTCGCTTGTGCGCTCAAGGGCTCGACCGAGAATGAGCGCTCGGCATAGAGGACGCGATGCTC
>Ga0316189_10002635_pt1 | contig 17561 bp, 18 predicted proteins | sample LowCovwburrow_MG_FD_204930 | JGI IMG/M metagenome (GOLD analysis project Ga0316189, IMG submission 204930) | Coastal sediment microbial communities from Maine, United States - Lowes Cove worm burrow | ecosystem: Environmental > Aquatic > Marine > Coastal > Sediment | place: USA: Maine...
CAGCATCAAACGAAATTTCTGTCGCTATAACCGCATCAAACTCATATCGCGTCTTTTGGGTACCAAAACCCAGAACCTGAAGCTCATCTTTAAGGGAGTCTGCCAGTGCGTCACCATAAGGATCATCCAGATTGATGACAGCAACATCCAGCGTAGGGCTCTGGAAAAGGCGACGCTTGGCAGCCGCATAAGCCTCCAGATCGCCATGATAATCGAGGTGATCCCGAGTAAGATTGGTAAAGATGGCCACATCAAAATGCACGCCTTCGACCCGACCCTGGTCCAGCGCATGCGAGGAAACCTCCAGCGCAATCCAGCGAATTCTCTGATCCCGCATCTCTGCCAGCATGCCCTGCAACGCAATGGCATCGGGTGTGGTATGTGCCGTTTTCCTGAGCCCACCAATCAAACCGTAGCCAAGGGTTCCTATATATGCGGCAGGAAGATCCTGATCATCGAGCGCCTCCGCCAGTATATGTGCCACAGAGGTCTTGCCATCGGTTCCTGTTACACCAAAAACCGTCATATGTCGTGAAGGATGCCCATAGAATCGACTGGCAATCTTGCCCAGTGCATATCGAAGATTATTGACTTCGATCATGGGTACGCCGTGCTGCAGATCCTGTGCGCTCACACCAGGGCTGGACTCCCAGATGACGGCGACAGCGCCTTCAGAAATTGCTCTTTCCACATAGGCCAGACCATGTTCTCGCACACCCTGCATGGCAACAAAGAGAAAACCTTCCTCCACCTCTCGACTATCGAGGGCCATGCCGAGAATCTCAAGATCCTCGAACACTGGCGTCTCTATATAGCCTTCGAGCAACCTGGACAACTTCATACCCGTGGCTCCTTACTGGCAGCCGAGGCCCTGACGGCCTCATAGTCATCAGGTGCAATATCAAGCAGGCGTACGGCCCCGGTCATAATCCGCGAAAAGACCGGGCCGGCAACGCGACCGCCATAAAACTCTTCCTTGCTGGGCTCATTAATCATCACCACAGCAACCAGTTCGGGATTCACCGCAGGCACCATACCGGCAAAGACCGCGATATAGCGGTCTTCTGAATAGCCACCGGCAATCGATTTGCGCGCCGTCCCGGTTTTACCGGCGACGGTATAGCCCTCGACCCTGGCGAGATAACCCGTACCCTCCTTTTTCACCACGCCCTGCAACATTCGGCGTATGGCCTTGGCCGTTTCAGGCTTCATGACTCGTCGGGCATCTGGCCTGTCAGTCTTTATAAAACTTGCGGGATGATAAACACCGTCCGCCGCCAATACAGCGTAAGCCTCGGCCAACTGCAAAGGCGTTACCGACAAGCCATAACCAAAAGAAAGCGTAGCCTTCTCAAACTCTCGCCAGCGTGAAAAATCATTCAATAAACCGGCTGATTCCCCAGGAAAACCGCTATCCGTAACGCGCCCAAATCCGATTCCATCGAACATCGACCAGAGCTGACCGGAGGGAAGCTCAAGGGCCAGTTTACTGGCACCGACATTACTGGACTTACTTAGAATCTTACCGAGATTAAGGCGGCCATAATTCTTTGAATCCTTGATCTGCTTGCCTTGTACCCGGTAATACCCCGGCGCCGTATTGATGACGCTGGAAGGAGAAAAACGCCCGGAGTCTATGGCTGCAGCCACCACGAAAGGCTTCACCGTTGAGCCAGGCTCAAACACATCAGTCACGGCACGATTCCGAAACGAACTAGTCCTGACCCCTTTGCGGTTATTGGGATTGAAGGCTGGCTGGTTAACCATGGCCACCACTTCACCATTGTCAGGACGTATAAGGACGACCGATCCTGATTTGGCCTGGTGTTCCTGTACCGCGCGCTTTAATTCACGATAGGCCAGATACTGCAGTCGACTATCGATACTAATGCGCAGCTCCTGCCCTGGCGAGGGCGCACGAATCTGCTCCACATCATCAACCACCCGGCCAAGGCGATCCTTGACGACGCGCTTAAGTCCGGACTCACCACTAAGCCACTCATCATAGGCCAGCTCCAGCCCTTCCTGGCCAAGGTCATCGATATTGGTAAAGCCCAGCACATGAGCCATTACCTCACCCATAGGATAGAAGCGGCGATACTCTCGCTGAAGTGAAACACCAGGCAACTGAAGCGCCATCACCTGTCGCGCCTTCTCGGGATTAACACGACGTTTGATATACAGGAATTCCTTATCCGACTTTTGAGCCAGACGTTGCAGCAGGTCCTCGCTATCCATATCCAGGATACGCGTCAGTTCCGGCAGACGTTCACGCGCAAGAATTAACTGAGAAGGGTCGGCCCAGACGGTATCAACCGGCGTACTAATGGCTACCGCCTCACCCACACGATCCAGAATCATTCCACGATGGGCAGGCATTTCCACTACGCGCAGATGGCGTGACTCACCCTCACCACTAAGGCGCTCATGATCAAGCACCTGGAGATAAAAACCACGAACGAGCAACGAGGTCATAACGAACGCAAAAAGGGCAAGCACAAACGCCCTGCGCATCCGATAACCCGACTTGTTCGACTTTTCGCTCATGGAATAAGAATTACCGTATCTTTCGTCATTGGTAGTCGCATATTCAGCTTTTCACGGGCGATCCGCTCAATACGGCCATGCGCAGACCAGGCACCCTGCTCAAGCTGAAGACGACCCCACTCAATATCCAGCTCATCACGCTCGCGCGATAACTGCTGCAAGACCACAAACTGTTTGCGCCCCTCATGCCGCGCATAGACCACACCCACAGCCGAGGACACCACTAAAACCACTAACAGCCCCAGCACGACAAACTGCCCCGTCATCACAACCGCTCCGCCACACGCATAATGGCGCTACGCGCCCTGGGATTTGCTGCAACCTCATCCGCATTCGGGCGTACCGCCTTCCCCACCAGCCGCAGACGACCTGTCGCCACATCTCCCGGCACTGGCAAACGCCTCGGAACCGGCGCACCCTGAGTTTCTCGCCGCATAAAGCGCTTAACGATACGATCCTCCAGAGAATGAAAGCTGATGACAGCCAGGCGCCCGCCAGTGGCAAGAACCGAGACTGCAGCCTCAAGACCTTTCTGCAGGTCATCCAGTTCTTCATTGATAAAAATTCGAATCGCCTGAAAACTTCTGGTTGCAGGATGTTTACCCTTTTCATGCCTGGGCACGGCATCGGCAATGATCTCGGCCAGACGCAAGGTATCCTCAATAGGAGCGATCTCGCGCTCACGAACAATAGCCCTGGCGATTCGCCGCGAAAAACGCTCATCACCATATTGATAAAGTACATCCGCGATCTCAGTATCAGACGCCTTCGCCAGCCATTGCGCAGCACTTTGACCCGCATCCGGGTTCATGCGCATATCCAGCTGGCCGGACTTGAGAAAACTAAAGCCTCTTTCTGCATTATCGAGTTGAGGCGATGACACACCCAGGTCCAGCAACACACCACTGACATCGCCAACCCAGTCCCGCTGTTCAGAAAACTCTGCCATCTGCGCAAAGGAACCCGATGCAATATCGAACCGTGTCTCGTCAGCCCAGCGATGACGCGCAGCGTCTATCGCCTCAGGGTCTTTATCGATAGCAAGCACACAACCCTTAGAAGAAAGACGCTCCAGTAATGCCGCTGTATGCCCACCTCGACCATAGGTGCCGTCGATGTAAACACCATCCTCATTCAGCACCAGCGCATCTACGGCCTCTTGCAGTAGCACCGTCTCATGACTCATAGCCGCACTCATAAAGACAGGGACTCTAAGGCAGCAGCCGGATCCCCGGCGATCTCATCCTCCAGCCAGGCATCACGCTGTCGAGCCCAGACCTCTTCGTCCCACAGCTCAAACTTATTACCCTGCCCCACCAGAACGGCATGCTTTTGCAGTTCGGCATATTCACGGAGGGTGGGCGGAACAAGCACGCGCCCCTGACCATCAATCTCAACATCAGTGGCATGACCCACGATCAGACGCTGCAGGCGACGCACCTGGGGATTCATATTGGGACGGGACATAAGGGCCTTTTCTATCTGCTCCCACTCGGTCAGGGGATACAGAAGCAGACAGCGATCAACATCGATGGTGAAAATCAAACGCCCACCACAGGACTCAAGCAGACGATCACGATACCTGGCCGGTATCGCCATACGCCCTTTCGCGTCCAGATTTAGATTGTTGACCCCTCGGAACATGAACACCTCTTTAGCGGGCGACTAACCCACAATCTCCCACTTCCTCCCACATTCCTACACTATAGAAACCCAAACCCCGGAATGTCAAGCAAAATGAGGGACAAAAGAAGATAATTTCTTCTTTTGTGACAAGGACTTAGTGAAACAAGGTAATAGTGGGGAGAATCCAGTTTGAAACTGGATGGAGTTTAAAAATCAAATCAGTTTGTTGGGGGTTAATGCTAAGAAGTTACATTAAGTTTAAGGTCTTTCAGGACCTGAAAAGAGAGAAAAAAGAGTCGGCCGATAAGCCGGGTTCTGTCTTGGACAATCATTCATCTGGGATGCCTGTCACCAGACACCTCAAGCAGCCTACCCGGATGCAGTACGGGTCGCACCATTGCATCCCTATTTGGCCTTGCTCTAGGCGGGGTTTACCATGCCGCGGAATGTTACCACCCGCGCGGTGCGCTCTTACCGCACCCTTTCACCCTTACCTGTACTGGCTTACGCCAGCCATCGGCGGTCTACTCTCTGCTGCACTTTCCATCGGCTCGCGCCGCCCAGGTATTACCTGGCACCTTACCCTGTAGAGCCCGGACTTTCCTCCGCGTCTAACGACGCAGCGACTGTCTGGCCGACTCCAGCGCAGAGGATACCATACTCTGGTTTACGGATTTACCCATGCCGGATTTCAAGCGCCTTTTCATCACTCCCAGCCAGCGATTACAGGGATTTTCCCGGTTCAGGAATGGCAACACCGAGGGATCTCGGCGGTTATATTTTTCATGCAGCTCCAGCAGAACGGGCATTTCGGGATAAAGAGATAAGCCATGCTCAACGGCCTGCATCAGTTTCTCGATATTGCCACAGGCCAGCTCGGCCCTGGCCAGGTTCAGAAATATCTGCAGGGGAGGCTTCCCCTCCTTGGCTGCGATACGACAAAAGACGACACCATCCTGCTCCCCTCCCATGACCTGAGAGAGCCCCAGCCATGAACGACAAAGCTGAACATCCTCAGCAAGAAAGGCCTCAGATTCAAGCAGGTCACTAAAGAAGACGGCCGCCACCTCATGGTTTCCGGCCTTAAAGAATTTAACTCCCTCCCTGAAGTCCTCCGAGTCCATAATGCTGGTATCAGTCATACTTCCATCCTGTTGATATTTCAAATTGGCAGCAGTTATTGCTTTTATAGTTAAATTACACACAAATGCGCTTATAAAGCGTTAGCTACCTCTCAAAACGCAAGAAGAATTACCATGACAGACAAGATTCGCTGCGAATGAGCCACTCCCAAATACCCTCTCGAGGTCGCCTATCACGAGCAGGAATGGGACGTTCCCTCCTATCTACAATGAACAGCATTTATTCGAGATGCTGATTCTTGAAGGTGCCCAGGCAGACCTTTCCTGGAGCACCCTACTAAAAAACGAGATGGTTATCACATGACCTTTGAATCATTTTGATGCCCACTTATGGCGGAGATACAGCAGGCGCAAGATTGAAAACCTCAAAGCCAACCCCGAGATCGTTCGCAATCGACTAAAGATCGAGGCCGCTGTAAGCAATACACGCGTTTATCTGGACATCCTCGAAACCGAAGACAGTTTCACGAACCACATCTGGCAATTTTTAGAAGGCCTACCACAGCAGAATCAATGGCGAAGCCTGGAAGAGATACCCGTAACCACTGCTGAATCCGACGCCATGAGCAAGGCCTTAAAAAAAAGCGGCTTCACGTTTGTCGGCAGCACTATCTGCTATGCCTATATGCAGGCCGTAGGCATGATCAACGACCATACTACCCAGTGTTTCCGTTATGAACCGATTCGATCCTTAGCAACCTAAGCCGTAGATAACGCTTCTAGGTCTTTAGAGACAATCCCGCCTGGTAGACCATGCGGGTCTGCAGGCCATGTCTCTTCGCCGTCAACTTGGCCGCCTGTTTTAATGGCAGCTCCTCCATTAATACCCTGAGTGTCTGCAGGGCCTCCTCATCCAGACCCAGTTCTTTCGCCTCCTGCATCACCCCATGAACCAGGACGACGAACTCCCCTTTCTGGTGATTGGGATCATACGAAACCCATTCCACCAACTCCGCCATCCTTCCTCCCTGAATTTGCTCGAAGGCCTTGGTCAGCTCACGCGCCACCACCCCCTCGCGCCCGCCCCCAAAGACCTCGCACATATCCTTGAGGCAATCCACGATCCGATGACAGGATTCATAAAAGACCAGGGTACGGGCTTCATCCACCAGGGCCTCCAGGTGCCGCTTTCTCGCTCCCTGCTTAGCCGGAAGAAAACCCTCAAAGATAAATCGATCCGTGGGAAGCCCCGAGACCGACAAGGCAGTGATCACCGCCGAGGGACCAGGGATGGGCACAACAACAAACCCAGCTTCACGAGCACGCTGAACGATGCGATAACCGGGATCGCTAATCAACGGGGTGCCGGCATCCGAGATCAGGGCCACAGACCTGCCTTCATGCAGAATCTGAATCAGGCGCTCAGACCGCTGCTGTTCATTATGCTCATGCAGGCTAAACATGCGTGTACCCACACCAAAATGCTGCAACAGACGACCACTGTGCCGCGTATCTTCGGCAGCGATCAGGTCCACATTCTGCAACACCTCTATGGCACGAGGACTCATATCCCCGAGGTTTCCTAGCGGCGTGGCCACGACATATAAAACACCGCTTATTTCAGTCATTGAGTTATAATCCGCACAATCATTCAGAAACACACTCTACATGATGCCAAGAATATTATTAAAAAGATTCAGCATAATACTCGCCATGCTCCTGCTCGCCGCCTGCGCCGTTCCTGAAAAAGGGGCGCAAGACGCGAATCAGCAATTAACCGAGGCCGCCAACAGGCTGGCAGAAGGCGACAACCAGGGTGCGCTTTCCATCTATGCCGAACTGGCGCGCAATGCCGAACAACCCGAGCGAGACAAGTTCCAGTTACTGGCTCTTGAGGCGGCGCTGACACCAGGGCTACTCCAGACGGCCAAACAATACCTGGCGGTACTGGATGATAAGCACCTCAATCATGAGGAACAGGCTCGTAAACGACTGGCCATGGCACGCATCGCCCTGATCGAGAATCACCCGGGCAAGGCCCTGGACGCCCTGGCGTTTCCTACCGATAAACTGAGCCCCGTTCTGCAGCGTACATTTCTTCGCACACAGGCGGAGGCAACGCTGGCCAGCGGCCTGAACCTTGAAGCCATCCAGACCTACCTGCAACTGGAAGATCTCATCGATGACCCCATAGAGGCCCAGGAGAACCGCGAGGCACTATGGGCAGCACTGCTGCAGACGAACAGCCAGGATCTTTATCAATGGTCTGCAAGAACTCAGGATCCCATTTTAAAAGGCTGGATGGAACTGGCTTATATTGCCAACACAACCCCGGTACAGGGTGGCGAGCTGGACAGACAACTGGATGCCTGGGCACAGGCCTACCCTGAGCACCCCGCCAACCCGGCCATGCTGGCCCAGTTGCGCGCTCAGTGGGCCGAACTTCAGAAATACCCGGTCAAGATTGGCGTCTTCCTTCCCCTTAAAGGACGCATAGCCCCCATCAGCCAGGCCATCATTGACGGTCTGCTGGCTGCCTACTTTGACCACCCCTCAGACCTCCAACGCCCCGATATCGTCTTTTATGACACCTCAGACAACACAACCTCAATGGATCGGCTCTACGCCCAGGCCGTAGAGGATGGCGCTGAATTCATAATTGGGCCCCTGAACAAGGACAATGTGGAAAAACTGGCCAATGGTGTTGAGATGATCGTCCCGGTCCTTGCACTGAATTCTTTGGACCCCGGCATGACACCTCCCAATAACTTCTATCAGTTCGGACTGGCCCCTGAGGATGAGGCTCGCCAGGCAGCTGAACGTGCTTCCATCGATGGCTTTGAATTTGGTATCGCTTACGCCCCCAGGAACAACTGGGGAGAACGGATTCTGGAAAGCTTCACCCAACGCTATGAAGAACTCAGCGGCACGGTATTGAGTACGGGGTATTTCGATCCCAAGTCCGCCGATTATTCATCGACTATCATGCGCACCCTGAATCTGGATCAGAGCAAGCTTCGCTCACGCCAGGTTCAGACCACCATCAAGCAGAACGTTAAATTCGAACCGCGCCGCCGCCAGGATGTCCAGTTCGTTTTTGTAGCCGCCACGCCTAGACAGGCCAGACTCATCAAGCCCCAGCTTAAATATCATCGTAGCGGCGACCTTCCCGTTTATGCGACCTCCCACGTATTCTCCGGCGAAGTAAATAAAAATGCTGACCGCGACCTCGATGGCATCGTCTACAGTGAGATCCCCTGGCTAATCCAGAACGCCAACCCCGAACCCGACATCAAGGCAGAGCTGACTCGCCTGGACCCAACCGCCAGCAACAAGTATCCCCGACTAATGGCACTGGGTGTAGATAGCTATCGTCTCATACCCTACCTGCCCAGGCTTTCGGCAAAAAATTATGAACACTTTGAAGGGGTAACCGGCAACCTGTCACTGGATACCGATCAACAGGTACACCGTCAGTTAAAATGGGCACGCTTCAAAAAGGGGATACCCGTCTCCCTGAGCCAGTCAGGCGATACCGGCAAGGACTGATTCGTGTAACCATGAAACAACAAATCGGCAGGGAAGCTGAAGATCGTGCGCTAAACTATCTGGAACAAAAGGGGCTTAGCCTGATCCAACGGAATTACCGATCCAGGTTCGGAGAGATAGACCTGATCATGCGGGATGAAACGACCGTTGTTTTCATCGAGGTACGCTACCGCCGCAACAAGTCTTTTGGTGGAGCCAGTTACAGTGTCACCCCCCAGAAGCAACAACGATTATTGACGACGGCCAAACTATTTCTGCAACACTATGCGCCACAGCACCCTGCCAGGATGGATGTTCTCGCCCTGGAGGGAAATGACATAGAATGGATTAAAAATGCCTTCGAGGCCTGAGCTATGAATGACCTTGACCGAATCAAGCAACACTTTGCCCTGAGTATAGAGACCAAGCAAAAGGCCTCAGAACTGATAGCAGAACCCATTGCCAACGGCGCAGCGCTGATGATTAATGCCTTACGGGCAGGTAACAAGATCCTGAGTTGCGGCAATGGCGGTTCTGCCGGTGATGCCCAGCACTTTTCCTCAGAACTGCTCAACCGCTTTGAAATGGAACGTCCCGGCCTGCCAGCCATGGCCCTGACCACGGACAGCTCGACCCTGACATCGATTGCCAACGACTACTCCTATGTCGAAATTTTTTCCAAACAGGTCCTGGCCCTGGGGCAGCCGGGAGATATCCTGCTGGCCATTTCGACCTCCGGTAACTCAGGCAATGTCAATGTGGCCATTGAGGCCGCGCATGAGCGCGATATGTCTGTGGTTGCACTCAGCGGGAAAGATGGCGGCGAAATGACCCAACTGCTCAATGATCGGGATGTAGAAATTCGCGTCCCCTCAACATCGACCGCACGCATCCAGGAATCCCATCTCGTGGTGATCCACTGTCTTTGCGACCTGATTGACCAGAACCTGTTTGGAAATGCCTGACCAGGCTTTTTTCGAACAACTCGGCAATATTGTTGGTGAGAGTAATCTGCTGACCGATCCAGCCGATTGCCTGCCCTATGGTTATGACAATTCCCGTCGACAGGCACTAGCTGATGCCGTCGTCTTTGCTGATAACGAGACACAGGTCATCGAACTCGTTCAGGCCTGCAATGAACACAAGGTTCCATTAATTACCCGCGGCCGAGGTACCGGGACCACGGGTGCCACCGTACCGATAACCGGCGGCGTGGTCCTATCCCTGGAACGCATGAATCAAATCCTTCACATAGACCCCGATAATCGACTCATCCGTGTACAACCCGGTGTTACCAACCAGGAAGTCCAGCAGGCCGCGGCTGCACATGGATTCTTCTGGCCTCCCGATCCAACCAGTTCCGCCGTCTGCACCGTGGGTGGAAATCTGGCCTATAACTCCGCCGGGCCCAGGGCCGTAAAATACGGGACCCCCAGGGAGAATACCCTGGGACTTCGTGCCATTACCGGAGCCGGGCAGGCCATAAAGACCGGCACCAGCACCACCAAGGGCGTCGTCGGGCTGGACCTGACTCGTCTCCTGATCGGATCAGAAGGGACCCTGGCCATCATTACCGAGGCCACCCTCAAACTGACCCCCCTGGCTGAAAGCAAACGCACCCTGCGGGCTATCTATAAGGATATGCACTCTGCAGCACAGGCCGTCTCACGTATCATGGCCCAACCGGTCATACCCTGTGCACTGGAGTTCCTGGACGGCGCAGCCCTGGATATGATTCGCGACGACTCGGACGTGGCAATTCCCGAAAATGCCGGTGCCCTGCTGATGATCGAGACGGATGGCCCAGAGGCCTGCCTGGATCATGCCGTGGAAGCGATTAGTACCGCCGCCAGAAATTCCGGATGCCTGGAACTGACGGCCGCGAATAATGCCCAGGAGGTCGCGGACCTGTGGAATACCCGTAAGGCCCTGTCACCCGCCCTGCGCAAGATTGCCCCGAAGAAGATCAACGAAGACGTTGTTGTCCCGGTATCACGAATCCCCGAACTGATTGAAGGCCTGGATCAGTTGAGCCGACAATATGCGATCAAGATCGTTAACTTTGGTCATGCCGGTAACGGGAACATTCACGTCAATCTTCTGGTCAATCCTGACGACCCAAGAGAACTCGAGGCCGCTGAGCAATGTCTCGATGAGGTATTCACCCTGGTCCTGGCACTAGACGGTTCCCTCTCCGGCGAACACGGCATTGGCCTGGTGAAACGAGAGTTTGTCGCACGTGAGATTGACGCCCCTTCCCTGCAGCTCATGCATCGCATCAAGGCAGAATTTGACCCCAGGGGAATCCTGAACCCCGGCAAGACGCTGCCGGATCTTTAATCATCAGCCTGCGCAGCTAACAATTCGCTCCAGTGCATCCTCATAGACATCAGCTACTGATTGACTGAAGCAACAGGCCAGAATCAAATCAAACTGCGATTCGTAACAACGCATTACCGAGACGGCAATATCTGCGGCTGAAATCAGCGGATAACCATAGACTCCAGCACTGATGGCCGGAAAGGCAATCGAGCGTATATCGTGCTGCTGGGCAAGCTCCAGGGAGTTGCGATAGGCATTTTCGAGCAGCTCGGGTTCCCGATGATGACCATCCTGCCAGACAGGGCCGACCGTGCTGATGACATATCTTGCTGGCAAATGAAACCCGGGGGATAGCCTGGCCTCGCCAGTGGGACATCCACCCAGGCCTTTATTGAATGCTCGCAGCTCAGGACCCGCCGCCCGATGGATCGCACCATCGACCCCACCTCCGCCGAGCAGAGAGGGGTTGGCCGCATTCACGATGGCATCGACGTCTAACTCAGTAATATCACCTGTGCAGACCTCGATCATACTGGTCGAACGCTATTTAACGACTCGCAGGCTGGGGCGTCCCGCATCATTGCCATCACCACCAGAGGATGGCGGTGGTTGTTTACCTTCTTCATCCTGGAACATCATGCCCTGACCATTCTCTCTGGCATAGGTCGCAAGGACATAATGCACAGGGATAGCAACCTCCATGGGCTGACCACCGAAACGGGCACTAAAGCTAATTTCATCATTCCCGAGGGTAAGGTTACGCACTGCCATAGGCGCTATATTGAGCACGATCTTTCCATCCTCAACATACTGCCGGGGAATCACCATAGCTTCATCACCGGCATCCACCAGGATATAAGGTGTCAGACCATTATCGACTATCCACTGATAGATGGCCCTGATCAGGTAAGGCCTGCTGGAGGTCATCTCCACGGCTCTTATTCCCGCATTTCCTTTTCTTCTTCACTGAGACTCTGCTGGAAGGCCTCACGCTCGAATACCTTTTCCGCATAGTCCAAGATCGGCTTACCCTGCTTGGGAGGTAACTGGATACCCCAGCGCTCGAGGCGCCACATGATGGGGGCAATGGAGGCATCCACCAGACTGAAATGCTCACTCAGAAAATAGGGCTTGGCTGCAAAGACCTCGGCAGAAGCCAGCAGGCTTTCCTTGAGGATCTTTTTCGCCTTGTTGGCCTTGGTGGCATTACCCGACTCCAGATCCGGAATCAGGCTGTACCAGTCACTCTCAACCCTGAACAGGGTCAGGCGAGCATGGGCACGGGATACTGGATCTACAGGCATCAGCGGTGGGTGAGGAAAACGCTCATCTAGGTATTCAATAATGACACGAGCATCGTACAGAACCAGATCACGGTCGATCAGGGTCGGCACAGAGTTGTAGGGATTTATATCGGAAAGATCTTCCGGCATATCGCTGGGGTCGATATTGATGACATCAACGGTAATATCCTTCTCAGCCAGCACGATTCGGCACCGATGACTCTCAGAGCAGGTGGGTGATGAAAATACGGTCATTACCGAGCGCCTATTGGCAACCAGAGCCATCGTGTCTCTCCATTCAAATCAGAAAATTACAAAAGCGGCATTATAACAAAAAAAGACGCCCCTCGGTTATGGGGGGCGTCTTCACAGGATTGGAACATTCTTTTAGTGAATGTCTTTCCAGTATTCCTTTTTCAGGAAGTAGGCCACAACAAACAGCAGGGCCAGGAACAGCAGTACATAGACGCCCAGTTTCTGGCGCTTCAGCTGTACAGGCTCTCCCATATAGGCCAGGAAACCGACCAGGTCACGAACCGCCTGATCATACTCCGGACCAGTCATGCTGCCGGGTACTACGGTTTCAAAACCCACGATCTTTTCATGCTCATGACCATCGGCATCGGTCGTAGTCTCTACGACGGCCTTCTGGTGCCCCTGGAGTTCCCACAGGACATGCGGCATACCCACGTCAGGAAAGACCAGATTGTTCATGCCTGCTGGGCGAGAATCATCCAGATAGAAGGTACGCAGATAGGTGTACAACCAGTCATTACCACGCACACGAGCTACCAGGGTCAGATCCGGTATCTTGGTACCGAAGGCTTCCTTGGCGTATTTTTCACTCATAGCCACTTTCATCAAAGAACCGACCTTCGACTTCTCACCATTGTCATCGGTGGTAAAGATCATGTTCTCGCTCATCTGCTCTTCCGTGATACCCAGGTCAGTCGCTACGCGATTGTAACGGGCATAACCGGCTGAGTGACAGTTCAGGCAGTAGTTGACGAACAACTTGGCACCGCGCTGCAGCGACTCCTGGTTATGCAGGTCGACATTGGCCTTATCCAGCGGCACACCACCACCAGCGGCCAGAACACCAGCCGGGGCCACGAAGAATATCAATGCAATCAGAATTAGCTTTTTCATCATCCTGTCACCCTTTCTGGTACTGGTTTGGTCTTTTCGTTCTTGCTGATAAAGAACAGTGCCACGAAGAACCCGAAGTAGATCGCACTAAAGATTCGCGCGAACATAGTCAGGGTCTCAGTTGCAGGCTGCATACCCAGCCAGCCCAGGGCAATAAAGGAAATCACAAACAGGACCAGGTTGATCTTGTAGGCGCTGGAGCGGTAGCGTATGGAGCGCACATTGTTACGATCCAGCCAGGGCAGGATGAACAGAACGGCAATGGCACCGCCCATGGCGATAACACCCAGAAGCTTATCGGGTACCGCACGCAGGATCGCGTAGAACGGCGTGAAGTACCACACCGGCGCAATATGCTCAGGCGTCTTCAGGGGATCCGCAGGGATAAAGTTGGCATGCTCCAGGAAGTAACCACCCATCTCAGGCGCGTAGAAGATAATCAGGCTGAACACCATCAGGAAGACCACGACGCCCACGATATCCTTGACGCTGTAGTAAGGATGGAAGGGAATGCCGTCCAGCGGAATACCGTTCTCATCTTTTTTCTTCTTGATGTCTACACCGTCAGGGTTGTTGGAGCCGACTTCATGCAGGGCAATGATATGCGCTACAACCAGGCCTAGCAGGACCAGGGGTACGGCGATGACGTGGAAGGCAAAGAAGCGGTTCAGGGTGGCATCCGAGATAACATAGTCACCACGAATCCACAGCGCCAGATCTTCACCAACGACGGGGATCGCACTGAACAGAGAGATAATAACCTGGGCACCCCAGTAAGACATCTGGCCCCAGGGCAGCAGATAACCCATGAAGGCCTCGGCCATCAGTACCAGGTAGATCATCATGCCAAACAGCCAGATCAGTTCGCGAGGCTTCTTGTAAGAGCCATACATCAGGCCACGGAACATATGCAGATACACCACCACGAAGAAGGCAGAGGCGCCGGTGGAGTGCATGTAGCGAATCAACCAGCCCCACTCCACATCACGCATGATGTATTCGACCGAGGCAAAGGCCATGGCACCATCCGGCTTGTAGTTCATGGTCAGGAAGATACCGGTCACGATCTGGATGACGAGTACCAGCAGAGCCAGGGAACCGAAGAAATACCAGAAGTTAAAGTTCTTCGGTGCGTAATACTTGGAGAGATGCTCTTCCCACATCTTGGTGAGGGGGAAACGGGCATCCGTCCAGGCAAGCAGGTTTGTCAGCATCTTACTCATTATGCAGCCCCTTCTTGGTCTTCACCGATTAGGATGGTTGATTCACCGATGTAGCGATGCGGTGGCACTACCAGATTGGTAGGCGCCGGTACGCCCTGATAGACGCGTCCAGCCAGATCAAAACGAGAGCCGTGACAGGGGCAGAAGAAGCCACCCTTCCAGTCAGCCCCCAGATCGGCAGCTGCCAGCTCGGGACGGAAGGTCGGAGAACAACCCAGGTGCGTACAGATACCGATCAGCACTGCAAATTCAGGCTTGATGGCACGTGTGGGGTTCTGGGCATAGCTAGGCTGCTGTGAGGCCACTTCAGAATTGGGATCACCCAACTGATCGTCCAGTGTCGGGAGGCCATTAAGCATCTCCTCAGTACGACGTACCACCCAGATGGGCTTTCCACGCCATTCAGCTGTTAGACGCTGACCGGGCTCCACGGCAGAGATATCAATTTCTACCGGAGCTCCAGCTGCTTTTGCGCGTGCACTGGGCATCATGGAGGACACAAAAGGCACCGCGACTGCAACAGCACCTGCACCACCGACCACGGATGTGGCAGCAATGAGGAACCGGCGTCGGCCTTTATCTACGCCATCATTTGCCATAGGTTTTTCTCCCCGTCAGACTAGAATTCAATTAAGACCAGACCGCAAAACCCTTCCCTCATTAAGCTGTGCTGAATAAGTATATAAGATCTTGCTTATATTCCGGCCCAATAAATCGCGCTAGTATCATACAAGTGGCCCTTTTCGTCCACCCCAAACAGGAATTTTTCCCTTTAATTGAGTGTTTTACACGGGATTAGGGATGTCGATAAAGTGATGTGAAATACCAAATTTGGAGGCCAGATTTTCACCCAGGGCCTGCACACCGTAGCGCTCCGTGGCATGATGCCCGGCAGCGATATAATGAATTCCTAGCTCCCGGGCTATGTGGACCGTCTGCTCCGAGATCTCGCCACTGATAAAGGTATCTATTCCAGCCGATGCCGCCTGCTCCAGGTAGGACTGGGCCGCCCCGGTACACCAGCCAATCCGTTCGATATGATGATCCCCCCCTGAAATCAACTCTGGCTCCCTGCCCAGCCTTTTAGCAATGTGCTGCCCCAGCCCCTCAAGGCTGAGCGGAGGATCCACATGTCCCAGTAACACCAGGGACTCAGGACCCAGGGGGCCCTCCACCTCAAAACCCAGCACCCGAGCAAGCTGAGCATTGTTACCCAGCACCGGATGCGCATCCAGGGGCAGATGATAGGCCAGAAGGCTGATGTCATGCCGCATCAATGCGGCAATGCGACGATACTTCATCCCGGTAATACAGGGATCTTCGCCCTTCCAGAAGTAACCGTGATGAACCAGCACCAGGTCTGCATCGTAGTCAATGGCCGCATCAAGCAGGGCCTGCGAGGCCGTCACGCCTGAAACTACACACTCGACCTCAGGCCTGCCCTGAACCTGCAATCCATTCGGACAATAATCGCTGAAGGCATCGATACGCAGCAGCTCGTTGCAATAAGCGGTAATCTTCTGCAGGCTGGCCATGGTTATTCCTCTTATATGGGCATGAGAAGCAAAGAAGGGGTATTATCCCCGAGCTTGATAATAATGTGTATGTGCATCGAACGAGGCCGCTAGATGAAAAAAACTGGACGCTTCCTGCTGGAAAGCATCCTGGTTGGGATTACTGCCGCAGTCCTGATCGTATTGATCTTTCCTAATTGGTTACAATTGCCGGGATCACCGGAGGCCCAGATCCCTGCCTCAAATCGTTATCAGACCTCCTATGCACAGGCTGTTTCCCAGGCGTCACCGGCGGTGGTCAATATCTTTACCAGCCAGAAGAAGGCCAAGGAGGTCAACCCGGCCTTTGCCAATGACCCTCTGTTTAAACACTTTTATGGTGATGAAAAGCAACCGGGGCGTAAAAGAGATGATGCCAGCCTGGGCTCAGGCGTCATCATTAATCCGGATGGTTACCTGCTGACTAATTTTCACGTGGTGCGCAATGCCGATGAAATACAGGTCATGCTCGAAGACGGCAGAAATATAAGGGCCGAACTGATCGGCAGTGACCGCGAAACTGACCTGGCCGTACTCAAGATTGACGAAAAGAACCTGCCCAGACCAGCCGTCGCTTCACCCGGTGCACTGCATGTCGGTGATGTGGTTCTTGCTATCGGTAACCCCTATGGCGTCGGCAAGACCGTGACGATGGGCATTATCAGCGCCACCGGTCGTAGCCAGCTGGGCATCAACACCATCGAGGACTTCATCCAGACCGATGCCGCCATTAACCCCGGTAACTCCGGTGGCGCCCTGGTCAACGCCAGGGGAGAACTCATAGGCATCAATTCCGCCATTTATAGCGAAAGCGGCGGTTCCCAGGGCATCGGTTTTGCGATCCCCATAACCCTGGCACAGGATGTACTCAACCAGATCCTCAAACATGGCCATGTCATCCGAGGCTGGCTGGGCGTTGAAGGCCAGGATATTACGCCCCCCCTGGCCGAATCCTTTGGCCTGACAATTGAACAGGCGGTCTTGATCGCCGGTGTCGTCAAGGATGGCCCGGCCTTCCAGGCCGGTATCCAGCCCGGTGACATCATTACCGAGATCGATGACCGCCCCATTATCAGCGCATCCGCGGCTTTTAATTATATTGCCCAGCAAAAGCCTGGAACCCACGTCAAGATCACGGGGCTTCGTGGCGGCAATACCTTTAATACGGAAATCCTGGTGGCTGAACGCCCCGAGGTTTTGTAATACACATCTATTGATCAATGACTTTAGATGAAACCGGTCATGATC
>Ga0316189_10002637_pt1 | contig 17551 bp, 19 predicted proteins | sample LowCovwburrow_MG_FD_204930 | JGI IMG/M metagenome (GOLD analysis project Ga0316189, IMG submission 204930) | Coastal sediment microbial communities from Maine, United States - Lowes Cove worm burrow | ecosystem: Environmental > Aquatic > Marine > Coastal > Sediment | place: USA: Maine...
GCTGCTTATGCTTACGCTGTTCTTGTAGTCTCCTGTGCCGGTAGATCCTATCTTTAGGTAGTCATCTGTCGCCCTAAAGACAAAATCCGACGACTCCGAACGCATGTACATCTCAACGCTATCTTGGTGATACATGTCTAACGCCTGGAGTTTATCATATACCTGTATGGCTGCTGTGCTTTCATCTATAGCAAGGTAGCTATCTTGGTATGAGTGCACTGTATCTGCACCCCCCAGCCTTACTATACCACTGCGCCACAAGAGGCTGGCTATGTCTGTTGTGTCATTCGGCAACCAATCATAAAACGTGCCCACTACCGCAGTATCTCCGCGCAACTTCCTGAAATCATAGTCCCCATTTCCTAAGTTGTTGATGTCGCTAGTCACCACATCCCCCGAAGAGTTTACCGCCAACACACCCTCAAAGGTGCCGTCAAAGGTTCCCCCTCCGTAGTCTTCAAAAGTAATTTGGCCACCGTCAATGGTTAGCTTGTTCGCGCCGTCCTCTCTGATAGATACATTGCCGCCGGCGTCATCTATTGCCCCAAGTAATACGTCATTGGTGCCAGTGATGCCAGTGATTCGCTTTATGTCTCCACCCGTGGTTCTTGCCCCTAAGTATTGGCTATTCCCTAATACAAGCGAAGCAGTGCCGCCAGTTCCAAATATTTCCATCAGGTTCACGTGCAACCTATTTGCACCTAATGCCATCGTGTCGGCATTAAGTATGGATAAATTATACCCTACCCAGTCGTGGATTCTATCTGTGCTGTCCGCTATCAAATTTGTATTGGCAAAGTTTATGTCTGTGCCGGTGCCAAAGTTGTCGCTGGTCAGCGTGCGTAAAATTATTTGGTCTTTGACTGCATTTGTTCCGCATTCCGTAAGTACAAAGGTACTATCATTGAGTGCATATAGGCTCTGCTCACAGCCTTCTACGGCGCCAATGGTCACCTCTAGGCTATCAGATAATGCGGCAAAATCCATCTCTTGAATCAAACCTGTAGGTGAAACAGATAACATGTAAGCATGATCTTGAAACCCAACGCCATTAAGCCACCCTTTACCATACTCTCCGATTTCTATACCCGCAGTATCCGCCTGCACTATTAAAGCGCCTGCGGTGACGTCAGACTCAATACTGAAAGATGGGCCTTTGGAAAACCGCCTGTAAGACATGCCGCCATTGCCTACAACCTGAAAATGCGTACCATTGAAATCGTCACCAGATAAGGCATCAATCTGTGTGAAACTATTGGTTTCAAACTTCCCATACATCCGAATAGTCGCCAACGAGTCTCCGCTAATCTCCCTATGGTGAATCACTAGCTCGCAACCAGAACAATAAGATGTATCCCTATTGAGGACAACCACATTTTTTGTATAGATAATGCTGTCAATATCTGGCACTAGATTTGGATTTCTACCCTTGCCTGAATAAATACTAGACAATGCATCCGCAGCAATCAACCAATCATAATCTGGATCGTTGACCACTACCTTGAAGGAGTCCACCGTATCGCCTAAGCTGTCGCGGTAGACCGTTAATGTATCTGTGACATTACTATATTTAGCGCTGTCAACATAGGTGTCACCGTCCCCTGGTAGACCAACAGAGTCGTTCAACACAATAAGAAATGAATCTATATACACGCCGCTGGAGTCCCTGAAGAACCACAAAGAATCCAATACCCCCACAGTGGTAACCGTTGCCGTGTCTATATAGGTGTCAGTATCTCCGCTAGTGCTTATGATCTCTACCTTGAAGGAGTCTACCGTAACCCCTGAAGAATCCCTGTAAATAATTAGCGTGTCCCCTAAGTATATACCACTATTTGCGTAACTGTCTCCTATTCCTGCACCTACACTATCGTTGAGCACAATAAGGAATGAATCTATATACACGCCGCTGGAGTCCCTGAAGAACCAAATAGAATCAAGCAAACCCAGTGTGGTAACAGTTGCCGTATCTATGTAGGTGTCAGGTACAATGCTGTCATTAAGCACTATGAACCCACCTCCGCTCAAGAAGACAGTGTCTAGCTCTACATTTGTGCTTAAGGTCAACTGTTGGTATATGGTATCATTAAAAGTAATGACCTCCACCTTAAAGCTATCGATCGCCAGGCCAGAGCTATCTTTCCTAAATATCGTTAGCGTGTCGTCGCCATACGTTCCCCTATATGCATAAGTATCCGGCCCCTCAGTTTCTACGCGAATGTAAGAGCGCGGAAACCTAAAGGTTATCGTATCCTTAGCCACCAAAGTATTACACTCGGTCAATACAGCAGTGCTGTCGTTGATCACGATCAAGCTTTGCAAGCATGCCGTATCTTCTGGCAACTCAATACCAAAACTATCACGTGGTACGCACATAGTGTCCCTATCAGCCAACGTCCAACATAGACTATCATCAGTAAGAAACAAAGGCAACTCTGATAGCTTGATGTGGTGGTATCTGTAATCTTGTAGCCCTACCGTGTCCAGCGTTGAAAGGATTATATAATTTTCAAAGGTCGTATCTACGACACCTGGCCCCACCAATGGAGAGTATGACAGCGCCACAGAATCCACCGCCTCAATCTGGCGTGGTAGCGTCCCCGTCTGCCCCTCTACAATAAAGGGCAGCAGGAACGCCAAAAATGGACATACTCTTAAAAGAATATTCTGAATATATGCCATAGTCTCGCTTGTGAATTTTCTGATAAAACAAAATCTCTATTATCATTATCCCATCCAAATTCATTGGTAATCGTTGGAACTTCTCTATATCTCTGCGGATTTCCGGATAAGTTGTATTGTACCGCATCCCTCACAGCATCGGCAGGCCACCCCGTAGTATCTGGCATAGGAATCTTATATGTGTCAGCGTTGATTCTGTCGCCAGTAATTCCGGTCACCTCAATCTCTATTGTATTGCCTGGCCCCCCTATCCCCTTAGTGGGCACGGTTGGCCGCTCAACAATACTATAGTTATCTATCTCGAAGGGTTCGTCAGTGACAGGATCTATATTTAATTGCAAGAACTCACCAGAATGGAACTCCTGGTGCTGCTTTATTTCGTATTGCCCCGACCACCATATCCAAGTCGCTCCACATGCTCTGAGCTGAAATAAATCATTATACGGACCCTCTACCGTTGTATGCATAAAAGTACTAGCCTTTGCCCCCCTAGAAGCTAAAGATTTCGCTAGTATATTATAATGCAGCCCCGTCCCTAGCCCAGGCGCAGTCCATTCAAGCGTACTTATCGGTGGCCTGGAGTCGTCAGTGATCCTGCTTATACTTCCTGCATTCGGGCCTGAGCTAAAATAAATCGTTCGCTCTATAATTTCTTGGTTTTCAACTTCGTTCTCTAGCTCAACGATACGCTCTACAGGTTCAACTAAATTGTTTTCTACATCCAAAACTGCCACATCTAAGTCGTCAAGAAAGACCTGCATGTCTAACTCTTGCTTAGTCAACAACTGGTATCCCTGTGGGTCTACGTCATCAAATCCATAAGCTATCCAGCTAAGACACATGGTGAACGGGTCGTCATCCCATCCAATGTCTAGCCTAGCGGTAGAGAAAAATATGGGGATGTAAAATTTCAAAAGATCCTCCCCTGGTAGCACATTCAGAAACTCCACATACTCTTGATAGAATCCAGGAGTAGTGGTCCATTCTGGAGTCTGATACTGTGGATGTCGCCAATTGCCAGTGGGCAGCACCTCCCGCACATAATAATTAGCACCGACCTTTATGACAAAGTTAAACACCACCCTAACTTGTCCCGCATAGCTGCCTTGTACTAAGGTGTATTCAAGTGAGGCAATTATCCTAAGCCGCTCCAATCCTGTCTTTACCGGCACCGTAGACACATCCTCCTTGCATTCAGAGGTAGCTACAGAAAGATCATACTTTTCTCCTAGTAGTAGATTGGGGTTAAAGTCTGCCTTATACACAACCCTGGCACCACGGATGGGAGGAACCCACGAAGTAACCTCTGGCGCCCGCATCTCCAAGCCCGTCCCCGTTGCATTGTCTCCAACAGTTTGGCTGAATAAAAACTGTGGAGCAGTAGTCCCTTGAGGATTAAAAACTTGATCATAAACATACATTACGCCGTCTAAATTTTCCAGCTGCTGAAAAATATAATATCCATTAGAAGAGAAACAACGCATATTGAACGTTTCACAAAACATAACCAACATGTCCCATTTTGTTAATGGCTCCTGCCCACCTTGCCGCAATTGCCCCTTTAAAAAAGCCCCAGAGGCCACAGCTTGATTTTCCATAAAGTTTTCAGAGCCTGTATCTGGAACCCAGCTTGTTTGGAACCTAAACGGTCGTGAAGCTAGATAGGAAAGTGTAGGCATGTTCCTGAATATCTCCCTAAACCACGACCTAAAAGTTCTTGGCACGTTGTCCCCAGATAAAAAAATGGTTTCTCCTTGTAGTAATGTGATGCCATCAACAGCGGTAATGGTAAACACCCCATCCCTAATTAATAGCCCGTCTACTTTATGTTTCGCCCCTTCCGTTAATGTAGTGCCTTCCGTAAGGATAAGACCAACAAAATTCACTCTCCCACTGCGCTTATAAATAACAATAAACCTGGTTATCTTAGTGCTGGTGCCTATCGCCTTAGCTAATCGGTAATGATTCTCATATAAAACTTTCATAGAGAAACGTAAAGACCTAGGTTGTATAGTTGGCCACCGATCCTTTGGCTTGCCCCCATCTGTCAGAACAAATCCCTGTTCAAAATCTATGTCAAAGGTGCCATTAATAGATCCCCCAGTGTCAATGATTTCAATTGAATGCCGAGATGTCCGTTTATTGCCATCTTGTTTCCACGTTTCCCATTCGGCTCTCATGCTCATTGTGGGCCATAAATTAATCGTCCAGAAATACCCGAATTTGCATTTTGCCAGTACGTGTCCTGCCCATATTGAACGCCACGAATAACTACAGACGAACGCCCGCCAGCGTTGCCCTTGCCCAGTGGCACAATAGCCTCTGGCCCCTTCTCCCCAATCAGCGCTAACGTTGGACCAAATACCACACCCCCATCACCGAAGGCGGGGATCTTGATGCTACTTATTAAGCCATTGAATAACGCTTGTGCTGCGCCGCCAGCCACTGCCGCCAATGCTATACCTAATACTGGAACCTTGCCCGCAGGCCCCTTCAACGCATTAGTAACCGCAGCAACTACCCCCTCTCTTATTAAGGCTCCTATTATTTGCTTCGAGGACTCCACCACCGCAATAGCTAACGCGCGGGCGCCTGTAGCTCCCTGCTCTTGGGCCGATGCTAATGCTTGCCCAAACGTTTGTGCCGCCTGTCCTGCGATACGCTGTGCCTCCCCTAATGCTTCTACCGCAGCCTTGTGCCGTTCTAGCGCCAGCACCTCTGGGTCAATCTCTCCTTGTCCTGCGCCCGTAGCTCCTAGTGGCCCGATACCATCAGTTGCAGGGTTATAAGTTTCTGCCTTGAATTTTTCAGCTGATATAGTACTTCCTTGCTCGATAGCTGCAACCGTTGCCAAACCATCACCGTAAAGCTTCACAGCCTCCCATGCGTTTAGTATCTCTTTCGTCACCGCTGGATCTCCTAACCCGCCACCTGTCCCGGCAATATCATCCGCTATGTCAGCAGCGCGAGCTAGTTCATCCATTGCCGCCTTTACATCTATTTTAGCTTGCTCAAACGCATCACCGAAGCCTTTGCCAAACTTCTCTAAGTTGGAAACCCTCTGACCTGCAATAGTAAGGTCAAACTCAAGGTCTTTTAGATCCTTTTTATTTTGGTTCCTTATCTCATCACTAAACAAAAAGTTATCTGTGGCGCCTACCTTTAGTTTTTGGAAGAAGACCTGGAACTCTAATACGTTTTTCTTCCAATTTTCAATTTCTAGCTGTATCGTGTCGCCTATGCTGTCAAATGCGCCCTTTACCGCTGCTGCTAAGGTTACCGCCCACTCCTGCCCGTCATTGCTTCCAAAGTAAGTTTGAAGATCTAACAAGGCAGCGTTTAACCCCTTCGCCGCCTCTTTAGCTGCCGGTAGTAATGTCTCACCGATCTGGCCCAAAGTGATGGCATAGTTGTCTTTCATCGTAGACACTAGCCCAGAGAAAGTATTTGATTGGTCAATTAGCGTATCTGCAAACCTGCCGCCCTCGGTTGCTGCCTCACTAAAGACCCTGGCGATAATGTCCCCGGTTATCTTTCCCTCAGACGCCATCTCGTTAAGCTTGGCAACAGGGACGTCTAAGGTGTCGGCAAGCAACTGGTAGATGGGAATTCCGTTATTCACAAACTCCCTCAAGTCGCGGGTCATCGCCACGTTGGCACCCTGGATCTGGCCATAACTTACTACCAGCCTTTTTAGATCCGTGTCAGCATTGGCGGCAGCCGCAGCGCCCAGCTCTTTAATAGCCTGGGTAGCATCCCTAGCACTTAGGCCAAATCCTAACAACGTAGTCGCCCCCTCCGTTATCTGCTTACGCGCAAATGGTGTCTTACTAGCAAAATCTGTGAGATCCTTGTATAAATCCTTGGCTTGACTTATTGAACCGGTAAGGTTCTTAAAAGATGTGATCGTGTTCTCGTTCTCTTGGGCTACCCCCAACGCCTGGGTGACAAAACTTTTAGCAGCACCAGAAGCTATGCTAAAACCCTTTTCTATAACACTCGCCGCCAGATTTGCCTTTACCCCAATTTTGGTAAAGGTGCGCTCTAGCTGCCTAGCGTCTCCAGTAAATTTTATCGATAATGTCCCTACATTAGCCATTCACTCCGGGTTTTAATTTTCCTGCCAACCTATCCCTCTTATCGGCTTCCTCAATCATTTTCCGGACATGTGGGCTATACTTCTCTTGCTGTGAGCCAGAAACGCGAGCCTTAGTCTTTGCCGCTATCTCTGCCGCCGTGTACAAGATGTTTACCTCTTGGTCTAATCTAGCATAAAGACCTAGCTTAAAATCTAAAACATCCAATGCGGTGATTTGCATTAGCTCAAGAGGCTTGTAACCATACGCTAAAAGCTCTTGCCGCATCGTCCTAATGCTTAAGGCTTTACCGCTTTCTCATTCTTCTCTTTCTCTTCCTTGGTTAGCTTCTTCTTGGGCTTATCATCATCTTCCTCCTCTGTGCTAAAATATACCTTTAAATATATTGCAAGCTCTGAATCGTACATCCCAAACACCTCCTTTAGCTGCCGTAGGTTTTTCTGGGCTAATTCTCCGACCTCTTTGTCGGTCATCTCAAAGGATTTGCCATTTTCTATTGCCCCATATTTTAAACCCACCCTAAGTATATCTATCTGGTGCTTCATGCTGGTATATTTATTCAAATATGATAAAATACCATCGTCGCCCATCAATTCCACCATCGCCTGGAAGGGGAAGAACACTGGCAACTTTTCGCCAGTGCTAAATTGTATATTGTCCATTTTCTAAAATTAATTACATACCTATATGGAGAAATCCCCAGAGCCGGTAATAGTAAAACTAAAACGCCCAGACTCCTCCGTGCCCCCAGTGATCGACATGCTCGTCATCCTACACGTAGGGCAACTAATCGTAAACCCGCCGGCCTCACTCACCACATAACTCGCCGCAAATTCAGACTTAGCAATATGCAAAGCCATTAACTGCTGAACACCATTACCGGCGCCCAGCTCCACCAAAGCCTCACCCGATATCGAGAAGTCAATTGGCCCGGGTGTGAGTTCCCCGTTGGGCGTATCTTTACAAGCTACCTTATCAGTAGAGTATGAAGAATCAAAGGTAGAAGTCACCTCACAGTTCACGACCCCGCCTGGAGTGCTTACCCTCATCAAAGTACCATTAGCAACAGCCATTTCTTATTATTTTTTATGTTTTTTAATCTGTACAGGCTTGTCGCCTATTTCCTTCTCGTGCTCATCCTCATAATGCTTATTCATTAATGCCATCTCATTGGTGGTCATCACCGCATCTTTTATTTCCCACCGGCGTATGTCTCCATTGGGACCATTAGCCATCTGCTTGTACAAAGCAAAACCTTGTTTCAAAGTGACGTTAACCATATCCCCAGCTTTAAATACCTGGCTATTAAATGTGCTGCCGTCCTTTTGACACACCATCAACGCAAGATATTTGCCCTCGTTTTTTTCGTGAAATTCTTCTAATGTCATACGTCAACTATTTTTTTGTATTCTTGCCTTACTGCATCAACTATCGCCGTCTTCTTAGTCTTCAATGTCGGTCTAAGAAATGGTCTATTTTTAAACTCCTGAGCCGTAGCATATGGCAAAACGGATCTGATAATAATCGAGTTACCATAAACCCTAATCTTTAGATCATCCCTAAGCTTGCCCGTGTCAACAGGAACCAACCTTTTTGCCTCTTCTAAAGATATCGCAGCCCCTACACGCAAAGCACTTTTTATATTTTTTCTCAGCAGTGCTTTTTTCCTTCGCTTTTCCAACTTGGCCTCGGTAGCCCGTAACGTCCTCTTATCAAATACAGCTCTAATATCCACCCTATCCAGGTTTTGCTACTCCCCATGTCACGCCAGTGTCATCGTCAACATCAACATAGACATTGGTCGTATCTTGCTGCGCCCACTCTGAATTTAGCAGCGCGGGGACAATAAATATTACCGTCGTCGCCGGTAGCGTAAACGTTGCGCTAGTCGTTGCAACTTCCTGATCTGTTACCACCCTGTCGGTTGATATTGTGATGGTCTTAGCTGATGCATCTGTGTTTGAAAAATACATGTTTGCCGTGCCATCAGAATTATCATACTGTCCACCATTGGCAGTTACAAAAGGAGCCTGCACCACCTCTAGTCCTGCTGTCTCGCTTATCGTTTGTACTATCTCTACGTCCCTTGCCATTATTCAATTTCTTTTTTGATTATTTTAAATTCTATAGGTCGCGCCCACTTCTGGGATTCTTTGTCTTTAAACCAGGGAAGCCTGCCCTCGTACCTGACCCCATTTATCAACACTCCTCCAGACTTCCCACGGTATCCTATTAAGTCTGATTTCACTTTCTTCACTATATCTTCGAGGTCGCTTTTGTAATCACCATAAATGGTTATCGTGACATTAAAATGCTCCTGTGCTTCACCATCTTTACACGCCTCAGACTCGCTAAAATCATCGATCGCTATAGCTGGCCATTCGCCTTGCTGTGGCAGCTCTCCATCATAGATCTCACTACATAGACTATTTGTAGTCCCTGCCGTTAAGATCTGCTCTACTGCATAACCTACCGCCATAACTGCGCTGTTATTACATGCCCAACTCTGCGACCTACCTCTTCAATGTGCAAGATGTCATATGTTTTGGTCAACCCGCTTGCCTCTAAATCGATCAGCGGGTTTCCTTGTAAGTCATAAATAATTTGATTGGCCAAGTCCCTTAAATAAACCGGATCATTGACAACCTCACTCAACTGCAATGCTTCATACTTCTTTGTCTGAGTCGAAAACTGAGAATTGTACCTGATCGTAAAAAGAACAGTTTTCACCTCTGTAATTGTACCAGACTTTTCCTCTTCACCGCCTCCAGCGTCTTCCCTGGCTGCCCTTACACTCATGATGGAAGAATAGGTGCGCCTGCCCTCTCCCTTTACTTTGTCATATGTCAATCCTAAAATCTGAATTCTTCTATCCAGATCACCTCCGCGTAAAATCTCACTTAGATGTGTTTCTGCCATGTCATACCACCATTTTTCTTTCTGGATGGAAGAACATATTCGCAGAAGTGAACACCGACTGTAAAGCCATCTCTGTGTTTTCTTCACGCATGTAATACAACCGTGCTACCTTCTCCAAAATAGCGTGCCTTACGTTCCCTGGCAGTGTTGCATATCCTGCCGTATATACCACCGTAATGGCATCCGGCCTATCTTCTAAGCTGTAATTACTACCACTCTTAAGCACAATACGTGCTCCAATGGTAGATTTTGTCACATAAAAATCTGTATCTTCTGACAGCTCCGCATCTGCTCCATCACTGTCTTTATATCCTAAGCTTGTAATCGCTATAACTGGACTCACAGACAATTCTAAGCACATACCACCCCAATCGTCAAACGTCTCCGTTATCGTTTGCTCCACGATAGCTTTGTCGTACTGACGCTCATAGTAATCTGTGACCGCAGCAATTAAGGAGTTTATATACGTCTCCTCTGTCGAGTCGTCCACATGCAAATGTGAATCCCGAATATCAGACGCTAGAATTGGCGCTGATGCTGGTGCAGAGGAGACGTAATAAGGCATATCTATCTAATTAAAAAGTTCTATTCAGATGATCCGGACACAATCGGTTTTGCCGCCGAAGCGCTTTTTTTTGTACTCCGCTTGGGCTTTTTTTCTTCAAGCCAGGTAGAATACTGTGAAAGCTCTGCGGGTTTGACTCTGATTGCCGTTCCTTCAGGTCGCTCATAGAGCCATGCTGGCACTTGTCGCCTGTTTTTCCTAAAGGCCTTAACATCTTCATCTCCAAACTCTTTTTTAATTACTGCAATTTTCATAAAATGCTATTTTAATGGGTTTTCAAATTATACTAAATCAGCAGCAATTGAGAAACTAGCAGGATGCTTAACATTCAAATCCCAATAAGAATTAATTGTCAATCTTACCTGTCCAGTTGTGTCAAGCGAATAAGGATTAACTAGAATATCCAGTGCTCCCCATTGTGCCAACATCAACTCTTCCCAGTTTCCGAAAATGATGCTATCGGCATTGATCAAATCACTAGCAAAAGACTGGTAATTGATCATATTGTTGTTTTGTTGCCCTGCGACACCTCCCAACAGCCTAATGCCAATATCGGTAGCAAGATCAACTTGTCTCAATGTTGAATCGGTAGCGTTACCCATCACCCAAGCCAAGTTTCCTTTGAGCGCGTAAGCTGCTGATAAATCATCCTTGAACTCATAGGCCATAGCCTCGTCAAAGTTGGCGATACCAGCACTAGTCACAGAACCAACACCAGTGATGTTCTCGATACCTTCAGGAACCGGTGGTGTACCTGTACCATTGAATGCCGCATTGTCTAATGCATCAGAAACCGCAGCAGACATCAAGTTCCGCAAGTAGTTCTCTATAGCAATATTGCTTTGAATCAATAATTGCTTAGACTCAACAGCATACGCAGCAAGACGCTTGGGCCTCAATTGGATTGTTCCGAAAGTTGGAGACGTTTCGGCAGCAGCATCAACTTCACCCTCCCAAACCGCAGTTGCACGTGTTGCTCCAGTAGGAAAGTCTAAGTTCGCAGTCTGACCACCCATAATCGTAGCCCCAAGGTTCCGAATGATCGGCGTCGGCATCAACACGGGAATAAATGCACCCAAATCAGTGGCAACTGTATAGCCGCCATCTCCGGCAGTAGTCACGTTTAAATCTCTATGTTGCTCACGGAAAAAAGTTCGCTTTTCGTTGTCGTCCATACCCTGCTTAGGAGCAATGCGCATGTATTTTGGTGCAATAGCTACCCCCTCCGCACTAAAATCAGTGGGAGCATTCCTGATCGTCTCGTCATGCACCTCTTTTTCTGCGCCGTCAAACTTGGCTGTACCTGCACTAATAGCAAAAGACCGGCTTAAGCTAAATGAAGATAAAGCCTTTTGCTCTTCAGTCTTTCTGGTGCTGGTAGAAAAAGCTTTGTCTGCCTGCTTAGCTGCTGTTTTTTCAGCCACCAACGCCACCTCGATCTCGTCATTTAGGCGCTCAATGTCCTCCTTTAACGACTTGAAGCCGTCCATGAATTTTTTGTGCTCGTCTGCACTTCGTTCTTCTGTTCTTTTGTTCATCAACGCGTCAAACTGTTTTTCAGCCGCCTCGCGTTTTGCCCTCAGTTCTACTGAATTCATCGCTTAATTTTTAATTTTTGATAAAATAAATCCGCACTCCACTTGTCGAGGAGCTGAAAATCTTTTGTATAGTCCACTTTATCCTCTTTGGCTTCCAATACCTCTACTTTTTTATCTTCCGTGACCGCTTCCTTAGCTTCTGTAGCTATCTTTGGCGTATCAAAATGGAAATGGACCTCGGAAGGAACCGACAACCCTTTATCTACGCTGACACCATCTAAATAATGCAGCAACGGAGCACCCTGGAAACCATGCTTCAGGAATTGGTTTAAGTCGTCACCCTTAAGGTTCTCTTTATCAATGAATGTGCGCCACTCATCTAAGTTTCTCATTAAAGCCCCAGGATTAGAAGGAACTGGAACCACAGACCACTCAGTCAACTTTTGTTTTCTATGATACCAAGTATCTGGGTCTTCGTTCGCTGATTTCTCGCCCCACCCATGTTCTATAGGTATAAATCCTACACTCGTAGCCCTTAGAAACTTATTATCCAGCTTGTATAGAACCTTTTGCGCAAGTGCATTAGCTGCCTCACCTTCGCCTTCTACGTCGAATCTAGCGCGAGAGGCCATAGTATCACCCTCAAACCACACCTTTACACCTTCACCAACTACTAGGTCGGGGTTAGGCATCCTATTGGCACTATGTAAGTACATAATAACAGGGTTAGCCTTCCACTCCGCAAGCTCCCAACCCTTAGCGTAGATCCTTGAACCATGCCGGTCTAGCCCCTGATCGGAGATATTAAAATCCCTTTCGGTTTTGCTTTCTGGCTGTTCTGCTCGTATTAGTGCGCTAGTGTATTCCATTGCCATTTAACACAGGTTTATCTTGTTTACCATTCTTACTAATCTGTGACTTCCAGTAATCGTGGCTTAAATCGGCTGGCATAAATGCACTCTGTACATAGCTTTGATCTCCAGCTGGACCAATGGGATTCATATCTTCAATCTTCATCAATTCGTTAGCAGGAACTCCCATTCCCCAGAACATCTGAAGCAATTCTTTTCTTTTTTCCGGATCTGCTTGTAGTAAGCCTTTCCATTCCCAATTTACATAGTGCGTTTTCTCGTACTCTTCTGGCCGGAGCACTTTGTATGCCAACTCTTCTTCAATAGGCTTAGATTCTGGGATCATAGTAGTTTGTACAAACTCAATCGACATCTGATAGATGTTGTTAAAGCTCATTTTACCCAAATGTCCTAGCTTATGGAGGGCAGAAAACGTGAAAAAACGGGCAATTTCTTCGACATTGAACTCATTTGCAGACAGAAAAGCGAAATCTTTGAAAGGCATTGGCAGCCCTTTAATTTCCAGTCCTGCATCAAATACCCCCATTTTACCAGCTTTTGCCGCGCCTCTAATGCCTTTTATGCTCTCTTTAAGCACTTCTCGCTGCTCTTTGGTTAATACGAGGTCTGTAGTGAGGAATTTGTCAAATAAGCCGCCATTTGTAAGGAATGACTCCAGCGCTACCTCTGAGTTTTTTGCTATCCCAAGGGTTGTTTTTGCTACTGAAATCTGGCTTTTGCCCCAAATACACCCTAATTCATCGTTATAATATGCCCCAAAATTGGGCACGTGGATGACATCACGGTACGGTATTACACCGTTGGGTATAAGTTCCCCATTTGGTAACTTTTCCTTATACTCAATGAATAGCTCCCCATTACTAAAAGCTGGCTTTGCATACCTGGGCCTTAAATTAATGTACTCAATAGGTCTGCCCCTGTGCGGTTCGCGCTTTATTAAGGCTAAACCATTGCCCCAATTCTTTTTATTCTCCTCAAACTCTTTCCAGAATGAAAAGGCAGACTGCCAAGGGTTTGGCCGCTTGCTTATTAGTTTGTGTTGGTCGTGATCAGTGTCAACCTCTGAACCTCCATTGGTTTTTTTACGCACACCCTTAGGTATATATGCAAAAGTGTTAGCAATGATGCTAAGACAACCGAAATAAGTGGATATACTAGTAGCTGATTTCTGAGTTATGGCAGGAACGCCATTTGTAGATAGGTCAAATACGGAATCCGGCCAGCCCTGTAACGACTTAGCATCAAAATCCCGCTCTTTGTTCTTGCTGAATAAGTTAACAAGACCACCCCAAACACTCATGCACGAATATTTGCATCAAATGTTAGGCTTTTCTAACTTATATCATAAAATAAATGTAACAAGCAATGTAACAAGATCCATTTTATTTGTTAACGCACAGCAACCCTACTCTTCTCCCTATGGTAGTGCATACATCTCCGATAGCTGCCGTAGTTTTTATACATGCGATCACCCATTTCACGAACTTCTAGCCGCTCAGCAGCCTCATAAGCTTCTCGATATGTCCTCTTTTGGGATAATATCAATATCCTACGCTGAAACCTGGATCTACGCTTCTCTTTAGACATATTCAATCCCTGTTATTAGCGATGGGCTAACCGGCCCTCGGTCCTTCATACTCGACATAGTAGCAAACAACGCCGCAAAAACACAACATATATTATCCCTAGAGGCGTCAGAGCTGGGCCTGCTGTTGTCATCTAGCCGCTTTATCTCCGTCATCCCCACCTGGTAGGTCATAATGGGATTGTTGCCGTGGTTGATATCCCCAGCAGACACCCGGTTTTCAAAAAGATTTGTAGCCGCAACTATCGCCGTACCTTTTAAGGAAACAGGGTTCGACTCCCACCTGTGATCTTTTTCAAACCTATATGCAAGTTCCCCGTCTTCGCTCCTGTGCGTTATCTCGATGGGGTTAACCCGGCTTAGGTACTTATACATCAAATCGTAATGGCTATCGTGGTCTATGTGGTTTCCTTCAACAATGTCAATCAAGTCACTGCCTACCCATTGCGAGAATCCGGGCGTGCTTATCTTTCTATCATCAGCAGACTCAGACGTGACGAACACCCGCCACCAATAATGATTATCATGTAGCAAGCACATACAAGTCATGTCACCAGGTCGCGAAGTGTAGAACCCCACAAAGCAATCTTTCCCCTCGAAGTAGGAAAACGGAGCATCCCCCCCGCATAAATACCACTTGCTCACGATAGACCAAGCGACGGTGGTGCCCGTGAACAGATTCAAGTGCAAACGTAAAAACGCGTTAAGCTCGTCGGGCTTGTTTTTGATCAGCGTAACCTGATTCTCGAAGTAGTCTTTTGTTACCGTCACCCCAAAGCTAGGGTTGACATCCTCCCATACCTCTTGATAGCTCCACCAAGGTGCCAATCCATCTTCATCGTCCCAGATTTCGCCGTACTTTTCTATCCAGTAGGGGACATCTGGCTCGTACAAAAACACCAGCCAGCGATCATCTCTAAGTACGACATTTTTCACGTTCTTAGCATAGTCGTACTTATCCATGTGGAACCAACAACCCCTAACCCCTGCCGTACTCGTGTACATCACAACAGGCTCCGGCCGTGCCATAATGCCTTTAAGCAAAGTTTTGTCTAGCTCGCCATTTTTATATACGTGAGGCTCATCAAAAAAGACTCCAGACAAGTTTGGGCCGTGCTTAGTCTCCTCTACGTATGCAGTAACCCAGAAGGTTGAGCTAGAAGCCACATGCTCTATATGATCCCTTCTAACCTTAAGGTTTTTAGATAAGTATGGATCAGCATTGATCATCTCCTTAGCATTCTCATGTATGATCTTTGCCTGCATCTTATCACCTGCTACAGTGAAAATTTGCGCCCGCCCCTGGCCATCAGCACAAGTCAAAACGTTTGCCAGCATAGCAGAAAAGGGGCTTTTACCTTGCTTCTTAGGTAGAAACTGAAGAGTAAACCAGTAACGGCGTAGCTTGTTTTTCTTTTGCTTGACCCCAAACAGGTTGCAGATGGTCTGGATCTGCCAATCCAATAGCTTTACCTTATCTCCTTTGCTAAAATTATGGCCATCCTCAACGATTCTACCCGTGGTTTCTATGAATTCACATACCCATAGAGCAGCGTCCTGGTCGTAATAGTATAGATCTGGATAGTCTAGCTCAGTGAGTTGGTTGCATTGTTCGTCAAATACAGCGCCGTTTGTTTTAGATTGGAAGTATTTGATTCGTGCATCATCCATCTACTGGCCGCTTACTTTTTTCCAGTTCTCGCCAAACCTACTAATAACAGCAAGATCACTTTTCTTTTCTGTGTCCTTATCCGCAAACCTAGAAGCAATCAATCCTAATATTTCAGACTTGGCCTTAATGCAGTTCCTGACCTCGCGGAGATCCCCAGCAACTAGATTGCGTCTAATCAAATCGTCAATCTGGCTGATCGCAAGCCTACGCTCAAAATCTAAATCCTTTCCATTCTCGATTTTAATTAAATCTCGAGCCTCTTTGACATAGTTTTCAACCTGTCTTTTGCCAACCCCCCAGTCTGTTTTGTCCGAAACATAGCGAAATATGTCGCTTGTTCGCATTATCCCCTGTAGCATCAACCTGGCGACCGTGTACACCCTCTCTTCTAACTCTAATTTTGTTGATTTCATAATCTTACCCCGTTTTTAGTCACCTCCAAATCTTTGTCAAGTGCCACCATCCTGTCGATGATCACCTGGCAGTACTTTGGATCTAGCTCCATCCCATAGCATTTTCGCTCTAGTTGGTGTGACGCCACCATTGTGGAGCCAGATCCTAAGAACGGATCAGAAACCAGGTCTCCAGACTTACTGCTGTTTCCTAAAAGATAAGCTAGTAGTGGAATTGGTTTCATAGTTGGGTGTTCTGTGCTTCTACTGGGTCGATCAAAATTTAATATGGTTGTTTGCTTCCTGTCAGAATACCACGAGTGAGCCGCCCCCTCTTTCCACCCATATAAACAAGGCTCATGTTGCCAGTGATAGTCTTGTCTACCCATAACCATAGAGTTTTTAACCCACATTAAACACTGCCGTAAAGATACACCAGAATCAACCATCGCCTTTCTGAAGTTAGCGCCCTCTGAGTCTGCATGCCAAACATACCAAGCACCACCCGCCTTTGCATACTCAGCAGCCGAAGTATAAAAGCCACAAAGAAATTTATAAAAAACATCATCTCCCTGCTTGTCGTTTTTGATCGTTAGCGCATCTTTTGTTTTCCCTTCATAGGCCACATTATATGGTGGATCTGTCAGGACCACGTCTGCGCGTTCATCGCCAAACAGTTTTTTATACTGCGTCACAATTGTCGCATCACCACAAAGTAGTCTGTGCTCACCAATCTGGAATAGATCACCCAGGATAATGTCTGTCTCAATGGTGTCTGGAACTTCATAGTCGTCCTCGGTCGCTTCGTCTTTTGGAAACCCCACAACATCTAACCCCCAATCAATCAGCTCCTCATTCTCCCACTCATTAGCCAACATGTCCCAATCCCACTCGCCGAAGCCAACATTATCTTTTATAATAAACTCCCTATTCTTCACGTCGTCCCAGTCAGCAACATAAACAAACGCTTCTTTTCTGCCTAGCTCCTGTAATGCTTTAAGGCGCATGTTGCCCCCTAAAACCACCATGTTTTTGTCTACCACAATGGGTCTGGCAGCCATCATCTCTGGGAAAGTTTTAATGCTCTCAACTAACTTCTTGAAGCTTGGCCCCTTAATAACCCTGGGGTTGTTGGGGTTTGGCTTTATTTCAGAAAGCGATATTCTTGTAGCTTTTTTCATCAATCTTGAAATTTCGTTTTTTTATTTATCGCGTAAAAACGGCAAAAG
>Ga0316189_10002638_pt1 | contig 17534 bp, 29 predicted proteins | sample LowCovwburrow_MG_FD_204930 | JGI IMG/M metagenome (GOLD analysis project Ga0316189, IMG submission 204930) | Coastal sediment microbial communities from Maine, United States - Lowes Cove worm burrow | ecosystem: Environmental > Aquatic > Marine > Coastal > Sediment | place: USA: Maine...
ACTCCACCACGCCATACAATAAGTCGTTCAACGGCTGACCGCAAGGGGCTGGCGGTTTTGCCTCCTCCAAGCTGTCAAAAAACTTATTTCCACAATCGTCACTCATAGCCAGATCTCCTTGCGGCAGGTTATCGGCGCGTTCTATTCCTATTTAAATAGTGTTGATAGCTCAAATAACCACTCACTAACCTTCTTGTGAGCCAATATACATAATGTCTATTGGCTCACTATTAATTATTTCATTATGATTTCTTTTATTGCTGCGACCACAAACAGTACTAATACAACAGCAGCAACAAAATAATTAAACATAAAACTAACTATAGCTAGAATCACAGCTACAACTATTGCTATGATCCCAACTACAATGATAGTTAAAAAAGAAATCGTCTTATCAACGATAGCCATGCACTAGGATTTGCTAAAGAGGCTAGAAACGTCGTCGGTATCGTCATCATCGACACCATCGGTATCAACTCCATTACCACCGTCAACATCAAGCTCAGAACTGGTGGTTGACTGTTCTGTAGCTTCAGTAGAGTTTTCAACAGCCTCCTTCGTTGGAGGTACAATAATATCTTCATCTTTGATAATATCTACTTCCGCTGTGAGTCCTCCATCGTTACGTAGTTTTGTATATTCAATGTCAACTTGATCGTTGTTTGAAATCACATGTTTAGCAACAAGATACATTTTCATTGCTTCGTCGACGTCATTTGAGTCTAAAATTACCTTCATTATTTCTCCTTTTGTTTTAAATCAAGATACCTTTCGACTTCTTTGTCGAACGTTGCATCTTGAATATTATAATGATACCTATGTTCTACTACAAGTGGTGGGTTTGGATTAAATTCTAAGAATAACCTAGTTCCAAATCCAATTAAAACACCGATTACTACTGAACACACACATGCAAAAAGTATAGCAATTATTTCTTTTTTCATGTTTTATCCAAATAGCTTATCATTTTCGTCAGATGTATCTGCATTATCTGTTGGCTCAAGTGGTTTTACATTTGGGTCATACTTATCTTGTACTTGTCCTTCCCACTTCTCAAGCCACTTTGTGTAGAACTGTGGGTCTTTTTCACCATCAATCTTTTCTTTTACAGTAAGGTTTGAGTCTGGAAAGAAAGCTATTGAAATTTCACGATATTCTCTTTTTTCTGGTGTTGCTACATACTTACCATCGCTGTTCTTTGCATTCTTGTTTTCAACAACAACCTTTAAACCAAGCTTAACTCGCTTGCCAATCATATTAACAAGAACTTTATCAATTACTGTTGGCACTTCTTTGCCAACTTTGTAATCATAAAGCATAATTGTCTTTTGCTCTGCTTCGTCAACTGCTGCTTTAAGGCTTTTGTTAAGTGTGATTGCGACAATATTATATACCTGTGTAAACCCTGGAAGATTATGTTTCTTTCCAGTTGTTGGATGGATATAGAATGTCTTTTGACCTTTTGCTTTACCTGATGTCATATAAATTGTTTCACGATGAAACGCGCCAGAATCCGTTTTTAAGACGAAATTCATAGCCGCTGCTCCACTTGTTGACTCAGTCACGTATGCCATGTCAACTGTAAAATCATAAACATTTGAATCTAATTGCGCTCCAGCTCCTAGTGAATCTTTTTCTACTACAACTTCTTCGTCTTGGCTTAAATCGAACATAATTTCTCCTTGTTTTAATTATATTTTACTGCTTTCGATTAGTGGCAGAATGCCACTTTATTTGATATTTCTTTCATATTTCGGCATAAGCTCTTCATTGCTTTCAATCAAGAACTTATTAACTCTTATATCTGGAACTCTTTCACCAGCGTAATTCAAACATACGTTATTGAACACGTATGAACACCTGATTGGTAATATGTCAAACTCAGCTACTTGTGTTATTCTATTTAGATAGTGTTTGCATCTGAACCTGAAATCTCCTTTATAGCATGTTTCTCCTTTACTGAATTGTAATTTAAATGCAGGTTTTTTTATGCCATCCCTGTATCCATGTTTATGTTTGTTTCTATTTCGCTCTCTGAGTCCGTTGACTGTTTTTATTTCATATCTTTTGTACCAGTTCGATACAGTACTCATGTTCAATCCGAGCTTTGTTGCTGCTTCTGTTACTGTTATCTGCTTACCGGTATCCTCGTCCAGTATGCAATAGATACTTATTGGCATCGACCAAATCCTATTTCTTTGTACAAACTGTTCAATATTACATTTGCTCCATCAAGAGATGTAAATGCTTTTCCATCTGGATCTATAAAGTTATCTACTGTTGTTAAATTGTCATACAATATTCCAACTTGTTTTTTTTTCTTACTATTGTTTAGTTTTTCATATAGATCGCAGACGGCCATTGTTGCAAGTTTTACAAGTACATTTGTTTTTACTCCCTCGTCCATTCCAATTTCTTTTATAAACTGTGTCCATGCCAGTGTTTGCTTTATGGCAAAAAGATGATTTTGTGTAGTGTGATTCTTCACCCATTCATCTTTTAAGAACCCTATGTCTCTTGACAACTTAGACAACTCTTCTTTTATTCCAAGGTGAGAGAATCTATTGTCGTTGTACAATTCTTTAATTGCTCCATGAGCAACAGATATAATAATAGTTGATTGAACTTCTGCTTTACTCGACATTTTTATCCAACCTTTTAATGCTATGTTCTACTGTGAACTTCTCTGGATATCTTGTCTTAAGTTTATCTATATTTTTTTGCATTATTATTTCTGGATCTAATCCTTCTGATCTACAAATAACCATCCAATACCATTGGATATCACCAAGCTCTTCTTCTATGTTCTCAACATCAATCTGTTTACCAGATGTCATTGCCTTTTTTAAGGCTCCAGCAAGCTCACCAGCTTCAGCGTTTATTCCTGCAATACCGTGAATTGTTTCTGGTTTAATGTCATATGATAAAGGTAGGATAGCCTCTGTTCTTGCAGATTCTTTCATGTATTGTTTTATATTCATTTTCACTCATACGTTATTATTGGATATAACTTCCCAACAAAACCAACAACGCTACCACACGCTTGGCATTGATGTTGGTTTCTTGGTTCAGCTATATGTGATATCACCTTAACTCCAGTAGGTAACATATTTCCTTTTCCACAATGATCACATATATAATGTGTTATCATTGGAATTGCAGTTCTCTTCTCTTCCATTTATTTCCTATAAATAAGAAATACTGCATTCTAGTCTCATGTCAAATTCATCATCTTCACCACCAAACCTTTTTATTATATACTTTCCACAAGGTTTTGGTTCAGGACAGATACCACCACGATATACACAATTTGGAACCATATAGTGTGCGAGGTCTGGATCAATTTCACGAATAGCTTCTTTGATATTCAACACCACTTCTCTTGTTTCATGTGATGCTTGAAAACAAAGCCTACGTCTTGCCATATTTAACAACGCTTCTGCATTAGCTAGAAAACGATGATTAACTGGGGTATACCTATCTTCTTTACCATCACCATCTCGATCAGTTCTTTTAGATCTTACGAATGGAACCGTTGTAACGTGCCTCACAAGGTGAACAGATACGAATGTAGGTATGTCTATCAATTGAACAGAAAATAGCTGTGAACGAGTGATAGAGTGTTCCCATGAATATATCTGACGTAGTGTTGATTTGCTTACAAACTCAGCTCCCATCGTTGATTCAATACAAGCTCTTGCCTCTTCGATATCTGTATGTTTTTTTACTTCTATTTCCACTAGACTCTCCCTTACAATGTAACAGTATATTTCAAAGATGTTTCACAATTCTTACAGCATATTGTTTCTTTTTTTAAAAAAGCTTGATAGATATCTATCGCTGAATACTCATATCTTCTTTTACACACATCACAATCGAGTGCTACGACATCGAATGCCACTGTTTCTGTTTCTACCTCTTGCTTCTTATTCTCAATTCTTTCTAATAATGTAGCTTCAGCAAGTAGACTGTAATTAATATTATCTCCAAATTTCTCTTTTATCAAAGATGGAGTTGCGCTATCTGGATTCTTCATTAAATCAATAATACTTACAATATGTTTAATCCACATTCCAAGTAATGCTTCTTCTGGTGTTGTCTGTAATGCTGCTGCTGCAACTTTAAAGTTATGTAATCTATCTGTTCCAGAACTATATTCTTCCTCTTTAGAGATAAGAACTTCTTCACATTCCTTAAACCGATTTACAATAATCTCATTAAATCTTTTTGGTTCCATTTTTCTTCATCGCTCTTTCTAATGCTTTAGTTATTAACCCAGCAAGATCAGTTTCATTTCTACACTCACACCAAATTAACGAACAAAGGTCTTCAAGTGAAGTTCCTTTCTGTATCAGTTTTGTTGCAAGTGTATTTATGATTCCAAATCCAACCTGAGTCCTTTCTTTAATTTTATCTGAAGTTCCTACAATATCGAAGGATTGATCAGTTATTACGAAATAGAATTTGTTCCCCTCATAGTGAATTATTATTCTGTCTCCATCTCCAGCTTCAGCTATTGGTTTGTTTCTATTCATTTAATAACTCGTTCATTTTCAGATGTTATGTGAAATTTATTACACTTCTTGCATTTATATTGCCTGCAATCGTGTTGACCTCTTCTTTTCTTTTTCCTGTCTATTGTGGCTTGTGCTTCTTGTGGTGTGTCGTATGATATCTTGTAGCATTCATAGTCATCTGGCCTTACCCAAGGGCAATGTCCAATTATCTTCACTGACATGATTACTTACCATCAGTATCTTCTTCGCTTGCTATCATACATACTGCCTGTAACGCATACCTACGGCCATACGTTGCTGCAACACCAATCATTTGTGCTTGTGATAGTTGTTTCATTATTGTTATTGGTAGTTCAAGCGAACTCTTATGCCACTGATTCGATGAGTGCATAACTGTTGTGTGAGTAACCACTGATGGATTCCTACCACGAATTAACTGATGTGTTTGAATAACAGCTATTCCGTTATCAGACAAAGGTTTTCTTGCGATATCCGTTAGGTTCCCAAGTGTCATGTACTTATATCCATAACCTTGCTTATCTTTGGATCCATTCAACATTGCTCCTTGTGATAACGCTAACGCTCCAGCAAGTTCTCCAATGTTTTCAGACATTGATTCTCCAAAAACCATATACTCAATCTTTTCTTGTAGTTCTCCCTTTACTTGTTCTTCTGGTTGAGCTTTGTCTTCTACCTTATCTAACATTTTTTCTTCTTGGTTCATTTGTTATTACTCCTCTTTGCAATTGTTATCATGCACGTTGTATCTATTTCTTTTGGATCAAGTGGATCTGACATCTTACTGTTAAAGTCGTGAAGCATTAATCCAATATCACTAATTGTCTTTCCACTATCAAGTAACGTTAATCCATACCTGATCATAATATTTGATCTGTTACCTGATTCAGCTCTAATCAAGAACCATCTTTGTAGGTTTGATAAGTTCTGTGTATTTAGTATTGATTGTTGTTGCTTTACTGATTTGTCTGTTCGTGGAATAAAGTTTGTTGCATCTATCAATTCACCAGAATTATAAGAGTACTTTCCATTATTCGTAGCCCACTTACGTGGTCTATCGTTTGTTTGAATATCAACATCAAAAGGTAGCCAATCATATAATGCAGACATAAAAGCTTTATAATCTTTTGAATCTAATTTAACTATATGGCTCATTGGCAATATAATCCTAAATCTATTCTTGAGATCAGTATGTCTTTTTGTTGTGTACATCAAGTATGTATATTCAGACAATAAAGACTCTGCGACATGCATTTGTGTACCTTCATCAACATCCAATACACACATATTGAAACCTTTTATGATATTTGCATCATCCCTCTTTCCATTGTTCAAGTGATGTGCAACAAAGTTTCTTCTTGGAAGCTGTGTTAAGTTGTGTAACTCTGAGAATGGAGCTTTTTCATTTACATATCCTTCAGCTAATTGTGATCCATGTGATATGATCAATTCATTAAGATTCGTCTTCTCAAGTGATTCTCCAGAGAAAAGCTCTATATCGTCCATCATTGAACGTTTGATGATAATGTTGTTCTTGTACCCATAAGCAACAGCAAGTGTCATCATGTCCCTTCTGTGGCTCTCAGACCCACGAAAGAAAGGTAGATCTTCTATAAGGTCAACTTTTGTTACTTCTGTTTTTGAATTTGCTATGTATTTAGCAAGTCTAATATATGACCCTTCCCTTTGTTGGATTCTTTCAAAGTGTCTTCCAGAATCTTCTACAAGTGTTATGGCGCAGTCAAGATTCTCTTGAGTGACTTCCTTATCTTTGTCTACAAAAGCGTATGATCCAGCAACTTTAAGGACTTTGAAGTACCTATGTATAAGTTCTGCTTTTCTTATGTCTTCATGTGGTGAAAGCTCTTTAGCATCTTCTTCACATTTGAGTTTATACCTAAGAAGTTCTATTGTAACTTCTTTACTCATTTCAATTTGAGAATTAAAATTATCCATATTGGCAAGAGATGTGAAATACCTCTTTGCTTGCTCCACTGATGTACACAACGACGTATCTGTCAGTATGTCATATAATTCTTCTGGTGTTTGGTTTGCTGGCTTGTGGTCTTTTGATGTATAGCCAAATAGCAATCTCCTAGCATATCCTGTCGATAGCATAGTGTTGAACTCTGCTTCTATCTTACCTCCATCTAGTAGCTTGTCTGGTGTTCCAAATAGCAATGCATTTGTTGGTGTGTTTCCAGGTATTTCTTCTGATCTTACGTTCTCCTTTGTGTTTTTGATTAGTTTTTGTTTGATTGCTCCAACATCAAACAATTCCAAATATGCTGTAAGCACCTCTGTGTTACCTACTAAATTTGACCCAATCTCGTCTGATATGAAGTTAATTGATCCAGCGTTAGCCATTAATAACTTCTGTCTCATTTGTTTAATGGCTGGTACTGTACCGCTATCAAAGTTAAAAGCAAGAACCCCAAGGCTGTCAAATTCTGAATGTATTTTGTTTATTGCTTCCCCTTCTTCTATCTCGTCTCTTATAGCTCTGTCTATTGCTATCTTTCTTAGCTGTATGTTTGCTATCGTAGGAAACATATCATTAAGAAATGAGTCTTTAAACCCAGCCATGATTGAGTTTTCAAGAATGTTTAAAGAGAAATTCTTCGCTTATATTCGCTATGGTTCGTTAATCCATAACAGTTCTTTCATGAACTTCTCATGTTTTCACATGAGGCTAGACTATATCATTATGTTTTTTTAGATATTTTACTAAAAAAACATACCTTCCATTTCCACTCACTTGAGTGTACGAGCTTTCGCTCTAGTCGTTGAACTTTATCCATTTTACAGGATCTTAGCTGCTGATTGCCCAATTTATAATATTTTAAAACATTCACGCTTATCTTTTCAAATTACGTTGTAGTTATTATAACTTAAGGGGTTTCCAGCAATTAGAAAGGTTTTCATAGATTGTCACCAACCTATGCGGCTTTATGCAAACCGAATCCACTAACTGCAAGATTTAGGCAATACAGGTTTACAGGTATAACACCTCTATCCTTTGTGTTTATCATTGCTCTCATCATTGATGCTGCTTGTGCAAAATGATAAGTTACCAATAGTCTAAAAAAATGTTTGTTATGTGATTGTGTTTTTGATACGAGTATATCTACTAGGTCTTCTTGATAATCATGATATGGCATTTACTTACTCCTATTGTTTTTTTTAATTCACACACACGGCATTTACTTTCTTTTCTTCATTAAAGTCTCGATCCTCTTCATCATAATTACCAACAGATGGAGTATAGTGTACCATGTTAAAACCATTTCCTTCATCGTCTTTAGATGTTACAACAATAAGGTCTGCTGTCTCTGGTCTTTCCTTTAGCAATTTATTTATATTTTCAGCATATTCTTTAAATGTCATCTATTTACCTCACCATTAAAGGATTTATTAAACTTCCATCTTCAAGTTTTTTCACTAATTCTTTCGACCCAAGTGAATGTATTGTGCTTGTGAAGAAAGACTCAATCTCTCCTTTTGCTTCTGTTATTGATTTGTCCATTTGTTTATTAAATTGTCTATAAACAAAATGAATATTATCACGAATGTCTTGTTCTACTTTATACAAAATCCCAGCAAGCTCAAGCCTGTCTGATTTCTTCATTGTTCCTGGAGCTTTTAATTTTGTTTCAACTAGTTTCATCATCTTACGTGTATTGCTTAACACTGATTCAATGTCATTAGACAATTCCTCCTCAAATACTTTTTTTACGTTTTCATGTGGGCAATCTTCAGTTCTTTCTCCTTGTATATATCTTATCGTAGCTGGAGTTCCAGAAGTGTTCATGTTTGTCATAGCGTCAATAAATTGTGTATTTGATAATTCTATTTCAACTATTGTATCTTTAGGATGATACCAATATGAAGACAAGTTTCTTTTAACTGATGCCTTATGTATTCTTAGTGCTATTGTATTTGAATGACATATAGAACTACCAAATAAATTTCTCTTTGATCCAGATACTCTCGATATCTGTATCATTCCATAGCTTTCATGTTCGTCGTAGTTTTTAGTCATTTATTTCTCTTTTAAGTGGAAGCTTTTTCCATAAAGGATGATTTATTGTGATATCTGGTTTGATTTTTTTTAATTTATTGCAGTTGGAGCATTCTTCTTCACTTGCTTTATTGCATACGCAATATAATATTCCTTTTTTCATAATTATTCATATTCTCCTCGCTCTGCTGGGGTTAATTTTCTTGCATATGTCCACTGTATACTCAACGTTTTGTTTTCAGGGTGTTCACAATAGATAATATTATGTTCATATTTAACAAATTTCCTAAAGAGTTCTTGTCCTCCTAGTATCCAAACCGCAATTACTTCACCCTTCTTAAACCGTATCGGCGGCTTGTCGTCCTTATCGAACGGGTTATACGCCCATGCTGATGGCATAGCATCGTTTCTGGCTCTACAACCATTGATGAAGAAATGGTTTCCGTTTTCAGTTTCTATTGTTTCTGGGTAATTTTCTTTTACAATCTCCCACCTACCTTGGATTGTAAAAACATCATCACCAACTTTCATTTCACTTAACATTTCTATTCCTATTTGTTTTTTTTAATATGGATGGTTCGCCAATACAGTCCCCTTTAAACTGATTATCTACCGTATCGAGTAGTCGAGCGTTTTAAAGGTAGGCGTACTTGACGCCTTGTTTTATTTCTACCACTAATTATTTCATTAGTTGTCTTCTGTATTGCTTGGGAGAGAGGGATTTGAACCCTCGTCCTTTCAACTATCTACAGACCTTCATTAATCGTCATTAGCTACACCCTGTTGATTCTTACGTTGATCGCCATGCCGCTTGGCTATCTCCCATTGAAGTTGCTAGTCTTTCCTAGCAGTCATGCCCGTCAATACCATTTGACGTTAGAGACCTACCGTTTTACTGATAGGTAAGGAATCGAACCTTTTTTGATACCAATTGTCGCAACCTAGCTGAATCGAACAGCATATTCTTATAGCGTTAACTGTCCAGAGGACAGATATCCTTGTGCCTGATCGCACACATCTACAACGTTACAGTATCGACATCTTTTGACTTCACCTGGAAAGAATTTAACCTCTCCACCATCGCTTCCAAGTCTTGTTTCTGCTTCGAGTTGATTATCGTAATTCTTTGTTGCTCTTTTAGCTCCAACTTTCTTATAGTATTTCCAAACATTGTCTGATTGCCATAGTTCTTCTTTTGAGCAAACAGGAAGTTCTTCTTGTGGCGAACTAATTAAATTGTCGATACTATCTAATCTTTCTTTGATCCAAATTTCAATAGCATCAATACTCATCAATGGATATTTTCTTGATACAACCCTAGACGCTGGATAACCACCACCTTGTCTTGCTCTTACTGCTGACCAGTCAGTAAACATCTTTTCTATATTAATTGAATTTTCATTTACAATATCTGGGTTCAACCATTTATAGATAGAACCTTGCAATGTGTAATCTTCAGAGTTTGAGTCATAAATTTCAGACCACACGCTACACGATTTCAGATCTGCTAATTGTCCATCTGTACACAAGTCAAACTTCCCAACAACGATCCAATTACCAACACGCTTCTCTGATCTTTTTTCAACATAAATAACAAGATCTCCATCTACAACAGTGTCTGGATCTGGATTTATTCTTATCCTGCTTATAACCTTGTCTGATACGCCCTTAACCTTAAGAGCTTTTAATACAGTGCTTCCACTCATCCATGCCTTTTCATTCCATGAGTGAAGAGCATTACCCATCGTTGAAGGTATAAGATCACGTAGGTCTACCATTTTTACTAACTTTAAGTTCTGTCTAGCTAAAATAATAGCTTTAAGTGGCTTCATTAAAGTTGTTGCAGATATTACATTTTCACGATGATCATAGTCATATTCATCATGAAGTAAAAACACTGCCATTGGTAGTGAAATATCATCTTTATTTGTTATATTCATATTGGCTCATTCTCGCAGTATTAGGATTCTCTTTATAAACATACTTCAGTCTTTTGTATATCCACAATAAAAACTTTTGATCACTATCCCTTTCATTATCGCTCATATTTCCTCCAGAAATAATATTTCATTTTCACCAACATGAAATGGTATTTTGTTTTTAACTTTTATTAATACTTCGTAGTCTGATAGATATTTTGAATTAATAACCTTATCAATAGCTACTCGTATTTCTTTCTTTACATTTGGATCCTCATATGATGATCCTTTTATTGATTGCTTTGCCAATGGTGTGTTAAATCTTATCCCACAGCGCCCTTCAATATATCCATTCATATAAGCTTGATTTATTAACATCTCTTTATCTACAGGCTCTTTTGGATTAAGAAATGCTTTTATCTTATATCCTTTTGGTACTATGATTGGGTTATATTCGTCTCTTCTTATTACGCCACATATTGCAGATATGATGTTCTCATGCTCTCCAGACCACAACAACTCGTACACACTTGAGTATTCACCATATCCAAGCCCTGTAAGCAGCTCTCTTACTTGTTTTTTGTTTAATGGATCGAAGATAGCACAATATTGTTCTGACGATTGTGAGGCTAAATAAGCGTTGTATTTAACCACTTCAGGTTGATTATGTAAATAACATACAAGATCTTCAGCTTCTTGGTTCAACTCTTTTTTTGCTTCAATGTTATACGTGAGCATATCTTTAGCAAGTGCCATCTTTATACGCTCTACAAGTGCTGGCTGATATACGTTTTTATATATATCTATTTGTTTTGACTTTTCTGCTATTGGTAGGTTTCTTGATATGTAATACCACAACGACAATGAGCTGTCTAATACGTTACTGAGAGGTTGTAACGGCATCTCCATTGGCTCATATCCGTTAGTTATACCTCCTATAACCTTTAAGAACTCGACATCTTCTATGTTATTAAAATATTCTCTAGCCTTATATTCTCCATTGAATAATTTTTGTATTAATGTATAGACACTCGTTACAGCATTATTGAATATAAGTTTTCCTTTGTATTTTGAGAAGAAATCAATAAAGGCAGGTTTGTCTATCTCATACACGGAACCTTCGTTTTTATTCCATGAGAACGCTATGTGCTCACCCGATATGTGTAATGCTAGTAATTTATGTGAATGAAGTTTTAGTATGTTTGTTTCGTCAAATACATAATTATTCATTTGTCCATATTACTTCCATTGATCTATTTTTATTTACTATAACTTTTTGATGTAATCCTTTCTCTATTGCTATTTTTGCTATATATGTTTCATTTTTATCTTCAACAATCATGCCTATAATAAAAAAGAAAATACATATAAAAAATGCAACAATAAGAAATTTGTTTGTTGTTTCATCCATTATTATTTACCTGATCCAATATTTTTAATATTTGGTTTAGTTTCTTTTTAGCTCTAATCAAGTCAGCCTCAGCTTCAATCAACTTACACATTAAGTTATTATTCAAGCTAACTACATCCTGGAAACGCACTTCTGTTAATTCTACACCAAACAATATACTATTTATTGTGTCTATATTGTTGGAATTATTGTTTTCATTACCATCCATATCTTTCTCTCATAACCCTGAACCAACCTGATCCAATAAAACCAAATGCTATTTCTGTTATGGCCATCAATCCATACACACATCCATACGTGAATGAGTTGAAAATAAAAACACCAGCAACAATATACATAATAAACCTTTGGATTTCAAAGCTACTGGCTTTAAATGACTCGTAAACAATTCCTACAATTAAACCAAATATGATTCTTTGTATCATACCATTCCTCTTCAAGTTTTAATTCGGTTCTTCTCGTCTTCTTCTTTTTCTTTATCGTGTAAATCCTTATGACAATCTTTGCATAAACATTTTTGTTCCGATCTCAATATAGCCTTCTCAATCATGTCTATAACTTCTTTCCATATATCTATTTTTGACACATGATGAACTTCAACATAAACCCACTTATCTTTGTCTTTACCAGCTCTTGTTTGTTTGATATTGCAATTAGAACATCTGTGTCCAGCGTCTTTTAATACCTTTGCTCTCTCCCGACTACGAAGCCATAGCATTCGTATAGCTGCACGTATCCTACTACGTGGTGTATTTGGTAATTTCTTTGCCATGAGTACCTTTGTGTGGCGTAGCAATTCGTTGCGTCAGCCACACATATTAAGATTAATGATTATTGTTCTATCAGTGTATTGCCGAAAGCATAGTTTTCCTTTTATTTAAGTTTTTTGATCATTTTTTTAATTTCTTCAGTACTTAGGTCGTCTAGTTCAGCATCTTGTTTTTCTGCTAACTTATTTAATAACCTATCCCTTTGTTCTTTATTTGCTCTTGCTTTGATTGCCTTGTCTGTCTCATCAAGCTTAACACTAATTACATGTTTAACTATTTCAAATTCAAGAGCAATCACTTTATCGTCATTACTTTTAACCTTGATAAAACTTTCTTCTGCACTCTCTTTGAGCTTTTTATTTAAACTTTTTGCAAGCTCATCAAGTTGAGTAAGTGGCATATCCCAAATATCTTCAACAGAGACGTACCCTTTTTCTGTTGTAAATCTAAGTTTCATTCTTGTCGCTTTTTCAAACATAATTTCTCCTTTTTTATTTAGCTTGTGTTACGTGTCTTAGAACTTTATTTTAATTACTCTACTGAAGCTTCCAGTAACTCTACATAGAACTTCGTTTCTCTTTGTTGTTGAAAACCCAAGACCTGATAGTTGGTTATCAGATGGTTCTACTTTCATCTTTGATCCAAGAACCTCAAACACTTTACGATGTTCTGTTAACGATTCATCCAGAAACTCATTAAAGAATCCTCTTGCAGTACCTTCATTCAAACAATTCTCCAACATGAAGAAGTAGTGCTTATTCCCTGTGGAGTTTCCGTCCCAATGGTTAGGTGAGTTCATAATCATCCTTACCTTGTGGAACTTGTTGGTGTTAATACCCCATACTTCTTTTGTTGATTTTGACTCTTTAAGGTTTGAATGTACTTTAAATACCCCATCTTTAAGTGTCACAGTTGCTATAGTTACCCACTCTTTATTTTTTGTTGCTGGATATTCATATTGATAAATATTTCCACCTACTTCTATTTCAGCTCTTCCTCGACCTCCTGATTGCCTAAACGACCAATTATGAATTTTACATACATATTCCCCTTCAGGCATTCTTTTTATACTTGGAAATGTTATATTCTCAACTGGAACAAATCCTACTTTTGCTGGGTTCACATGGTCAACATCTTGTTCACCTCCCGTTTGAGTATGTTTCCTCTGATTCCAACCAACTCTACAAGAGTTTCCATACTTGTCATTCATACCATCTTGTTTTTGTTGTGTACTTCCAGGTATAAACACATGAAGATCCATCAATGATCTATTTGGTTCAATTTCGTTCCATGAATGAGTAAATCTAAAATCACCATCAATTCTACCACCAAGAGCCTTAACTCTATCTCTCATAGAGTCTGTTACCTCTCCATTATAGTTCCACGAGAAATTATTACCCCATTTTAAAATATGTTTTGCATCAACATGTACAGGAGCAATTAAGCTCACAAGGTTATTCTCATGTTTGTTATCGAACATCAATTCAATACTCTTAGCTTTAGGCACGATGTCATTAATGAAGTCGTGGATAGGAACCTCGTCAACTTTATCTAGGTTCTTTACCTTGTCTTCAGTTTCTGCCAGAAGCTCATCAAATACTCCTAATTCCTTCTTCACTGAGCGATCAGCGTAGAGCACATTACCTATGGTTATATCGTCAGTAACAGCATAGCGCCTACTGAGAGCATCTTGAATGTCCAACTCAGCAACCTTATCTTGAGCTTTGGTGATCATTGCTTTGGTGATTAGAGCTTTTGGTCTTTTATAGTTCTCAGGTGCAGCTTTAGATTCATACCTGCTGACAGCAGTGTTTAAACCCATTCCTTCAGAAAGATCAGTAATCAAAGTTCCAATCATTGTGTTTCTAATTGCAATAACAGGATTGTCTATAGACCAGCAAAAATTACTTTTTTCTTTTTCATTATCAATTGAATCATATGCTTTCTTGAAAGCTTTAAAGGTAACTATACTCTTAAGAAACTCTGATACTCTGTAAGTAGAGTTTTGCTCTCCAAGCTCTATTACAGTGTCCAACGCTTCTATGGTAAATTCTTTTAAACCTCTCTCAAAAACATCATGTGATGATCGTTTGTCTGATAGGAAAGAACCTATATCATCTTTTTTCATCACAAGCTTACTATCCAGTTCATAATGAAAATGATTCCATCTTAGTGTTTCTCCACTTTCTAGTAGCTGTACGTTTGAATTTGTTCCAATATTTTTATTATCATACACAAAAATATCAGTAATTTTCTTTGACCTTACAAGTTTTGATAATGCTTTTGCAACAGCAACATAACTACTTAAAACGTTTGTTGGTGATATGTCCCATATTGATACAAGTTTATTGTTCTCGATAGATACAACATTTCCACATGCACGAATAAACTGCTTGCAACATGTGCAATCATGCTCTGTTCTCTCTTTGTATATTGGATTGGTTCCTTCTGGGAACGACTTTAAGTATGTGCCCCACAACTCATCGCCACTCACATCTACTCTGAACAATTGTCCTTTTGACATTTTGTCCATTTGCTGCTGTATAGCTAATTTAAACTCTTTAAAATTTGGCATATTATAGTTTTTTTGTCCTCTTGTGAAGTTTAGATTTTATGATCTCTGCGTCCGTCCAACCATTCCTACGTCTACTCGTAAGTGTTGATGCTTTTATTCCAAGTATTTTTGATAATTCTATGAACGTTATCACTTCATTGTCGTATACGATTGTGTCGTGTTTAGACACTTTACATTCTCTTCTAAATTGAACTTTCCCTTCTTCATGTCCTATCTTGGTAGTTCGTTGAGTAGATAAATCATTGTTCTCAAATGTATTGATTGTTTCTATTGCGCTTGTTTTTGGTTCACTGTTGCACGGCACTTCGCTTAGGTGCATTGTTAGATTACATTCTACTGATTCCAATCTTTTTTCCAATGCTGTTAATTCACTTCTAATCAGTTTTTTAATTTGTTTTTTTGTAAATAGTTTCATAAATATTCCTAATTTATGTTTATCGTTCTTCCTATCGGAGCAACTCTATCATCGTATGTATTGATCCAAACTATATCGTATGACTGCTCCTCTTCTGGTATGTCATAAACTTCAAGGTCTGTAAAATACACAAGAACAACTGGATTGTTCTCATTACAATAATCAAGCACAGGTTTTGTTTTTGTCCATGATCCTCCTTGTATTTCAAGATCAAGTAAATTATCATATGGTTTCACATTAATAATATTTCTTATCCTATCGTCACATGGTATTATTGTTAGTTTCTCTATATCAAATATCTTTCTAAGTTGATCTATTTCTGATAGATATTCTCTTATTTCTTCTTGGCTCACAGAACCAGAAGTATCAATTGCAACAACAAGTGACTTTATTGACGGTGAATATCTTGATGGTAGGTAATGTTCTGGAAAGAATCTTTTGTTTGGTCTTGTGAATGAATAATCTGTGTTTGAGAAATCTTTCATAAAGTTACTTAAAACAATAGTCCAGTCTAGTTTTGGATCTATTAGTTCAAGCAATGTTCTGGTTATTTCGTCATCAATCAACCCATCACCGTCAAGCATATTTGATTTAAGCTTTGCCTTGGCAACAAGCTCTATTATCTGTTGGTTGATTGCTGATGTTGTTTCTGCATCATTTCCTTCTATAATATCACATTCATATTCTATTAATTTAACATCTGGTAATTTATTGTATATTTGATCTGTTGATAACCCAATGTATTGATCATCAACCAATCCACCAAATGGTATCTCGTACCCTTCAGCTATTAACGTATTGTTGATCATATAATCACCAGCCATATTCCATTTCTTTGGATGTCTGTCACCTCTCCTGTTAATATGCTGATAGGCTACATGACCTACCTCGTGCATTATCAATCCAGTGCACTCTTCTATTGTCAGCTTTTCAACAAACGATCTGTTATAAAATATTGTTATCCCATCAACTGCTGCTGTTGGAACATTGTCAGATATTTTATGTTTTAACCCTAACATTAATGTTGTATAGAAGATTGACTTTGTCATCACTTGTATTTTTGCTTTGGTGATTATATCTTCTGCTTTCATTTTATAATCCTGTTTACTTGTTCCAACTATGTTGAGGTTCTGCGTCCCAGTTACACACAGGAATTACATTTTCTTTCATTTATTTAACCTTAATCCTTTCAGTAAGTGAATTTAAGAAGCCAATAACTTTTTCTTTGATTTCTTCTTTCTTCATGCCTTTATATCTGTGTTCAAATAGATCATCAATTTGGTTTATAGTTTTTACGTACTCATCAAGTATTGAGTCAATAGTTGGATCCACTGCTTTTATAACAAAATCACTCTTACCCTGCCAACGTCTTGTTTGTCCATCTGGGTACTTAGCTTGTGATTCATTTATCTTAGCAAATACGACAAAACCATTTGATTCTTGAACTGCAAAACCAAACAATTCAATATCTGCTGCATCCTCTATCGACATACGAGGATATCTTTCTCTCTTGGTTCGATCCAAATAATAACCATGACCATTAATAACTTGGCATATCATATCTTCATTTGGTGCATCAAACCCATTAATTATGCAATATTTCATGTCGCTTCAAAGCCTCCTGCATAGCTTCATCGAAAGAAGCTCCTCCATTATAGAACCTTAGCTCATATTCTATAATTCCGTTTGTTGTGGTCTTTGCATGTAATATTTCATCATCTGGGTCTATTTGTTTGTTTACAACTTTATATATTTTATTTTCATCCAATAAAATAATATATTTTCTATATCCTAGATCTTTTAGTGACTCCAAAAACGTTTCACTTTCTGGTTTATTCCATCCATTTTCAATATGAATTCTTTTTGCAGTTTCCTCTAATGTTTCTGT